>WNEQ01000410.1_pt1 | contig 22454 bp, 26 predicted proteins | sample 5399971 | NCBI WGS metagenome assembly WNEQ01 (sample SAMN13153330, study PRJNA577476) | soil metagenome | isolation source: 20 cm grassland meadow soil 2 days after 1st rain plot 5 | place: USA:California | collected 2015-09-18
TCCTAGAAATCATGCTATCGACTTTTCCGTCCAACTCGTTCTTGTTGCCGCCGATCCCGGCGTAATCCTTCCGACTGAGTATTCTGAAAAAATAGGTCGCATTGCCACCAGTTGCAATTGCCGTATCCGCGTCTGGCGGAATCCCATCAGTAGCCTCACTATCCTTGCGATTTGAAGAAAGTATTCGTGTTGTTTCTAAAGCAATCGCATTACCAAATTCCGGATTCTTGTTGTCGATAGGGATTAGTACCCAGAGATAGTTTCCGGTAAGATCACCCATCAAGCCTCTCTTTATCCCGATAGCGATTTTTTCTTCGCGCCCTATTGACTTCAGGTATTGATAACCGTTCCAAATTGGTGTCTGCTCGAGCTTTTTCTCAAAGGCCCTCCAAACTTCTGGCGAGACAGATTCAATATCAGATCTCCGTGCAGCCTTCCCGTCTTTCAAGAGTCGCGACGCACTTCTTACTGCAGTTGGGTCGGCAGAGGGAACAAGATCCTTGATTAGAGATTGACTTTGAATATTCAGAGTGTTGATTGCGTCTGACAGCTCTTTTGATGTACTGTCAAGTTCCCTTCCGATTTTGGAAATAATGAATCTTTCCCCGATCTCTGTTGTAATAGCAATCGAATAATCTTTGGCTTCTATCCGCGCGACGTTGCTATAATGAATCCTAATCGGTTCTTCGGTAGTTGGGATCGACACTATCGACGTTTCGTAAAGCCTGAATTCACATCCTTCGAATTGCCTTGCTGCACTTGAGGAGTCAGTAAGAGACAGATCTCCCCAGACTCCAGATTTCTTGATCGACTCGTTCAAGAGCAAATACTTCAAAATCATTTCATTTCGTGCTTGGAATAAGTTGGAAACAAGATCTCCGAATTTGTATCCAAGATTAAAAACAGAAATTCTTTCGCGCGATGAAAGTGTCATGTCTACCCTATAGTCAACTGGCAAAATTTTGGTAATATCGACTAATGACAGATGGATTGCCTCACCGAATTTTGGCAAAATTGAGAGTCTCTCACTATCGAGGTTAATTTGTGCCTCTCCCTTAGCAAGTTCGTTTCCTGCTTCATTGGAAAGGGCGAAGCCACAAGAACACGATATCATGCCTGCCATTGCCATTTTCAGTGAGCTTCTCTCCGCCAACTACTTATTTCTTGTTTCTTGAATAATTGCTCAGTGTAATGGGTGCAGACAGCTTTGTTGTAAATATTCCAGCTTTTCTGCGCATCGCATCCAGCATAGTTTTTATTGCCGAATTTGTTTCGTGATTAATGAATTTGTCCGCATCCGAGTACAAGCACATCCTCAGAATTGCCGGCAAGGACATTGAAGGCGGAAAGAAAGTCATAGTAGCCATCAGTGAAATCAAGGGCGTAGGTTACAATTTTGCTCAAGTGCTGACTCAGACGCTCAACATCAACCCGGACAGGCGCGTCGGGTTTTTGACAGACGGCGAACTCCGCGAGATCGAGCAGGCGATCGCTAATCCTACCAAAGCAGGCGTGCCACCATGGTACCTGAACAGGAGGAAGAATATGGACAGCGGATTAAACCAACACATGATAACTTCTGATCTTGATTTTGCTGCTTCAAACGACGTCGAGCGCGAAAAGCTGGTTATGAGCTGGCGGGGTTATCGCCACATGTTTGGTCTGAGAGTAAGGGGCCAGTGCACCAGGACTACCGGCAGGAAAGGTGGCGCAGTCGGAGTAAAGAAGGTCAAGATGATGCCCGGCGCAGTACCGGGAGAAGCTGGTGCAGCGGCTCCAGCAGGTGGTGCAGCGGCCCCCGCGGCAGCCGGAAAGGAGGGCGCAAAGGGAGCTGCGGCGGCTACAGGCGGAGCAGGAGCAAAGCCAGGAGCAGGCGCGGCTCCAGCAGCCGGTGGCTCAAAGCCAGCAGCACCAGCAAAGGAGCCGGCGAAGAAATAGGTGTGGTGCTAGGTGGGAGATCCTCGTAAGGCAAAGAAGCTGTATCGCCGGCCGAGGATGATCTGGACCACCGACCAGTTGAATGCTGAACTATATATCATGGGTTCCTACGGCCTCAGAAACAAGCGCGAACTCTGGAAGGCCCAGACCGAGGTCGCAAGGATCAGAAACCAGGCCCGTGCCCTTTTGGCCTTATCTGCAGAAGCAAGGGCCGAGAAGGAAAAGAGGCTGTTGAACTTTTTGAACAGGCTAGGCTTGGCAAAGGAAGGAGCGACCCTTGATGACATTTTGAACTTGAAGATTGAAGACCTGCTAGAGCGCAGGTTGCAAACCATAGTCATGAAAAAGTCCGGCATCAAGTCGCCCTACCAAGCAAGGCAGTTGGTGAGCCACAGACACGTTTCGATAGGAAACCGTAAAGTCAACATTCCTGGCTACCTCGTCAGGACTGAAGAGGAGCCGCAAATTCTGCTCCACATCGAGGTCCCAAGCGCCGTTGGAGCGCAGCCCGCGTCATAGGCCGCTTACGATGTCTACGTAGTCTATTTTCCCGTCAGAATTCATGTCAAAGCCCTGAACTACTAGAGCCCAATCGTCTTGCCCGTGGTACTTTTTCAATACTTCTTCGCTATAGTTCGTAAGCGCAATTACCGCGGATTTTGTCCCTGCTGATCGTACGCCGGCTACAACTACGATGCTCGAATTGCTGTCGTATGGGTTCTTTATCTTTGCAATAAGGCCGTGGTTGTCAAGGCTATACCGCTTCCCCGACCCGTCGACGAGGCCGGACCAAAAGTTCTTTTCATCAAACCTTACCGGCAGATAGCGGTTAAATTCCGCGGTAACAATGTTTGTCCCCGGACCCCCGATCGATATCAGGTTGTTTCCCGTCAGCATCTTTTCCGCTTTGGCATCGACATCCAGCTTTACTATAAATTCCGAAGGAACGGCGTTAGTGATATGTCCTAGGAAGAAAGCAAGGTGTACAGCGTAATGTCCGTCTCTCGCAGACGACTTGTAGGGGCCGTGAGGGTCGGGCGCGCCCACCACCAAGAGTCCCTGGAACGCCTTGCCTGCAACAAAGTTTTCAAAGAATTTCGACGCAGGGTGTCCGCCTGCCGGCATCGATCCAAGTTTTGTTTCACCCCAATCCATCTCGAGACCAAACGACGGGCTTGAGGCCCGGTATAACCGGGCGGTGCCGCCCCTGACAAAGTTTTTTCCGACTTCTTCGACAGCGCCGATGCCGACCAGCTTACGGATGTAATAATAGGCACTCTGCTCGTAAATCTTTAGTTCCTTTGCAATCTGCGCAGGGTACTTCGGTCCCTTGGACAGTAATTCCATTATTCGCCAAGCCACAGGGTTAGAAAGGACGCGCATGCGCTCTACGTCCTTGAATACCACGATCTTTTTGGCTGAAGGCTCCCCATCCCTGTCTGAAACAAGCCTTTTTTCCAACGCTTATTCAAATCCATATACCACTATATAATATTATGTAGCGGTATAAAATTACATTTTGTTGAGCGTGCACAGCCCATTATAAAATACTGTATAAGGGTATGTTTCATAATTTAATGGTAGTTTTAAGCACGATGATACTGAATTGTTTTGATGTGTTCGATAATCGGGTACAAGGGGAAGAACGCTGCAGCCCCAATACTAGTTGACAGCCTGAAGCGAATGGAATATAGGGGCTACGACAGCGTCGGCGTCGCCACCTTTGACAGCGGCAGCATCCTTGTACGCAAGGGGACCGGCAAGGTCCTCGAAGTGAACAAGAACCTGAACATCGACCAGATGGCGGGCAAGATCGGTATCGGACACACGCGCTGGGCAACGCACGGCGGCGTGACAGACAAGAATGCCCACCCCCATTCTGCCTGCAAGAACGATATCGCGGTTGTTCACAACGGGATTATCGAAAATTACAAGGAGCTGAAGGAAGAGCTGATTGGTGCAGGCCACACTTTTGCAAGTGAAACCGACAGCGAAGTGATCGCACACCTGCTGGAGATTCACTATAGCGGTGGAGTCAAGGAAGCGATGGTAGAGACCTGCAAGAGGTTGCGGGGCAACTTTGCCATTGTTGCCGTGTTCCAGGACGGCACGATCTGCGGGGCGAGGTACGAAGAGCCGCTGGTTATAGGTGTTGCAAACGATGGCTATTTTGTTTCAAGCGACGTGCTCGGCTTTCTTGAATACACCGACAAGGCGATATTCCTTGAAAACGGGGACATCTGCATAGTTGATAATTCAAAGCTAGAGATCTTTGACTTTGAAGGCAAGCCAATCGCACACCCAATAACACAAGTGGCATGGGAGCTGGGCGATATTGACAAGGGCAAATATGCACATTACACTCTCAAGGAGATAAACGAGCAGAGACTGACCGTAGTGCACGCTGGGAGGCAAGACCAGGCTATGATGAACAAGTTCTGCGACATTCTTTCTAGCGCAAAGGACATTTACATCACAGGCAGCGGCACCAGTTACCATTCTACGCTCATTTTCAAACACATGCTCGCACGGTTTGGCAAGATAAGAGCAGAGACGGTGGTGTCAAGCGAGTCGCAGTACGCGCTTACCTCGATGGACCGGAATTCGGTGTTGGTGGCGATTTCCCAGAGTGGCGAAACCGCGGACGTGTTGGATTCTGTAAGGCTTGCAAGGAACCAGGGCTCCAAGATACTGTCAATAGTCAATGTCACAACATCGTCGCTTGCGAGAATAAGCGACGCATGCCTATCAACAAACTGTGGGCCGGAGATAGGCGTCGCAGCAACAAAGAGCTTTACTGGGCAATTGGCGCTGATCTACAGTATCACCGACAGGCTTTGCGAGGAATGCCTAGAAACCGAAAGGGCCGATCTTGCGGTAGCAGTTGAAAACGTTGTTGCTAACCAGGGAAGCGTCATTAAGGTTGCAGAGCAGATGAAGGACGCATCTGACATTTATCTGCTCGGGCGATCGCTCCACTACCCGATCGCGCTCGAGGGGGCGCTCAAGCTAAAAGAGCTTGCTTATGTGCACGCGGAAGGCATTGCTGCCGGTGAGCTGAAACACGGGCCGCTTGCGCTGATGGAAAAGAACACATTTGTCATCATGATAAACCCGCACGACGCGACGTTCAACGATACGATTTCGAACGCGCACGAAATAAAGGCAAGAGGTGCAACGGTCGTTGGCATTTCGGACCGCAATGATGACGTCTATGACTACTGGATTGAGATACCTCACCTTAAGGAAGAGGCGTACTATCCTGTAGTCGAAGTAATACCATTGCAAATACTGGCTTACCAGCTTGCGCTTGCCAAGAACGCAGACCCCGACTATCCTAGGAACCTAGCAAAGTCTGTAACTGTGAGATAATTCTTGTGAAAATGAAAAAAGAAAGGAAAAGAAGGAGTCCGCTTAGAACTGTGCGTTCTCGCTTGTAGTTCCAGTCCTAGTGCCGCTTGAAGACCCTATCGGTACATCTGGAAAGTTTTCGTTCATTCTCTGCTCTGCCACTGCGCTTGCCTCTGCCAGTATCTTGTCGACTTCTTCACCACTTGCGTCAAAGGCAAAAGAGGTGTTTCCCATGCTTCCTGCACTCATCATGATGTCGCTGAACACTCCGTTGATCTCTCCCAGTTCCCTGTCTACCTCTGGCATGACGCCCGAAAGCCCTGACCTTACTCTCGTCAGCGCGCCCATCGCGGGACCGATTGCGACCATCACGTCTCCGAGGTCTATTGTAGATTCCAGCCTTAGCTGTATCTGTTCCAATGCCATCTTTAACTGCGATATCATCTTGGTCGTTTTTCTCACTTGTGCGATCTCGTTTGATAGCATCTTGCCGTGTTGAGTGTCATGTTTCTGAAGAGCGGAAACTACCTGATTGAAGAGTGACTTTTCCTTGCCTCGTAATTTTTCCAGAATGGTCTCTAGCTTTTGGTTTTGTGCTTGTATCTTATTCTTGGCAAGCTCGATTCTTGGTTTCAGTGGTTGCTGAGGACCAATGTTCTCCTTGATCCTTTCTGACATATTAGGCGTGTTGTCCTTTATCCAGTTGCTGCTGAAGCTCGTCATGGCAAGTCGTCAGAGAAAACGGCGTTAAACTGAAATGTCATAATTGAATAACCAAGTGGTAATATTTTATAGACGTGCATTCGCTGCTAATAGACTAAATTGGAAAACATATTAAATCCAATCCATACACGCTAGAGGTAGATTGGGAAGAGCGAAGGGAGCGAAAAGTGAGGGTGGCTCTCAGGAGGAGAGCCTTCCGAAGTGGGCAGAGGACGAGATAAAATCTGCCCAATTTGGCAAGCCCGAGACAATCGCGAGGACGGGATACATCCTAGACATCTATGAGGGCGAGTTCAAGGTCGACATACAGGTGTACGAGCCGGTGCCTGACGGAAGGACGATCGTTGAGGGCCTCGACGTCCCCAAGTCAATGAAGATATCCGATTTCATGAAGGGCTTTGTATACGATTTCAAGGTAAGGGTGTTTACTGCACCCCTGAGCGACAAGGTAGTCGACCTTCTCAAGACCAAGTTTGGCCTCGACATGAAGGCTATCTATCGTTTTGAATTGCAGGAGCTCCAGCTGATGGACGTCGAGTCAGACCTCCCGGTTGCATCGTCTGACTCATCAGAGGAAGAAGGCGATGAGGAGTAGTTATTGCACCTGCCTGCGCGATACGGCTCCCACTAGTGGTTGCACGACATAGGGCAATGTGTGCTTGAGCCACACAGCCCCTCTCGCATAGAACGGGACTGTTATTTCGAGGCGCGGCGAATTGGCAGCCGCCAGTATCGCATTTGACACTGATCTTGGGTCGAGCGCATAGCCGGTATAGTTTGCCATCTTGCCACCAAACGACTCGTGATCGAAAAAGTTAGTCCTAACTGCAATAGGGCTCACCAACGTCACGTGCACGCCCGTCTTGGCAAGTTCGTGGTAGAGCGACTCTGAAAATCCAAGCATTGCAAATTTGCTCGCGCAGTATGCTGAGAGGCCGGCGACTCCAAAGCTTGCCGCGAGTGACGCGACATTTACGATGTGTCCAGATCTTTTCGCCAGCATTGAATCAAGGAAGGCCTTGGTACAGTAGACCATGCCGTGATAGTTCGTCGCAGTCATGGACTCGATCTCTTCAATGCTCAGATCCTTGACGCTCTTGAAAACTGCAAAGCCGGCGTTGTTTACGAGCACGTCCACGTGACCGAACCGGTTAATGACATCTCTTCCCATCCTGAGCACCTGCGCTTTGTCCGATACGTCGCACACATAAGGGACAGAGCTGCAGCCAGGTGACATGCCTGATATTTCGCCGGCCAGTTGAGACAACTTTTGTTCAGACCTTGAGACTAGGATGACATGCCCTGCACCGTGCCTTGCAAAATCAACCGCGGCCTGCCTCCCAATGCCTGAAGAAGCTCCCGTGATGACGACTACTTTTCCTGCAAATTTCATGTATTCTTTGCACAGTGCTCGCATTTTTATTTTGTCGCGCCGCTGCCATCTTCCGGCTTGCCACCGGGTGGACCGTCCCCAGCGGTGGGCCGGCCGAGGCTCGTTGCTGAAACCTTGCCCAATGCAAGCCGCATTATGGCGACCCACATGATGACCAATGGAACATGATACGTCGCAATGCGCCATGCAATTATCACGGTTAGCCTAGGGTCGCCGACTACGTCGCCTAGTGCTGGTATCCCGCTGAGGTTTGAAATGTACGCCCAGATCCCGAGCTCTGCGAGGCCAGATCCACCTATAGTTATTGGTAGGCTTGCCACTGCGGTTGACGCCGACGTGGCCATTAACGAATCAAAAAAACCAATATTCTCTGCAGTTTTTGCCAGAACCATGAAGGATATCCCATGAAAGACAAATGCTCCGAAAGTTATCGCCATTCCAAACGCAAACGTCCTAATGGCCTTTTTTGAATTGAAATTTTCCCGGCTCATCTTGCACAGGTCAGCTATAGCAGTATTTGCAGTATTGATAAAGTTCTCAGCCTTTTCTTTTTGCATGAATTTCTCCGCTATTCTCTGCGAAAACGAAGGCAGCCGCAAGTTGCGCTTTGCTGAAAACAGTACAACAGCAAGCCATACTGCGAATGTTGGGATCGTCACCAAAATGATCCCGATGCCGGCTACACTCCCGCCCTTAGAGATAGCAAAAGCGCCAGCGATAAACGCAAGCATCGAGCCCACAAAGACATCTGCAATGATTTCCATGGTTGCCACCCACGCGGCCTTGCCGGGCGGAACACCATGCCTTGACAACCACGCTATCCTCACGAATTCCCCTCCCACGTACGACGGAGTGGTCTGCGTTACGAACTCGCCCGCCAGCCTTGCCGAGATGGTTTTGGCGGTAGAACTGACATCGTAGCCGATAAAACGCTTGATGAAGTACTTGAAGCGCGCAGCCTGGAGCATGAACCTAGTAATTTCTGCTGCGGCCGAAGCCGCAAATGGCACGAACCCCACAGCAAAGACATCCTGCGGCGAGACCTTGGTAGTAAGGAAGAGTATAATGAAGGGCACTACGCTTACAGGAATGGCAACAAGTCGCCAGTTCAATTATTATAACTGCCTTTCATGCGGCGCGGTACTATAATAGTGTAAAGCAGATATACGCCAGTCCATGCTCCTTTGATGACAGTGAACGCGATATTTATCACGGGCACAGCGGGGTCTGGAAAATCACTTCTTACTTCAAGGCTGCTCCATTGGTATAGGGACAGTAAAGCGTACCCAATAGCTCTGAACCTCGACCCCGGTGCAGTCAGCCTCCCCTACGACCCAGACGTAGATGTCCGTAACTACATCGACATCGCGACGTTGATGGAAAACTACGGCCTCGGCCCCAATGGTTCACTGGTCATGGCAAGCGACATGATCGCGACCAAGATGGACGAGATTCAAAAAGAGGTTGACGGACTGAATCCAGATTATGTTATCGTCGACACGCCGGGCCAAATAGAATTGTTCGCATTTAGGGCAAGCGGGCCGTACTTTGCTGCAAATCTGCATGCAGACAATAAGGCCACAATATTTGCGTTTGATGGAATGCTTGTCTCGTCCCCGATCAACTTTGTGTCGATATCGCTCCTTGCGTCATCTGTCAAGTTGCGGTTGAAAACTGCGCAAATAAACGTGCTAACAAAGCGCGACCTTGTAATTGACAATCTGAAAAGCATCATGGACTGGGCCGGCTCGCACACGGCGCTAGAACACGCCCTCGAGGGCGATAAGGACGCTGAGTATTCGCTTCTCAGCAAAGACCTAGCGCGCAGCATGAGCAAGGGTGGCTTTGCCCAGGGCCTTGTTGCAGTTTCGAGCGTAACGATGAATGGGATTGTTAACCTTACAGCCGCGCTTGCGCGAACCCTTAATCTGGGGGAGGACGGCTAGGAGGGTTGTGAAGTCTCGGACCGCGGTTGCACCCTGCTCCACTGCAAATTTAGGCCCAGGCTACGACGTGTTTGGCCTTGCGCTTGCCGCCCTGGAAGACAGAGTCAGAATAACCCGGGCGGCAGGAAGCGGGAAAATAACGATCAAGAATAACGATCCGGCAATCCCAACAACAGCAGACTCTAACTCTGCCGGCCTCGTGGCAAAGAAGTTGATGTGCGACTTCCACATCAGCGATAATATCGAGATTCACGTTACAAAGGGCGTGCCGGCCGGCTATGGCATCGGAAGTAGCGCTGCTTCGGCAGCGGCGGCTGCGATGGCATTCAATGCGCTTTACAATTTAAAGATTGACAAGAATAGGCTGGTGGAGTACGCGGCAGAGGGCGAGATTGCTAGCGCAGGCACAAAGCACTACGACAACGTCTCTGCTTCTTTGCTTGGAGGCTTCGTGGTATCCGGGCGCAATGGGCGGTTCATCAGGATCGAGCCGCCAAGAGACTTGTTCCTTGTCGTGGCCGTGCCCATTTCCATGCATGTGCCAGAGAAAAAGACTGAAGTCGCAAGGAGCGTCCTTCCAAAGGAGGTGCCCCTAAAAAGCGTGGTCTATAACATATCCGGCGCAGCCACTATCGTTGCAGGGTTTGCGCTAAAGGACATAGAAATGATAGCGACGGGCATAGATGATGTCATCGTCGAGCCGACAAGAAAACACCTGATCCCCGGCTACGATGGTGTGAAGCAGAACGCGATTTTGGCAGGGGCACTGGCAGTCACGATAAGCGGAGCCGGACCTTCAATCATTGCTTTCCTGAAAACTAGCAAGAATGCAAATAAAGTGGCCGCCGCGATGGCAAAAGGTTTTGAGAACGTCGACGTAAAGAGCAGGACGTTTGCCTGCCGGCCAAGCACCGGCGCCCGTTTAGTGTGATTATTTCTTGCCTTTATTAAGAAATGCAGACATCATTTTCTGTCTGTCTTCATGAGCAAAACAGAGCGCCCAGCCATAGATCTCTAGCCTCAAGCCTGTCTCGAGGTCCGAGTCCATTCCTCTATTTATCAACATCTTGCTCACCTTGATTGCGACAAAGCTGTTCTTTGTTATCTCCCTTGCAAGCGCCAAGCAGTCGTCCATCAGCTTCCTGTTCAATATCTTGGCCACTTCGGCACTCCTTTCCTTTTCTTTTGCAGGATCGCCTTTTACCTCTGGAGGCACCCCATCGTCCGGCCCAAGGCTAACAACCTTGTTGACAAGCCCGATCTGATGAGCTTCGTCCGCTGTTACCATTTTGCCGGTGAATATCATCTCTTTTGCCTTTGCCGGCCCTACGAGGCGCATGAGACGCTGCGTTCCGCCCCATCCAGGCGGAATGCCTATTGTAACTTCAGGCTGTCCGATCTTGGCGTTGTTTGAAGCGATGCGTATGTCGCACGCCATCGCCAGCTCGCAGCCGCCGCCAAGCGCAAAACCGTTGACTGCAGCGATTACCGGCTTCTCCAGTCGCTCTATTTTGTTTATAACGCCCTGTGCAGAAGTCGCATACCTTTCCGCCTGCATAGGCTCGATATTGACCATGTAGGAAATGTCTGCACCCGCGCAGAAAGAGCGCTCGCCGGCTCCAGTAATGATTACGACCTTGATGCTATGGTCAGCTGCAAGAATGTCGAGTGTCTTTGAAAGCTCGGCAATTACGTCGACATTCATGGCGTTCAGCGCCTCAGGCCGGTTTATCCTCACTATTGCAATATCGCCTTGCGGTTCAAGCTGAATGTACTTCATGCTCGACATGATGAGGATTGGCAGTATTCTTTTCAATAAAATCTTATTGGTCAAAGCGGGTTATGGTTAAAAGCAGGCTGCAGTGATCGCTATCCGTGGTTCGGCTCCAGCGTTCCAATACAAACAAAATAGAAGATGCAGACATTGTAGTAATAGGTGTTCCTGACGAGTCTAGATCGCATGCAAAGCGCAAGGGAACCAGCAGGGCCCCCGACGTACTGAGGATAGCATCTAATGAATCCGAGTTCTTTGAGCGCGGCGGCAAACTGATTCCAACATGCCCCATGCGTGGCGAGTTTGAAGACAAACGCATATTTGACGCTGGAGACGTCGCAAGCAAGCAGGAGCTGCGCAATATGGTGTCAGAAGTTGTGTCGCACGGCAAGCTGCCAATCATATTAGGAGGGGACCACTCACTTACCACAGAAACACTCCAGGCGGTGTCTGGAGCTGTTAGGAAAAAACTTTCTCTTTTGTATTTCGACGCTCATCCCGACTTTGTGTCTTCTACGAGGAACTATTATGGGTCGGTGCTGACCGATTCTGCACAATCGCTCAACTTGCGCAAAAGCATGCTAATAGGCACGCGAGCCGCAGAGATGGAAGAAATAGAAAATGCAAGGGCGGCAGGATTAAAGATTGTAAACCCGCTGGATATAGTCGAGCTTGGAGTGAGAAGGGTGGTGAAGATGATAAAGGCTCGCACTGCTGGATCCATGATATATATTTCAGTGGACCTCGACTGTGTCGACCCTGCCTCCGCCCCCGGGGTGTCAGTCCCGTCGCCGGCAGGGCTCGCCGCCATCGACCTGATCTATCTGTTGAACGAGGTGATCAGCGACGGAAAAGTGGTCGGAATCGACATTGTAGAACTTACCCCCGATTATGACATCAATGGCATGACGGCCACACTTGCAGCCAGAATACTTTCAGAATGCATCGCGTCAGTCTAGCCCACGAACTTTAGAGAATAATGTTGCGATAACATAATCCGAGCGCGACCTTTTTGTTAGGCTGCCATCGTCATAGGCCCAAGCCGGTGTTGAACGTCTGTGTGTCGTTCTGGTTACTTACCTGTTGCGTCAGCTTGCTCAGGCTAGCCATGATCTCGGCCTCCTGCTCGGAATATTTTTTTTGGTCGATGGCGCCGGCCTCGTAATCGGACATCAACTTTAGCAGTCTCTTCTTTAGCTGCCTTGCCTCCTCTCGCAGTTCCTGCTCGTACGCGAGGCTGTTGCAGTGTTGCATTATCGCGTCCAGCGACAGTTTCATGATAATGAGTTCCAGTATCATTTCACATCAACAAAATGAATACGGCGCCCACGGGCCGCTCCGGTGTAGAGTCATTCCTTCTCTTTCGAACTTCTCCCTCAGCTCTTTCACCTTCGCATCAAAGACTCCGATTTTACTTTTGTCTATAAGGTACGCTGCATTTAACACTATTTCCCCGACATCATTTTTCAACAATCGCCTATCCGCCGCCTCTTCTGCAAGCGAGCTATTTATTTCGCCAACCATTTTGTCTATTTTCAGGAGGGTTTCATTTTTCATGGCATCCTCCAGCCTCAGCTTCAAAAAGTATGACGTGCCTGGTTTAGCGGAAGAAATCTCTTGTTTCATTTTCCTAATCTCCTCGGACTGCTCGGCCTGCTCCTTGATCTTTTTCACGCTTGACTTGTTAAGTAGGACCTTGATCCCTATCTCGTCCTTGCCGCGAAAGCTCGATAGCTTGGTGCGGTAGTCCTTGTACGAGCTGGCAAGAAGTTTCTTTATGCCCTCTTCGTTTTTTAGTATGACACCGAACCGGACTGGAAGCACAGTATTGGCTTCCCGCGCCGCCTCGACGACTCTCTGGTGTGCAACGATGTGGTTCAAGTTTGAATCCATCTGCTTGAACGGGATCGTGCTGACTAGTGCAGCGATGTCTTTGTAGTCTATGGTGTAGACGGCATTTTCCCCAATCCCGATGTTGCCGAAGTTTCCAATTGGCTTCTTTTCACCCCAATTTATAATGCAATAAATGTACCTACCGTCCATTTACATCACTTCGTTGTCAATGTAGCCAGCAGCCGTAGAGTTGCAAGATCGACGCCAGCCACCGCGAGAGTCACATCGCCGGCTATGACAGTCCCCTGATCGATTAGCTTGTCAACGACGTCGACGATCGTCACCTGCCTTTGATCCGATTGCTGCAGCCTTATCCCGAGCTCTTCAGGTTTCAGTCCAAACTTATCCAAGATATCTGCAGTCCGTTCCCTTATCTGCATGAACGCAAGGCCGAGTCTCTCGACTTCTCTATCCGTCAGGGTCCCCGACTCGACTCTCCGGATCGCTTGTCTCTCAAGAATGTCAGTTATGGTCTGTACAAGAGTGAGCACCAACTTCGCAAGGCCGTGCTGAAGTTTTTCTGCGTCCAGCCCTTCCGGTTTTTTTTCTAGCGCAAGTAGAATGTTGCTGTCAATATTTCTAGCGGCCAAGTTCTTTCTTGCCACCTCCACCAAGCTTTTTCTCTTTCTCTTTCTTTTCCAGCTCGGCCTTTTCCCTTGCCCACTTTTCCCACGGAAGCTCTATGCCATAGCGCTTTGCAGTTTCAAGCGACGCTATCACAAGGTTTACTTTGAGCGAAAGAAGGTCAACGCCGGCAAAAGCTACGGTGATGTCGCCGCTAATGACAACCCCCTTGTCCAGAATACGGTCAAGAAGGTCAAAAAGACTCAACTGCCTTGTAGGCAGCTCGTGCATGTTGCTAAGCAAGATCTTCACCCAGTCCTAATGTCCCACGTCTTATCTTGCAGTATGAGCAGATGCCGCTGTCCTTGAACCAGTGCTTTGAGCAGAAACCTTCCAGATAATGTTCTGGGGTAGACTTGGCAAGGTGCATGGCTGTGATATCAAAAGGTGTCCCGCGCTGGCATTCAGGGCACCTTGTAAATACCCAACCGTCGCCCATCGCGCCTTTCAGACCTACTTCCTCATATTTGCCACATACAATGCAGACGGCCAACATCAATCAACTGTTTTAGTTATTTGCCAATCGATGGTTGGGCTGCCACCAGTGCGGGCGGTCCGGCTAATCCGAGCGCGGCTGCATACCTGAGGAATGTGTCCACGCCTGCCACAACGATTCTTGCCCTTACGACGAGTATCTCGATGCCCACCAGCGAAACTGAAAGGTTCGCGTCGATCACAAGTCCCTTGTCGAGCACCCGGTCAAGCAAGTCGAAGATGGACAGTATCGGCCTGTAGCTTTGCTGTTGTGACATTCAACTATTCACTAGTTAAAATCTAGAGTAGTTAAGTAGATAAGTCTTCTGCCGAAAACAGTAACCTGTACTAGAAGATTGTTAGTGATTTGCTTTTATCTCCAGAGCCTCTATTACGGGCCGAAGCGCTGCTGAAAAGTCGTGGTCTGGGTTTTTCAGCACAAACACTTCGGAACTAAGAGCGCGCAGGATCTCGGTGTAGAATGGAATCGCTGTTATTACTTTCGTGCTGAAAAGCGTCTCAAGCCTTGCCCTGACCTTTTCCTTGTCGACCCCAGGCGGTATCATGTTTGCGATCAGGATCTGGGGTTTTTCTAGGACCCGTGTGACTTCGAGCATTACGCCGGTTCCGAAAATGTCCTGGCTGTCCATCCTCGATATTATGATGTTCATATCGCAAACTCCCATAGACACGAGCGTTGATTTTTCGATACCGGGGTGTGTGTCGATTATCATGTAGTCCAGATCGTGTATGCGCGAGATGACGTCAAGCGCATCGCGGAACATCCCTATTTCGTATCCTTTGGAAAGCACCCTGATGATGTCCTCTGCTTTGAAGCTGGCTGGGACGAACACAAGGCTGCCCCGCTTAAGGTTCATCTTTTCAGTCAGGTTTATCGTGGTGTCGTTGGCAGAGCACATGCCAAGTAAATAGTCGTTCAGCGTGTGCTTTATCTCGTCAGGCTTCATTTCAAAGAGCACGTGCAGACCAGGGCCGGCGAGGTCGAGGTCGAGCGCTCCCACACGCCTGCCTTCAAGCGCAAGCGACACCGCGAGGTTTGCGGTGATCGTGCTCTTGCCGGTCCCGCCCTTGAACGAATGAACGGCAATCTTGAAAGTCATCCTGCAAGCTGCCTCCTTAATGATTGGAAGAATTCTGATTCTGTGATCTTGCCTGCTTCGGATCTGATAGCATCAGTCACAGTCGGGTGCAGCTCGATCTTTTCGATGGTTTCATCCCCGATGATGTTTTCCCTCAAGCCGTCTATCAGGCGCTGTAGTCCTTCAAGCCCCTTTTCAATCCTGCTGTCTACTTCGCGGCGCATCCTCTTGTAGCTTATCTGCTGGTTGATGAATTCTTGCCGCGCCCTTATCAGGTTTCTCGACTCGTCGACCTGCTTCTGATAGCGTTCCAGCGCTTCGTTCCTCTTGCGCACAGCTTCCTCACGCGCATCCAAGAGGCTAGCCTTCATCGCATCTATCTTTTCCATCGCGTTGAGCTTTAGCTGGTCAATCGTCCTCTGGTTGTTCGTTATTTGCGGCAGTTGGTCCGGCGAAGGCGGCTCCGATCGGAGGAAGCGCACGGGCAGGCTGAACGTAAAGGTTGCGCCCTTGCCATCGCTGTTGTTGCCTGCCCATATGGAGCCGCCGTGGGCATCGACTATGCTCTTTGCTATGAACAACCCAAGGCCGGATCCCTTTTCCGATCTAGTCGTAAATTTTTCAAACATTTTGTCCTTTATCGAAGGGTCGATGCCTATGCCGTTGTCCCTCACGCTCACCATTACATTGGGGCCTGACAGTCGCGTTGAAACAACTATGCTGCCTTCACGTTCGTCTATGAACTTCACGGCATTGTCGATTACGTTGAATAACACTTCTCCAACCTTTCCCCTGTCGCATTCGATCATTAGCGTGGACTCATGGGGTTCAAATGTTATCACATTTCTGGAATTGCTGTCGGCGCGCTCACCGACAATATGCATGATAAGTGAGCGCATGTCAGCTGTTTCAACCGCCGGCGCCTTGGTAACCTGCTTGTATTTCTGTTCCACATCCATTATGACCTCTGAAACAAGCGTGTTCAGGTTTAGCTGTTCGATGTACAGCTTTAGCCGGCCGGTCTCTATCCTGCTTGCCTGCAGGATATCTTCTGACAGCTTTAGGAGCCGCTCGGCGTTGCGGCTAATGATCGCAAGCTCTTCTTTTATCGAACTGTCGACGCTGCTCAGTTTTGACTCTATCAGTTCAAGCCCCCCCAGAATCGGCATGATGGGCGTGCGAAGCTCGTGCGCTGCAATGTTGATGAATTCATCCTTCAGCCGGTCTGCTTCGCGCAGCTTGTCGTATAGCTCCCTCTGTTTATGGATGTATTCGTCCTTGACGTGGTCGGCCTCCTGGAACTTGTCGTAGGCAGCTGCTTGGTCCCAGAGGTTGTCAAACATGGTGACAAATGACTTGACAGTCAAAGGGCTTGAAGAATAGATACTCACGGTGTCATGTCCGTCACTTATCCCGTATTCCAACGAGGCCTTCCTATCCACGATCAATACTTCAAGCGTGTCTGTCCCGCCTTCTCTGTAAATGTGTCGTACCGTGACTTCGCTGTTTACAGGGAGCTTTGTCGAGGCAGGGGTTAGCATTCGCACCTGCACGCCGCGCCCGGAAGCATCTTCAAGCAATCGGAGAGTGGAGTGCAACATGTCTGCCCGGTCTGGAGACGAAGCAGGCAATAGCAGCATGATCTCGCTTCCGGCGGAGTTTACAAGGTTCTTATATAACTGGTAAGCGTCGGCAGGGTCCCTGATAATGTCTGGCGCGCCCCTTCCCACGGCGTTAGGCAATGCAGAGAAATGTGGAGCCCGCTGCTTATAAAATAATAAGGTAGAATTTTCTGTAAGATCATAGGCTTTCTAGAATAGATTTCAGGTGGCCAGGCAGCTCCGGAAGCTCACCCGAGTGGCTGACGTTGTTTTGCAGCACGTCCATGCCAATCCTGCGCACCTTCTGCATGCCTATCAGGGTGTCTATCGTCCGCTCGATTTCCTTTTGCGACAAGGTCCTTTTGAGTTTTTCCTTCAGCGCATTTTCAGAGTCGTACTTATCTATTGCGTATTGCATGAGGATCAGCTTGTCGTTCATAGGGAGGCTTGCCATCTTTATGACACATGGAGCAACGCTAATAAAGTTTCAACTATGTTTATCATCAAGAACCGGTTAGTTGCAGTCGTGTCCGACCCTGTTGCCCAGCTCAAGGAACTGCTTGCCAAAAACTGCAAGATCCAGAAGGTGCAACCTGCGGTCTTTGCATCAGATGCCGAAGTTAACGTTGTATTCGTCACGCTTGTCTGCCCTGACGGCGCGACATACGTGGTCAAGGCGTACAAAGAGGAGGCACGGGCCGTGAGGGAATTTATCAGGACAAATACGTAATAGCAATCTAGAAACTTGTCACACTAGGCTTATTCAGAACGGAGTTCGGAATACCCATGGTTTGTTTGAATCGCCGCTGACTGATATTCTTAATAACGCCGGGAGCGCTCTTGTCTATATCAGTGGCCTGATCGGGTTCGTGACGTGGCTGAAGCGAGCAAAAGTAAAGCACAGGACCGCCATAGCCGAAGCTCAATAACTTTACAATTGTAAATGTCCGTAATTAAATAACCGGCTGTCCAGATGTTTTCCAGTGACCGGGACAAAGAGAACAACGGTCAAGATAGGTGGCATGCATTGTGCGGGATGTGTTAACTCTATTCAAGGGCGCGTCTCGAACCAGCGTGGCGTCAGTAAGACAGAGGTCAACGTTGCCAACGAGAGGGCGATTCTTGAATATGACCCTACGCACGTCTTGCGATGGCCGCGAGCTCGGTGTCAGTGACAGCAAGTTCGCTTGCCCTCATGCGCTGGACGTCACCAAAGCTACGGTAGCTTGATCGTGATTTCTTCACCCATTCCGATTGGCACGGTTACTGACTGGACGTCGCGCTTGCTTCGCACGTGACGAGCATATTTTTTCATCATAGGTCGATAATGCGGCGGAAACAGCATATTGTCTGCCGCGATTATGCCGCCTGCTCTGACAAGCGGTAGGACGAGATCAAAATATTTGATAATATTTTCCTTATCCGCATCAAGCAAAACAAAATCAAACTTTCCTTTTACCGTTCGCAGCACGTCAAGAGCAACACCACGCTTTATCACTATCAACTTGTCAACGCCGGCTTGCCTGAAATTATCCCTTGCGCGCTCTACCTTCAGTGGATCCTCTTCTATTGTTATGATTTTACCTTTTTTGCCCACAGCATCTGCAAACCAGAGTGTAGAAAACCCTGCCGATGTGCCTATTTCCAATACTCGTTTACCCTTGATTGCCTTGAGGAGTATCGAGAAGAACACGCCGGTGTCAGCAGTTATTGCAAGCATTTCTTGGCCGGGCGCAATTCTTGCCTTGCCCTTCCTTTCAATGATTGACTGCCTATCTAGTCGTGATATTACACGCAAAACCCTGCTGTCCATTCAATTTTCGCTCTTTTGCTTTGAAAGCGACAAAAGGTTAACTTTTTCTGCCTCATCGTTTGCTTCCGTTACTGACTGCTGCTGTTTGTACAGCTGGTTTTTGCGGGCCTTCCAGCCTTCAATCGCAGCCCTGTGGTCCGATATGTCTTTAGACAAGGCAAAATGGAAGCATGTTGGCCGGCTTTTAATCGTTGCAGATACCAACCTTTTTTAGATGTTTTCTTCCAAATGAATGTGCATGGAATTTGTCAAGGTCGAAGAGCCCCAAGTAAGCAAGCCGATAATGATTGCAGCCATGCAGGACATGGGTAATGTTGGCAGCATTGCTATTGATTTCATTAACAAGAGCCTACAGACCCAGTGTTTCAGGTACGTCTCGGCACCTTACCCTAACTACGTTGTGGACAAGGGAGGGCATATAGACTTCCAGCAGGAAAGGTGGGAGTACCGCTACGGCAAAGGCGTCATTGTATTTGGCGGAGGCGTCGGCCAGCCGCAGACAAACCGTGAACTTTACGAACTGTGCCAAGACGTGATTGATGTAGCCAAGTCGTACTCGGTGCAGCTTGTCTATACGCTGGGCGCGTTCCATACCGACAGAAACTACGGAAAGAGCCCAAGGACCCTCGTCACCACCACTTCGCAACAACTTACCGACCAAATAGCAAAGCTCGGGCTTGAAACTACACCGGGCTCATCACTGATAACCGGCTTTAACGGCCTGATACTTGGTTACGCAAAAAAGAACGATATGCATGGCATCGGCCTGTACGCAGAGATCAGTGACCCGCAAATGCCCCAATACAGATCGGCGAAGAGCCTGTTGGTCTTGCTAGAAAAATTGACGTATCAGAAATTCGAGGGGATGCAAGAGCTCGACGAGATCGCAAGCGCGATTGACAGCGAGCTTGACAGGATGAAAAGGTCCGGTGACCCGCTATACAAAAGATAATTATTTCATCTGTATTCCATGATCAAGCCTTTCCAGCTTGCGACATATCATTTTGAATGAGTCGATGATGTCTAGCTCTATAACGCCAGGTAGATGCTCGATGTTAGGAACATAGTTGCTGACGACGTACAGTTCTTGCACCCTTGTCTCAATCCTGATATTACTGCCCTTTAGGTCTTCTCCATCTGATCTGTTTATCACTTGAAGCGCGGTGGCGAGTTTCTTTTGCACATCTGTGTCAAGCGGATACCTGCCAGAGCGGATCGAGTCTTCGATCATCTTGCACAGCTCTGAAATTCTCATCCGCATTTTTGGATTTGCAGCCTGCTTAATCTATTTTTCCTGTGCAGAGAGAACAAATGCAAAGGAAGCTATATCTAGATGAGAATCCGCCTACCCTATCTTCGCAAACAAGCTTTCACTTTCTTTTATTAGCCAGTCATAATAATTGTGCCAGAAACAAGCCATCGCAGACCACATGCTTTTTCCTCAAACCCACGCTCCTGTACGGCATACAATGCTTTTTCTATTACAATCTTGCGCAACCTGGTTAAAATATATCTCCGTTAACAAGCTGTGCTCTTTATTTTACTCCTTGCCGTCCTGCTGTCGCAGGTTGCAATGATAGAGATATTGCCGTACGAAGGGTCCACCATGACGCTCCTGATAATAGCGGCGATTGCAGTGATTGCACTTGCATTCTTCAAGTTGATAGTACCCCTGATTATAGCTGCAATAATAGTAGTCGTGCTGATAATCTTGATATTTGGCGGCATTCCCGTCCCTTAGGCTTCATCTTCTGCCTTGGAGGGTGACGGCCCGGCCACCTTAAGCTGCCTTTTGTACATGGTTAGTATCTCTTCCGTAGAAGTGGCGTCCTCCGGCTTCTTGTCATCGCGGATCTTGCCGGTGAATTTCGGGAAACGCAGCGCAAGTCCGTATCCTGGCCGCACAGCATTCAGTCCTGCCGTGTGCGACGGGCTTAACGTGATCTCGGAGGCAATGACTTCGATAACGATCTTGGGTTCAAACCAAACATCCATATCCATGCCTGTTTCGACACGAGCATGCCGCTGGCTGATGACATGTTGCTCCAGCTCCTTATAGAACTGTTCGAGGTGCACGTCAGTAAAGCCTGTTCCTACTTTACTGACGCTCTGAAACATGTCTGCTTTTTCGTCATAGGCCGCCAAAAGAAGCGCGCCGTACTTGCCCGCGCGCCGGCCTCGCCCGTGTAGCGCGCCGACTATTGCAAGGTCGAGAGTATCGGCAAGCTCGCTCCTGTATTCCCGCTTCAGTTTGACCCACGCGTACTCCCTTGCGCCGGCGCGGTACGTGCTTGACATCTGCTTTATCATTACCCCTTCGCAGCCGTTTTCTATCGCGGTCGCCATGAACCGGTCAACCTCTTCCGGCTTGGTCGCGATAGTCTGCTCAATTAGCCGGACCTTGTTATCCTTGACTCCATCGATTATCTTTTTGAGAAGTTTCCTCCTTTCCACATAGGTCAAGTCTGTCTTACTCTTGCCGGCGGCGTACAGCACATCAAAAAAGTTCATCACGACAGGATAGTTCTCCATCGCTTCTTCGACGTCGTACTTGCGCCGGCGGTGCATCAATTCTTGAAAGGGCAGGTATTCTTCGGTCTGCGCGTTGATCGCGACCACCTCGCCCTCCAGTATAACTTCTGGCTTGATTGATTTGACGGCAGATGCGACGTCTGGGTAATGGCTAGTGATCTTTTCCAGCCTCCTTGAAAAGAGCTCGACCCTGTTCTTGCCCTTGTGCAACTGCACTCGCTCGCCGTCCAGTTTGTATTCTACTGCTGCCTTTCCTTCCATTCGCTCAAGTGCCTCTTCCGATGACCTGATGCGCTCGGCAAGCATCGGCCGTATGGGCTTGAACAGAGTTATTTTGATCGACCTGACCGCTTCAAGCCCCTTTGTGGCGAGCAGTTTTGCGACTGTGCCAAGGTCGCTTGAAACATTATACGCGTTTTCAAGCACGTGTCTGTTTTTTTTGTCGCCTGTGAAGGCAACTGCCAGCGCGTCAAGCACGGTGTAATCGGCGATGCCGAGCCTCAGCTGCCCCATGATGAATTTTATTATGTAGCGCCCCTCCGCTGCTGTCGCATCGTTCAACAAACTGCTTATCAGGCGCAACTTTGTCTCCTGCGAGCCCGGGCCCGCAGTCCGCGCCACCCTGTCAAACGTAGAATAAACTCGGTCGACGGTCATGGACTCTGAAAAGAGAGTTGACTGGCTTTTTGACTTCATCGCCTCGCCCGCAGCGTCGCCAAGGTCGCCAGTCTTTTGGTATATCCGTTCTATCTGGGACTGGTCCTTGCCTGAAGAGCTCGCGATGGCCCTGACGACCATTTTTTCTGCCACTCCAAGCTCTATCCCTTCATAGTCTGGATAGAGCTTGCCCTGGATCAGGTAGGTTACCTTGTCAATAATTGCACGGGGCGTTTTTTTCAGAAGGGCGACAAGGTATTCAGTGAGCGCAAGCCTGCTGGACGTCTGCTCCATTTGTTCAAATGCCTCCACAACAGGTTTGAAGTCCAAGGTATTCCAGCTCTACCTCATGGGCGCTTAAGTCTATCCCCCCAAAGAGGTGTGAGGTGGGCGTGCTCGCTTCGCTCGCACAGAAGTTTTCACGATATTGCAGCCTTGAAATACAACCCAAAGACCTCGCCTTTTGCCATCTGCAACGGGGTAGCCAAGCGGTACAAGGCTAAACATGGCAGAGCATGGCCCAAGAAAAAGAGAGAATCCTGCATCCGACAATTAAAGAAGCAATTTAAATCCTCCAGATAGATATGTAGATATATAGTTATATTGATAGTTATTGGAGGATAATTTGACAAAAA
>WNEQ01000553.1_pt1 | contig 22388 bp, 20 predicted proteins | sample 5399971 | NCBI WGS metagenome assembly WNEQ01 (sample SAMN13153330, study PRJNA577476) | soil metagenome | isolation source: 20 cm grassland meadow soil 2 days after 1st rain plot 5 | place: USA:California | collected 2015-09-18
AGCCCCTCGATCGCGTCGAGGTCGACCCGGAGCTCTATTTTCGTCGCGACCTTATTGACGTTCTGGCCGCCGGGCCCCGAGGCGCGCGCGGCGTGGACGTGGAGCGCGTGCTCGGGCACCCGCACCGACTCGGTGACGACGATCGCCGCGGCCATGAGGCGATTGTATCGGGGGAGGGCGATGCACCCGTCCGATTTGACGCTGGCGCCCAGCCGTGGCGACAATGTGGTCGCGGGGATGACCACATGAGGACAGCGACGCTGCGTGAGTTCCGCGATCGGGCCTCGACTTTGCTGACGGGTGCCGAGCCCGTGCTCGTCACCCGCCGGGGCCGGATCGTCGGGTTCTTCGTCCCGACTTCCGGCACGGCGGTTCCGCTGGATATCAAGCGGGAGCTCTTTTATGCGGTGACCTCGGCGGTTCGACGGATGGTCAGGTCGCGGGGGCTCAGCGAGAAGGCGATCATTGCCGACTTCGAAGAGACCCGAAAGACTCGTCGTCGACGCTAAGTCGGCACTCAGCGGCGGCGCGAAGCGCCGGCCGCTGCAGCGCGTCGGGCGGCTGACTTCCGCTCCACATCCCGCTCAGTGAGCGCGTTCTCGAGTTCTGCGGCCAACGGGGTATCACCAACAGCGCGCAATTGGCCGGCGAGTTCGGGACGAGACGCCGGGTAGATCCCGGCTCGAAGTAAGCGAGCCCAAGCCTTGTGAGTGAGCAGACTGACCAGTTGCTCTTGTGCCGCGTCTAGATCTCCGAGTTGACGGAGATCATGATAGAGCGCCTTCGCCTTTGACGCACGCCTCTCGGCAATCTCAGGATCTGGCAGCCGCGCATTATTCTTCCATTGTGCCTTGAGCTGCGTCCAATAACGTTCGTGTTCGCAGATGACGCGTCCGTACCGCAACGCCCAGCCGACAAGATCGTGGCCGGCCGCGACCAAGTCAGATACTTCTCTAGCGTCATAGGCGCGAACGTCTACATCGACAGGATGGTCGGCGAAGTCGGGACGATGCGACTTGTAGACATAGAGAAGGTCGACGTCCTGAACGCTGGGAACCGGCCGTACGATCGAGCCAATAGCGATGAGCGCCTGCGTGTTGTTATCCGCGCAGATCTTGCTGGCAAAGCCAGAGACCCAACGCTGAGCCGCAGCGCTTGGCCACGCCCGAAGTTCCCGGAGCGCGGAAGGCACCTTGCGCTTTTCTGAGCGGACATCGCGTCTAGATCTAGCGCGCAAGAAAGGCCTCGATGGCACCTACGTATTCCTCGATCTCGCTTGCGATGTCTTCGGGATCGAGGTGAGGCATGGCGATGTCTCCGTAGGCTACCGACTTTCGAGCGTCGTTGAGCTGAACGAGCAACGACGACACGTCTGGGAGCCCGTGACGAGCGGCAAGCTGTCGCGCAGCTTCGGCCCGGCTAGGGTGAGTCTTCGCGAACGTGACCTTAGCATGTGTGGCGGCCGCTGAGACGGCATTCTCGAGGCAGTAGAAGCCGTACATCGACAGATCTAACAAATCGGGCGGGTCCCAGGCTGCCTGCACACGCTCAAGATGCTTCTTCGCGAGACTCAGGTATTGCCGGGCTGTCATCCTGGGAAGCGTAGCTTGCCCGCTCGCAGCACTCAAGTGCTTACCCAACGTCGAATTCGGCGTTTGGAAATAAGGTGATCGAATAGGTCAGGGCCTACCTGCCACGGCTCGCCTTTTGCGGTCGCATCGTCGGGCCTGTGAGCGTGTCATCCCGGCCTCGTATAATCTCCCAATATGACCGCCGCCGAGCGCCGGAAGCTCACCGACGTCGCGCGGGGTGCCTTGCCCGCGGACCTCGTGATCCGCGGCGGCACGCTGCTCAACGTCTACACGGGCGAGCTCTATCCCGCGACCGTCGCCGTCAAGGGCGAGCGGATCGCGTACGTCGGCGGGCGCGAGGATATGGTCGGGCCGCGCACGACGGTGCTCGACGCGACGGACAAGGTCCTCGTTCCCGGCTACATCGACCCCCACGTCCACCCCGCCCACGTCACGACCCCCTCGGCGCTCGCGCGCTTCGTCCTGCCCCGCGGGACGACGAGCGTCTTCGCCGACACGCTCCAGCTCCTGGAGCTGGGCGGCGTGCGCGCGTTCCTCCGCGTCGCCGACGCGCTCACGGGGGCGCCGCTCAAGTTCTACTGGATGATCCGGCCTCACGCGCAGTCCCGCACGGCGGACGAGGCGCGCCGCTTCCCCTTCCGCGACCTCGTGAAGGCACTCGCGCATCCCCGCGCGGTGGCGATCGGCGAGGTGACGCGCTGGCCGGACGCATGGTCCGGCAGCCGGGACCTGCTCCGGCGCCTGGCGCAGGCGCCTCCGCGCCTTCCGCGCGTCGAGGGCCACACGGCGGGCGCTTCGGGGGAGAAGCTCGCGGCGATCGCGGCGGCCGGCTTCACCTCCGACCACGAGCCCATCACCGCGCGCGAGGTCCTCGAGCGCGCGCGGCAGGGGATCGCGGTCATGCTCCGCGAGTCGTCGCTGCGGCCGGATTTGAACGCGCTGCTCGACGCGCTCAAGGAGGCGCCGGCGCTCGTCTCGCGCCTCATGCTCACCTGCGACGGCTCGATGCCGGCGTTCCTGCGCGCCCACGGCTTCGTGGATCACCTGATCCGCGTCGTCCTCGAGCGCGGTGTGGCGCCGGTCGACGCCTACCGGATGGCCACGCTGAACCCGGCGACCTACTTCGGTCTCGATGGCGACCTCGGCGGGATCGCGCCCGGCCGTTACGCCGACGTCTGCCTGCTCGACGACCTTGCCGAGCCTCGGCCCGCCGCCGTCGTCGCACGCGGCCGGCTCGTCGCCTCCCGCGGCCGGCTGCTCGCGCGCGTGGCCGAGCTCCCGTGGTCGCGCATCTTCACCTCGCCCGAGGCCCGGCTCACCGTCGGCTGGCGGGCCCGCGCCGCCGACTTCGCGCTCCCGGCGAGGGACCGCTATCCGGTGATCCGCCTCGTGAGCGCGGTGATCACGCGGCTCGAGGAACGTCCGCTCGGTCCGGGCGACCTCCGCGCGGCCCTCCTCGACCGCGGCGGGCGCTGGGTGGCGCCCGGGATCGTCGCGGGCTTTGCCGACCGACTCGACGGCCTGGCCGCGACGATCAGCACCGACTTCAACATCGTGGCGCTCGGCCGGAGCCCCGAGGCGATGGCGCGCGCGGTGAACCGCCTCCTCGAGCTCCGCGGCGGCGTCGTCGTCGTCGACGGGACGCAGGTCGCCCACGAGCTGCCGCTGCCGCTCGGCGGGATCATGACCCGCGGCTCCGTCGAAGACGCCGCCGGGCGGGAAGGGGAGCTCCGCGCGGCGCTCGTCGCGCGCGGCTACTCGCACCACGAGCCCCTCTTCACGCTGTTCTTCCTCTCCGCGGATTTCCTGCCTGCCGTGCGGCTCACGCCGCGCGGCGTGTGGGACGTCAAGCAGAGCCGGCTCCTCCTGCCGTCGCGGCGTTTGTCGCCGGGGCCGCGAGCACCGAGACAACCGAGGGTGGCCTGAGAGAGGTGCGGCGCCAGCGGCGTCTCGCGCTCGGCGTGCTCCTCGGCGCCTGCGCGCTCGCGGCGCTCGCGTTCCCTCTCAGGAGCAGCTGGTGGGGTGGTTGGATCCTCGCGATCGCCGAGGCGGGGATCGTGGGTGGCCTTGCCGACTGGTTCGCGGTCACCGCGATCTTCCGTCGCCCACTCGGGCTGCCGATCCCTCACACGGCCCTGATCCCGGCCAACTGGGAGCTGATGGCGGCGCGCGTCGGCACGATGGTGGGCAGCCGCGTCCTCACGCGCGAGTACGTGACGCAGGAGATCGAGCGGGTGGACCTCGCGGGGCTGCTCGCGCGCGGCGCCGAGCGCGTGACGCGCCAGGACCTCGAGAGGCTCACGCTCACCCTCGGACGGTGGATCGCCGGCCAGCTCACGCCGCGGGCGGCCGGCGACCTCGCCGTCCGGCTCCACGAGCTCCTCGTCGCCCGGCCGGCGGCGCCGATGCTCGCCAGCGCTCTCGAGGTCGCGCGCCGTCACGGCTGGGACCAGCGCGCGGTCACCGCCCTGGCGCAGGCGCTCGGCGAGGCGCTGGACCGTCCGGCCCTCCGTGAGGTCGTTGGCGAGGTCGTGGACGACGTGCTCGCGCGCTACCGCGAGCGGATGGGTGCCTACCCGCGCTTCTGGATGAGCGTCGCGAGCCTCCTCGGACTGATCGACCGCGAGCGCGTCATCGCCGCGCTCCACGCCGGGCTCCGGCGGGTCGCCGCCGACCCGGAGCATCCGGTGCGGCAGCGGCTCGCCGACGCGCTGGCGCGGCTGCCCGACCGGTTGCGCCGCGATCCCGGGCTCGCGGAGCGAGTCGAGGCAGCGAAGCGGGATCTCCTGGCGGCGCCGGCGACCGTGCGCGTGCTGGAGGACGCGGCGACGGCGCTCCACGCGGCCCTCGTCGCCGACCTCGCCGGGCCGCGCTCGGAGACGGCCGCGTGGGTGGTCGAGCGGCTCGAGCGCGCGCGGCGCGCGCTGGTGGGCGATGCGGCGTTACGCGGCGACATCGACCGCTGGGTCAAGGGGCGCGTGGTCGAGGCGGTCGAGCGCTCCCACGATCGTCTCGCGACCTTCATCGAGAAGGGCGTGCTCGCGCTCGGCCCCGAAGGCGCCGTCCGGCTCATCGAGGATCACGCGGGCGACGACCTCCAGTACATCCGGGTCAACGGCACCGTCGTGGGCGGGCTCGCGGGCGGCCTGCTCTACGCGATCCACCTCCTCCTGCGCCTGCTCTAAGCGGCCACGCGCGCCGGAAACCTCGTTGTCGCGTCGCGCGTTTTCACGTAAACTCACCGGGCGACCGCCCGGCCCGACTGGAGGTCATTCATGACACGTCAGCGCACCGCTGCGCTTGGGTTCTTCCTCGTGCTGCTCACGCTTGTCCTGGCGCCGCCGGCCACGAGCCAGGCGCCCCAAGCGTCGCAGACTCCAAAGTCCGGCGGGGTCCTCAACATGATGCTGCGTGAGGACCTGGCGCAGGGCTTCGCCATCCACGAGACCGCCACGATCTCGACGGTCTGGCCGGCGATGCCCTGTCTCAACAATCTCGTGCTCTTCGATCCGCTCAAGAAGACGGAAAGCGAGGACACGATCATCGGCGAGCTGGCTGAGAAGTGGTCGTGGCAGGACAACCGCCGGAACCTCGTGTTCTTCCTTCGCAAGGGCGTGAAGTGGCACGACGACCAGCCGTTCACGTCGAAGGACGTCAAGTTCACCTTCGACATGCTCCGCGAGGCCGCCGACGCCCCGGCCAAGCTCCGGATCAACCCGCGCAAGGACTGGTACGCGAACATCGAGGCGGTCGAGACTCCCGACGCCCACACCGTGGCCTTTCGCCTGAAGAAGCCGCAGCCCTCGCTGCTGCTGATGCTCGCGTCGGGCTACACGCCCGTTTACGCCGCCCACGTCCCGCCCGCGAGCTACCGGACGGGCTGCGTCGGTACCGGGCCCTTCAAGCTCAAGGAGTGGCGGAAGGGCGAGTTCGTCGAGCTGGTGAAGAACCCGGACTACTTCGTCAAGGGCCGGCCCTACCTCGACGGGCTGAAGTACTTCCCCATCGTCGAGCGCGGCACGCGCCAGGCGGCGCTCCAGGCCGGCAAGCTCGACGTCTCGTTCCCGGGCGAGACCACGAAGACGGCGGCCGAGCAGCTCAAGAACGCGGTGCCCCAGCTCGTCGTCACGCCGTACAACCAGAACGTCAGCGACAACATCATCATGAACGTGAAGAAGCCGCCCTTCGACAACCCGAAGGTGCGGCTCGCGGTCAGCCACGCGATCGACCGGCGCGCGCTCGTCGGCGCCGTCCACCAGGGGGGCGCCGTCGTCGGCGCCGCGCTCGCGCCCAAGCCGTGGGGTTTCTGGGGGCTCGGCGAGAAGGACCTGCTCGGGCTGCCCGGCTACGCGGCGAAGCCCGCGGACGAGAAGGCCAAGGCGAAGAAGCTGATGGCCGAGGTGGGCTACTCGCCCGAGAAGCCGCTCAAGGTCGAGATCGTGACGCGCGCCATCGCCATCTACGTGGACATGGCGTCGTTCGTGATCAACGAGCTGAAGCAGGTGGGCATCGACGCCGCGCTCAAGCAGATCGAGACGGCGCAGTGGCACGCGATGGCGACGCGCGGCGACTACCAGATCGGGGCGAACCTGACGGGCATCGGGCCGGACGACCCCGACGCAAACTTCTTCGAGAACTACGCCTGCGGCTCGCCGCGCAACTACAGCCAGTACTGCAGCGAAGAAGTCATGAAGATGATCGACGCGCAGTCGCAGGAGCTCGACCCGAAAAAGCGGCTGGGAATGGTCTACGCGATCCAGAAGAAGCTCGAGGCCGACGCGGCGCGCCCCATCCTGGACTGGAAGCTCGACTACTTCACCGTGTGGCCACACGTGAAGAACCTGATCCCGCACCAGTCGATCTACAACTTTGGCCGGATGCAAGAAGTGTGGATCGACAAGTAAGAGCGCGTCGGTGACCGTGCCCGGCGCGGGGGAGGCGTCGGTCTCCTCGGCGCCGCGCCCGAGGGCCCGCGCGTGAAGACGTACATCGCTCAGCGCCTCGCGATCGCCGTGCTGACGCTGCTGGGCATGTCGATCGTGATCTTCGCGCTCCTGCGCCTGGCGCCCGGGGACATCGTGGACATCCTCTTCTCGACGGCCGGGTACGTGAGCCCGGCCGAGAAGCAGGCGCTCATGAAGGAGCTCGGGATCGATCGGCCCTACTGGGCCCAGTACCTCGACTGGCTCCGGCAGATCGTCACCGGCGACCTCGGCAAGTCCTACCGCTACGACCTCCCGGCCTGGCCGATCATCCGCCCGCTCCTGCCGGTCACGCTGGAGCTGGCGGCGCTGTCGATGGTCTTCGCGATCCTCCTCGGCGTGCCGACCGGCGTGGTCAGCGCTGTGCGGCAGGACTCGCCGCTCGACTACGTCCTGCGCGTGGTCAGCCTGGCCGGGCTCTCGATGCCGGCGTTCTGGCTCGGCATGGTCATCATCCTCGGGCTCGTGACGTGGTTCCGGTGGATCCCGCCGCTCACGTACGTGTCCCCCACGGAGAGCCTCAAGCTCCACGCGGTGCAGTTCCTGCTGCCCGCCCTGGCGGTCGGCTACCGCTCCTCGGCGCTGATCATGCGCATCACGCGCTCCTCGCTCCTCGAGGTGCTGCGTGAGGACTACATCCGCACCGCGCGGGCCAAGGGCCAGAGCGGACCTGTGGTCGTCTGGCGCCACGCCCTCAAGAACGCGATGCTCCCGGTGGTGACCGTGATCGGGATCGAGTTCGCCTTCCTCATCGGCGGGCTCGTCGTGACGGAGACCGTCTTCAACCTGCCGGGCGTGGCGCGCTTCCTGGTCCAGGCGATCCTGTGGCGCGACTATCCGGTCGTGCAGAACCTCGTGATGTTCATCGCGATCGTCGTCATCCTGTCGAACCTGCTCGTGGACATGCTCTACGGGGTCCTCGACCCACGGGTGCGGTATGGCAGTTAGCAACGTCGATGAACGTCGACGTTGCTCGGGTGGCGCGCTCCCGCGGGTGCGGTATGGCGGTTAGGCCCGCAGAGATCGCGGTCGTGGCGCTGGCGCGGGCGCGCCCCGGCGTGTGGCCCGTGACCGCCCGGTTCCTCCGGAAAAAACCGCTCGGCGCCGCGGGCGGCGTCCTCATGCTGGTGATGGCGCTCACGGCGGTCTTCGCGGATGTCTTACAAACGCACGATCCGATCGCGACGAACGCGGCGTACACGCTCGGGGCGCCCAACGCCGAGCACTGGCTCGGCACCGATCACCTGGGCCGCGACATCTACTCGCGCATCGTCCACGGCGCCCGGGTGTCGCTCATCGTGGGCCTGGCGTCGACGCTCCTCGGCTCGGTGCTCGGCGGGCTCATCGGGCTGCTCTCGGGCTACATCGGCGGCAAGACCGATCTCATCGCCCAGCGGGTGCTCGACATCCTGCAGGGCCTGCCGCTGCTCGTGCTGGCGCTCGTCATGTCGGCCGCGCTCGGCCCGGCCATCCACAACGTCGTGATCGCGATCTCGATCCCGATCATTCCGCGCGCGGCGCGCGTCATCCGGTCGAGCGTGCTGTCCATCCGCGAGATGCAGTACGTGGAGGCGGCCCGGTCGCTCGGCGTCCGGCACCTCCGGATCGCCTTCCGCCACATCCTGCCCAACACCGTGGGGCCGTTCATCGTCCTCTGTACGGCCCAGCTCGGCAGCGCCATCCTCGTCGAGGCGACGCTGTCGTTCCTCGGGCTCGGGGTGCCGGAGCCGTACCCGTCGTGGGGGCGTATGCTCTCCGTCTCCGCCGCCGAGTACGCGCAGAAGGCGCCTCACCTGGTGCTCTTCCCCGGGATCGCGATCAGCCTCGCGGTGTTCGGCTCGAATCTGCTCGGCGACGCGCTCCGCGACGTCCTGGATCCCCGGCTTCGGGGCGCGTGACAACGACTGACGCACGCGAAAGAATGAGCGAGTGTAAAGTTACGGCGGGGCACGGGCGTGGCGACCTCCGGTGGTCGCGCGCAGACGAAGCGTCTCAGAGTGAACGAGTGTAAGGTGGCGACGGGGCACGGGCGTGGCGACAGCCCGGGGGACCCAGGTCCCACCCATACGAAGGAGATTCAGTCATGAAAATGTACGTCGCAGGTGAATGGCTCGACAAGCCCGGGAAGATCGAGGTGCGCAACTCGTACGACAGCTCTCTGATCGACACGGTGCCGCGCGCGGACGCGACGGACGTCGAGCGGGCGCTCCAGTCCGCGGAGCGCGGCGCCAAGGCGATGGCCAAGCTCACCGCCTTCGAGCGCTGGAAGATCCTCCACGCCGCGGCCGAGAAGATCGCCGCGCGCGTCGAGGAGCTGGGCACGCTGATCTCGAAGGAGGAGGGGAAGATCCTCGCCGAGGGGCGCGCCGAGGCCCTGCGCGCCGTGGACACGATGATGGAGTCCGCCGAGGAGGCCAAGCGCGTCCACGGCGAGACGGTCGCCCTCGACGCGGCCGCCCACGGCCGCGGCAAGCTCGGCGTGACGCTCCGGGTCCCGTGCGGCGTCGTCGTGGCGATCAGCCCGTTCAACTTTCCCCTCAACCTCGTCTGCCACAAGGTGGGGCCCGCGATCGCGGGCGGCAACGCGGTTGTCCTCAAGCCCGCGACCGACACGCCGCTCTCGGCGCTCCGGCTGACGGAGATCCTGCTGGAGGCGGGACTGCCGCCCGAGGGGATCAACACGCTCACGGGCATGGGCGGCGAGATCGGCGACCTGCTGGTGGCCGACCGGCGGGTGAGGAAGATCACCTTCACGGGCAGCCGCGACGTCGGCGAGCGCATCTGCAAGACGGCCGGCATCAAGCGCGTGACGATGGAGCTCGGCTCGAACTCGCCCGTCGTCGTGATGCCGGATGCGGACCTCGACAGAGTCGCCGCGGCCGTGGCCGCCACGGGCTACGCCAACGCGGGGCAGGTCTGCATCTCGACCCAGCGCGTGCTCACGGCGGGGAAGGTCTACGGCGACTTCCTCGACGCGCTCCGGCCGAAAGTCGCGGCGCTGAAGGTGGGCAACCAGCTCGATCCGACGGTCCACGTCGGGCCGATGATTCGTGAGAAAGAGGCGATCCGGGTGGACGAGTGGGTGAAGGAGGCCGTGGCGAGCGGCGCCCGGCTGGTCACCGGCGGGCGGCGGCAGGGGGCGACGTACGAGCCGACGATCGTCGCCGACGTGAAGCCGGACATGCGGATCTCGGGCGATGAGCTCTTCGGTCCGGCCGTTGCCGTCACGCCGTTCAACGACATCGACGAGGCGATCGCGCTCGCGAACGACACGAACTACGGGCTCGCGGCCGGGATCTTCACCGAGAACCTCGAGTGGGCCTGGAAGTTCGCGCGCGAGGTCCAGTCGGGCAACCTCCACGTCAACTGGGGGCCCCAGTGGCGGGCCGACCGGATGCCGTACGGCGGGCTCAAGGAGTCCGGGTTCGGCAAGGAGGGCCCGGCGTACGCGATCAACGAGATGACGGAGCTCAAGATGGTGGTGTTCCACCTCTCGTCCTGAGAGGACAGGGGATCCGAAAGGAAGGAGGCCGAGGGATGGCTGACGAGCGGCTCTGCTGGCTGCCGGCGACGGAGCTGGCGGCGGCGATCAGACGAAAGAGGGTCTCGCCGGTCGAGGTCGTGGACGCGATCCTCGAACGGGTCGAGCGTATCAACCCGAAGCTCAACGCCTTCGTGACGCTGACCGACGAGGCGGCACGGCGCGAGGCGAAGGCGGCCGAGCGTGCGCTGATGAAGCGGAGGGCCGTGCTCGGACCGCTCCACGGCGTGCCCTTCTCGGTGAAGGACCTGGTCGTCACCAAAGGGGTGCGCACGACGTTCGGCACGCCGCTCTACCGCGACAACGTGCCCACCGAGGACGCCCCGATGGTCGAGCGCATGAAGCGCGCCGGCGCGATCATGCTCGGCAAGACGAACACGCCGACCTTCGGCTGGATCGGCGCGACCCACAACCTCCTCTTCGGGCCGACGCGCAATCCCTGGAACCTCGAGCGGACGCCGGGAGGCTCGTCCGGGGGCGCGTCCGCGGCCGCGGCGGCGGGACTGGGCCCGCTCCACATCGGGACCGACGGCGGCGGCTCGATCCGCATCCCCGCCTCCTGCGCGGGGATCTTCGGCCTGAAGCCCTCCTATGGGCGCATCCCCGCCTACCCGCCGAGCGGCGCGTGGAGCCTCTCGCACATCGGCCCCATGGCGCGGACCGTGGCCGACGCGGCGCTCATGATGAACGTGTGCGCCGGCCCCGACGAGCGCGACCAGTACTCGCTCCCCGCCGCGCGCGTCGATCACCTGAAGGCGCTCCGCGGGGGCGTGAAGGGACTGCGCATCGCCTACAGCGACGACCTTGGCTTCGCCGACGCGGTGGACCCCGAGGTCCGCGCCGTCTCCGCCAAGGCCGCCGTGGCCTTCCGAGAGCTGGGTTGCCACGTGGAGACCGTCAACCCGCGCTGGCCCTCGCCGCGCGACTGCTGGGAGCAGACATTCTGCGGCGGCATCGCCACCCGCATGGCGCCGTACATCGACCGCCGCGCGGAGATCGAGCCAGGCCTCTACCGGATCATCGAGGCGACCCTCCGGAACCCGCCGACGCGATACGTGCAGGCGTGGTTCGACCGCCTCGCGTGGTGGCAGCACCCGCGCGCGTTCTTCGAGACGTACGACCTGCTACTGACGCCGACGATCGCGTGCCCGCCCTTCGCGATCGGGCTCGACAACCCTTCCGAGATCGCCGGCAAGCGCGTCGAGCCGTACGCCTGGATCCCGTTCACGTTCCCGTTCAACCTGACCGGTCAGCCCGCCGCGTCGGTGCCGTGCGGCTTCACCAAGGACGGGCTGCCGATCGGGCTGCAGATCGTGGGGCGTCGCTTCGACGACGTGGGCGTCCTGCGCGCCGCCGCGGCGTTCGAGCGCGCGCGCCCCTGGGCCGACCGACGCCCCCCGATCGACTAGGAGTTGGAACTGACTCGTGGTTCGAGCGCCGGCTTTGCCGGCGCACTCGATCCTGGGGGAGGCCTCGGAGGGGGCCGCCGAGGCCCCCTCCGATTGGACTAGGAGCGCCGTATGGAGCGGCTGGTGTTCATCGTGTCGCAGGAGCGGCGGGAGCTGTTCGAGAGCCTGAAGCGAGTCCTCGCGAGCGAGAGGGCTGTCGACATCATCCTCGACCGGCGGGTGGTGAAGCGCCGCCATCGGGAGGAGCCCCCCGCGGCCGAGCGCCGGCGGTTCGCGCGCCGCTCGAAGGCGCACGAGAACGCCGAGATCCACGCCCGCGGCTGGACCGTCGTCCGCCTGCCGTAGCGAATCTTGGACGTTGACGCGGGCGGCCCCGGCGGCGACGCTGGCCCGCGTGAACCTTGCCGAGCTCCTCGTCACGATCGCGCTGCTTGGCACCGTCTTCGCCGGAACCCTCACTGCACTTGAGCAGGGGCAGCGCGCGTATACGATCGGCGCCGCGCGGGTCGAGGCCCAGCAGAACGGCCGCTTCGCCCTCGAGCGGCTCGCCAGCGAGATCCGGAACGCCGGCGCCGGCGGCGTCGGGTTCGACGCGATCTCGGTGGCCGAACGGGAGCGCATCGTCCTTCACGTGGACCGCGACGGCGACGGTCGCACCACCGCGCGCGACGAGACGATCACGTGGCGCCTGGCGGGCACGGTGCTCCGGCGCGACGCCGGGGGCGGGGCGCAGCCGATCGTCGACGGCGTCCGCAGCCTGGTCCTCGAGTACCTGGATGCCGCGCGACGCCCCACGGCCGTCCCCGCGGAGGTTCGGACGGTCGTGATCACGCTCACGACCGAGGGCGCGGGCGGTATTGGCGCCCTGACGCTGACGACCCAAACGCGCCTCCGGACCCGGTGAGGTAGACTCGAACGGTGAAGGTTCGTACAGCCCTCGCTGCAGTCACCCTCGCTACAACCAGCCTTACCGCCTGCGCGACGGTGCCCGTCACGGGCCGCCATCAGCTCCTGCTCCTCCCGGAGAGCCAGGAGCAGCAGATGGGGCTCGACGCCTACCGGCAGGTCCTCAAGAAGGCCAAGCTCTCCACGGATCCGGTTGCCATCGAGCAGGTGAGGCGCGTAGGCCGGCGGATCGCCGAGGCGACCGGCCGTACGGACTATCAGTGGGAGTTCAACCTGATCGAGGACAAGCAAGCGAACGCGTTCTGCCTGCCCGGGGGCAAGGTGGCGGTGTATACCGGCATCCTGCCGATCACCCGCGACGACAGCGGGCTTGCCGCCGTCCTCGGCCACGAGGTCTCCCACGCCATCGCCCGCCACGGCGGCGAGCGGGTGACCCAGACGCTCCTCGTTCAGATGGGCCTTGCCGCGACCCAGGTGGCGTTGGCTCGGAACGACCCCGCGGTCGTCCAGCAGGTGACCGCGCTCCTCGGCGCTGGAGCGACGGTGGGGTTGTTGCTACCCTGGAGCCGCGCCCAGGAGTCGGAGGCCGACCATCTCGGCCTGATCTTCATGGCCAAGGCAGGTTATGACCCTCACGCGGCGCTCGATCTCTGGAATCGGATGGCCGAGGCCGCAAAGGGGCGTGACCGCCCGCCCGAGTACCTGTCCACTCACCCGTCGGAAGAGACTCGGATCAAGCAGATCGAGGCCTGGATCCCGGAGGCCCTGCAGTTCTACACCCCCCGCTGACCCCCAATAAGCACCATTCGGTGGGTTGGAGTGGGGCTGGCCACACCACCGGTCGCCCTCCGGTCATATCGCCGGAATCTTACGAAAAATCATACGTTTTTCCTTGACAGGACCTTCAGGGTGACGCTAACGTGCCCATTCAAGTGGGACGAAGTGGGATGAGGCGATGAAGTCCCATTCCTTTCCCATGAAACGGGCATGTTCATTGGGCGCTATCAGCACACGATCGACCCGAAGGGTCGGGTGAGCATTCCCGCGCGATACCGGACCACGCTCGCGCAATACGAGGGCAACTTGATCGTGGTGCCGCAGGAGCAGTGCCTCGACGTGTATCCGTTCACGGCGTGGGAGCGCGTCGTCGGCGCGCTCAACGACCAATCGCAGTTCGACGAGCGGCTGCGTCGCGTCGGCCGGCTGTGGATCTCGCGCGCGAAGGAAGTCGAGCTCGACCGCGCGGGACGCATTCTGCTCCCGCCCGACAGCCGGCAGCAGGCGGGACTCGCGAAGGACGTGACGCTCGTCGGCCTGGGGCGCGACTTCTTCGAGATCTGGGACCGCAAGCGGTTCGAGGAGTACGAGCGGGCGAAGCGCGACGAGTTGGGTGGTGATTTCGCCTGGCTCTCGCAGGTGGGAGTCAAGTCGAAGTAGCTCACGTTCCGGTGCTCGTCGACGAAGTCGCGTTTCTCCTGCGACCGCGCGGCGAGGGATGGGTGATCGATGCGACGGTGGGAATGGGCGGTCACGCCGAGGCGCTCCTGATGGCGAGCCCGGCGTCTGTCCGGCTCCTGGGACTCGACGTGGACCCCGCGGCACTGAGCCACTCGGGCGCGCGGCTCGCGCGCTTCGGCGATCGCGTGCGCCTCGCGCACGAAACGTTCCGCAACCTCCGGACCACGGCAGAGGCGCACGGCGTCGCGCGTGCGCGCGCGATCCTGCTCGACCTCGGCGTGTCGTCCCACCAGCTCGAGGCGTCGGGGCGCGGCTTCTCGTTCCAGAAGGATGAGCCGCTCGACATGCGCCTCGATCCCACGCGCGGCGAAACTGCGGCGCAGCTCGTGAATCGGCTGACCGAGGCCGAGCTCGCGCGGATCCTCGTCGAGCACGGCGAGGAGCGGCACGCGCGGCGGATCGCCCGCGCGATCGTGCGGCGGCGCCCGCTCCGCACGACCGGCGACCTCGTCGCCGCCGTGCGGGGCGCGGTGCCACGCGCGGCGTGGCCCCGGCGCCTCCACGTCGCGACGCGCACGTTCCAGGCGTTGCGGGTGGCGGTGAACGACGAGCCCGCGGCGCTCCGCCAGGCGCTTCGCGACGCGCCGGCGCTGCTCGAGGTCGGCGGCCGCCTTGGCGTGATTGCTTTCCACTCGGGCGAAGATCGCATCGTGAAGCAGACGTTTCGAGCTCTGCAGCCGGCGGGCTTCGCCGAGCTGGAGCCGTCGCCCCTCGGGCCCGAGGACGACGAGGTGCGGGCGAACCCCCGCGCCCGGAGCGCGAAGCTACGCGTGCTGGAGCGGCTCCCGTGACGAACGAACAGCGACTCCATCGTGAACACGACCCGCGCGCCCGGCGGATCCTCGTCGGGGCGCTCACCGTCGCGGCGCTGCTCGTCGGGGGCGCGCTGATCGTCGTCGGGATGCGGGTGCAGCAGATCCAGCTCGCGTACCGCCTCGACGAGCTCCGCACGCAGCACGCGCGGGCGCAGGGGAACGTCCGGCAGCTCGAGATCGAAGTGGCCACGCTCCGCTCGCCCGGGCGGCTGGAGGCGCGTGCCAGGCAGCTGGGCCTGGTGGCGCCCGGTCGCGATCAGATCCGGCTCGCGCGCGAGTATGTCGCCGGCGGGACCGGCCTGGCGGCCACGCGCTTCGGCCGCGTCGAGGCGCTGGCGAAGTGACGCGCGGCGATCTCCGAGCGCGGGTCCTGATTCTCGCGGCCCTGCTCGCCGCCGCGTTCGGAGGCCTGACCGGGCGCCTCGCATGGCTCCAGGTCGTCAAGCGCGCCGAGCTCGCGCAACTCGCCGAGCGGCAGTACTCGCGCACCGTCGCCCTCTACGCCCAGCGCGGCCCGATCCTCGATCGCCAGGGCATGCCACTCGCCACCTCCACGCCGACCGAGTCGCTCTTCGTCCAGCCCCGGAGCGTCGGCGACCCCGTGCGCGTCACCGCGCGGCTGGCGCCGATCGTTGGCCTGCCGCCCGCGGAGGTGCACGCGGCCCTGACGAGCTCGCGCTCGTTCGTCTGGCTCCGGCGGAAGCTCCCGCCCGCAATCGCCGCCGCGGTCCGGGCGCTGCGCGAGCCCGGACTCGGCTTCCTGCCCGAGCCCCTCCGCCTCTACCCGAACCGCGAGCTGGCGGCGCACGTCGTCGGGTTCGAGGGGGTCCAGGGCGGGCTCGAGGGTATTGAGCGCGTCTTCGACGCCGAGCTCGCGGGCACGCCCGGAAAGGCGATCGTCGGCCGCGACGCGCTCGGGCGCGAGGTCGCCGCGCCGCACGTGCTGGAGCCGCCCCAGCCCGGGCACGGCGTCATGCTCACGATCGACCGGACGATCCAGTACATCGCCGAGCGCGAGATCGACGCCGCCTACCGGCGGACCGGCGCCCGGTCGGCGATGGCGGTCGTCCTCGACCCGCGCACCGGCGAGGTGCTGGCGCTCGTGATCCGACCGACCTTCAACCCGAACACCTTCCTCGACGTGCCGTCCAAGGACCACTGGCGCAACCGCGCGGTGACCGATCCCTTCGAGCCCGGCTCGACCTTCAAGGTGATCCTCGCCGCGGCCGCGCTCGAGGAGGGCGTGGTCCGGCCCGACGACCGCATCTACGGCGAGAACGGGTCATTCACCATCGCGAAGACCACGATCCACGACTGGAAGAAGTACGGCTGGCTGACGTTCAGCGAGGTGCTGCAGAACTCGTCGAACGTGGGCTCGATCAAGGTGGGCCTCGCCCTCGGGCGCGATCGGTTCTACCGCTACATGAGCGCGTTCGGTTTCGGGGCGGCGACCGGCGTCGGCCTCCCAGGCGAGAGCCGCGGGCTCCTGCGCGCCCCCGGGCGATGGTCGCTCCTGTCGCTGCCGACGATGTCCATCGGCCAGGAGATCTCGGTGACCGCGCTCCAGATGGTCGCGGCGGTCGGGGCCGTCGCCAACGGCGGCACGCTCGTCCAGCCGCGGATCGTGAGCGCGACCTTCGACGCCGAGGGGCAGGAGATCCGGCGCTTCGAGCCGGCGCCGGTCCGCCAGGTGATCTCGCCCGAGACGGCCCGCTTGCTGACGCGCATCCTCGTGCGGGCCGTCGAGTCCGGCACCGGGCACAACGCGGCGATCGCCGGATACGAGGTCGCGGGCAAGACGGGGACGGCGCAGAAGCTCGATCCGGCGACCCGGCACTACTCGCGGGCGCCGGGCGTGTTGTCGTTCGTCGGTTGGGCGCCCGCGGACGAGCCGCGCTTCGTCATGCTCGTCACGCTCGACGAGCCGAGGAACGAGCAGTGGGGTAGCGAGGCCGCCGCGCCGGTCTTCAGCGCGATCGGCCGCGACATCCTGCGCTACCTCGAGGTGCCGCCGCGCGACGCCCCGCCCGTGCAGATCGTCACCGGGCCGGTGCCCGACTCCCTCGCTCCCGGTGTGACCGCCCCGGTGAAGCTCGTCAGCACCGACGTGACGCCCGACGCCAACGGGAGCCCAGTCATGCCGGACGTCACGGGTCGAACACTCCGGAGTGCCTTGGTGGTGCTCGCGCCGCTCCATCTCGCGGTGGAGATCCAGGGGCAGGGCCGCGTCGTCCGGCAGGCGCCCCGGCCGGGGGAGCCGCTCCGGCCCGGCCTCACCGCTCGGCTCGCTCTCGCGCCAGGGGCGGCGAAATGAGATGGCGCGCGAGATGCCCGTGAGCGAGCTCCTCGCGGCGCTGCCCGTCAAGACCGTCGTCGGCGCGCCCCCCTCGTCGGTCTCGTCCGTCACGGACGACTCGCGGCGGGTCGAGCCGGGGAGCTGCTTCGTCGCGCTGCCTGGGCTCCGACAGGATGCGCGTCGCTTCGTCCCCGACGCGGTGCGTCGAGGGGCGACGCTGATCGTCACGGAGGGCGAGGCGCTCTCCACCGTGGCCGTCGCTCAGGTGCTCGTGCCCTCGGCGCGCGAGTCACTCGCGCGCCTGGCGGACACGTATTACGGTCATCCCTCGCGCGCGCTGCTGCTCGTCGGGATCACCGGGACGAACGGCAAGACGACCACCTCGTACCTGGTCGAGGCGCTGCTGCGCGCGCGGGGGCTCGCGACCGGCGTCATCGGCACCATCCAGTACGTGCTCGGGGCCGAGCGCCGACCGGCGCGTCAGACGACTCCCGACGCGCTCGAGCTCCAGTCCATGCTGGCGCTCATGCGCGATCGCGCGATCCGTGGCGTCGCCATGGAGGTGTCCTCGCACGCCTTGGCCCTCTCGCGCGTGGACGCCCTCGCGTTCGACGTCGCGGTCTTCACCAACCTGACCCAGGACCACCTCGACTTCCACGGCACCCTGGGCGAGTACCGTCGCGCCAAGCGCCGGCTCTTCGAGCTCCTCGCCCGCTCCCCCAAGCCCCGACGCACGGCCGTGATCAACGGCGACGACCCGTCAGGGGGGGCGATGGTCGATGGCCTCGGCCTCTCCGTGCTGACCTTCGGGCTCCGCGAAGGCACCCAGGTGCGTGCGGTGGACTACGCCTCCACGGTGGAGGGGCTTCGCATGACAGCGGACACGCCCGCCGGTCGGCTGGCCTTGACCTCGCCGCTGATCGGTGAGCACAACGTGATGAACCTCCTGGGCGCCGTCGCCACGGGCCTGGCGCTCGGCCTCGAGCCCGCCGCGATCGGCCGCGCGCTCGCGACGGTCGGTGCCGTGCCCGGCCGTTTCGAGCAGGTGAGGGCCGGTCAGCCGTTCCTTGTCGTCGTGGACTACGCCCACACCCCCGACGCCCTCGAGCGCGTGCTGACCACGGCGCGGAAGCTCACTCGCCGGCGGCTCGGGGTCGTCTTCGGCTGCGGCGGCGACCGCGACCGCGGCAAACGGCCGATCATGGGCGCGATCGCCGCGCGCCTCTGCGACCGCGTGTGGGTGACCTCCGACAATCCACGTTCGGAGCGGCCGGAGGCGATCATCGACGAGGTCGTGGCGGGTGTGCGCCGGGCCGGGGCGGCCCCGAGCCGCTACGCGACCGAGCCCGACCGTGCCGCCGCGATCGGGGAGGCGCTCGCCTGGGCCGAGCCCGGCGACACGGTGGTCATTGCCGGGAAGGGGCACGAGACCTATCAGATCATCGGCGCCGACGTGCTCCCGTTCGACGACCGCGACGTTGCGCGACGAATCCTGTCCGAGCCGAGGACCTAGGAGCGCCCGTGCCACCCTTCACCGTGCAGGACATCGTCCGCGCCAGCCAGGGCGCCCTGGTCGCCGGCGACCTCGGCGTGCCCGTCACCGGGGTGTCCGTCGACTCTCGAGCGCTCGGCGTCGGCGAAGCCTTTTTCGCGATCCGGGGCAACCGCCTCGACGGTCACGCGTTCCTCGCCGAGGCGGCCTCCCGCGGTGCCGCATGCCTGGTCGTGCACACGCTCCACGACGACGTGCCGGCCAATGTCCCGCTGGTGCTCGTCGAGGACACGACGCGAGCTCTGGGCAGGCTCGCCGCCTACCACCGCGCGAGATTTTCCATCCCCGTCGTGGCGGTGACCGGCTCGAACGGCAAGACGACCACCAAGGAGCTGATCGCCGGCGTCCTCGGAATGCGCTGGCAGGTGCTGAAGCCGAGTGGGAGCTTCAACAACCAGTGGGGGCTCCCGCTGACGCTCCTCCGGCTCACCGCCGAGCACCAGGCGATCGTGCTCGAGATCGGCAGCCAGCATCCCGGCGAGATCGCGGGGCTGGCCGGGCTCGCGCGACCGACCGTCGCCGTCGTGACGACGGTCGCGCACGCCCATACCGAGTTCCTCGGCTCGCTCGACGGCGTCCGCGCCGAGAAGGCGGCGCTGGTCCGCGCCGTCGACCCCGACGGTCGGGTCGTGCTCAACGCCGACGATCCGCGGGTAGCGGGCATGGCACGAGACAGCGGCGCGCCCGTCATCACGTACGGCCGCTCGCCGGGGGCCGACGTGCGGGCGGCGGGGGACATCGTCGAGGATGCGCGGACGCTCGCGTTCACGCTCGAGAGCGGGGGAGAGCGGACACCCGTGACGCTCGCCCTGGTGGGACGACACAACGTGACGAACGCGCTCGCCGCCGCGGCGGTGGGCGTGGTGCTGGGCTGGCCGCTCGACGAAATCGCCCGCGGGCTCGCCGGGGCCCGGCCGGTGGCGGGTCGCTGCGTGTGGCGCGACGCGGGCGGTGTGCGTATTCTCGATGACACGTACAACGCGAATCCCGTCTCGGTCCGCTCCGCGCTCGAGACCGCCGCGACGCGCCGCGCGGCCGCGCCGTCGGGACGCCTCGTGGTCAGCTCGGCGCGATCGCCGAGGAAGCGCACCAGGAGATGGGCCGCGCGGTGGTGGCGGCCGGCTCCGACGAGTTCGTCGGCGTGGGGCGGCTGGCGCGGTTGGCCGTCGACGCCGCGCGCGCGGCGGGCTTGGCCGCGGCGCACCACGCCACGACGTTCGAGGACACGGTGGCCCACCTCCTCAAAGGGGTGGCGCCGGGCGACGTCGTGCTCGTGAAAGGCTCGCGGGGCATGCGCATGGAGCGGGTCGTGGACGCGCTGGTGGCGCGCCTGGCCCGATGAGGGAGCCGGATGCTCTATTACTTCCTCGTCCCGCTCGCCAAGGATCACATCGTCTTCAACGTCTTCCGCTATCTGACGTTCCGCTCGTTCATGGCGCTGATCTCAGCGTTCATCATCTCGCTCGTCGTCGGGCCATGGCTGATCCGCCGCCTTCGAGAGCTGCAGCACGGCGGCGAGACGATCCGCGAGGATACTCCGGAGCGGCACCGCGCCAAGAAGGGCACGCCGACGATGGGCGGGATCGTCATCCTGACGGCGATCCTCGCGACGACGTTGCTCTGGGCCAATCTCGGAAACCGGTACGTGTGGGTGGTGATCCTGGCGACGGCGGGCTTCGGGCTGATCGGCGTCTGGGACGACATGACCAAGCTGCGCAAGCGCAAGGGCCTCGCGACGCGGGTGAAGTTCAGCGCGCAGCTCGTGCTGTCCCTGGGGATCGTGCAGCTGGTCTTCTGGCAGGCGCCCAGCGCCTGGCTGCCGGTGCTGTCGATCCCCTTCTTCAAGGGTTGGCTCATCGAGCTGGGCTGGCTCTGGATCCCGTTCGCGATGCTCGTCATCGTCGGCGCCTCGAACGCCGTGAACCTGACGGACGGGCTCGACGGGCTGGCGATCGGCCCGGTCATCATGGCCGGCGCCGCGTTCGGGGTGATCGCGTACCTCACGGGCAACTTCCGGGCCGCCGACTACCTCAAGATCCTCAACGTGAGAGGCGCGGGCGAGCTGACGGTCTTCTGCGGGGCGCTGATCGGCGCGGCGATCGGGTTCCTCTGGTTCAACTGCCATCCGGCCGAGATCTTCATGGGCGACGTGGGCTCGCTGGCCCTGGGCGGCGCGATCGGCACGCTCGCGGTGTTGACCAAGGCGGAGCTGCTGTTGCCGCTGATCGGCGGCCTCTACGTCGTCGAGGCGCTGTCGGTGATCATCCAGGTCGCGAGCTTCAAGCTGACCGGGCGCCGCGTCTTCCGCATGGCGCCCCTGCACCATCACTACGAGCTCTCGGGCTGGCCCGAGCCGAAGATCGTCGTCCGGTTCTGGATCGTGTCGTTCGCGCTCGCGCTGCTGGCGCTCACGACCTTGAAGCTCAGATAAGGAGGACCGCGTGAGCTCGCTCGACGAGGTGGATACGGTGACCCGAGGGCAGGCCTACCTCCATGCCCTCGCCGGCCGTCGCGTGACGGTGGTCGGGCTCGCGCGAAGCGGTGTCGCCGCGGCGCGGCTCCTGCGCACCGCCGGCGCTGATGTGATCGGCACGGACGTGAAACCGGTCACCGCCCTCGGCCGCGAGGCGGCCGCACTCGCCGACCTGGGCGTGCGTCTGCTCGCGGGCGCCGGCGAGCCGGCGGCCGCCTTCGCCGGGACCGAGCTGGTGGTGGTGAGCCCCGGGATCCCGCTCGACGGGGCCCAGCTCGCCGCGGCGCGCACCCGGCAGGTGCCGATCATCGGCGAGCTCGAGCTCGGCTGGCGGGCGATGGAGGCGGACACGATCGCGATCACGGGGACCAACGGCAAGACGACCACCACGGCGCTGATCGGCGCGGTGCTGGCCCAGCAGCCCCGGCCCGTCCTCGTCGCCGGCAACATCGGCACGCCGCTGTCCGCGCACGCGCTCTCGTTCCCGGCCGACGGTCTCGCGGTGTGCGAGGTGTCGAGCTTCCAGCTCGAGACCATCGAGGCCTTCCAGCCGCGGGTCGCCGTGGTCCTCAACGTCACGCCGGACCACCTCGACCGGCACGGCACGTTCGCCGCGTACGTGGACGCGAAGGCCCGGATCTTTGCGAACCAGGCGCCGGCCGATTGCGCCGTCCTGAACGCCGACGACGCGGCGACGCGAGCCCTGGGATCTCGGGTGCGCGCGCCGGTGGTGTGGTTCAGCCGGCAGCGCGAGCTGGCCCACGGGGTCTTCGTCCGCGATGGGCGCATCGCCGCGCGGCTCAATGGCCACGTCGAGGACATCTGCCCGCTGTCGGAGATCTTCCTGCGCGGCCAGCACAACGTGGAGAACGTCCTCGCGGCGACGGCGTGCGCGCTCTGGACGGGCGTCTCGCCCGCGGCGATCCGTACGGCCGTCGCGCACTTCCGGGGCGTGGCGCACCGGATCGAGTGGGTCCGCGACCTCAAGGGGGTCCACTATTACAACGATTCGAAGGGCACCAACGTCGCGTCAACCCTCCGGGCGCTCGAAAGCTTCCCCGGTCGGATCGTGCTGATCGCGGGCGGCAAGGGCAAGGGTCAGGCCTGGGAGCCGCTCGCGGCGGCCGCGCGCGGGCGGGTGGCGCACGCGCTCCTCATCGGGGAGGATGCGAAGAAGATCGGTGCCGCGCTCGCCGCGGCGGCGATCCCAGTGGCGTATTGCTCGTCGCTGCAGGCGGCCGTCGAACAGGCACGCACGCTCGCGGTGCCGGGGGACGTCGTGCTGCTCTCACCCGCGTGCGCCT
>WNEQ01000503.1_pt1 | contig 22221 bp, 25 predicted proteins | sample 5399971 | NCBI WGS metagenome assembly WNEQ01 (sample SAMN13153330, study PRJNA577476) | soil metagenome | isolation source: 20 cm grassland meadow soil 2 days after 1st rain plot 5 | place: USA:California | collected 2015-09-18
TGGAGTAGCTTGCTGATAGTATGATGGTGCAAGGAACTGGTCATCGGGCATCCCCTTCTGCGAATGTCTCGGCATGATATGATCGGCAAGCACCCGGTCGCGTAAGAGAATGAACCTGTCCCGTAGTGAGTCTTGATATGTGAATTCAGCAGGTAAGGAGTATTCCTTGTATAACTCGATCATCGTCTTGTAGATGATTATCCGCGCACTGTTCCCAAAACTGTCAGTTAGAACCTTCACAACATCGTCGAACCTTGTAGAAATCTCCACTCTGGGAATTCCCCTATGTCCGAGGTGTGCGACTATGACATCTCGAACGGTCTCCCCCATGCCTTCCAACGCCATGTTAAAGCAATAGCTAACTGTGTCGTGGAAAAACGTCTCGAGGGGCGCTCGCATGGTGCTGACCTATGTTGTAATAATGCCTCGTATGGGTCGAATACACGTGCCGTAACAATCGTTGCCTGAGTCACGGGACAGGTCAAAATAATGTAAGCCCAAGCTGAAAAACCGTAGCCAGTATATCCAATCCAGCGAGAATCATCAAATCTAAGAAATCGGAGTCAATCAGAGAGCGTTCAAATTGCAAACCAGTCCCTATACGATCACCAAAGTAAGGGCACGATCAATCCTCGATTCTCGAGGAAACCCCACCGTTCAAGTAGACGTCACTACCCAGGGCGGATTCGGACGTTTCTCCGTTCCTTCAGGTGCATCTAAAGGCCAGTACGAGGCCGTCGAGCTACGAGACAATGTGAAAGCAAAGTTTCACGGAATGGGAGTGTCCAAAGCCGTCGGAAACGTGGAGAAAATTCTTGGTCCTGCAATCCTCAGAACTGACTCCAGGAATCAGGGTCCCATTCTACAAAGGCTTGCAAACCAGAAGGAAGCCTGCTCTACCTGTCCCTCTCATGAACATCCTCAACGGAGCAAAACACGCAGGCAACGCCCTATCCTTCCAAGAATTCCTCATAATCCCCTCCGGCTTTTCCAGATTCAGAGATGCTATCAGAAGCGGTTCCGAAGTCTACCATACTCTCGGACGAATACTCAAGGAACGATACGGCCGAAACGCGACCAACGTTGGAGACGAAGGCGGCTACGCCCCACCCCTCGACAAGGTCGACAAGGCTCTGGAACTCGTAAACGAGGCCGTTGAAGAGTCTGGATACTCAGCCGGCAAGGAAGTCTCTCTCGGCATTGACGCAGCTGCAGACAGTTTCTACAGCCCCGACAAGAACATCTACACCCCTGACGGAAAGAATCATACCAGAGAGGAGCTGTTCGACTTTTACCTCGCCCTTACCGAAAAATTCCATCTAAAATCCATAGAGGATCCCTTCCAAGACGACGACTTCAACGCATTCGCGAAATTGACGAAGCGAATAGGCTCTAAGACTCAGATAATAGCAGACGACCTCTTCGTCACAAACAAGTCGAGAATCGAGAAAGGAGTGAGAATCGGAGCTGGAAACGCCCTGCTGGCAAAGCTCAACCAGGCTGGGACCCTAACAGAGACCATAAGCGCGATAGAAGCCGCGAGGTCCGCCGGATACGGTATAGTCATCAGCCATCGCTCAGGCGAGACAGAGGATACCAGCATCGCTGACGTCTCAGTTGGCCTCGCTTCCGGTCAGATCAAGACCGGTGCCCCGGCAAGAGGGGAAAGGACTGCCAAGTACAACCGTCTATTGGAGATTGAAGAGGAGCTTGGTCCCAGAGCCAGGTATTACGGTAGGAGTTTCCTGAAGGGCCGATGAAGACTCATCATCGTTCCTGTCGTCATATAATCTAGCCATTGCCCTTATTTTCTGGGACTAGAACCTGAACTTATCGTAGAAGGCATCGTATCGTAAGGATGCCAATAAATAGGCAAAAACAGGACCTAGGTTAGTGAGAAGAGAATGTCAGCCCAACGACCCGCCCAGCAGGAAGAAGACCCGCTGGAAATGCTCATTGGAGCACCCCAATCCGGAATATCATCAACTGGGGCAGAATCTACTCCATGTGGCCCGTTAACATCACAACCGCCTGTTGCAGCGCTGAATTCGGGGCTGCGAGCGGCGCCCGTCACGACCTTGAACGGTTCGGAGTTCTACCCCTGGGATCCCTGCGACAGTCAGACCTCATCGTAGTCGAGGGAACAGTAACGAAGAAGATGGCAAAGAGACTTCGAATGATCTACGACCAGATGGCTATTCCAAGATACGTTATCGCCATGGGAGACTGCGCTATCTCGGGAGGACTGTTCCACGACTCGTACAGCATAGTTAACGGCGCGCACGAGTTCATGCCTGTGGACGTTTACGTTCCGGGGTGTCCACCACGCCCAGAAGCTTTGGAACAGGCAATAATCATGCTTCAGGAAAAAATCCGTCATTCTAAGGTGTACGCCCAGGGATGAGCAAACCTCTCGCCCGGGAAGAAGAAATAATCGGAACCGTCAAAGAAAAATTCCCCAACGACATCAAAGAATCAAGAACCATACGGAAAGGGAGGCCCGAGATAGTAACAACACCGGAGAAGATCCGAGAAGTAGCATTATTCCTCAGAGACCAGCTGGGCTTCGACCACGCTAACGGCGTCTCAGGCATCGACTACAACCGCGAGGCGAGATTCGAAATTGTCTACCACACCTCATCAACCGGGAACAAAAGCATGCGAGACCTGGTGCTGGCCCTGAAAGAATCAACCCCACGGAACGCGCCAAAAGTCCCATCACTAATTTCAGTTTGGCCCGGTGTCGAGAACTATGAACGTGAAACCTTCGAGATGTACGCCATCCAGTTCGAAGGACATCCGAAGCTCGAGAAGCTTTTCCTGCTTGACAACTGGGACGGCCCGCCACCTCTAAGAAAAGACGTGAGAGTTCCGACAGACTGAGTATGCCATGACGGTCCAGGAGAAGCCTCTACCCGCAGCCGCATTACAGGTCAGCGACGCATCCGGGCCACAGACCCTCACGGTAAGCGTCGGACCACAACACTCAGGCTCCGGGCACATGCGACTCATCGTCGAGCTCGACGGCGACATCATAACAAACGTCGCACCAGACCCAGGCTACGTCCACCGCGGAATCGAAAAAATATGCGAAGTCCGAAACATCATCAAGAACATACCCGTCATAGAACGACCCGCAATAATCGACTCATCTAACCTCAACCACGCATACATCAAAGCCATCGAAGAACTCCAAGGAGTAGACGCGCCAGAACGCGCACAGTACCTTCGAAGCCTCCTCAACGAGATGAACCGGATAATGAGCCACCTCTACTGGCTCAGCATATTCGGAGTATTCGTCGGCCACACCACCATGTTCATGTGGCCACTCGGCGACCGGGAACTATTCATCGACCTAGCTGAGGCATTGACAGGCGCCCGCATCACTCACTCCTACATCGTACCGGGTGGAGTCCGCAGAGATCTTCCTCAAGGATTTGCGGAGGAGGCAATCAAGAGAACTGAGTATTTCGAGAAACGACTGAAAGAGTACGACAAGATATTCTTCGACAACCCACTCTTCAGCAGCCGCGCCAAAGGAGTAGGCGTACTCCCCAAAGAACAGGCCATAGCGCTAGGCTGCACAGGCCCCACACTCCGGGGCTCAGGCGTCGACGCAGACCTCCGCAGGGATGAACCATACGCTGCCTATCCCAAACTAGACTTCAACATCCCAACAATGAACGAGGCAGACTCCTTCTCCCGAGCATACGTACGCATGGACGAGATGAGGGAAAGCTGCAAGATCATACGACAAATCGTCAAGGAGATTCCAGCAGGACCCATCCGGCGAAAAGCCCCGATAGTACTTCCGAGAGGCGAAGCGTACGGCCGAGTCGAATCGGCTCGTGGAGAGTGCAGTTTCTTCATGATTGGTGGAGGCGGAGACAAGCCGGAACGTGTGAGAATCATTACCGGTTCATACCGAAACATGACAGCCATTTCAGCAGTTCTCAAAGGAGCACACCTTGCCGACATGCCAACTGCATGGTGGAGCATTGACTACTGGCCAGTAGAGGCGGACAGGTAGAGAAAGCATGACGAACGTGCCGGGCGCAGGAAAGGTCAAGGGCGCAGTAGAAGCACTGCGGGCATATACTACAGGCATCCGACACTTGGCCCACCGTCCTTACACGCTAAAGTTCCCGGAACAACGATACGCGGTCGAGAAAGGATACCGAGGAAGACACCTTCTCCACCTGGAGAGATGCACTGGCTGCGGAATCTGTGCCTGGATCTGTCCAGAAAAATGCATCACAATAGTACCACGCGGCGAACGATGGTTTCCGCAATATTTCTACGGACGTTGCTGCTTCTGCCACTTCTGTGTAACCCCTGACACTCTGGTCACAACGAACCCGTCCATTACCCCGATCAGCCAGGTGAGGACTGGCGACCGAGTTCTGACTCATACCGGACAATATCACAAGGTTCGCAAAGTTCTCACCCGAAACTATTCCGGCAGACTTTACTCAATCAAACCGCTGGGTGCGCCATATCCTCTAAGAGTTACACAAGACCACCCACTGCTCGTCTCACCAAGGCGCGTTGTGAAAAAAGGAAGGCTCCAGAAGAAACCGGACCCACCGGTCTGGAAAACTCCCTTGGAACTCAAGCAGGGCGACTACTTGACTATGCCCATTGCAAAGGAAGTCCGAGACCAAGACTACTTTGAACAAAAAGTTCTGGTTGGCCAACCCAGCACAGGAAAGAGGCTAGAGCGGGACCTCAAGCTTAGAGCCAATCCGGACTTGTTCAGACTAGTCGGATATTTCCTCGCCGAGGGATATGCTGTCAGGAGAACGGTCGGATTCGCATTCGGCTCACACGAAACCGAGTACATCAACGATGCGGCACAGCTCTTGAAGAGGTTCTTCGGAGCCGAGACGAAACAATCAACCATAAGCAATTCAACGCATGTTCTTCTCCACTCAGTCATAGCGGTCCAGTTCTTCGAGACGTTCGGAAGAGGGGCAGAGAACAAGAAGCTCCCAGACTGGGCAATGTTTGCTTCTCCTGAGAAGCAGCGCGAACTCGTCCGAGGTGCATGGAGAGGTGACGGCTATCTCCACACGCCAACAAAGGGAAACAAGGCCACATTCTTCGAATACACAACGATATCGAAGATGCTTGCCTTCCAACTCCAACAGCTGCTCTTCAGACAGGGAATCGTTGGACAAATCGCTCCCGCGAACCATGTGAATAGGAAACCTTCCTTCATCGTCTCCGTCCGAGGCGAATTTGTTCCAAGAATGGCAGAACTTATGGGTATAGAGTTCGACGATTTACGAACGAAGACCTTCTCGCGCTTTGAGATGGACGACAACTTCGTCTACGCGCCAATCAGAACCATCTCCTATGCAGAGGTCAAAGACCAACCGGTGGTGAATCTCTCAGTCGAAGGAGACGAGTCATATGTCGCTGGCAATGTTACAGCTCACAACTGCACGGATTATTGTCCGGAATATGCGCTGGAGGAGACTGTGGAGTATGATATTGCGGAGTATTCCCGTGAATTACTAGTCTGGTCCCCGGAGCGTTTGGCAAAGCCTCCTGCGAAGAAAGCAGACAAGTATGTCTTCTCGGTTGAGACTTCCCGTGGAGCGGGACAGATCGTGAAGAAGGAGACTGAATAATCATGTCCAATAATCCTCCAGCTCCGAAACCAAACCCGACGCCGAATCCTACACCTGCAGCGCGACCGGCCGCTAGCCCTGTTCCAGCAGGAAAACCCGCCGCTCCCCCGACCCCTACTCCACCACCCCTGAAGTCTAGTGTTGAAGGCGAGGGATGGAAACCCCTACCGAAGAAACTGAAGATCTTCGGAAACCTAGTCTCCGAAGTCGTGAACAAAGGAATCTGCATGTATTGCGGCGCATGCATCGCCTCCTGCCCAATCGACATTCTCTTCCACAGCGATAAAGAAGAGCCGATAATGAGGGGAACCTGCGCAGCCTGTCAAGTCTGTTATTACAGCTGCCCTAGAATCGAACTTCCATTGTCCGAAATCGAGGAGAGAATTTTCGGCAGGCCTAGAACACCCGACGAAGCAATACTTGGTATTCACATCGGAACTTACTCGGTCCGGGCCAAGGACCCGGGGATAATGGCAAAGGCCCAAGATGGCGGAGCAACCACCGCATTCCTCCTCTACGCTCTCGACAAGAAACTGATAGACTACGCTCTTGTCTCGGGATTCAGCGCCTACGATCCTTGGAGACCCGAACCGCAGGCTGCTCGGAACCGTGAAGAACTCATCAACGCGGCCGGGTCCCGCTACACGCCAGGTGGCCAAGTAGGCGGTCTCGCGGAGGTCGCGATTCCGAACCGGTCAGGAATCAACAACTTGGAGGATCGTATAGCAGTAGTCGGGCTGCCTTGCGAGCTTCAGGGGATGTGGAGGATGAACACGCACTGGATTGCCACTCCAAAACTCGCAAAGAATCTCGTCTTCACCATCGGCCTCTACTGCTCCAAAGTATTCGACTACGAGAAAATGATGGTCGACTACGTAGAAGGAAAACGCGGCATTGATCTCAAGACCGTCACCAAGGTTAACGTCAAGAAGAATCGACTCTTAGTCTATGTCGCTGACAAACTGGCACTGGACGAACCCGTCGAAGTAATTCACGGCATCGCTAGGGAAGAGTGTAACGTCTGCATCGACTATTCGGCCGAGCGTGCGGACCTCGCAATCGGGGCGATCGGATCTGCCCAGGGCTGGTCCACGGTGATTACTCGAACGCCTCGAGCCGAGGAGATTCTGAGAGGCGCACAGGATGCAGGATATGTCGAGGTCAAGAGCCTCGATCCTATGGGCAAGGGAATCAAGCTGCTTGAGAGGCTATGCCTGAAGAAGCGGCAACGCGACCCGTCCCATTACATGCGCCATGAAACGGCTTTTCCAAAGCCTGAACCCATACTCGTCCCGTTGCAAGTTCCCGCCAAGTAATGCCGGAAAAACAAGAGCGGTTACTTTCACCGTGGTCTCCTGGATAAGACCTTGCGGGACCCTCTTTATTTGGGGTAAGGAGCATGGAAAAGGTTCCGAATCACACTTGTCCGCGCTGCCGCCAGACACAGCTAAACGTCTACTACTCTGACCAAGCAGACAACCGCGTAGGCGCATGGTGCGAGTTCTGCAATCTGAAAGCCTACTATTTCGGCGAAGAACTGGTCCCGATAGCCGCATAGTCGACTAGCTGTTTAACCAGGGTCGAGAGGTCCCGGTCTCGAGCAGCAGCCACAACGCTGACTTAAGATTCCATTCCGGGAGGAGGCGTCCCTTCGGGCACCACAATGTTGATCTCTCCCTCAACCAGTTTTCGTTGAAGTTGTGATGTGAAGTTCTCGATGTCGATGTCAATATCCTGCAGTCTCTTCAACGACTCGTCGGTTAAGGTCGGGCTGACATTCTGCCCGCCTATCCTGCCATATGCGATTGCCTCGAACGGAAACTTCTCCCCGCGAAAGATTACGTAACCGGAAAGGAAGTTGGCCACCCCTCCTCCTACTCCACTGCTCTCGCCCATGTAATCGACGATGACCTCCATCTGAAAATCTTGAGAGGATTCAGGGCGAAAAGGATTGACAGGCTTGCTCAAGCTTAAGCCTCAACCGTAGGCAGGCATATCCAGAGGATGCCACTGAGCCCGTTTCAGCGTCCGAATCCTTGCCCACGCCAACCATCCAACTAGAACATCAAGGACCAGGAAAGCATCGAGGGCATAATCCGACAGGGAGAGCGCCATGCTTGAAGCTCTCAACGCTGTATAGCCGACAAGTCCAGCTAGTGCAACTCCCATTGCGATTGACGGTCCATAATGGCTCTTACGAAACGTGAAGTATCCTCCGACGAGCCCAAGCAATCCCAACAACAGAAGAGTGCTAGACTCGAGCGTCCCGGGTCGGCTGAATCCGGCGAACACTGCGCCTCCCGCCAACAGCAGTCCAAGGCCGGTTGCGAAAAATAGCACGGATGCGAGATTGAAGAAAGCAAGCTTCGACGACTGCACGACCGCTGCAGAGAGAGGCGGCGTGAATGAGAATGGTTTTCCAAGAGCCTGGTAGGCGTCCGTAGTGCCAAGATGCTTCTCGCCAGTCAACACGTCAACTGCCGCGTTGACGAACTTGTCGATCAGGATGATTCTGTGCTTTCCGATTCCGGCAGAGGGTCCCATTCCCAACGAGTAATCGGGACCAACAGAGAGCTCTAGTTTCGTCTCAGGGGTGCACGAATGCGCAATAGTCGCACCAGGCTTAACACCCATCAGGGTCCAGGTGGACCCGTTGTCCCGAGTGCAGATCAGCGCTGCCCATTTTGCTCCAGCATCAATTTTCGGGAAACCAACCTCAGGGGCAAGATCCGTTGCTCCGAACCTCTTATCCTCACAAAATAGCTCTTGACAAGCTCGACAACGCCATACATCAATCGTGCCAATGATCTTAGACTCATGAACTAGGTTTACCACTCCAAAATAGATCACATCGTGTTGATGCATTTCCAAGGAGCGGAACCAGTGAGCGTTGCAGTGCCGCCTCCTAGAAAAGTCTTCGGGCATTTTACTACACGAGTCATGGTGAAAGCCTCTTTTCCTAGTCCACGGACTCCCGGCACGGAGAAAGTGACGTGCTAGACATCAGATTCGTAAGGGAAAGCCCTGACGCTGTCAGGGAGAATCTGCGCAAGAGAGGCTTGCCCGAGAAGATCGAGGAACTAGACCGTCTACTCTCTCTCGACTCAAAGTGGAGGGAAACACTTGCCGAAGCTGACCGCCTCCGACGAACTAGAAACGAGATAACTCAGAAGATCGCCGAGACACGCAAAAAAGGCGGCGACACCGAGAGCCTTCTGAAACAGGCAGAGACCGTTCCTGAAAGAATCAAGGAACTCGAAGCAAACGTGGATCAATACAAAGCTCAGGTTGAAACAATACTTCTGAACCTTCCAAACATGGTCCACGAGTCTGTGCCGTTTGGAAAGGATGACAATGATAATCAGGAATTGAAGAAATGGGGAGAACTCCCGAAATTCAGCTTCAAACCATTGGATCACATCGAGATTGGAGAAAGGAACCATCTCATCGATCTAGAAAGCGCGGCAAGGGTTGCCGGAGCCCGCTTCTACTACCTCGAGGAGGACCTTGTCCAGCTCAACTACGCACTCATCCAGTACGGGCTTGACTTCATCAAGAAAAAGCATTATCGATTGTACCAGCCTCCGTACTTCCTTCACAAGAACATCATCGCGGGAGCAGTGGCTCTCAGCGATTTTGAAGACATGATCTACAAGATTGAGTCAGAGGATCTATACCTTCTACCGACCGCGGAGCATGCACTTCTAGCACTTCACAACGATGGCATTATCGAACTGGACCAGCTGCCCCTCCGATACGCTGGGGTAAGTCCGTGCTTCAGAAAAGAAGCGGGGGCACACGGACGTGACACCAAGGGCATCTTCAGGATTCACCAGTTCGAAAAAGTTGAACAATTCATCTTTTCAACGCCTGAGGATTCATGGAAGCTGCATGAAGAACTCTTGGGTAATGCTGAAGAGTTCTGGCAGAGTCTCCGAATCCCCTATCGGGTGGTTAACGTCTGCACCGGGGATCTTGGGACAGTAGCCGCAAAGAAGTACGACGTTGAGGCGTGGCTTCCAGGTCAGGGGAAGTACCGAGAAGTCGTGTCCTGCAGTAACTGCACAAGCTACCAGGCTGTCAGGTCAAAAGTGCGTTATCGAGAGAAGACCAGCGCTCCCACAAAATACGTCCACACTCTGAACAGCACACTGGTCGCAACAGAGAGAGCTATCGTGGCTATTCTGGAAAACAAACAAAGAGCGGATGGGACCATTGAGATACCTGGAGTGTTACAGCACTATATGGGAGGACAGACTAGCATCCCCAAAGCCTGACCCAAAACGAGGCGATTCCTCGAATCCTCACTCCTGAAAAGCACATTCCACACGACACTTAATCTCTTGATAATGAGATTGCAACCTTGGCTTGTTTTGTTCAAGCTTAGTATGAATGAAATTGTTCAACAGAAGGTCGGAGTTACAATCTCCTGATAGGCTTCACCGAGTGATTGCTAGAGTCTGAAAACCATGACTCCAAATACGGAGGCAAAGCCTACACCCGCGTTCCTAATCTCGTTCGCCGCAGGAATCTGCAGTCTACTCACAGCCTTCCTCACAACCCAGCTCGCATCACTACAAATCAGCTTCTTCAGCAGCGTATCGACATCCCTGACACTCGCAGCAGTCGCGGGAGCCCTTACAGTGATCGGCTCAATTCTGATGTACGAGCAAGCCAACACCAGGAAATTCGGATCTCTACTGGTCGTCGGTTTCTCCATCATCTCAATGAACTTCCTCGGATTGATTCTCGGGCTCATCGGCGGGTTCCTAGGCTTGGCCCAAAACTCTGAAAAACAAGCCTAGACTCCCACAGTCCGAAGAAGACTGTCCAGAAGCTAGGAAGAATAACCCCCTTTTTGGGTAACGTCAGCTCGGCTCTCGAGTGAGCAAGAGTGTTTAGTCGAATGTACTGAACAGTTTCTTCATTTCCTCAGCCAGATTCTTGTACGCCTCCCCTGCCCAGAATCCCTGCCTGTTGTCGTGAACTAATACGGTGATTCTTCCATTTGATGGTAGGTAAGTTACCTCAACGGTTCCCATTCCCTTAGCGCGTCCCGTGATGTGCCAGTGCATGTTTTCTCCCGAGGTCTTGTAATTCCGGGCTAGTCGTCCCATAGGTTTCAATTCGGCATCGTATCTTTTCGACCAGGTTCCCAGTTCTTTCTGCAGTTCGAGTTGGCCTATCATCGGACGGACAAGGATTTCTCGCATCTTCACCACGGATTACCCTTTACCGGTGATTGTTTGCTGGTCCAACCTGTGGTCCCCCTCAAGCTTGGACAAAGGTAAATATTGAATGCTGACCGGTTGGGTGGTGGTTACTCATGGGTAGAAGAAGACGTCGCGTAGTTAGGATTGTCAAGAAGAAACTACCTACAGTCTTCGTCTGCCCTAGGTGCGGGGAAGAAGCTGTCAGGGTCACAATCGCAAAGGACACTGGCAAAGCGACAGTAATGTGTGCCCTGTGCCAATTGAAGGACGAGTTCCAAGCTCACCCAGCCGCGCAGATGATCGATGTTTACTCGTTCTTCGCGGACAGGTTCTATGGTGTAAAGGACCCACGTGCAATAATCCCTCACGACCGCGAATCGAAATTTGCAGCTCCGGAAGAGCCTTCCGAGCCTGAGCCAGTTGAATCTCAGCCCTTGCAACCCGAGGGCTCCATGGAACAACCGGAACCCGAGACGCTCTCATCTGTAGAGAACTCAGAAACTCCGAACCCGTCTGAGGAGGTTCAAGCGGAAACCCCTGTCTCCGAGACCCTCGGCGAGCAGTCGGCATCCAGCGAACAGACAGCCAGCCCAGAGGAGAAAGAAGAGGAGGAGCCTTTCGCAGACATTCTCGAAAACAAAGACAAGAAGAGATACAGCTCCAATCCTATTCCAGAACAAAAGTCAGAGCAGACCAGTCAAGCCTAGCCTTTCTTCCTAGACTCCGTCTCCTCGTAAACCGGGATAAGTAAGATTACCAGCCTATCCACAGTTGTCCTTCTCTCCCTCAAACTGCCCACAACTTCCTTCTCGTAGATCTTGAACAGGTTCGTGAGCACCATCCGAGGATGCAGGGGAATCAGACTGGACGGGTCCCGAGAGGATTCAATGGCCAGACCTCTCGCAATCATACTCTTCACTAGAGGAGAAACCTCCCCGGCCGTGAGCCCAAGCGAGCCTGCGATTTCCTCGTGCTTCATACCACCAGTTTCTACAAGCTTAAGGTAAGCCATCCCCTCCTTCTCAGGAAGACCAAACTGGGCGAGGAGTTGTCGAGCCACGTCGAGAGCCTCGAAAGGTCTCTTCTTGAGCGTCCCTGGAACCGGCAAACTGAGCATTACCTTCGGGTTGTTACCACTCCTCACCGGGGGATTGGTGTCTAAAACCTTAATAGCCGTAGGACCTTGGGTATTCCCCACTCAGAGTGGTATACTTGGCACTGTTAGAAATTGAACTACCGGCGGAACTACAGCCGGCACAGAAGCAGATAGGACGCTTCATCCGAAGAACTCAGAGCATATGCCCAGAGTGCAACCGCATCCTACCGAGCACGATTTTCGAGCGCGAAGGCAAGGTCTTCATGACAAAGACCTGCATCGAGCACGGCGAGACCGAGGAGCTATACTTCGGCTCCTACGACATGTATCAGAAATTCGCAACATATTGGTCAGACGGAAAGGGCACACACGCCCCGAACGTCCCGATCGAGAGCTGCGCATGCCCAGCAAACTGCGGCCTCTGCTCAAACCACCTAAGCCACACAGGACTCGCAAACATCATAGTTACAAACCGGTGCGACCTCACATGCTGGTACTGTTTCTTCTACGTAAAGAAGGGTCTCGAAGGAGCCTACGTCTACGAGCCCAGCCTCGACCAGATCCGCGAAATGACTCGAGCCCTAAAGGCCGAGCGACCAGTACCAGGCAACTCGCTCCAGATAACCGGTGGAGAGCCAACACTACGCCCAGAACTTCCTGAGATCGTCAAGATCATCAAGGAGGAAGGGGTAGACCATATCCAGCTTAACACAAACGGGATAAGTCTAGCACTAGACCCGAACCTTGCAATCCGTCTCCGTGACTCCGGCCTCAGCAACCTCTACATGAGCTTCGACGGTATATCACCAAAGACCAATCCAAAGAACCACTGGGAAGCACCCTACGCCGTAGAGAGCTGCCGAAAGGCAGGAGTAGGCGTGGTCCTGGTCCCGACAGTTATCAAATCCATCAACGACAACGAGCTTGGCGGAATACTCAGATTCGCACAGCGCAACATCGACACCGTCCGAGCAATCAGCTACCAGCCAGTCTCGCTCACAGGAAGAATGAAGAAACAAGAGCGCGAAAAGTACCGAATAACCATACCAGACTGTATAGAAAGGATCGAGGAACAGACCAATGGAGAAGTTCCAAAAGAAGCATGGTTCCCAGTCCCAAGCTGCTCACCAGTCACCCACTTCATAGAAGCATTCACAAAGCGGCCACAATACGAACTCTCAATCCACTTCGCATGCGGCGCCGGAACCTACGTCTTCGAGGACAAAGAGACCAAGAAACTAGTACCGATCACCTCGTTCGTCGATCTCAAAGGACTCTTCGAGTATCTCGACGAGAAGAGCGACGAGCTAAACTCAGGCGCGAACAAGTACCTGGTCGCAGCCAAGTTCATGACCAAGCTCAACAGCTTCATCGAGAAAGACAAGCAGCCAGCAGGACTCAACCTGTCGAAGCTGCTCGTCGGAGCACTACTCAAGCACGACTACAGCGCAGTCGGAGAATTCCACATCCGAAGCATGTTCCTTGGAATGATGCACTTCCAAGACAAGTACAACCAGGACGAAGAGAGATTGCAGAGATGCGACATACACTACTTGACGCCAGACATGCGTATCATACCCTTCTGCTCCTTCAACGTCATTCCCGAATGGTACCGCGACCGCATCCAGAAGAAGTACGGTATCACAGTCGAGGAGTGGGAGAAGAGGAACGGCGAGAAGCTTGAGGCACGCCTTTACCGCGGATCGCTCCGGCGTGGAAAGCACGCTGATGGCTGCGGATGCAGTACAGTCCACATCGAACCCATCACCGGCACCTAAAACCCCGAACACCAAAGGCCTTTTCTTACAGGCTCAACAACGGACTGGATAGTCCGTACCATAGGTAGTGACAGTTGCAGGCGTCTGTTCCCCGATTGAAATCAGGACCGTGGGCCGTGATTGAAGAAGCGACCATTACCGGTCCCCGTCAAAAGGCGAGTCTGGATGAGAGTCTCGCGGTCTCCGTGAACTTCAAGATAAACGGGGGCATTCGCCGGAACTTCGTCAGAAAGCTGTGGGAGGCCGCCTACGACGAGCATGACCTCGGACTACGGATCATCTACTGGGTAACCCTCCTCAAACAACGCGGAAAACCCCTTCCCGGGATGGAGGTTCGGAAGGACAAGTTTGTCCGACGCGCCAGCTTCTTCTGGACCCGGAACCCCGAACTCCCCTACAGAGTCTGGACCACAATAGCAACCGAGTTCGAGACAATCCTCTACCCCAAGACAGAGGAAGAGGCGCAAGGCATGCTGTTCAACGTCACGAGAAACTTCGAGATACCAGCCAGGACTCTAGGACCAGGAGATCACTCTTTGGGGGCAAAGATACGCGTCAAGTGGGGGAAACACATTTTCACCGAGAGCGGTGAAGTCTCCGGAAAGACCGGGACCATGAAGACCCGGATTGAATGAATCGTCAATAATTTAAGATAGAGACTGGCCGTGCGGCAAAGGCGAACAGTCCATGGCAAAATATGATAGTATCATCGGACAGGATGTTCTTACTGTGACCGAAGGCGAAAATGAGCTCACGATCATATTCCGAGACAACCGGTACCTCTTCGTCAAGGTAGTTGACGGAAAGCTCGTGACCGATTCAGTGCCGGAATAACCAACCCTCTAGACTTTCAAGACGATCTTTCCAAAGTGCGAGCTCTGCTCCATTCGAGCTTGGGCCTTCCCAGCTTCCTCCAACGGGAAGATTGAGTCGACTACTGGTCTTAGCCGTCCGTCTTCAAAGAATTTCAGAACATTGACCAATTCCCCCCTTCCTCCCATATAGGATCCGAGGAGCGAGAACTGGCGGGTGAAAACGTATCTTATGTCAACCTCAGTTTTTCCCCCGCTAGTTACTCCACAATTGACTAGCCGTCCCCCTGGCGCCATCGATCTCATGCTCTTCTCCCAAGTCGCGGCCCCAATGTGGTCGAAGACAACGTTCACCTTGTCGCCGCTAGTGACTCGCTTGACTTCTTCGGGGACATCTTGAATATGATGGTTGATCACCGACTCCGCCCCCAATTCTCTAGCTTTCTCGACTTTCTCGTCCGACCCCACTGTCGCGACGACCTTTGCTCCGAGAAGCCTAGAGACTTGCACCGCTGCACTTCCCACACCGCTTCCAGCAGCCCATACCAGAACAATCTCGCCTGGCTGGACGTGAGCTCTGGTGACCAGCATGTGCCATGCTGTGAGAAACACGAGGGGAACGCTTGCCGCTTCTTCAAAGCTCAGCTTGCCAGGTATCGGCAGAATGTTCTCCCTCGGGACAGCAACGTATTCTGCGTAGCCTCCCTGTGTCTGGTACCCGATTATCTTATACGAGCTGCACAGGCTGTCCCAGCCATTAGTGCAATACTCGCAGACTCCACAGCTGAGGCCTGGAGCAACAAGCACTTTTTCTCCGGGGGCGTGGCCTTGAACGAGCTTTCCCGTTTCATGGATTTCGCCTGCGATGTCGCTGCCTGAGATATGGGGCATTGGAAGGTCAAGCTTTCTCGTCCCAGACCTCGCATAGATGTCGAGACGGTTTAGCGCGCAGGCTCTGACCCTCACAAGTACTTCGTCTTCTTTGATCGTTGGGCGTGGTGCCTCCTCGTACCTGAGCTTCTCAGGCCCCCCAGTCTCATGGAATCTGACCGCTTTCATCTTAGCGCACTCCCAGTCTGACTGGCATCGAGCATCACTTACGCGTTAGGCTTCGCTTCTTGGCTTGCCTACCCTTAATTAGACCAGTGCTGGCCAATCACGAACATTGCTCTCACAAGGTGCTTTGCCGAATGAGTTCACCCGAGGTTGATTCTGAGAAGATCGCTAGTGATCTCAAAGGCAACACCCTACGGGTCTACTGGTACGTCCTGAACGCTTCCGGGAAGATAGTTGGAGTCCGGGAGGTCCAGCGAGCCCTCGGCTTCTCCAGCCCCACCCTCGCACTCTACCACCTTGACAAGCTGAAAGAGCTGGGACTGGTGGCAAAGGACTCTGGGGAGTACCGGCTGGTCAAAGAGGTAAAAGTCGACATTCTCAAACAGTTCATCAAGGTAGGGAGGATCTTCGTGCCGAGGTTCGCCGCCTATGCTACCTTCTTCACCCTCCTCCTCGCCTACTATGTCTCATTCCTGGCGATCCAGGGAGCACTGGACAGTGTAGTATCATTCTTCGGGCTGGTCTTTGGGGGGGCAGGCGCGGTCATCTTCTGGTTCGAGACCGTGAAGACTTGGAAGCAGCGACCGTAAGATTGTGCGGTCCAAAAGTTTGTTTTTCTGTTCAAAAGCGTTGAGTTAGAATATGCTAATGACCCATCCAAATGGATGAACAGTGTTGGATGCAGCTACTAGGAGCATGTTACAGTTCGGCCTGATAGGCCTAGCTCTCGGAGGAGGTTTGCTCGGCGCGCTTCAGACCCGACCTGCCACCGTTCTACCGTTCCAGGGAACCGTCTCGGTCCAGATAGCCAACCCCGGCGCCAAATTTGCCGCCACGTCGAACCCTAACGCTTGTCATGGCGACTGTCCTGTCTCCTCCCTCAATCTGACTATAGACTCGGTCTCGGTGCACCGAGAGGGAGAACTTAACCTCACAGCTGGCTGGCTCCAGATATCCCAGGCTCCCACAACCCTAGATGTTGCCAAGATAACAGGGCTCGGCCAGCTCGTTGGTCAAGGTTCCGTCCCACCTGGCTTCATCAACCTCATCAGGCTGCACGTTTCCTCAGCCACTGCTCTTGGACCAAACACCAACGGTCCTGTGTCGGTATCGGTCCCCAGCGATAAGATCGATGTGGTCTTGAGCCCATCTGGCCAGGTGAAGAGTGGAAAGTTGACTACCGTTTTCCTGAGCTTTCAGCTCAGGATAAACTGTGAGGGAAACGACGGGTGTAGGTTGAAGCCAGTCGTAGTTCCCGAGGTTCTCCAGTCTATCTAGAAAAATCCGGGTTTGTTTGGTAGCGGGGGGTGGATTTTCGGGTCCCACATAGGCCGTTCGAACCACCGTTCGAGGGTTGAGGCGTTCTCAACCAATCTCAGGGTTATGAGCCCTGCGGGTTAAACCTGGCTACCCCACCCCGCTACGGCATGGCGGCGTCCTCAAGGGTAGTTTTGTGCCTTTCCATTGTTCCTAACGACAGAAAAATCGAGAAACGCGCTAACTGTTTGCTACAGAACTGCGATCAAGTGACGTTTACCGTGAGAGACATCGGACTGGCAATCGATGCTCCCCCCGTGTCAAACTCGAACGTCATCTGTTGCCCAGCCACTGCGAGGGCAGAGACTGATACCGTCAGTTGGCCCATTAGTACCGATGGTCCTCCACTCTGGCTCCAGTGAACTGCGATCGTGTAGGTTGTCAGGAGTAAGGGTGGGGTTTTCAGATTCAAAGCTATTGCATATTGTAGGTGGTTTGTGGTCAGGGCGGTCTTGCAGACTGTCCCGGTTACCCAGATGCAGGGCTGGACGGATGCTGTTTGGGTGCTGGTTATGTTGCTGAATCCCTGGTCGATCCCTGTGAATGCGCTGGGTATTCCGAATGTCAGTCCGTACTGGCTTTGGAACGCGACTGTGGAGATGGAGACGTTGGTCGCGTATGAGTGAATGGCTAGCATGCCGGCTACGGTCAGCAGTACGATTCCTAGGTAACGATCCGGTAAGAGCCGCATGTTTTGCCTATGCCTAGTAACCGCAAAGCTACCGCCCTTCCAATCTCAGAGGAGTGTTACTCGGCTCGACTAGCCAAGGTTACACTAGTTACTGTGGTGGTCCTCTTGATAACATACCCAGAATGACATGGGGCTTTTGATCATGCTCCACCTTGGCGTGGCCTTTCATCCTAGCATGGTGTCTGCGTTCCGGCTTTGTCAAGTGGCGGTGTGCTCTTGGAGGCGGGAGATAGAATGTTTCTCGCAGGCGTCGGGGCAGCACAGACCGTGTTAGCGTCTCCCTCGGGAATCGCTGGCCGCATTTTCTGCATCTGAATCCTTGGTCTCTTCCCATGGACTCGCAGCTTGACCCGCAGCTCGCGCATCTCGGACGTAGATAGTGGACATCTTCTTCAAGGCTCAAGACTTCCAATTTTTCCAGGTTGACAGTGAGTCTTTCCTCGGGTCCTTGTCTCACTCCGCCGTACGCATCAACTTTGTCGCCGGTCATGAGGCGTAGGACAGTGTTTCTGAAGGGACCGGTGGGCTGGTATGCTGCGCAGTCAACAACGCCGGTATGGTCTTCCAGCTGGAAGAACACGTGTCCTCCCTTGAGGGTCTTGGGAGGGGAGGAGACTCGTCCCTTGAGGCGTACCGACTGGTGGACGGAAATGTCCTGGATTGTTGATGTTCGATCAAAGTGAGCATCGGTTCCCTGATTCGTATTGAATATCATCACCCGCTCCACCGGCTCTTCTAACTCGACCATGAGGAATGCCGCGACCAGGTCGGCCGGGTCTTCTCCCCGGATCCCGATTAGCACCGGGTCCGGTCCATGGGGACATGTGAGGACGCGTCCGGTCTCAGGGTCCACATTGTTGAATGTGCGGAGTTCTTTTTGCTGGTCCATTTTTCTGACCGAGTCGAGGTCTACTCTTCGTGGTTTTCCAAGCATCTTCTTGGTCCTGTAGCCGATGATTTCGTAAGTATGGTCCCGTTCGGCTCCGTAGCCTAGCGCGGCAAGTGCTCCGATGATTCCCCGTCTGCCTTTGAGGGTGTATACTTCCGCGTTAAGCGCTTGTAGCAAATGGTCCGCTTGTTTGAGGGTAAGTACTTCGTGGAGTGCGCTGGTGCAGAACTGTCTTACCTCGTCGGGTATGGGTCCTTCGAGGAAGATTGCGGCGGGGTCGGTGCCTGGTATGGACGGGTTGGAGGTGCGAAGTATAGTGCTGGTAACGATTTGCTTGATTCGTTTGATGTGTTCTTCAGGTGTTTCTAGGTGTATGGCTAGCGCGCCGTTTCCCCGCGTCTTCCAGGGGATGTTCGGGTTGAGCCGTACGAGCCAGGGAAAGTCTGCGGGTATGATGTTTTCCTGGAGTAGTTTTTCGAAGATCAGTGTGGCGGTGTAGGTTGTGCATCCGCCTTGTTTGGAGTCTGTGTCGTCGAGGCCTATGTGAAACTCCGTTAGCATGTCACTGCCTCGCTGGATGATAAGACCGGTGTTTGGTGACGGGTTGTCAGGCTTCGATGACTATCATGGTGAGTGTGGACTTGACCTTGGGGAGTCGTCGTATCTTCCAGGTGATAATCTCCTTGAGCTTGTCCATGCTGTCGGCGGCGACCTTGGCTACGATGTCGTATACTCCGTAGACCATGTATGCTTCTTTGACCTGTGTTACGCTTTTGAGTTCTTTGACGACTGAGTCTTCGCTGCCGATTTCCGCGTTGATTAGGACGAACGCCATTGGCATTTCTAGTTCCAGACCTTACTTCGGCGGTTCCTGGTCCTGGCGTTAAAAGGTTTTCAGCCGATTGTCGAAACCGCATGGTCTAGTACCTCCGTCGTGTGTTACGGGTTACAGAACTGGCTTGTCCGCGGCCAGGCGCGGTCCCGGTTCTGAGCCTTGAGCCTCACACTCGAGATTATCGTGGACTATGCCTCGGTAGCGGTGACTTTCGCGGTTCTGATCGCTGCCTCGATTAGTGACATGGAGACTCGTGAGGTCTCGAATAGGACTTGGCTGGTGTATGGTCCAATCGCGCTTGGGCTGTTTGCGGCCCGTGTCGTCGCTTCTCCCGTTGACCTCCCAATATTTCTCGTCTCCGCGCTAGCTACTATCGTTGTCTCGTTCCTGTTGTTTCAGTTTGGGGTGATGGGTGGGGCTGACAGTAAGGCGTTCATGTGTATTGGGCTTGCGCTTCCGGTCGCGCCGAGCATAGTTACGGCTCTATGGCAGCCGCCGTTGTTCTTCTACCCGTTCCCCATCACAATACTGGTCAACTCCTTCCTGCTCTCAATGGGTTTGGCAGTGGTTATTCTCGTTAGGAATCTCCTCCGAGGAGTCTCGGCGCGCGGTCTCTTCCGTGGCTTTGAGAGAGAGTCGATAGTTCGAAAATTGATGATGCTTTTTACTTCTTACAAGACGAGCTTCAGCAGATTGGAGTCGGAGGTATACCTCTACCCTGCCGAGCAGGTTGAGGTATCAGAGTCCGTTCCCCGTCGGCGGTTCCGGCTTGTCGCTAATGCGGAGGAGGACCGTGATAAGCTCGTCGCAGGCCTTCAGGATTATAGGGAGACTGGTCTCTACAGTGATGGGGTGTGGGTAACACCGGGTTTACCACACTTGGTCTTTGTAACCGCGAGCCTCGGAGTAGTATTGGTATTGGGAGATTTGCTGATGATGGTCTTCTTCAGACTAGTGGGGTTCCCATGATGACAGGGCTAGTCTTAAGAACAGTGGTAAGCGACGGGGCGAGAGCGTTGGGCGTCAAAGTCCTAGCAGCTGACGAGTTCAGCGTGCAATCACTGATGAAGCTCGGCCTTACGGAGTACGAGGCCCGCATCTATGTTGTATTATCGAAGATGGGTCCTAGGAATGCTAGCGAGATCAGCTTCCTCGGCAAAGTCCCTAGGCCAAAGACTTACGGTGCTATACGGGGACTTGAGAGCAAGGGCCTACTCAGGATAGTTCCGGGCAAGCCGGAACGGTACATGGCAGTATCCCCCAACGACGTGCTGATCCCACTGGTGGAGAAGCTGAACCGGGAGACGTCGGAATGTGTCGCCGTGGTCGAGAACCTGACTATGGCCTTCGAATCCTCGAAGTACGTCTACACTGAAAAGCCGTTCGAACGGTCCGACCTATGGAGCGTCAAGGGCCGCGAAAAGGTGTACAAGCGCGTCCAGGACCTGATTGGCGAGGCCAAGGTCAACGTGTTCTTCGCCACCACCGCGAACGGGCTAGTCCGACTCTACAAGGCACATTCTGAGGTCTTGGAGAAGGCTTCTGAACGTGGTGCGAAGGTGAGAATCATCGCTCCGGTCAACCAGACAAACTCCAGCGTGGCGCGGGAGCTGCAGGAAGTAATCGAAGTGCGTAGCACTATCAATCCCATGATGAAGTTCATCAGTGCTGACGCTGCGGAGATTATTTTCACCGAGGACATCCCGGACGATACGAATGTGAATACTGGCCAGGATGTGGCGACTTGGACGAATGATCCGTTGCTGGTGAAGTCGCACGAGAGGATCTTCGACCAGGTCTGGCAGACTCTGCAGTCTAAAGAGACTGTGAAGGCTAAGGCTCACTAGAGGAAAGGGTACAGCAACAGGTCTGCAAGGATTCCCGGGCCCTGCTGTGGATGCCCGGAATCTCTGTGGATATCTGTTTGTAGAAATAGGTTGAACGCTGGACCGGGCTTGTTACTGTCTGAATATTTTCTAGGTTACATGACGCCTATGTCCCATGCGGCTCTGAGGTAGTGTCGTGGCTTGTGGGCGCCAGTCCCATGCCGCAAACCCCAGAGCGAGAAAAGCGAATGAGTCGCGTAAACAGGTCTAAGGACACGCTACGAGACAGGATACTGCACGTTCTCTCCGGCGCAACCATACCAATGGACGTCGAGAACGTACGGATCAAGTCAGGGCTGAAGAACTGGGAGAGCACCAAGGCACTGCTTCTCGAACTGGTGGTGGAGGGAATCATCAGCGGCCAGAAGACGACAAAGTCCTGGGTGTTCTGGGTAGACCACCGAGACGCCAGGATGAGCATCGCAGGGAGAGAACACGCATGACCGTTTCCCCTAGAAACCTCCATCATCAAACCATGGTATCAGCGGGCAAAACTAGCCTGTCTTCTCATCAAGCCTTGGCTTGGACCCCGTCTGGGGAGCGAATGGCAAGCCCACGTGGAAAAACAAAGGAGTGAAAAAATTGGAAAAAACTCTCGGGAAGAATAAGAAAGCAATCTCGACAATACTCGCAGCTCTACTGATGGTCGTCATCGTCGTCGTAGCTTCAGTCATGGTCTACGCCTGGTCAACAGGCCTCCTCGGAGGCTTGCTGGTCACACCAACAGCCGGCAAAGAAGCACTCAACATTGAATCCTCATCATGGGATGTCAACAACAAGAACGTGACCCTATCCATTAGGAACACTGGAACAGTCGCGGTTACCTTCACAACCTACTATGTCACGGATGCAACAGGAAATACTTGGACACAGGCAGCGTACACATTTGGACCTACGATTCAGCCCAACAACGTTGCCACCCTTAAGATTGGGATCGACACTTCATGCGGAGGCTGCACAGCCCCGGCAGGAGGAGCCTTCCTTACATTCACTTCAGGCAATTCGTACACAG
>WNEQ01000417.1_pt1 | contig 22039 bp, 17 predicted proteins | sample 5399971 | NCBI WGS metagenome assembly WNEQ01 (sample SAMN13153330, study PRJNA577476) | soil metagenome | isolation source: 20 cm grassland meadow soil 2 days after 1st rain plot 5 | place: USA:California | collected 2015-09-18
TGCGCCGCCTCGTCGAGCTTCCCCTGCCAGCCGCGCAGGCGCGCCCGGCCGGCGTGCGCCTGGATCGGCTCGATCTTGCGGGCCTCCATGTCATTGAAGACCTCGTCGGCCTCGGCGTAGCGGCCCGCCCACGACAGTGTGTTTCCGAGACCGAGGAGGACGCGCGCGTCGTCCGGGTGTTTCTCGCGCAGCTTCCTGTAGAGAACGCACGCCTCCCCGAACTCGTGCGTCCACGACAGCACCCGGGCGAGACCGAGCTCTATGTCGAAGTCGTCCGGCGCCAAAGCCAGGGCGCGGCGGTAGTTGTCGGCCGACGCCCGGAGTTCTCCGTCCCACGACTGCAAGAGGGCGAGGCGATGCAGGGCGCGGACGTGGCCGGGCTCGAGGCGAGCCGCCTCCTCGTAGAGGACCTTCGCCTGCTTGAAGTCCTCCCGCGCGAAGGCGGCGTCCGCCTCCTTCACGATGTCGGCCACCGGCCGCCCGACCGGAGCGCCCGAAGCGGGCGTCTGCGTTGTGTCGCGCTCCCGGGCGGCCGGGGGCGCCGCCCCCGCCGGAAGGACCGCAGCGGCGAACACGGCGAGGCCGACGGCAACGATCGCGACCAGACGCCGGCTGCGGCTCACGGTGCCTCCCGGTGTGCCGGCAGCGCCTCGAAGGCCCGCTTCAAGATATTCCAGCCCTCCTTCTTCTCGATGTGGTACGTCGGCTCGTCCCAGCCGCGCCAGGCGTACATCGGCAGGTCGGACGGTTGCGCGAGGTCGCCCGGCGGCAGCCGATCGGCGAGCCGGGCCTCGATCGGCGTCCGGCCTCCGGCGGCGCCTTCGGGTTTGATCGCCGCGGCGTAGAAGCGGAAGCCGGCGGTTCTTGTGCAGCCGACGTTCTTCAGATTGTCCGGATCGTCGCTCAGGACAGAGCGGGAGGACGGGTCGGTGACGTTCAGGAGCCCCCAGCCGAGGCGGATCTCGATGGTGTTCGAGTCGGTCCGGGCGGCCCAGTCGGTCAGCGTCGAACTGTCCCGGTCGCGCCGGTCCATCGAGCCGTGGATGAGCTGTGAGCGGCTCGACTGCTGGGCAGGGTAGACGGTGCCGTCGCGTCCGACGCGCCTGCGGTTCGTCTCGACCTTGATCTCCATGAAGCGGCCGTCGGCGTTCTCGACCGAACCGTAGGGACGGTGATGGCGCTTTGTCTGGAGGTCGTAAGGGGTATCGACGAGGAGTCTCGACGTGGCGGCGCCATCCAGGACGAGGCAGAACTCCAGGCCCGCGGGAGAGACGGCCTTGTCGGTGATGGGCAACCTGTGATCCCCCCGCCGTGCATCGTAGGTGTCGATGCCGATGAGGTAGGCCACCTTTCCCCAGTCGGGGGCGCCGTCGCCGTCGGCGTCGAGCCGGTCCACATCGAGGCGGATATAGAGGTAGGCTTCGTCCGACGTCACCGCCAGTCCTCGCAGCGTGCGGGCCCGGTCGTAGCCGTCCTTGAACGGCCGTTCCGGCCCGCCCTCGGGCCGTGTCACCAACGGCGCCACACCGTTCCAGTCCTCCGCCCGTCCGTCGACTTTCACCTTCCAACTCGTGGCACCCGGCCGCGCAGCCAGAAGACCGTAGTTCTCTTCGGGGTCGAGGACATTGAGCCAGAGGGGCTTGCGCTCGGCCGGCACTTCGAAATCGAACACCATCCAGTTCCTCTTGAACCACTCGTCGAGGAGGGCGAATAACACCCCGCCCGCCAGGCCCGCCTCGTCGATATCCATCATCAGCCGGGCGTCGATCTCCCCCTGCGCGCGCTCGGTGTGGCCGCCGTGGTTCCACCCCTGAGGCTGGAGATGCGCAATGCCGCGGCTGCTCGGAACCCCGGTCTCGCCGATGAGCACCGGCTGGGCGCCGTGGTGGGTCTTGAGATCTCGCAGGTACCCGATGAAGTTGCTCGGACCCTTCGAGTCGCGCGCCCTGCTGTAGCCGGGGTCGAGATTCATGAAGTCGGGGTAATAAGGATAAGCGTGGTAGGTCGCGAAGATACCGCCCCGCGCGTCGGGCGTCGGGACGATGCGCGCTGCGTCCACCCCGACACAATCCTCGCACTCACTGTACTCCTCGATCATCTCGGCCGTCTCCTCCTCGCCCATCGCGCGCAGGAAGGCTCCCTCCTCAGGGGCCGTCGATTCGGTCGGATGACGCAGCGGGTCGAGCGTGGGCCAGTTGACGAACGAGATCGGGCGCTGCTGGCGGTAGTTCCCGGTCTCGCATTCGACGGCGAAGTCCATGGTCCGGGCCAGCCACTGCTCGAACGGCGTGGCGCCATCCTCGAGGCGCGCCGTGAAATACGCACCCGCGAACGATTCTCTGTGCCCTTTGGCGAACCAGCCGTCATAGGTTCGAACCGACAGCGGCTCCCACTCCCGGCCCAGAATGTAACCGAGGACATGCGGCGAAATATCGGCCCGGTACATGCCCGAAGCATGACCCGGCCGCGCCTCGAGGTCGAGATTGCCGTGCACCGCGTCGATGACCCGCCGGATCTCGCCTCGGAATTCCCGGACGAACACGTCGCCGTCGTAGTCATCGCCTGCCGGCGGCTCGGTCCATATCCCCTGCAGGAGCCAGAGCGGTGCCGACCGGGCCGCGTCGTTGTGCCGGCGCAGCGCTGCGTAGAACGAAGGGGGCAGAAGGGTATAGAGGCGAACCGCGTTGGCGCCCATCCCGGCGATGGCCGAGAGGAAGGAGCGGTACGTCGCCTCGTCCGGTGGGAATTCCGCGGGGAAGCGGCCCGGCAGTGCCACCCCCATGTTGACTCCCTTCACGAACAGCGGCCGGAAGCGCCCGCCTTCCCGGACGAAGAACCTGCCGTCCCTGGCCTGGGCGACGACCCTTATCGCCGTGCCGGTCGCCGGGCCGCGCGGCCGCTCCTCCCGGCCGCCGTCTCCCGCGGCCAGCGCCTGTTGCAGCAATCCCTCGGCCTCGGCATCGCCCGGCTTGAGGGGAAGCGCGTCGCGAAACGCCTGCGTCGCGTCAGAGTACTTCTTCTGGTCACGCAGCGCGAGACCGAGCCCCTTCTGCGCGTCGAGATTCGAGGCCTCGCGGCGCAGGGCGAAACGAAACTGGTCTTCCGCCTCCGTCGACGAACCGCGGCGCAGCAGCACGTATCCCAGCCCCACGTGTGGATCGACGGCGCCCGCGTCCAGCTTCAGCGCCGCGCGGAACTCGGCTTCTGCCGCAGCCAGAGCGCCGGCCCGCAGATGACACCAGCCGGCGAGCGCGCGCAGCGCGGCGCTCCATCCATCCGCAGCGGACGCGCGGTTGACCGCCTCGAGCGCCTCCTGGAAGTGACCGACGACATAGAGTCGGACGGCCTCATCGTAATCCGCTCCGGCAGGCGAAGGCGGTGAACTCCTCGGTCGATCCTGTGAGCGCTCCAGTCCCAGGACGGTCGCGATCCCGAGCAGCGCGGCGCAGAGCACGAAGGCCCCGGCATGGTGCGACGATCGCGCGGGCGGCAGGACGGACGAGGTCACACCCCCTGTGACTTGACCGAATCGGATGGCACGGGATGAGAGGCGCGCCGGCGCGCAACCACCGTGTTTGCCGCGCTTTCCCGCCGCTTACGAGGCGGCGGCCACTTATATCGCAAGTTGGCTCGCCTTGACAAGCACGCCCCGCCGCTGGTACTGTCCGTGTCTCCCCGCGTCGGTCGCGAGGTCGGGTGTCCCGCTCGGCCTTACTCTGGGCCGCAGTGAACATGCACTTCGCCGCAAGCCCCGGCAGACGGCAGCGGCTCAACAGCGGGGTTCTGCGCGGTAGCGGTACCCGTGACTGGTCCTCTCTCCTGGAACCATTGACCTCCGAGCTGCATCCAGGGTGGGAGGAGGCGGCGCTCGACGAGCTGGATCGCGCCCGCCGGCAAGGCGCCACGGTCCTGACCCTCGAGGACGAGAGTTATCCACGCCTGCTGCGCGTCGCGTCGGATCCGCCGTGGGTCCTTTACGTGTGGGGCGAGTTGCGGCCCGAGGATGTCCTGGCGATCGCCGTCGTCGGTTCTCGGCGTGCGACGCGTCACGGCCTCGAGGTGGCGAGCGGTATCGGGCGGGGGCTGGCGGCGTCCGGTTTCACGATCGTGAGCGGGCTGGCGCGCGGCATCGATGCGGCCGGGCACAAGGGCGCTCTCGAGGGCGGTGGGCGCACGATCGCGGTTCTCGGTTCGGGGCTCGATCGGGTCTATCCCGTGGAGCACCGCAGGCTCGCAGAATTGATCGCCGGGAGCGGCGCGGTCGTGACCGAGTTTCCCTGCGGGACGGCTCCGCTTAAGCGCCACTTCCCGGAGCGGAACCGGCTGATCGCGACGCTGTCATGGGCCACGGTGGTCGTCGAGGCGGCGCGCGACAGCGGATCGCTCATCACCGCCGATCTGGCGGCCGACGAAGGGCGCACGGTCTACGCCGTGCCGGGGCCCGTCGACGAGCCGAACGCCGAGGGGACGAATGGCCTCTTGCGTTCAGGCGCTCTGGTTTGCCGCGGCGCGGCGGACGTCGTCGAGGATCTGGCGCCACAGATCGTCGATGCCGCGCGCTCGCTCGCCGGGACGCGCGCGGCGGGGCCGCGCGACACCGGTGTTGCGTCCTCCGCGGCGCCGCTTTTGTCCGGCCCAGGGGCGGTGCCCTGCGACGTTCAGGCGCTGACGCCGGAGGAGCGGCGGGTGTTGTCGCGCGTGCCGAAGACGCGCGGCATCGGCATCGAAAGACTCGGCGTGGCGTGCGGTCTTCCGCCCGGAACTCTTCTGGCCGTGCTCCTGGAGCTCGAACTGCGGGGCCTCGTCCGGCAGCTTCCGGGACGCCGATTCACGTCGGCGGCTTGCAAATTTTGACGGCTGCCACTATTTTCAAAAGATAACAACGCCCGCCCGCGTTCACAGCGGCGGGCGGAGGAGAGCACTTGGGCAAGTCGCTGGTCATCGTCGAGTCGCCGGCCAAGGCGAAGACGATCAACAAATTCCTCGGTCGCAACTTCACCGTCAAGGCCTCGATGGGTCACGTGCGCGATCTGCCGAAGAAGCGTCTGGGCGTTGACGAGAAGCACGACTTCAAGCCGACCTACGAGATCCTGCCGGGCCGCAAGAAGGTCATCGACGATTTGAAAGCGGCCGCGGAGTCGGCCGATAAGGTCTTTCTCGCCCCCGACCCCGATCGCGAGGGGGAGGCGATTTGCTGGCACCTGGCCGAGATCCTCAAGAAGACGAACAAGAACCTGCACCGCGTGATGTTCAACGAGATCACCAAGCGAGCGGTGCTGCACGGCATCCAGAATCCGCTGAAGATCGACTCGAACAAGGTGGACGCGCAGCAGGCGCGGCGCATCCTGGATCGGCTCGTGGGCTACAAGGTCAGCCCGCTCCTGTGGGAGAAGGTCCGCCGCGGGCTCTCGGCCGGTCGCGTGCAGTCGGTGGCGCTCCGCATGGTGGTGGAGCGCGAGCGCGAGATCCAGGCGTTCAAGCCGGAGGAGTACTGGACGCTGGGCGCTTTCCTCGAGGCGAAGGAGCCGCCCCCGTTCGAGGCGCGGCTCTTCAAGGTGGACGACAAGAAGGCGGACCTGAAGTCCAAGGAGGACACGGACGCCGTCCTCACCGCCCTGAAGGATGCCGCCTTCGTCGTCCGCTCGGTCGAATCCAAGGAAAAGAAGAAGAACCCGGTCCCGCCTTTCATCACCAGCAAGCTGCAGCAGGACGCCTCGCGCAAGCTCGGCTTCACCGTGCGCAAGACGATGACCCTGGCGCAGCGCCTGTACGAGGGAATGGATCTCGGCGAGATCGGCACCGTCGGTCTCATCACCTACATGAGAACCGACTCGACGCGCATCGCCCCCGAGGCTCTGCAGGAGGTGCGCGACTACATCGTCAAGGCGCACGGTCCCGAGTTCCTTCCCGAGGAGCCGCGCGTCTACAAGACCGGCAAGATGACGCAGGGGGCGCACGAGGGTATCCGCCCGACCTCGATGGAGCTGACGCCCGATCGGGTCAAGAAATATGTCCAGAAGGACGAATATCTACTCTACAGCCTGATCTGGAACAGGTTCGTCGCCTCGCAGATGAAGTCGGCGGTGTTCGACGTGACCACCGCCGATATCGTCGCCGGCAGGTGCCTGTTCCGCGCCACCGGCTCGACCATGAAGTTTCCAGGCTATCTCGCGGTCTACCAGGACATCGTCGAGAAGACCAAGAAGGACGCGCCCGACGCCCAGGAAGAGGACGAGGCGACGCGCGCCCTGCCTCCGCTCGCCGAGGGCGAGCGGCTCAAGCTGCAGAAGCTCGACCCGAAGCAGCACTTCACGCAGCCGCCGCCCCGGTTCACCGAAGCGTCGCTGGTCAAGGAGCTGGAGGAGAACGGCATCGGCCGGCCGTCGACCTACGCCACCATCCTGGCCACCATCCAGTCGCGCGACTACGTCGAGAAGCAGGAAGGGAAGTTCGTGCCGACCGAGCTCGGCATGACGGTCACCGACCTCCTGGTGCAGCACTTCGAGGACATCCTCGACGTCAAATACACGGCCCGCATGGAGGAAGAGCTCGACGAGATCGAGGAGGGCCGGCTGGACTACGTGGACGCCCTGAAGGGGTTCTACAAGCAGTTCGCCAAGGACCTGAAGGCGGCCACGGCCAACATGGAAAACATCAAGAAGATGGAAGAGCCGACCGATCGGGTCTGCGAGAAATGCGGCAAGCCGATGGTCATCAAGTGGGGGCGCTACGGCCGCTTCATGGCCTGCTCAGGCTACCCCGAGTGCAAGAACACCCAGGAGATCGCGACGGTCGTCTTGGGCAACGGGAACGGGGCTAAACCGGGCGGAGCACAGGGGGCCGCCGCCTCCGAGTCCCCGGCCATCCCGGAGGACCACGGCACCTGCGAGAAGTGCGGCTCGCCGATGGTCCTGCGCAGGGGTCGCTTCGGACCGTTCATCGCCTGCTCCGCCTACCCGAAGTGCCGCAACACGAAGAAGATCGCGATGGACAAGGAAGGGAAGATCACGGTCACAAAGAAGCCGGACCGGATCCTCGACGAGAAGTGCCCGCAGTGCGGAAAGCCACTGGCGGTGAAGGACGGTCGCTTCGGCGAGTTCACGGCCTGCTCGAACTACCCCGAGTGCAAGTACATCAAGCTGAAGGAAGTGGGGCTCGACTGCCCGCGCGACAATTGCGGCGGCCGTATCGTCGAACGCCGCTCCCGCCGCGGGCGCGTCTTCTTCGGCTGCAACAACTACCCGAAGTGCGACTTCGTCACCTGGTACCGGCCCGTGGCCGAGCGCTGCCCGTCGTGCGGCAGCCCTTACATCCTCGAGAAGATCACCAAGAAGGACGGCACGACGTTGTTCTGCGACCACGAAGGGTGCGGCTTCAAGAAAGCCGTCAACTCCTGAGGCGCCCGCAGCCTCAATCTCCTGCCTCGTCCTCGAACTCGCAGATCGCCACGCCGCCGTCCCCCGCGACGCAGTCATAGACCTGGAATCGATCGCGCTTCGAATTGAAGCGGATCAGGAGCGGCGGGTCGAGCCCGGCGCCGAGCTTGCCGGTCGGAGTCGTGGTGATGGGGGTCAGGCTGAGCGCAACGTGGCCGTCGGCGGCATCGGCGCGGCCGTTCCAGCCGAGGATCTCCCCCTCGACCCCGAGGTCGCGCAGATCGATCAGCCTGCCGCGCGGGCCGCGCGCCTCTCTCTGCACCATGACCACCGTCTCGACGTCTTCATCCCGGAGCAGAACGATGAGGACGCGCGAGGCCACGAAGCCGACCGGGTCGGGACAGAAGCCGCCCCCTTCGCACGCGTCCTTCACCTTCGTAAGCGTCTCGTCCGACAGAGGCTCGGCGATAATCGCCTCGCGTCCGTCTTCCGCCCCCAGGCGGACCGCCGCAATGACCGAGAAGCGGTCGAGTCGCAGGACGCGCTTGATTCTCTCCAGGTCGGACGGACGGATGACTCCCGGAACCGCGTCGCCGTACCTGACGCCGGCGGCCACCGGGCCCGGAGCCAGGGCCGTGAGAAGCGCCGTTGCGAGGAGCAGGATGACCGCGGGGCGCCGGATCACCCGTGCGTCTCCGACGTGAAGGCCGGAGCGCGGCCGACATCCTGCCTCGCGAAACGCGTTCCTTATCCCGCCCCTCCAGTGTTCGATCGGGTTCTCTGGTGCCGGGTCGGCGGGCCGCATCCGGATGCCTCCTGCGTCCTGCCGGAATATATAGTGGCCGCCGGTCCGGTATTCAAGATGCCGGCGCGTTCATCGCAGCGGACTACCACGGGATCGGCTTCCGGTCCCTGAAAAAGCCTCCGGTCGGAACCTCGCGCTCGGTCGCGAGCCACACCACCGTGTCCGCGCCCTGCTGCGGCGTGCGCGGCGCCTTCGCGCCCCCCATGTCGGTCTTCACCCAGCCTGGACAGATCGAGTTGACCCTGATTCCCGTCTCCTTGAGCTCGTCGGCAAAGATGCGCGTCAGGGCGTTCAGCGAAGTCTTGGAGATCCGGTAGCCGGGCCAGCCGCCGTTCATCTCTGCGAGCTGTCCCATCCCGGACGACACGTTGATGATGCGGGCGCCTTCCTTCGGCATGAGCGGCAAGAGCGCCTGGGTGACGCGCAGCGCCCCATAGACGTTCACCTCCATCGTGCGGCGCAGCGTCTCGATCTTCGCCTGCATGACGCCGCTCGCGCCGGAGCCGACCTTTTCGTTACCGTCGATCATGATCCCGGCGTTGTTCACCAGGACGTCGACGCGGCCGAAGGACTTCTTGATGTGTCGCGCGAAATCCCGAACGCTCCCGTCGTCGCTCACGTCGAGAGGCGCGAAGTCGACATCCAGATCCTCGTCGCGCAGGCGCTCCGCCGCGGCGCGTCCCTTGGCTTCGTCCCGCGCCGCCAGGACGACTTTCATTCCATGTTTCGCCAGCTGCCGGCAGGTCTCGAAGCCGATGCCGCGGTTGGCCCCGGTGACGACGGCGACTTTCCTGGTGCTGACCATGGGCGTCTCCTTTGCTCGACCGAGCGATGCCACATTTTAACAGCCGGGACAGGTGTTCCACAGGGCCGTTCCTTGACGCCCCGCTCCGGCTTACGCTAAGGTCACGCGTGGCCACAACACGCGTCATCATCATCGGCGGCGGCTTGGCCGGGTCGGAGGCCGCCTGGCAGGCGGCGCGCCGCGGCCTGCGCGTCGATCTGCATGAGATGCGGCCGGTTCGGACGACCCCGGTCCACGCGACGGGCGACCTGGCCGAGCTGGTCTGCTCGAACTCACTGAAGTCGAACCTCCTTGACACGGCGTCCGGTCTCCTGAAGGAGGAGATGCGCCGTTGCGACTCGCTCATCATCCGTGTGGCCGACGCGTGCCGGGTGCCCGCCGGCGGGGCTCTGGCGGTCGACCGCGAGCGTTTCGCCCGCGGCGTCACCGAGGCGATTGAGTCGCTCCCGCAGGTGCGCGTCCTGCGCGAAGAGGCCCGGGCGATCCCGGACGAGGGGCCGTGCGTCCTTTGCACTGGCCCCCTGGCCAGCGAGGCGATAGCGTCCGCGATCGCCCGCTTCACAGGACGCGAATACCTCTACTTCTTCGACGCGATCTCGCCGATCGTGGATGCCGACACGATCGACCTGTCGAAGGTGTTCCGGGCATCGCGCTACGGCAAGGGGGGCGAGGATTACCTCAACTGCCCTCTCACCGAGACCGAGTACGACCGCTTCCACCAAGCCCTCCTGGGGGCGGCCGAGGCGCCGACGCACGAGTTCGAGAAGGAGATCTTCTACTTCGAGGGGTGCCTGCCGATCGAGGAGATGGCCCGCCGTGGTCGTGAGACGCTCGCATTCGGCCCGATGAAGCCGGTCGGCCTCGTCGACCCGCGCACAGGCAAACAGCCGTTCGCCGTCGTGCAACTCCGGCAGGACAACCTGGCGGCCGACTTCTACTCGATGGTCGGCTTCCAGAATCATCTCAAGTTCGCCGAGCAGATCCGGGTGTTCCGGATGATCCCCGGCCTCGAGCGCGCGGAATTTCCGCGCCTCGGCCAGGTGCACCGCAACTCGTACATCAACGCGCCGGCCATCCTCCTGCCGACCTTCCAGGCCCGTCGCCGGCGGGACCTGTTCTTTGCCGGCCAGATCTCCGGTGTCGAGGGGTATCTCGAGTCGGCCGCCTCCGGCCTCATCGCCGGAATCAACGCGGCGCGCCTGGCGGAAACCCAGCCACCCTTGATCTTTCCGGCGACGACGGCCCTCGGGGCTCTTTCGCGGTACATCTCCTCCGCCGACGCGGCTCACTACCAGCCGACCAACATCGCCTTTGGGCTCCTGCCGCCGCTCGACCGCGACACCCGCGACAAGAGACAGAAGAAGGCCCTCCTCGTCCGTCGCGCCCTCGACAACCTCGAGGCCTTCATCGGTCAGACGCTGCCGGCGGGCGTGCCGGGGCGTTAGCCCGGGTCGTCCTCCGTCCGAACCGCGTGTCGCCGGAACCCTCCGCACGGGTCGCGATGACGTTCCTGTAAGCCTCGTCCCGCGCCGAATTCGGCCTTGCGCGGCCGGATCTCCGGGCCCTAGATTCGCAGGGATGGCCTGGATGGCTCGCGTCTCGCCCGTCGTCGCCCTGTCTTTTCTGCTGACCGTCTCCGTCGCGCCCGCTCTCGCCGCGGCCGCCCGACCCGCCGATGACGGCCAGGGGGCGACCGCCGCCTCGGGCATTTTGGTCAGCTATGGATTCGACGACGCCAACCTCGCCACCGGTCCTGACACCTTCGCCGTGTTCGAGAAGGCGAAGGGGCGCGTTCACCTCTCCACGGCCTTTCGCTACAGCGGGTACCGCTCGGTCGAGATACGAGACGTGGCCGATGACGGCAACTTCCCCGAGCTGCAGGGATATTTTCCTCGGCGCGAGTCGGGCATGCTTTACGCCCACTTCGCCCTCCTGGTGGCCGACCCGCTCGAGCAGCTCAACATCGCCCTGGCCGGCCCGCAGTGGTTCTCGCTGAAAAAGGACGGCGTGGCGTTCTGGCTGCAGACGCGTGGCGGCTGGCTGTGCCAGTACTCGGACAGCATCCCGATGCGCCTCATTCAGATCAGGTCCTTCTCCTGGTACCTGGTGGACGTGGCCTACGACATCGCCGCGGGCAGGTACGACCTGACGATCCGCGAGGAGGGAAGGAACGACCCGGTCGTCGCCCTGAAGGCCCAGGCGAACGCCTTCAACGAGCCCGGGTCGGCCGTGGACAAGTTCTCATTCATTGGCGACAACGGTCACGACACCTCCAACGTCGACTACTACGTGGACGACATTCTGCTGACTGTCGATCAGCCGATCGCTCTCGGTCCGTTCGTCGCCCCGGGACGCCGCAAGCTTTTCTTCGACACCTGGAACGACGCCCAGGCGCTGCTCAAGTCGAGGCCGGCCTGCCTCCCGGTCATCGACCTGTCGGATTTCGGCCTCGGCTTCGGCGCGATCGAGGCGCTGAAACGGGACGGGCTCCTGCCGACTCTGGAGAACCTGATCGATGGACGTCCGGCCACGATTCCCGGAGGGGGAACCGCCGAATCGGTCCGCGCGCTGCAAGCCGTGCTTCTCTGGAAAGGCGGATGCTCGGCGCTCGTGAGCGGCGACGCCGAGGCGGCGCTCGAACGGTTCGCAAAGGCGATCGAGCGGGCCCCGGGCGGGACGATGTACGAAGCATCCGCCGTCCTGTCGCTGGCGGCCCTGGGCCGCTGGGAGCAGGTCGATGTCCGCCTGGCAGGTCTGCACGCCGCCTGGAAGGACGACCCGCGCCTTCCGCTCCTGCTGGCGATGATCGGCCTCGCTCGCTCCGACCTCGAGGCCGCCGAGCGGCCTCTTCGCTCTCACGCCGCGCGCGCCGCTGACGACCCGCGCCTGGAATGCGCCCTGGTCGCCCTGTCAAATGACCTCGACCGACGGGTCTTCGACATGGTCAGGAAGCGCTTCCCGGCCGACTGGCAAAGTTGTCTCCACACAGCGCTTCTGCCTGAGGAGTACTTCTACGTCCTCCTCGCGAAGAAGTCCTATTCCGACGCCGGGCGTTACGCCACGCGGATGACCTTACGCCTCAAGGCGATGAACCTGCCGGCCTCCCCCTGGCTCGAGAGACTGGGCGACACCGCATTTCTCGAAAAGGACTACGCCCGGGCCCTCGACCGCTACCGCGAGAGCGCGTGCCGGGGCGGGCCGGACGCCGCCTTGATGCTGAAGCTGTCCGACGTCCACTTCCTCCTGGGAGATCTCGAGAAGGAGCGGGCGTACAGGGAGGCGATCTACGGCAGCCTCCACGAAGAGCAGGACCATCCCGAGATGGGATCGCAATCGAAGGAGACGCAGGAGCCGGACGCCGAGGAGGACCCCGATGCGGACCTGGATTGACCGCGCGCGCGCCCCCCTTCTTGCCGCCTTCGTGGCCCTCTCGGCCCTCGTGCCCGTGCAGGCGATGACCGTCGAGGAGGCCTACCGGGAGATGCAGCACCGCCACGCCACCCTCGACCCGACCTCCAGGGGCTTCAGCCGGGAGGAGGCGGCCTACCTGTCGCGCCTGTTCGAGCTCGTCGACCTCGCGATCGTCGAGAAAATGCAGGCCTGGACATGGTTCCAGTCCGAGGGGCGCAGGGGGAAGTCGGTGCAGGAGTACCGCGACCGCGTCGATTCACTCATCGCGATCCTGGACGGCCTGCCGGCCCCCGAGCGGCTGCGGGAGGTGCAGCGGCTGCTGGTCGACGCCATCCGCGACCAGCGCGCCTACTTCGAGACCTGGAACCAGGCGCTCTCCGTCGGCGCGGCGGGCAAGGACAACCGCGATGTCTACCGCTCACGCGGGACGTACCTCAAGAGCAGCAGCCGCAAGCTGCACCAGGTCTACGGACAGCTGATGACCCTGTTCCCCGACGCCGGCCAGCAAAACTTCGACGCCTTCTACGACCATCTGTGCGTCCTCGATCTCCTGTAGGAGTTCATTCGAGGAGATCCGCGACGGACTCCAGCACCCGCTCCGGGCGCAGCCGTGAGCGGGCCGCCTCCTCGCGGGCTGTCTTGCCGCTGAGCACCAGCGCGGTCCGGCAACCGGCCGCAGCGCCGCCACGGCAGTCCGCCTCGAGGTCATCGCCGACGACCATCACCTGATCGGGCGGCAGGCCGAGGTCGGCGAGGGCGAGGCTGAAGAAGGGGAGCGAGGGCTTGCCGACGAGCTCAGCCTCCACACCCGTGGCATACTCCAACGCGACGACGAACGGACCGGCGTCGAGGACGATGCCGTCCACCCCATTGTCCCAGACGCGGTTCTTGTGCAGGGCGATGAGCGCGGCGCCGCCCCGGATCCAGCGGTAGGCCCGGTTCAGCCGTTCCCAGGTAAAGTCGCGGCCGATGTCGCCGACGACGACCCAGTCGGGGTGCTTTTCGTCCTCCACGACACCCTCGAAGTCCTCGCGCGCCGCGGCAGGAAGAAGGAACGCCGCGCGGGTGCGTTGGGAGTCGACGATGCGCCGGCGGGCCAGGACGCACGGGGCCAGGACCTCCCGATCGTCGACCCGGAACCCTCCCCGGCGCAGGACGGAGGCCACGGCCGATCGGGGGCGGCGGGATGTGTTGGTCGTCAGGCGGACGGCGATCCCCAGGGAGCGCACCCGATCGAGTGTCTGGGGCGCCCCGGGAATCGGCCGGTCGTCCTCGAGCAATGTCCCGTCGACGTCGAACAGGACGCCGCGCACACCGGAGAGCCGGTTCATGACCGCGCCGAACTTCGCCCGACCACGGCCGCTACTCCTCTTCGTCGGCGCCCGGCACCGGCAGCGTCGGCTGAGTCGCGGGATAGGTGGGCCGGCCGTCCTCGATCTTCACGAACGCCGTCAGGCGGTGCGCCGACGTCTTGTTGCGGTCGAGCAGATGCACGGTCTCGACGCCTCGGCACACCAGCGCATCGGAGACGAGTGACCGGTGGCAGCGGTAGTAGAGCGCCTCGGCGCACATAATGGCGGTGCGCCGATCGCGAGCCAGGGTCAGGAGCTCGGCGATTCCCTTCTCGAACTCGGCGGTCTCCATGTAGTCGGCGTAGCCACGGAAGGTGTCGTTGCGCCAGGCCAGGTTGCGCGAGTCCTTGCGCGGCCTGCGCAGCCCTCCCAGGCGGGGCAGGCGGGCATAGGAGATGCCGGCCCTGGGGAGGGACTTCTCCAGGGATTCGGCGCTGAACTGGGGATTGTGGCGTGAGCGCGGGATCGTACGGATGTCGGCCAGGCACTCGATTTGGTGAGCCTTGAGGATCGCCAGGAAAGCATCCAGGGACCGGTTGGAATGGCCGATGGTGAAGACGGTCAAGGGCATGGTCTCTCACGATACTCCGGCCGCCTTAAGATCGAGCCGGAAAATGAAAAAGGGGGACAAGGCGAAATCCTTATCCCCCTTTATCTTGACCCTGGTGCCGCACGCCTCGGTCCCGATGCACCGGCCGGCCGCGAGATCTAGTTGTGCGGCTGGTCACCCTGGGCCGGAGCCTGTCCCTGCGCCGGTGCCGTGCCCTCGGCGGGCGCCGTGCCCTCGGCGGGAGCGCCGGCCGGGACCGCGCCCTGGTCCGCCGGAGCGGCCTGCTGGGCCGGGGCCTGCGAGGTCTGCTCCGGCGTCGTGGTCTGCTCCTGCGTCGGCTGGCCCGCGCACGCCACCGCGAGCAGGGCGGCGAGGACCATTCCGCAGCCGGTCACGAACTTCTTCGAGTGTGCCATGGTCTGGTTCACCTCTCTCCCACGGGTTCTGGGGTTTAAAAATGCGCGCGACATCCTAAGTGATTCGACCGTGAGAGTCAAACGCTCGGCGGCGGTGCATCCGGTGGAATGGGCTCAGGACACGGATTCGGCGATATCGCGCGCGAGCCCGGGAAAGGACTTCATGTACTCGCGGCGCTCGGCCCGCAGCCGCTCGACGATCGTCCGGTACTCGTCGAGGCGCCCCTGCTGCGCGTACAGCTCGCGCGGGCGCAGCAGGCGCTCGTCGTCCCCCTCGATGCCCGCGACACGGAACGCCACTTCGTATCCGAAGTCGGGATCGCGCTCCCAACGGATGGTCCCCTCGGCGATCCCCTGGATGATGGCGCTGCTGTGTCGGATCTTCACCTTGAGGCTGCGCGGGTCGTTCTCGCCACCGCCGATCCGCCCGGTGTTCATCAGGTACACTTCCATCGGATTCGTCTTCAGGATCTCGAGGATGCGGTTCCCCTGCAGACTGTGGTCGAGCGGGAAGAACGGGTTGGTCCCCGGGATGCGCAGGAACCGGCCGGCCTCCTCGGCCCCGCCGGCGCTCGTTCCCTTGGTTTCGCCCAGCATGAAGTACGCGGCAGCCTGCGTCCCGCTCAGGCGCGCCACCGCCGGGATGATGTCTTCGTTGCGGTTGAGAATGAGAAGGATGTCGGCCTTCTTGATCGCGCGCGCGTCCCCCGCGCCCTCGATGTCGGACATCTTGAAGACGGCACGACCGTTTTGCGTGTAGGAGGTGTCGAAGAAGTCGAGCATGCCATTCTTCTGCGACACGTTCTCCAGATAGGACGTCGGCTTCAGGACCGCCCGGTAGATCGCCGGCTCGGTCTCCTCGGCCAGGCCGAACGTCTTCGCGAAGCAGCCGTTTTCGGTCGCGTGGATGCTGCCATCCGGCATGATCGCCAGGAAATCATCCTGCACCGGTCTCGAATCGTTCTGCTTGGAGAACGTGGTCGTCGTCTTGCCGGTGCCCGACAGGCCGATGATGAGCGCCACGCGGTTCTGTCCCCCGACCGGGATGATCTTGCAGCCGGCGTGCATGGCCAGGCCGCCCCTGTCGTAGACCAGCTTGTTCCACATCCTCAGGCCGCCCTTCTTCGACTCGCCGAAGTAGTCCGAGTTGAAGACGCGCGTGATCCCGCGTTCAAGGTCGACCGCGATCAGCCGGTCGTTCGGGAACCCCCTCGCCTCCAGGCCCGGCGTGTAGATCACCGTCACAAGAGGCTCGAAGCCGCTCTCGCCGGCCCGATCGAGCGGGTAGTAGAGGATCTGCTGCATGGCGGCGATGTTGGCGTTGCCGGTCTCGATGATCAGGCGGGCGGGGGTGCGCAGGACCGGATCGTTGCCGATGTATCCGTCCACGACGACCATGTCGTGCGTGTGGATGTACTCGTCCTGAATGCTGGCCATCCGCTCGCCCTGCTCCTTCGTCATCGTCGGCTGGCCCCTGTGCAGAGACGGATCGTCCGTGACGATGAAGGTGGAAGCCTTGCTGCGGGCGACGACGCGGGTCTGGACGTTGACGTTGCCGTACTTTGTGGTGAGGCAGTTCGGCATGCGCTCCGTCAGGGTGCGCAACTCCTCGGGGTCGGGGCGGGCGACGACCGAACGAGGCCTGACTGGAAGATCGATGACTGAGGAGATAAGAGAGGTCCTCGGCCCGCTGCCGGAAGCGGTCTCCGCCCCTCCTGACGGTTCTTCCACGCAACCCCCCTCGTGGCCCGGGGGACTGAGCCGCGCCCCCTTGTCCGTGAATCTCACTATTTACGCCCCCTCGGTGGCATCTGTCAAGAAAGGAGGAGCGGCGGGTGATCGGGTAGAATCACAGCGGAATGGACCCGGTCGCGGACTTTCTCCTGTACCTCGAGCACAACGTCAAAGCCTCGCCCCAGACGGTGCGCTGCTACCGCGCCGACCTGAAAGAATTCCAGGAATTCGTGTCGAACGGTCTGCTACCGAGGCAACAGGCCACCCTCCTGACCCTCGATCATCACGCCATACGGGAGTACCTGTCGCATCTCTACGACCGGGGCGTCAGCCGTGCGACGGTGGCACGCAAGCTCGCATCCCTGCGCTCGTTGTTCCGCCACATGGTGCGGGGTGGACTCGTGGCGACCAATCCCGCGGCGATGGTCGCAACGCCCAAGCTCGAGAGGCGGTTGCCTCACGCGCTCAGCGAGCATGAGGTAGAATCGCTCCTCGACCACGCTTTCGGGACGGGCGCGCGCGACCTGCGCGACCGATCCATCCTCGAGTTGCTCTACGCCAGCGGCGTGCGGGTGGCCGAGCTGGTGGGAGCGGACCTGGGCGACCTGGAGACGTCCCGCGCCACGGGGGACGGGATGCTGCGCGTGCTCGGAAAGGGACGGAAGGAGCGCCTCGTGCCGATCGGATCCAAGGCGGTCTCGGCCCTGATGGCCTATCTGAGAGCGCGGCCGGAACTCCTGCCAAACCACCCCGAAGGACGCGCTGGCCGGCGGACCGGGCGCCCGGACTCGGCGATGCCACGGGCGGCACGTGACGCGTTGTACCTCAACGCCCGCGGCGGGCGCCTGACCGACCGCAGCGTGCGCCGGATCCTCAATGGGCGCCTGCGCGCCGCGGCTCTCCAGAAGCACGTCTCGCCACACATGCTGCGGCACTCTTTTGCGACGCACATGCTGAACGCCGGCGCCGACCTGCGCTCGATTCAGGAGCTTTTGGGTCACTCCTCCCTGTCGACGACCCAACGGTACACCGCCGTGTCGACGCGCCGCCTCATCGAGGTCTACCGTCGCGCCCACCCCCACTCGGAGGTCGCCGCGTCCGGGCGTGCCGGGGGGACCGCGGGGCGACCGGCGCGCGGGGTGCTTAGGTTGAACAATGGCCCGGCGCGCGCGTAGCCGCGAAACCGCGCGGCGCAAGGCCCGGGCGCGCCGCCGCCTGCCGGTTCGCTGGCCCCGCTCCAGGCCCGCGGGCGGGAAGGGGTCGCAGGCGCACGGCGCGCGCGTGGTGACCCTGACCGCGGCGCGCCGCCGGGCCATCGAACGCAGCCGGCTGGGCCGCACGACCCACGAGTCGGCATCGCCGGCCACCGTGGATTTCCATCTCGGCGCCGCCGTCGCGTGCGCCCGCGCCGGGGCGCGGATCATCCTGGATTACTGGGGGAAGCGCGGCACCTACTCGATCCAGGAGAAGGGACGCAACGACTTCGTCACCGTGGTAGACCGCCGGGCGGAGGAGGCGATCGTCGGCCTGATCCGCGACCGCTTCCCCGACCACGCCATCATCGCGGAGGAGTCATCACCTACCCACGGGCCGAGCGGTTTCCGCTGGTACATCGATCCGCTCGACGGGACGACCAACTTCATCCACGGATATCCCCTGTTCTGCGTCTCCGTCGGCCTCGCCGATCCACAGGGGATGCGCGCCGCCGCCGTCTACGATCCGCTCCGCGACGAGATGTTCACGGCCACGCGGGGCGGGGGGGCCTTCCTGAACGGCCAGCCGATCAGGGTGTCGCCGGCCGAGAAGCTATCGCAGGCGCTCCTGGTGACCGGGTTCCCCTTCCGCTCGCTCGACCGCCTCGACCCGTACCTCGCCTCCTTTCGCTCCTTCATTCTGGGCTCTTCCGGGATCAGGCGGGACGGATCGGCCGCGCTCAACCTTGCCTACGTCGCCTGTGGCCGCTACGACGGATTCTGGGAGATGTCGCTGTCGCCCTGGGATATCGCGGCCGGGAGTCTTCTGGTGCGGGAGGCCGGCGGTGCGGTGACCGACTTCCAGGGGCGCGAGGGCTACTTCGAGAGCGGCGACATTCTCGCCGCAACCCTCAACGTCCACCCCGCCATGCTGCGCATCCTGCGGGAACCGATCAAGAGGATCTGAGAGGCCGGGAGCCCCCCGGACCTCGGGGGGTCCCGCGCTCCGGCGAGCCTCCTGCCAGCCGCGCCGCGAGCAGGATCGCCTCGACCATGCTCCCGTGGTCGGCGATTCCCTTGCCGGCGATGTCGTAGGCGGTGCCGTGATCGACGGAGGTGCGCACGAACGGCAGGCCGAGGGTCATGTTGACGCCGCTCCCGAACGAGCGCGCCTTGACCGCGATCGTCGCCTGATCGTGGTAGAGCGCCAGGACGACGTCGAACTCCCCTCGGGCGGCGCGCACGAACAGGGTGTCGGCGGGAAACGGCCCGGCCACGTTCAGGCCCGTGCCCAGCGCCGCCTCAACCGCCGGCCGGAGGATGTCGCGCTCCTCCGCGCCGAACAGGCCCCCTTCGCCAGCGTGCGGGTTGAGGGCACAGACGGCGATCCGGGGGTCCCCGCCGAAGAGACGCCGGTGCTCCGAATGGATCAGTCGTAGCTTCGACTCCACGAGGGCGGACGACAGGGAGGCGATGGCGTCCTTCAGCCCGAGATGGACCGTGACGAGGGCGACCTTGAGTTCGCGCGTAAGGAACAGCATCGCCACCTCATCCGGCTCGAGGCCGCAGAGATCGGCCAGAAGCTCCGTGTGGCCGGGGTAGCGGACGTTCGCCAGGCGCATCGCCTCTTTGCTGAGGGGCGCCGTCACGACGGCCGCGGCTGCGCCGGAGCGCACCAGGCCCACCGCCTGCTTCACATACATGACCGAGCTGCGTCCGCCGGCGGCCGAGGGCCCGGGGGAAGAGGGAGGCTCGGGGCGGTCCGCCATGTCGTGGATGGCCGGCCCGGACGGCCAGGACTCGACGAGGATGTCGTCGCCCTGCTTCGAGCCCCACCCGAAGGGGGATTTCGAGACCTCGGGCCAGGCGGCCGGGTCACCCACGGTGGCCCCCGGCAGTCCCAGCGCCACCCCACGCAGGTGCTGGCGGTCTCCGATGAGAAGCGGGCGGCAGACCTCGAGGACGGCGGGCTCTCGGGCCGCCTTGAGAGCGACCTCGGGCCCCACACCGAAAGGGTCGCCGGTCGTCACGGCGATAGCAGGCTTCATTCGGGAGATCGCCCGGCGGGGCGCCAGGCCTTCTGCACGAGGCGGACGGAGTCTCTCCGGATGCTCAGATCCCGTCGGATCGCGGCGACCGGTTCTCGTCCTGCTCCTCCGCCTTGTACATATACTTGATGCAGTCTTTCATCACCATCAGGTTGGGAGCGCCCACGCGGTTGACCTTGATGCAGTTGCGGTCATACCACTCGATGACTCCCCGCAGCTCCTCGCCGTCCTTGAGCACGACGACCATAGGAGTCTTGGAGTTCATCTGTTTCAGGTAGTAGAACGCCTCGGCGTTGGTCGACTCCGGGGGAACCTGCTTGCGCCGCGGCTGCCTTGGTTGCAGCCTGTCCTTCAACTCCGATAGGTTCGGTCGGATGAGCTTGCGATTCACCTGGTCCGCTCCCTGCCTGAGTTCGTCCTGCGCCGGGCCCTGGTTGTCGAAATCATAGCGACGCATGTTCGAGAATCCCTCACGTTCTGCGCGGTCACGCCCGCGCCACGCTCCGGGCTTCGGATAACGGCTGGTTCCCGAGATTTCTGTCCGGGGCCCCGAGCGCCCGGAACAGAACTCGCACCAGAATCGAGAAAACGGTTCCGGCTGGTAGAAACCTGGGGACGTTTGCCTGGCGCAAATTTACCACAGAACCGCCCGGCCGCCAACCTTGAATTTTTCCGACCGCTCAGTCGGCCATCCCTGGGGTTGGCGTCTCCTGCGGCGCCGGGAGAGCGCCCGGCGGCTTCGGCTCCGGCGCACCGGCCCCACCGGCCGGTTCCAGGGGCGGCGGACCCGGGGTCTCGGAAGCGGCGCCCTGTCCCTCGGGCTCCGCGCCCGGGGCGCCCACCGGCAGCTTTTCCCCGCCCCCCTTCGTCCCTTTGAGGGGAGACCAGACGAGGAACTGTTCGTACTTCGGCAGGATTTCGATCTGGCTCTCCTTCCACAGCTTCCTGATGTAGTGCTCGTAGCGCGGACGGAACTTCTCCTCGCGCACCGTCTTCGCGACCGCGTCCTTGACCTGGTCGATCGTCTTGACGATACGGTCCGTCTTCCCCACCAGCCGGAGAACCTGGATCGAGCGTCCCGTCTCGATCGGATCGCTGACGTCACCCACCCCCAGACCGAAGGCCGCCTTCGCGATCGCCGGGTGCAGATCGGTCGCGGCCAGCGGACCGAGGAAGCCGCCCGTCTCCTTGCTCCCGGCCTCGGAGTATTTCTGCACGAGCTCGCCGAACTCGGTCCCCGCGCGCGCCTCGCGCACGACCCCCTGGGCGCGCGACACCACCTCGGGGTGGTTCGCGTTCTCGTAGAACAGGACGATCTCGTTGAAGGTGACGGTGGCCGGCGTCTCCCACTCTTTCTGGTGCTGGTCGTAGTACTGCTTGATTTCGGCGTCGCTCACGCTGATCTTTCGCCGCACCTCGTAGTTGATGATCTCCTGTGGCACCGCCAGCCGGATCAGCTGTTCCTCCAGGTCCTTGCGGGTCATCCCCTGCTCTTTGAGCAGTCGCTCAAGTTCTTCCTCGCTTGGAATGTTCTGCTGCTTGCGAAAGTCGTCCACCAGGTTCTTGCGCACCTTGTCGAGATCCAGGAGGGTCTGCGCCCTCTCCACCAGGAGCAGCTCGGTGATCATGTTCGCCAGCATCGTCTCGTGCGCATCCAGAAGCCTTTGATCGAGGTCCGTCCCCGAGTACTGCTGGTAGATTTGCTTCAGGATGTAAGCGCCACGCTCCTCGAACTCGCTCTTGCTGACGATCCGGTTGTTCACCTTGGCGACGATCTCCTCGACGATGGCGCCCCTGGCCGGCGCGGACAGGACGAGGACAGACACGACGACCGCGAGGAGGGCGCTAGTTGCGGTACTCCCCCGAGTAATCGAAGGCGAGGACGGTGCGGTTGACATGGATTTCCGTATCCTTCTTGAGATCGGCGATGTAGCGCTCGAGCGCCTGCTCTCCCTTCTTCCGGAACAGGTCGACCTGGACCCGGCGCTTCACGTCGCGCATGTCGGCGTCCTGCGCCTCCATCTTGCGCACGAGCTGGAAGATCAGGAAGGCCCCGGCGTACTCCAGAACCGGGCTGACCTGACCCGGCTCCAGCTTGAAGGCGGCGTCCTTGATCTCGGCCGGCAGGTCGTCTTCGCTGTAGGCGCGGGCCTGTCCCTTGTCCGGGGCCACGGAACTGTCACGCGCCAGCGCCTCGAACCTCGCGGGGTCCTTCGCGAGCTGGGCGGACAGTCTCTCGGCCAGATTCTTATCATCGATCAGGATCTGGCGCAGGACAACCGAACGCGGGACGCGGGCGGTCTCCGACTGTTTCTTGAGGTAGTCCTCAACCTCGCCCGGGGTCACCTC
>WNEQ01000419.1_pt1 | contig 22022 bp, 15 predicted proteins | sample 5399971 | NCBI WGS metagenome assembly WNEQ01 (sample SAMN13153330, study PRJNA577476) | soil metagenome | isolation source: 20 cm grassland meadow soil 2 days after 1st rain plot 5 | place: USA:California | collected 2015-09-18
TGCACGGGAGGACGGAGTCGACGCGCTCGTATGTGGCATGTACAAGTGGATGCAGGGCCCCCATGGAGTAGGCTACGTTTATCTCAAGAAGGAACGCTTTCGAGAAATGGACCCCGGCTACATCGGGTGGCACGGCGTGAAGGACTCCGTCACAAAAAGGCTAAGCACTAACCAGGACATGTTCGGGATTCCCTTCAACATAGAGAACGCTGAGCCTGCACCGGACGCTTCAATGTTTGAATGGGGAACCTGGGGAGTAATATCAGTCGCAGGTGCCCGAGCCGCCTTGGAATGGGCTCTGAAAGATGATCAGCAGGAACGCTATCGCCGCGTGCTGAAGGTTACAGACCGTCTCATAGATGGCTTGAAGAAGAAGGGCAGAAAAATCTACACGCCGCTACAATCTGATAGGAGGAGCGGGATAGTGGTCTTCGAGGACCCTGATCCGGCGGCTACCTACAACAAGCTCAAGTCTCTCAACATCACGGTGGCTAGTAGAGTCAAGTCTTTACGTGCCTCTCCCCACTACTACAACACGGAAGAAGAAATCGACAAGTTGCTAACGGCGCTATGACAAGAAACAAGAAGATAGTATTCGTCAACAATTACCGAGACAAGGAGAAAGGCCGAAAAGCCTTCAGCAACATAGCCAGATGCACCGGTCAGACCCCGGTACTCGTAGAGCATGATTCTCCAAGCTTGGCAGAGCTGGTGACTGCGATGGAGCCCTCGCTGATGGTTCTCAGCGGGTCCGAGTTTCTTCTCAGCAAGCCGAGGACCAAGGAAAGGTTCAGGCATGAAATGGAGCTTGTCAGAGGAGCTGAGTTTCCTGTCCTTGGGATCTGTTTCGGTCATCAACTAATCGGGACGGCTTTCGGAACCGGCATGACCGACCTTGGTCAAATGGTCCGACGATTCGAGAATGTAAACGTCCTAGACCACCATCCGCTCTTCGAGAATCTACCCTCGACAATCTCAGTCGCTGCATCACATAGACAAGTTCTGGACCGTGTTCCAGATGGATTCACCCGCTTGGCTCACTCTGCCACGTCTGACATCGAGGCTATAGGCCACAAGTCATTGTCAATATTTGGCGTGCAGTTCCATCCTGAGCGATCTGACGAGACTCATCCGCATGGGCAGACCTTACTCCGGAACATGGTCCAGCTTTCGAACTCGGCCTGACCAATTTCCTCCGAAGGTCATTTCCCCTACTGGCTTTTTAGAGTCAGAAGAATGACTCCATTCGTGACTTGATACTAGCTCCCAACCAAGATGCTCAAGGCCGAGAGATGTATGATTACTACAAGGGAAACAGAGATGTGTTCGAGATCATTGAGCGAGATGACGGATTCATCGAAGCTTACGCGGGACCCAGATCTTACATCTCACCATTCAAGAATTGGGCTCCGCATCAAAAAGCGTCAATTCAATACACCAAAGGTCGAGTATTGGATATTGGCTGCGGCGCGGGGAGGCATTCGCTCTATCTGCAGCGGAAAGGTCACGAAGTAATGGGGATCGACATTTCACCTTTTGCAATCCGGGTCTCGAAGTTAAGAGGTCTGAAGCGTGCGCATCTGTTGTCGATTACACAGGTAGGACCTGAACTCGGGAAATTCGACACGATCTTGATGATGGGGAATAACTTCGGATTATTCGGCAACGGCTCCCGAGCAAGAGGATTGCTGAGAAGATTCCTAGATATCACAAATCCTCGGGCGAGAATAATCGCGGAAACCCTTGACGTTTACAAGCCACCTGTTCCCCTCTATCACAGGAGATATCACTTGATGAATAGAAAACGTGGAAGAATGGCAGGACAAGTGCGAATAAGGGTGCGATATCACGAGTTTGCAACTCCTTGGTTCGACTATCTACTCGTGTCGAAGAACGAGATGAGGGCCATTGTCAGGGGAACCGGCTGGACTGTTCAGAGATTCATCGAGTCAAAGGGTCCACAGTACGCCGCAATTATTGAACGTGGTTGAACTTCACCGGTTTCTGTGGTCGACTATTGTGCTCGACGTTTTTTCATTTGCACTTGCGTAATGCGTCTTTCGTACGCCCGAGAGGCCTTCGAGCCCTGCCGTTTAGTTGTGTGCGGATGGAAATCCCTTGGAGTCGGGCCCGGTCCTGTCACCAACGTCGGCTGATCAGAGATTCAAGAATCTGGTAACGCCGAATATCAGTAAGACGCCTAAGATGGTTGCCATAACTAGCCGTAGACTTGTTCCTCTCTGATGAGCTTCCGGAAGAAGGTCGGCTGCTCCGATGTAAAGGAACTCGCCGACGAAGAAGGCGAGGACGATAGCTAGGACGCCGGTGCTAAGAGAGACGAAGAAAGTTGCCAGGACTCCAACTGACGGAGTGAGTGCGTCGAGGAACAACCAAGAGTAAGCGGTTCTTTTGGTGGAGCCTGCCCTCAGCATGACAGTCACCGTGTTCAAGCCATCAGAGAAATCGTGGAATATTACTGCCAGGCCGACCACAAGTCCGAATTGTGCTCCGATCTGGAACGCGGACCCTATTGCAACACCGTCGAGAAGACTGTGAAGGGACAAACCTCCTGCACGTATCATTCCCCCGAGAGCAACTGGTGGATCGTTTGCTACGTCCTTTGTGGGCGGGTGGCCATGTGACATTGAGTGGATGACGATTATCCGGTCGAGAACGTGGAAAAAGAGGAACGCCAGCACGATGCTTCCCATCACGTATACTGTTGGCACTGATGTTGTGGTTATGATGTCGATGACCTCGGGCATAATGTCGAAGAATGAGACCGAGATCAGAGCGCCTGCCGCGAATGCAAAGAAGTATTTGACAGGTATCTTGGTGCTCTTGAGAGCAAAAATTCCACCGATCAGAGTTGAGAAGAAAGTTACGACTACGAAGAACAAGGTCACGAGAGACTGAGCCATTCAGAACATTCTCCCTGTCAGACTGAGATCTTGCCAGTCAGCATACCCGAGTCGGAGGATCTGTGCTAGGGAAACACACATCGGTCTAGCTGGGCATAGCATCCGACCTTGCCTCGATTAGGTCTGTGAAGCGTGAGGTCGTTTATTAATATTGGATTGATTGTTAATAACAATCGATAGCTGAACCGACGAAAGTTATTAACGGCGTTCGTGAAACCGAAATGCGAGCAAGAACAAGATGATAGTCAGTCTCTCCTTTCCAGACGAGATGCTGAAGCAGGTGGACCAGATTCAGAAATCCAGGGGTTTCGCCGGACGCTCTGAACTGGTCCGGGCAGCGATTCGTCTCTTGATCGAAGATACGCGGGAGAAGGATTCGCTCAAAGGAAGCGTTGTCGCTCTTCTCGTTGTTACGCATAACCAAGATAATGAGGATCCGATTACGGCACTCAAACACCAGTTCGAAGGGATAGTGAAAACTCAGATTCACAGCAAGATAAGTCAGGCAAACTGTGTGGAATTATTCCTAGTAGAAGGTGAAGGTACCAAGGTCGCCTCGATGACAAAAGCATTCCAGAAGGAAGAAAAAATGAAGAGCGTCAAGCTAGTCGTTGTCTGAAAGCAGGCACGATATCCAGGCTAGTACCCAATCGGTCAGTCTTTCCTCTAGTCTTGAAAACCTTCCATCCGACTATAAGAAGAACTATTGCAACTAGCGGCACGGATGCAATGTCCACGTGGATCGTGTACGGGTCTCCACTCCCAAAATTGTTTCCTACTTGACTAGGGCCAAATGCACGGCATGTCGGCGATGTCAGGAGTGCTCAATTGGGAACCCTTACGTTACGTTTAGTCTACCATTTTGCATGTAGGAATGGACAAGGCAGAGAATGTTGCAGTAGATGAGGAAACTGCCGGACCGGTTTGCATTGAACGTGATATCATCTGTTTGTCCAGGTCGTACCTGCACGCCGCTGTCCAAGTAGTGCGTGATAGCAAACCCATGTGGCTCAGTCGTGTCTAGGTTCACAAGGTGCACGGTGACCCTAGCACATCTCCCGACATTCAGGACCGGCCATGAATCAGTGTGAGCTCTACTTCCATTGAAGCCTTGATCAGTCATGACTACCGTGAATAAGACGGAAGGAGCGGATATGCAAACCTGGAAGTAGGTTAACGCGTAGGATGCGGCCACGACGCTCGATCCCAAGACCACAATAACCGCAACTGCGACCACGGATCGACGACTTAGAAGCGGCCTCTCCTGGCTTTGTTCCAAGACCCTCTACCGGTAGAACCTGCGATGTGAAAGGCACGCGTTGCTAATGAAGTTACTATCCGTGGAATAGGCCTGCAAAATACATAGCATAGAAGCCTAGCAGAAGTGGCACGACAGAGAAGTACTGAAATCTGCCCCGAAATATCAACGGTAGGAGCCTGATCTCGATGTAAACAGCTCCTGCGGCTCCCATGGCAAAAAAGTATGAGGAGTCTAGGCCGCTCGGAAGTCCTAGGATGAAGCCGATTACAGTGGGGACACCAGAAATGATTCCCAGAATGCCCAGTTTTCTTGCCGATACAGCGCTTGCGAGAACCGCGAAGACCCCGACAACGAACCCTTCTAGAAACTTGTGCAATACGTACGCCACTCCGGGGAGAATACCCCCGATCGCTTCGAGGATGTCAGCAGAGTTCGGCAGGTTAGATCCGATTCCAATTCCTTCCCCTAGGGAGTGGAAACCGATGCCGAGGGCCGCGACGGATGCTATGGCGAACGTCAGGGTGAACGGCATGCCCATTCGGTTGGACTCAGCGGTGTTTTCACCGGTTCCCGGTTTTCGGAAACGTCGGTCAAGCATGACAAGTATTCCGAGTCCGATCGCAAACAGTAGAGCTAGGACGATGTGGCTGGCTGCTTGGTAGTAGTCATCAGCCCTGAAGCCTTGATTCACGTCGAGTAGAGCTGCGTCCCCCATTACATCTAGAAAGAACCAAAATATGATTCCGACTGAGAACGCGGCAAGAAACACCTGTGCTCTTGGTCCAGCTCTAACCTTCAGAAGCCCGTTCGGTATGAAGAGGCCGATGAACAGAGGTACGAACGTCGCCAGTATTCCTGCGAGAAAGGCGCCGACCAGTTCTACCAAGTTTTTGACCACGTTTCTTGTTCGTTGTGCGAGTCAAAATTAAATCCGTTGTGGCTCAATCTTCGAACAGAATGAGAGAAGCTCAAAGCTTGAAGAGCCATGGACTCTCGCTCCGTCTTGTTTGTCCTTAGTGAAGAACGAGCTTCGAGTCTATTATCATTGCGAGGAATATTATTGCGAGGTAGGGGCTGGATACTTTGAACGCGGTCCACGCGAGGGCCTTTGTCGGATTAAATGCGAGTCGTAGATCTGTGATCAGTAGCCAGAGGCCAAAGACAAGGGCTACTAGCAGGTAAGCGATACCGAATAGTCCTAGTGGCACGAAGACGAGGGAGAGTGGTACTAGGAGGAATGTGTTTAGTGCGATGTACTGCGCGGCTCTCTTTTCTCCTACTACCGCGGGCAACATTGGGATACCAGCCCTAGAATAGTCTCCGACTGCTCTGATGGCCAAGCCCCAGAAGTGACTTGGAGTCCATACGAACACTAGGAGTGCCATTAGCCATGGGGCAATGGCTGTAACGTTGCCTGTGGCTGCGGCCCATCCTGCTAGTGGAGCGCAACTTCCCGCGGATCCCCCCAACACAATGTTCAGAGTCGTTCGGGGCTTCAGCCACTTAGTGTAGAAGAGGACGTAGATTGCTGCGCCGAGAGAGATGAATAGGCCTGTGAGAACTGGCAGTAAGAATACTGAGATGAGGACTCCTGAACCAACCATTACTAGTCCGAAGATCAATGCTCTCGTCGGAGTTATCTCGCCCCTTGGAATCGGTCTCTCACTGGTCCTCCGCATTGAGGAGTCGAGATTACGGTCAATGTAGCAATTCAACGCCCCAGCTCCGCCCGATGCAAGTGTCCCAGCCACGATTACGAGGACGAGTTTCACCCAGTCTATGTGTGGTGTTGCGACTACGAAGGCAGCGAGTGCTGTGAAGTCTAGGAGCGCCACTATACGTGGCTTGGTTAGTTCAACATAGGATCCTAGAACACTCTGCAAATTACTGCGCGTGAGTCTCAACCGGGAAAGCGCGGGTAAAAGGGTTTGGCCCCGAGAAAACCATCTAGCTGATGCTCATCCGCGCTTGATGGAACGAGTAGGATGAGGCTCAAGTAAAGTACCGCATAATAGCCGGGGCCGGCTCTCAGAGGATTCCTACGCTGGCAAGTCTGAGGCTTGAGATCCAACTATGTTTTGATATTAGGATGTATAGCGGCCAGCTTGTGGGCCTGGAACCAGGACCCCAACTTTGTCGGGCAAAATCTCGTGTTCAGCCAGGATAATCTCCTGGCAGGCAGGGTCTGGACCCTAGTCACGGCCCTGTTTGTTCATGCTAGTCCTCTGCACCTGTTTGGGAACATGCTATTCCTGTTCGTGTTCGGTAACACGCTGGAGAAGATGATAGGTAGAAATTATCATCTTACCGTCTTCTTTCTCGGTGGGTTCACAGCTTTCCTGCTTAGCATGCTGTTCTTCACTCCTGACACGGGTATGCTCGGGGCCAGTGCTGCCATTTTCACTCTGGCGGCGTGTGTAATGTTGATGAAGCCCTTGAAATTTTCCTGGTTGTTTCTTGCACCCCAAGGCCTCGTGGCGATAATCTACTTCGTCTATAACGCGGTACTCGTTTACGATCCAACACTTATTCCAGGTCTCGGTTATGACCCGAGTGTTGCGTACATTGCTCACATTATCGGGTTCACGTTCGGTGTGCCGTTTGGAATCTCATGGAGTCCGCAGTGGAAGAAGAACATACTCATCACGCTTGGACTACTGGGAATATACGGGGCGGTCTTGCTAGTAGCAGTGTTGGTACTGGGACTATCGCCTTCGGGAGTACCCCTGACGGCCCCCTAATCGCTTTGATCATCAAGCTCCCTCAAGACAAAGTGAAAGTAATCAATCAAGATTTTCGCTATCAAATCGTCCATAATCAGCCCTGAATCGCGTTTTGAGAGTCCATTTTTGTAGAGCCGATTAGCCCCGAACAAAAGTCCTAGATTTCCGGATGTGAAAAATCGTTATCCAAGCAGATTATGCGGGATTAGAAGGAAAATTCGCCCAAAACAGTTCCAAATAGAAAACGATTCTCAAAAAAGGGGGTACCATTATCGGCGGATCGCGTCGCAAACCAGCTCTCAGACTTCTTTGACCCTACACTTGTTCCAGTGCTTCTGTTATTTCCATCCTGGATGCTCTGTATGCCGGGTAGAGACTTCCAACTAGGACCGCTGCCATTGCCATGGGAAGCGCTTGTGCCATCGCGGTCCATGGTACTATGAAGGGGAGCCAGAAGCCAGCAATGGTTGTGCTGTTAGTCGCACCCTTCAGCAACAATAGTCCACCAGGGATTGCGAGTAGGAAGCCGAAGATTCCGAGGATGAGACCTTCGCCTAGAAACATGCCTAGCATCTGGCCGCGGCTCACGCCCTGTGACCGTAATAGTCCGATCTCTCTTCTTCGGTCTGCGACGTTCATGATCATTGTCGCGCCGATTCCAAGGGTTGCTATGAGTAGGGCGAAGTAGAGTACTAGTAGTATGAGGACGAAGATTCTGTCTATCGTGGTTCTTACGAGTGATAAGAGCTCGGACAGTGTCACTGAGTTCTCGGCCAGATCATAGTTCGGGAAGGTCGTGGCAATGTTATGGGCGACGCTGGATGCCTGGGCCTTGTATTCCGGTTTCAGATTTACTAGGAATATCGGCGCGGACATTTCTCCTCCGAAGTATTGCTGTTGAGACCTGAAGGAGACTATGATTGAATCGCTGGCGAAGCTGTCGCCAAACTGGAGGTACTGGAGGACGGGACCGTTGAATATTCCAGCTACCTTGAACTGGACAAATCCACCGGTTGAAACTGTAACGCTTAGAGTGTCGCCGACCACAACGCCTGTCTTGTTTGCGAGAGAATCTGGCATCAGTAGCGATTGATTGCTCGCGGCGAGAGCCTGGTACGCCTGGTCTGGCGGCGGAGAATTCACAAAGTTGTACGCGATGACTGATGGAAAAACCGAGGGATCAACCGCGAGGATGCCAATGTTCGACGCTTTGCCTGTTGGCCCGACGGCTTTGCTGGAGACTGTGCTGAAGCCGAGCGGCGTGGCTGATGAGACTTGTGAAATGCTCTCGAGTTGGTTGGTGAAAGTGATTGGTATGGATTGGTTTGCCACCAGGAAAATGTCGGCGCCTAATGCCTCCCTGATTCCTTGTTCCACAGCGACCTGAACGCCTGATTGTATTCCGCCTAGCATGACCACAAAGCTCAGAGTGACAGCAATCATTCCGAAGCACACCGTATTTCGGACGAGTCTTCTCCGGTTGCCTCTTGACATGAGATAGACGAGTCCTCTAGTTAGAGGCCGAACCGGTATCGATAGAAATTGCCCAGTTCTTCCAAAGACCAGAGCGCCAAGTACGACAAGCCCGATCGGTATGAGTATGGTGTCCAAGTATGGGATGTGAAATGGGACGATTCTGAATGCTTGGACCGAGCCCACGCCGAGCATTGCTATGCCAGAAAACGCTACGGCACTGTCGGGAATTCGTTGCGTTCTGTCGCGGGCTCGGGGCCGGATTGCCTGTATAATGTTGACTCTGCTGGCTGACAGAGCTGGGTAGACTACCCCGATGGCGACCGAGCCGATCCCGGCTGACAGGCCCAAGAAAATCATGTCAGGCGTAAGCTGGGAGAGTGGAAGAGAAGGGATTCCGAGTACTACCTCGGCGACGCGGGTGAAGATTCTGGATAGTCCTAGCCCAACGAGTAGTCCTATGGTTCCTCCTAGAAGTCCGAGAATCAATCCTTCACCGAGGAACACGTCGAACACTTGTCCTCTGGACGTGCCTACGGCTCTCATGACGCCGATTTCGTACGTCCTCTCACTCACGCTCATGAAGAAGGTGTTGAACACGATGAAAGCGCAGACGACGAGCGCCACGCCGACCATTACGTTGAGTCCGAGCTGGAAGCCGGCCATTTGTCCTTGAATCCGTTGAGCAGCCTCGGCCTTTGGCGCGGTTACCTCGAACAGGGGAAGCTGGCTTTGCACCTTGTCCCGGACGGTAGGAGCCTGCGTTGGATCGGTGACGGTTGCGAGGACGCGAGTGATCTGGTTCTGAAGACCCGTTACTGATTGAAGTTGTGGGAGATTGACGTAGACAGTGGACCCTAGGTTACGCAGTGGATGGTCCACTCCCGCGACGCTGACTGTGAGAGTCACGTTTCTGGCCTCAGGTGGAGACCATGAGACGATGGCAGGAGTGAAGAGTTTCAGTGATGAACCGATTGTGAGTCCGTATTTTTCAGCGAGGGTGCTCCCGATTACCGCCTGCCCAGTTGACAGATTGTGTGAGCCGGTTATGTTGAGGCTTGAAAAGTCGAAGTCTGTTCCAGCAATTCCCTCGAGCTGGAAGTACGTGCGGTTGTCTATCGAGCCTATCCAGTCAAGTCTCTCGGCTGTTTGGCGAATACCGGTAACATTCCCTACTATCGACGTATTTCCTGTCTGGAACGGGAAGTTTCCAAAGCGTACCGGGGCCGAGTATCGGACAACTATGTCGGTCTGGCCCCAGAACTTGTTGATGTAGCCACTGAACTCGCTCTGAGCACTGACGGTGGCCATGTTAATTCCGACCAAAAGTGCTACACCGAGGACCACAGCGGTCACTGTAAGGATGGACCGCGCTTTGCGGCGGGGAAGATTACGATAAGCTATCCGGGCCGAAAGCATCCTCGATCACTTCTAGTTGGGCTGCGAGAGAGAGGTTCTAGGCTCGGGCGGAACAGGCTCCACAGCTTGTATCCGGTACGACTCACGCGTACGATGACTTGCGTGCAGCTGTCCGTCCCGCATTTCGTACAGCTCGTCAGCCTTCTCCGCAACGACCGGGTCGTGGGTCACAGTCAGGACGGCCGTGTTTTCCTGCTTGGTAAGCTCGTAGAGAATTCTTACTGTTTCAGCTCCAGTAGTTGTGTCGAGCTCTCCCGTTGGCTCGTCTGCAAGGATAAGCTTCGGATGGTTGGCGAGCGCTCTTGCGATAGCGACTCGTTGTTGTTCTCCTCCGCTGAGCTCGTCCGGTAGATGGTTGAGGCGCTCTGAGAGGCCGACTCTGCTGAGGAGCGTGATGGCTCTTTCCTTGGCCACGTGGTTCTTCACCTTGGCGGTTTGAAGTGGAAGCTGAACGTTTTCGAGCGCGGTGAGGACGGGTATGAGATTGTGGAATTGGAAGATGAACCCGATCGTGTGGCGTCGTAGCTGGGTAAGCTCGCCGTCTTTCATTCCGCCGAGGTCCCCGCCGTCGATGAAGACGCGGCCACTGGTGGGCTTGTCGAGCGTTCCAATCAGGTTGAGCAGTGTGGTCTTGCCCGACCCTGAAGGCCCCGTAACAACAACGAACTGTCCAGGGTAGATTGTGAGATTGACGCCTCTTACGGCCTGGACCGTGACCTTTCCGATCCTGTAGGATTTCTCCAGGTTTTCAGCCTGTGCAACGGGAGGGCTGGGCAATTTGGGGTCTAGTTGCTAGGGCTTGGTTATGTTCTTTCCTTGATACTTGACATAGTCTTAAGCCACCGTGTCTGGCCGTCGTGTGTCTATGACGGCGTTGAAAATTGTGATTCTGGATATTGAGACTACTTCGTTGGCTGCTGATGCTGGGATCATGGTCGGTGCTGGCTTGATGCCTGAGAATGGTCCCGGAGAATATCTGGCTGTGAAGAGTTCGGGTGACGAGAAGAGTGTGCTCTCGAAACTAGTTTCACGACTTGCCGGTTATGATGCTATAGTGACTTGGAACGGTAGGAGCTTCGACCTACCATTTCTGACTACGAGACTGCTGAGTCATGGTCTGGACCCTCGTCCTCTGTTGGGGAAGCGGCATGTTGATCTGAGTGAGGTTGTGAAGGGCCGGTTGAGACTTACGTTCAACTATCTAGAGCATGTTTGCGACTTTCTTGGTATTGAGAAGAACAGGGGGCCTATGGGGATGGATGTTCCACACTTGTATCTTAAGGCTCAAGAAGGAGACGTACGAGCGTTGAAGATTATTCGCGAGCATTGCTTGGACGATCTTGAGGCAACGCGGAAAGTGTTTGCGAGGCTCAAGCAACTGCTGGAAGGCCTGCTCTGAGGTCTCGCCTTCTTCTCCCCACGCCAGTGGACATCTCCCTTCTAGACTCTAGCAAGAAAGAATAGGCTGGATCGCGCCTCAGACCGGCCAAACAAGCCCATTCCAAGCCCCAATCAACAGAACAAAAAACGGATTTCTAAGTCATTCGGGTACTGCTCGTTTCCCTTGGGTAATCTGCAATCTAGACCCGGCTGATTTCCAGCTCGGAACATTCAAAATCGTCTGAAACAAGCCCTAAACACCACGTTACGAAACACACCCCCTCTCAAGGGGCCCCATAGCAAAAATCACAAGACGAAGACTTCCAAAACAAGGCCGCTATCCTACTGACTATGCAAGGTTCCATGCCCTCCGCCGGCTTGAGGATTCTGCGGAGGGCATGATTGCCTAACCCCTTGCCCTGACGGATCCGTTCAACCGCTTATACCGGCCAAGTCATGAAACCCTATCGTCTGGAATCGGGTAGACTTGGCAGAAGAGCTTGCAAGAATCCATGGAGAGGTGCTGGTGTGTACAAAATGCGACCTGCACCAGGGCCGGACAAGAGCTGTTCCCGGCGAAGGACCGATCAATGCCAAAGTCATGTTTGTGGGCGAAGGTCCCGGGGAAAAAGAGGATCTTGAAGGACGACCGTTTGTTGGGGCCGCGGGCAAATTCCTGACTGAACTATTGGCCTCGGTTGGACTGGAAAGGAGTAGCGTTTTCATTACTAACATTGTGAAGTGTAGGCCTCCCGGGAACCGAGCACCGAAGCAGGGCGAAGTGGATTCGTGCTATCCGTATCTTCAGGACCAGATTCGCCTGGTTGCGCCACTAATTATGTGCCCACTAGGAACGCCAGCTATCAGAACGGTTCTGGGACCGGAATATTCTGTTAGTCAGGTCCATGGGAAACCTTTCAGGCGTGACGGTAGGACGATTCTTCCATTGTACCATCCCGCTGCCGCGCTCTACGATGGCAGCCTAAGAAATGTCCAGCTGGCCGACTTCAAAATCCTGAAGAAATTGTTTGACAGCGAATCGAACTTGGGTAATCAGTCCAATGGTCCTACTGGTGGTACTAGCGAGCAGTTGCAAAAGTGGATGTAGTCAAGCAGGCTAACAGTTTTTCGACACTCCGATTCCGAGCATAGCTGGATGAAAAACGGAGTCCATGTATTCCCATGGGAATCCCTCGTAAGACGAGCATGAGCTCTCAAGGGATAAGCTTACAAAGGCCAGTTTTATAATAACTCAGAAACGGACCAAGAGTGTTGTAATAATGAAGAGAATGCTCCTCACGATAAACGACCCTCCTTTCGAGTTTCTCGAAATCATGGCGAGACGTCGAGGTATGAGCGTCCAGATGATGCTCAGGACGATCGTCATCCCACAGTGGCTCCAAGAGAGAGGGCAAAACCCCATGCCTGAACCCATTCGGGGTCTTGTAGCTCCCGACATCTCCGAGCACCGATAGCAGCGAAGTGTAACTCGGAGCGAGAATGCTCCGTTACGGGATACTTAGCTGAAAACCGGGTGCAGGCGTACTCCGGGGACAGTTTGAGCACACCGCGCCGAGTATACTCGGTCGTCATTCTCCTTTCGCTGATCCTAACCGGGCTAACTCTGCTAGCCCTGCCGACAATTAGCCTGACGAACGCCACTGAGTTCTCTGCTCAAGTAACTAGAACCGAGCTGGACGCGCCCATCGGATACGCGCCACCAGGCTATGTTGTAGACGCGCAGATCTCGTCTCAGAACCAAGTGACCGTTACGCTAAGGCTTCTCGGAGCCTCAGGCTCAGCCGTAATGTTCTCCCATGTTTTCCCGTCAGGAAGCTTCGAAATCTCTGCCATTACGATCGTTAATGGTGGAAACTTGTTCCTCACGATCGAGCCTCAAAACGGAGTGTATACGCAGATGACCGTGTTCGCACGAATATACCAGAGCATCGTAACATACCAGTACTCTTGGATAGGGGTGCTGGTCCTTGGCGCAGCCGGGCTCTTCGCGCTTGCAACACTATTCCCGGAGACCGTGCTGGGAAGAGCTGCAGGCAGAATCATTCCGGTCAGAAGAATAGGACTGGTCCGCTAGTCGGAACCAGACTAATTAAGAGACCGAGCCCACGTCGATTTCTGCGAGAGGCCTTGGCTGGAAACGCAATAGTCTCAGTTTACGACAAGACCGGGCTTGACCGGCTGGCCCATTCTTTCGGAAAGCACAAGGTCTCGATAATTGGGTCCGGCGGGTCCGCCGATGCCTTGAAGAAGCTCGGTGCCGACGTAACTGATGTTTCATCCTATACTGGTTTTGCTGAGATGCCAGGAGGCCTGGTGAAGACTCTTCATCCAAAAATTCACGCCGGCATCCTCGGCGACTGGGAGGATCCGGCGCAGAGGAAATATCTTGAAGCGAACAGTGTCAGGCCGTTCGACTTTGTAGTTGTCAATCTCTACCCTTTCAGCCAAGTTGTCAAGTCAAACCCTGACGATTTTCGTATGGCCGTTGACAATATCGATATTGGCGGAGTTGCCTTAATACGTGCCGCAGCAAAAGGAGCGCTTCTCAACAAGCGAGTGGTCCCTGTTACCAGCCCGTCTAGATACGATGACGTGGTCCGAGAGCTAGACAAGAATGGAAGAGTTGGCGAGGCTCTTAGATTGAAGATGGCCAAAGAAGCGTTTGCGCTAACTTCTGAGTATGACCACGCAATTCACATTTACTTGGAGAAGAGTGCAAAGTGAGCGGGCAAGAAATACGGAAAATATACCGAACAGCTAGAGCAGAGGAGTTCCCGGCCGAACTGACCTTAAGCCTCGGCGGACGGACTCTTGAATACTCGAAGGTTCAGTGGGCGATCGATGGAAAGCTCCGTGGTTTGCGATACGGTTCCAACCCGCACCAGAAGGCAGCTCTCTACAAGCCCCATGGATCTGGGACCGGCATCGGAAGCGTCGAGTGGGTCAAGTGGGGTAAGGATGGACCATCAGCCACAAATCTACAGGATGGAAGCCACGGAATGCGGATTGTCAACTACTTCCACGAACCAGCTGTTGCGGTGATGAAGCATCTTAACCCGTCGGGAGTGGCCTCGACAAAGCCCAGCGAGAGTCTGAGAAGCGTCTATGTGCGAGCCCGGGATGCTGATCCACGTGCCGCGTTTGGAAGTGTGGTCGTGTTCAATCACGAGGTCGACGGCGTGACTGCTACGGAAATCCTCAGCACTTTTGTCGAGATCGTTTACGCGCCGGACTACGAGCCCTCAGCGGTTCAAGCGTTTGAGACTAAGAAGGACCTTAGAGTCGGCAAGGTTGCAATGCCTCAGAAGACTGAGCAGATGACGCCTGACATTATCGTGTTGGAGGACGGATCGCTGGTGCTTGAAGATCCATACTCGACAGGGCTGAAATCGCTAGAACAGTTGAAGGGCCTGGCTATTCCCACAAAGCGTGCTCCTTCTAGCAGTGAGTATGCTGACCTGTTGCATGCATGGTGGGTTGCCTGCGAGGTAAGATCTAACGCTGTGGTCTTTTGGAAAGATGGATTATCATTGGCTATCGGCACGGGACAGCAGGACAGAATCGGAGCGATCGAGAGCTGCATCGATAAGGCTAGAAGAGCCGGGCACAGTCTCAAAGGCAGTGTTATGGCGTCTGACGGCTTCCTACCGAAAATGGACAATGTGGATGCCGTTGCTCGTGAGGGAGTGTCTGCCATAATCCAGCCAGGCGGGTCGATAGAAGACAAGGAACTGGTCCAAGCCTGCAATCAGCTCGGTCTTGCTATGATATTCACAGCTGAACGAGCCTTCCGCCACTTCTAGCTTCACGCTAGTCATAGAACTGTCAGGAGCTTTGGCCTAGTCTACGGCCGAACCGCGCCTGGGCGAGTCTTCAAGGTCATCTTCCAAGAATATGCTTGAGTAAGCCTGGCCATTCTTACCAAGGTTCTTCTCAGTACTCGAATCCTCAGAATTCTCGGCGTCGCGCGCTTCGATTATACGAGTGTACTTTTCCAAACTGGCTTTCCGAGCTTCCTCTCCCTGACCCTTACGTGCTCGCGAAGATGCGCTCTTCCAGAACTTGGCAATCGCAGATCGTATCTTTCCAATGAACTCTGTGTAGAGCGATCGTTGGTTCTTCTTTGCAACTGTTGGGTTTGCCTGTCTTGCGAATACTTCCTTGATTCTGGAGACTCGAAACATGATTCCGTGTCTTCGGTCTATCTCAAAAGGGATGGGGTCGGAGATGGTTTTTCGTCGTTCCATCTTTACAATGCGCAGAAAGCGGTGGGCGTGACGGTGCTCGCGGTCAAGTGTGAGCTCGATCACCCCATCCGCGACGCTTTTGAGTTTTACAAGGGATTCAGCAGGGATTGCCCCGCTAGTGCCTGTGAGGTAGAACACGCCCCCTGTCTTCTTGATCTTCGCCGCGACGGTTTGTAGGAAGATTATAGCTTGTTTGGTCTCTATGCCGTTGAAAATCGGGGTCACGGAGTCGAGTAGCAGTGTGACGGGCTTGTGTTTGGCCCGGCCAATGATTGATGAGACTTGAATGTTGAGACCTGTAAGGTCGGACGGGTCTCTGATTGCTCCCTCGCCGTCCCCGGCGAGTCCCGAGTAGCAATCGATTATCTTGAGTCGCCCCTTCCGAAGATGTGAGGTAATGTCCCAGCCGAACTCTTTCATTCTTGCCCCGACGTCTTCGGGAAAGGCGTCGTAGGAGAGGAGCCCGCACTGACTGCCACCCTCCAGTTCATCGAACATGAACTGGTAGGCGAGGATTGTTTTTCCGGTCCCAGGCTCTCCCAACAGGAGAACGCTCGAGCCGCGCGGAATATCTCCACCAATGGCTTTTTCCAGATAATCGAAGCCGGCTAACGACTTGCCGAACCTCTTGAAAATCACACTGCCTGAAACAATCGCGATCATCCCGGCGAGTACGATTGGTAAGAAGCTCCAAAGAGAGATTTCGACCACGATCTGTACACGGACGGAGGTTGTGAATGTGGGCCCGGTGTTTCCGAAACCATCGTTCGCGCTCCCAGAATCGATCGAGAACGTCCATGCTCCAGAGGGGTCACGATTGGAAATCTTGTAGCCAGTAGGGGTGTAGAATCCGAACCGAGAACTGTCATAGATTGCAGAGAGGCTTGCCACAAAATGGCCTTGTGGGTCATAGGCTATTACCTGGTATTGTCCGGTTGTGATGAAAACGCCGTTTGAATATCTCATCCTGAAGAAAGGATAAACCGTGTCTCCCGGTGAAAAATCCGTTGCAGGAAGTCCCTTCGAGTTATAGGCCGTGAGCGAGTCTATGACCAGAACGCTCTTTGTCACGTTCACAATAGCTGGACTGCTTTGGCCAGAGTTCCCGTTTATGTCAACGGCTGTAACTTGGATGCTCCATGCTCCGAGTGGATCGTACATTAGCGATTGATAGTTGTAAGAGTAGACTCCATTCGTGGTCTGTGCTAGGAAGACTTTGCCCCCACCTGGAGTGTTTGCGGAAACTGTTGCTGTGGATATTGGCCCACTGAGATCGGTGACCGTCACGCTTATCGTGACCACGTTGCCTCTCTGCAAGTAAATCCCGGTAACGGGCTCGGAGAGCACTACAGTAAGCTGGGACGTTACTGTAAACTGGGAAGATGCAACATTTGGAGTGGAAGACGGGCTCGTCTCGTTCACGCTGACAAAGTAGACTCCGCCAACATCGGTTGCCACGGTCCCGTTTATCGATGTGAACGATGGATCTGGGTAGAGGATGTTTGTGCTTCCGATTCCTCTATTGTCTGTTGGAATTATTCGCGTGGTGAAAGAGATTCCTGTTCCGTTTGGTTTCTCTACTCCGACCGAGACCCCGTAGGCGATGTTCTTCTGCCCGTTGGATATGCTTAGGGTGAAGGTCATGGTCGTCCCTCTGGATGCTGGTACGTTGGGGCTTATTGCCAGTGTGTAAACAGGATTCCCCGCTGCGGACACTGGCATCAACAGTAGCAAACCAAGCCCAATGAGGATTAGGGAGGTGACTGACGCCTTTATTGCCACTCGAACTGCTCCTTGTTATTTTCTTGCCAGATGCCTAGGGAGACGGCTCGAGTTCAAAGCTGGCAAGTCTTGTGTTACTCCTAACAACACCTAAGAGGGACATTGTCGGGAGCGCGAGAGACAGCCCTAGTCCTGAACGCTTTACGAGCACCTAGAGGGGCTTAGCTGACGTTTTTTTCAAACATGGAGCGGAAAACGAGGCGTCTGGGAGATGCATGCAGCACGCGTGAAACCCCTTCTACTTCACGGGACATGGGATAACAGACGACTGACGTTCTAGGTTCCGATCTGCTATAGGGAAGTGGCTCAACGGGACCGTTTGCAATAGAAATATTGCCAAAGGTAGACAAGCCTAATAGCGTCGGCTAGACAAGCAAACTTCTGAACGCCGAACTTTCGGCGCAGACCTAGGGGCTCGAAGATATCTGTGGGATTGCAAAGAAAACGGTTAGGCATTGGGGGATACGCTTGAGAAGCAGAGCATTCGCGCTATCTGTGGCTATTCCCCTCATGGTCCTGTCGACGCTCGCCTTCATACCCTCCGGCATCCCAGTTGCATCATCGTTCACGCCGAGTTCTCCCTACTCTTGGAACACGAAAGTTCCCTGTACACCGATTGTTGTTCGTGTCTCGGACATTACCATGAACCACACGGGCCTCGCCTCGTTTAGCGCTAGCCCATTCTCCCCCGGAACCAGCCCACCTGTCTCGGGTGGAGATTCCAAGCGATGGTTAACTCCAGGGCAGACACCTACAGGTTGGGTTGCGCCTGGACCCGCATGCACCGTCACTAACTCACATGGGACCACTTCACTCTTCGTCCAGATTAACGGGCTTCAACGAAGCACTATAACCAACGAAGACTACGCCACCAGCTATGATCCCGCCAACGGTGGCGGTCCTCACTCGAATACAGGGGATTCGACGTTCAACCTCTTCGACCCTGCACTAGCACCTAGCCTGGCTACAGCATGCGAAACCACGTCGGACCCTACCTGTTACGGTGGCATTCACGGAGAGATAGAGCGTGACTGGAAAGCCGCAGGGTACTGCGGAACCGGGACACTCTGCGACAATGGAACACTCGCGTCACAATCCTCCCCAGCCTCGACGCTAATTGACGTTCAGGGTTTCATCTATTGGGATGCTCAAGAATACAATTCGAACTGGCATCTTTTTGACGGCTGGGAGCTCCACCCGTTTACCGCGTGGAAACTCAGTGGCTCGCCTCCACCTGTGCCTTTCACAGTTACAGCCTCGCCCGTCAATCCCCAAGTGGGACAGCCGGTCTCCTTCACAGGGACCGCAACCAACGGGACGACCGCATCATCCTTCACATGGGACTTTGGGGACGGCGTGACGAGTTCTGGGGGCAGTGTATCCCACATGTTTCTCAGCGCCCAATCCTTCACAGTTCATGTAACGATGCTTGACACCGACGGAATTTCGTATAGCACGTTCAAGATCGTCAATGTTGGCTCATGGAACTCGGCGGTGAACTGTGTCCCAGCCATGACCACGCTAGAAGGCGTACTCGGCAGTGTTTCGATCCAGCGCATTCCTGGCAATCCTGACTCTCTCGGGGCTGATTATGGCGGAGGAGGATTCAAGCTAGCCGGAGCGTTGCCTTACGGGTCAAACCCGTCCACCTGGCCCTACTTCAAGAGAGACATCCCAATACCTTGCAGTGTCAACGGGACGCCTACGTTCGTAGAGTTTCACAATGTCACCGTAATCAACAAGAGCAGAGAAGACTGCTCCACAAACTATGCCCTCGACAACGGCGGGGGACCCTATCCGAACCACTGGCAGAGCTGCGACGTCACATTCACCTTGGCCACGCCTGGATACGGGGACGACTCATGCCCAGAATGCTACATGCACCGTCTATACGCAGGAATAGACAGGGACTGGAACGCCTCGGGAATAGCCCCACCGATTCCCATCGAAGGGAAGAGAATCGACATACAGGGCTACATCTACTGGAACGACGCACACGTCAATGCAACCTTCCACTCGTTCAGCGGATGGGAACTGCACCCAGTCACGGCATGGCAGCTAACTCACTTCCCAATCGTCGCAGGAATATCCTACAGTCCCTCGAATCCGACCTCGGCGCAGACGATCACTTTCAACGGAACAGGATCAGGAGGAACGGGACCATACACTTTCAACTGGGACTTCGGCGATGGAACAGTTGGGATAGGCAGTACCGTCGCCCACGCCTTTGCACCCGGAGCATACATGGTCCACCTATCCGCTAGGGATTCACACGGCGCAGTAGGAACAACGTCCCAAAATGTGACCGTGGTCTTCCCACCCGACTTTGCAATTTCCGCCGCGCCGAGCTCCATCACCTTCCCAGCAGGAACATCCGCCACCTCCATCATCAACATCTCTAGCATACACGACTTCAGCGACACCGTTTCTCTCACCGCCGCAACTTCGTCAGGTCTTACGGGCTCGTTCAGCCCTAACACTGTGACGCTTGTCCCGGGAGGATCGACCTCTTCCACACTGACATTCACATCAACGGTCCCCGGCACCTACACCGTTTCGGTGATCGGAACCTCGGGTTTGCTTTCTCACTCCGCCAACTTGACGGTTGGCGTAGTAGATGTGGGGCCAACAGTAGCCTTCTCCGAATCCAGCAATAACACGTTCAGGGACCAGACGATTGTAATGACGATATCGGCATCAGACATTGACGGATCCATCACGAGCATTCAGGTGAACTGGGGAGACGGCACCATACACAATCTGCCCGGCAATGCAGTGAATGACAGCCACGCCTACGTTTCCTCAGGCACATTCACGGTCAGTATCACGGCAACGGACAATGCGGGCTTATCCTCTACAGCCTCAGCAACTAACACGATCTCAGACGCGCCCCCTCTCGTCTCTTTCACGCTGTCGCCCGGGACAGCACCAACCGGGACCGTGATCAGCTTCGATGGCTCGTCCAGCGTGGACCCTGACGGATCGATTGTTGACTACGCGTGGAGCTTTGGCGATGGCGCTATTGGGACCGGAGTAAGCCCGAGCCACTCGTACGGTTTAGCCGGAGACTACACGATAACTCTGGTCGTCACCGACAATGCAACCCTAACAGCATCCACCTCGCAGACTGTCCACATAACTGACAGACCGCCTATTGTCTCACTCACACCTTCCACGACCAACTCGCCCACAGGAACACTGATCTCGCTAGAGATCTCAGCATCTGACCCTGATGGAACAGTATCGACAATTACTGTCTCATGGGGCGATGGGACCACGCATGCTCTCACAGGCAACGCTACCAGCGACAGCCACTCGTACGCACTTGCAGGAACCTACACAGTAGCTGTCAACGCCACTGACAATGCAGGATTTACCGCGACGGCCTCGACAACCGAAACGGTAACAGATCGACCGCCATCGATCAACTTCAACCAATCACAAACGACCGTTCCAACGGGGACCACTGTATCACTGACGATTAGCGCATCGGACCCAGACGGGTCTGCGACCGGCCTGAGGGTGAATTGGGGAGACGGAACGATTCACAGCCTTCCAGCGACCGCGAGCAGTGACAACCACGCCTACGCACTAGCAGGCTCATACACGATCACCGTGACCGCGACAGACGATGCGGGTCTCACAAACAGCTCCCAGGCCATAGAGCTTGTTACTGATAGGGCACCAGTTGTGACCTTCACAGCCTCGCCTACCACAAGCCCGACATTGTCAACTGTCACGTTGACGATTTCGGCCCAGGACCCTGACGGCAGCATCAGCCAGATTCGTGTCGCATGGGGAGATGGCACTGTTGACAGCTTGCCTGGCAATGCAGTTTCCGACAGCCATGTTTATGCTGCAGCAGGAACTTTCGCTGTGTACGTGAATGCGACCGACGATGCTGGTCTGACCGTCCAGAGCAGCAACATAGTTCTGACCATCACGGATAGACTTCCCGTCGCGGTCTTGAATGCCAGTACGACCCTGAGCCAAACACTATCAAATATTGGTTTCAACGCGACTGGAAGCTTTGACCCTGACGGGACGATTGTTGGTTATGCGTGGAACTTTGGCGACGGAACATCTGGGTCAGCCTTCGCGATCACCCATTCCTACTCTGAGGAGGGCAACTATACCGTTGTTCTCGCTGTCACGGACAACAGTGGCTCGGTAGGATTCGTCAGTATCCTCGTTACGATTCAGGACCGGGCTCCAACAGCCTCGTTCACATTCACGCCGACGAATCCGCTCGCTGGCCAGGTCCTAGGCCTCGACGCGTCGTCAAGTTACGACTCTGATGGAACAGTGGTAGGTTTTGTCTGGAACTTTGGCGACGGAGCCACAAGCAATGGGATCAATGCATCACACGCCTATGCCACTAATGGAACATACACGATCTCCCTGACAGTTATGGACGATGACGGTGTCCCGGGAACCAGTGACACTTCAATCATCGTGGGCTACGATGCGGCGCCAACATGGGGCCCAGGAAGCTCGATAAGAGCGGTGAGAGTTGACGCGCATGACGTCGCGCTGGTTTGGCATGGAGCATCGGACCAGGTTCAAGTCTCATCCTTCACCCTCTTCCTGAACGGCACATTTCTGACAAATGTTCCGGGATCCGCGTCCGGCTATACCGTAGCCGGGTTGAACCCCCTGTCCCACTATGTGTTCCAGGTTCAGGCCGGAAATCCCTCAGGAAACTACAGCGTTGATGGGCCATCCACGACCGCGTTTACTCGACTGTCAGGAGATGTGAACTTGGACTGCCAAGTGGACATTGTGGATCTTGCAA
>WNEQ01000426.1_pt1 | contig 21845 bp, 19 predicted proteins | sample 5399971 | NCBI WGS metagenome assembly WNEQ01 (sample SAMN13153330, study PRJNA577476) | soil metagenome | isolation source: 20 cm grassland meadow soil 2 days after 1st rain plot 5 | place: USA:California | collected 2015-09-18
AAGGTCCACCGGCGCTCCCTCCTCAGGCGAAGTGACAGGCCACGAGCCGGCCCCCGACGGAGCGGAGCGGCGGCTCCTCGGCGGCGCACACCTCCCCGGCGAGCGGGCAGCGCGTCCGGAACCGGCAGCCGCTGGGAACATCGCGCGGGTTCGGCGGCTCACCCGGGAGCGTGAACTCGAGCGTCACGCGCCGGCCGCCGATGCGAGGGACCGCAGCCAGGAGCGACTGCGTGTAGGGGTGGCGCGGCTTCTCGAAGACGGCGGCCGTCTCGCCCACCTCGACGAGCTTGCCGAGGTACATGACGGCGAGCCGCCGGCACATGCTCCGCACCACGGCCAGGTCGTGGGAGATGAACAGGTAGGTGAGCGCGAAGGTCTCCTGGAGGCTGCGGAAGAGCTTCAGCACGCTGGCCTGGACGGAGACGTCGAGCCCCGACGTCGGCTCGTCGAGGATGATCATCCGCGGCCGGAGGGTGAGGATGCGCGCGAGGCCCACGCGCCGCTGCTGGCCGCCGCTCAGCTCGTGGGGGTAGAGGTCGAGGTGCGCATCGGGGAGGCCCACCGATCGAAGGATCGCCTGCACCAGGCTCTCGCGCTCCGCCCGAGACAGCGTCGTGTGGATCTTCAGCGGCTCGTGCAAAGAATGGACGATCTTCCACCGCGGGTCGAGCGACGCGCCCGGGTCCTGGTAGACGTACTGGAGGTCCTTGGCCACACGTCGGCGCTCCCGCTTGGGGAGCCGGCCGATCTCGCGGCCGAGGAAGCGGATCTCGCCGGCCGTGGGCGTGTAGATGCCCATCACGGTTTTTCCGAGCGTCGACTTCCCGCAGCCGCTCTCGCCCACGAGGCCGAGCGTCTCCCCCGGCCACACCGTCAAGGACACGCCGTCCACTGCGCGGAGCCAGCCGATCCGCCGCCCGAACGCGTTGCGGACGGGAAAGTGTCGGACGAGGTCGACGACCTCCAGCAGGGACGACGGCGGCGCAGTGGCCGCCTGAATCACGCCGCTCTCACGGGGCGCCCACCGGACCGTCGTCGTCACCGACGACGATCGGATGGTAGCAGCGCACGCGGTGGTCGCCCCCGAGGCTCTCCGGCTCCGGCCGGCCGGAGCGGCACTCCGCGGTGGCGTAGTCGCAGCGCGGGTGGAACCGGCAGCCGGAGGGCGGATCGATGAGGCTCGGCACCTCGCCCGGGATGTCCCGGATCTCGGCGTCCGGGCTCGGCAGGCTCTCCAGCAGCCGCCGCGTGTACGGGTGCGCGGGCCGGCCAAAGAAGTCGCCGGTCGGCGCCGACTCCATCTCCTGCCCGGCGTACATGACGACGATCCGGTCGCAGATCTCGTGCGCGATGCCGAGGTCGTGGGTCGTGAAGAGGACGGACACGCCGCGCTCCGTCACGAGGCGGCGCAGCAGGCGGAGGATCTGCGCCTGGATCGTCACGTCCAGGGCCGTGGTGGGCTCGTCGGCGATGATCAGATCGGGCCGCGGCAGGAGCGCCATGGCGATCATGAATCGCTGCCGCTGGCCTCCAGAGAACTCGTGGGGCAGCCGCGTGAGCGCTCGCGACGGCTCGGGGATCTGCGCGGCGCGCAGGATCTCGAGCACGGCGTCACGGTCGGCGCGGTAGCGTTCCCGTGGGTAGCCGCGCAGCAGCGCCGGCCAGCGGCCACGCGGCCGCGATCCGTCGCCGCGCGTGAGGCGTGGCGACTTCCACTTCATCAAGTCCATGATCTGCGTCCCGACGGTGAAGACCGGGTTGAACGAGCTGAACGGATCTTGAGGGATGAAGGTGATGGCCCGACCGCGCACCTGGTCGTTGACGACGTCGCGGTCCTCGCGAAGGAGGTCGCGGCCCTTGAAGTGGATCTCGCCGCCGCGGATCCGTGCCGCGCCCGCAGGCAGGATGCCGAGGATCGCGCGCGCCAGGGTGGTCTTCCCGCACCCGCTCTCGCCCACGAGCCCGACCACCTCGCCCGGTGCGATGCCGAGGCTGATCCGGTCCAGCACCCGCGCCACGCCCTGGTCGGTGACGAAGTCGACGTGGAGCTGACGCACGGAGAGCAGCTCATCCATCGCGGCCGCTCCGCGCGCGCCGTATTCTCGGATCGAGGACGTCGCGAAGGCCGTCGCCGAGCAGGTTGAAGCCCATGACGGTGAGGAAGATGGCGAGCCCGGGCGCCGCCGCGTACCACCACGCGTCGGGCAGGAACTCGCGCGACTCCGCGATGGTCCGGCCCCACTCGGGCGTGGGCGGGGGCGGCCCGAGTCCGAGGAAGCCGAGCGCCGCCGCCGTCAGGATGGTGAACCCCATGCCGATCGAGGTCCGCACGATGATCGGCGACGCGATGTTGGGCAGGACGTGCAGGGCGACCAGGCGGAAGGGCGATGCGCCGAGCGCGGCCGTGGACTCGACGAACACCTCCTTCTGGAGCGCGCGGGTCTCCGCGTACACCACCCGGGCGAACCACGGCCAGTACGTGGCGGACAGGGCCAGGATCACGTTGGGCAGCGACGGGCCCAGGGTCTGCGCGATCGCGATGGCCAGCACCACCTGCGGCACGGCGAGGAAGATGTCCGACACGCGCATCAAGAGATCGCTGACCCAGGTGTGGTAGTACCCGGCGACGAGGCCCACGGGCACGCCGACGACGAGCGAGGCACCGACCGCGATGACGCCGATGAGGATGGTGATCCGCGCCCCGAAGAGCAGCCGGCTATAGATGTCGCTCCCCATGCGGTCGGTGCCGAGCCAGTGCTCGCCGCCGGGCGGCCGGAGCCGCTTCGCGGGATGCAGCTCGAGCACGTCGTCGGGGTGTGTCGCCAGCAGCGGCGCCAGGAGCGCCGACGCCGCGAGCGCCAGGATCAGCACCAGGCCGAGCAGCGCCGACCGGTCCCGCCCCAGCCGTGTCAGGACGAACCAGGCCCCGCTCACGGGAGTGCTCCGCTCACGTCGAGTACGCCTCCTTCGAGCGCCGGCTTTGCCGGCGCAACCCCTGCCTGGGGGTGGCTCGGAGGGGGCCGTCGAGGCCCCCTTCGAAATTGATCATGTCGTCCGCTCGCGCGGATCGACGAGGGTGTGGGCGACGTCGACAAGAAGGTTCACGACGATGAAGATCGCGCCGGCCCACACCGTGAAGCCCATCACCCCGTTGTAGTCAGATCGAATGATGGAGTTGACGGCGTACGTGCCGATGCCCGGCCAGTCGAACACCGTCTCGGTGACCACCGCCCCCGCGAGGAGGATGCCGAACAGCAGGCCGATCTGCGTCACCGTGGAGGTGAGGGCGGACCTCAAAATATACTTCCAGACGATCACGGAGCGTGGCATTCCCATCGCCCGCTCGTAGAGGACGAAGTTCGACTGCATCACGTCCAGCACCCCGGCCCGCGTGAAGCGCACGAGGGTCGCCAGCGCCGGGAAGGCGAGCGTCGCCGCCGGCAGCGCCAGGTGGGCCAGCGCCGCACCAAACGCCGTCCAGTCCCACGTGATCAGCGCATCGATGAGGAAGAGGCCCGTCACGCCGCGCGGGGGAAAACCCGCGAGGCGTCCGTTCAGCGGCGTCCAGCCGAGCCGCATGGCGAAGAGGAGCTGAAGCATGATGCCGAGCCAGAAGCTGGCGATGGCGAGTCCGGACACCGTCACGACCCGCACGGCGTGATCGAGGACCGAGTTGCGCCAGAGCGCCGCGACCACGCCGAGCGGGATCCCCACGACCACCGACACGACCATCGCCACCAGCGTGAGCTCGAGCGTGGCGGGGAGGCGGGTGGCCAGGTCATCCGCGATCGGACGCATGGTGTAGAGGCTCGTTCCCATGTCTCCGCGCGCGAGACGAGCAACATACGTGACGAACTGCACGGGGAGCGGACGGTCGAAGCCGAGCTGCCGCCGGAGCGCCTCCACCTGCGCCGGCGTGGCAGTCTCCCCGGCCACCAGCGCCACCGGATCGGCGGGGACGACCCGCGAGATCACGAACGTGATGGCGAGCAAGCCCAGCAGCGTGGGGACGAACCACGCCAGCCGACGGAGGAGGAGGGCCAGCAGCCTCAACTATTTAGTGTAGTAGACCCAGCGCATCTCCTGGCCGTTGCCGATGGGGCTGAAGCGGATCCCCTCGAGGGTCTTGGCCCAGGGTCCGAAGTACTTGGTGTTGTAGATCCACACGCCGGCGGCCTCGTCCACGAGGATGCGAGCGGCGTCCTGATAGGCCTTCTCCCGCACCTTGCGGTCGGTGGACCGGAGCGCCACGTCCAGAAGCTCGTCCACCCTGGGATTTTTGTAGAAGCTCGAGGCCTTGAACGTGCCCCACTGCCCGGAGTGGAACATCTCGCCGATCCAGTTGTTCGGGTCGGCGTAGTAGGTGCTGATCCAGTAGACGACCAGGTCGGGGGAAGTCTCGGGCTTCTTCATCCGCTCGACCATGGCCGGCCACAGCTCGCTCACGATCTTGGTATCGATCCCGATCTTTCGGAGCCCGTTGGCCATCACAGTGGCGGCCTGTTCCGTCTGGCTGAACCCGGTGAGGTAGCCGACCGTGAGCGGCCGGTCCACCTTGGTCTCGGCCTTGGCTAGCTCCTGCTTGGCTTTCTCTAGATCGTAGGTATAGCCCTTCACGTCCCGTGGCACGCCCCAGAGGTTGTTCGGGATCGGCACCGGGTTGCGCTCCACGGAGCCGCTCAGAATGTCCTTGTTGAACCCGTCGTAGTCGAAGGCGTAGCTGATGGCGCGGCGCACGTTCACGTCGTTGAGCGGCGGCCGCTGGTTGTTGACCTGGAACATCATGATGCGCATGGATTCCTGCTCGATCACCTTCACGTTGGGCGCCTCGCGCAGCCGCTTGACCTGGTCGATGGGCAGGTACCCGCCGGTGCCCTGGTAGTCCCCCTTGATCATGCCCAGCACGCGCGTGTTGTCCTCCTTCACGTGCCGGAACTCGACCTCGTCGATGTACCTGGGCCCCCACCGCATGAAGTGGCCGGCGAAGCGCCGGGCGATGAACCCGATGGCCGGATCATAGCGGGTGAGCATGTACGAGCCCGAGCCGGCGTCGTTGCTCACCAGCCACGCCGCACCCCAGTCGCCGTCCTTCTCGTGTTTCTTCAACAACGCCGAGTTCACCACGTGGATCTCCGGCACGACCGCCAGGAAGATCGCCGCCGGCTTGCCGAGCGTGAACTGGACGGTGTACCGGTCGAGCGCCTTGGTCGAGCCGGGCGCGACCATGGTCGAGAGCAGGGCGGCCGCACCCTTCTTCCCGGCGAAGATGCGCTCGGTGCTATAGCGGACGTCCTCGGCCGTGACCTCGGCAGCGTCGTGGAACTTGACGCCCTGGCGCAGCTTGAACGTGTAGGTCAGGCCGTCCGCCGACACCGTGTGGCTCTCCGCCAGCCACGGGTGCAGGACGGGCGGGTTGTCGAGCCACCGATACAGACCGTCGTACAGGTTCAGCCGCACCGCCACCCGCCCCACGTCGAAGACGGCGTGCGGGTCCAGTGTGTCGTACGGGCTCTCGTTGGCGAAAACGAACCTCGTCTCCGCCAGCGCCGGCGCAGCCGTGGCGATCACCATCGCGGCCAGGACAATCACGGCCAGCCGTGCGCATCCGTGGTTCATGTCCCCCTCCATGCGGGGGGGATCATACCGCGTCCGAAGCGGGCACGCGAGGTCTCGTCCCGCGCTCGATCAGAAATGGAACGTCAGGCCTGCGCGCAGGCCGCTGTCATTCAACTCGAAGACATTGTCGTCCTCGTGGCTCTTTTCGTGCTGGAAGAAGTATGTGAAGTGATAGCCGACGTCCAGGTGGAGGGCCCGGGTGATCGCATAGACCACCGAGAGTCCGGCGTCGGCATGGATTTGCTCGAGGAACACGGTACCGCCCTCCTTGCGACCGCTGTCCACGCGTGGGAGGCCGCCGCCACTGAGCGAGGCTCTCGCAGTGAAGCGCGGTCCCATCGGGATGTCGAAACGGAGACCCACGATCGGTACCGGCAACTCCTGCCGGTAGAAGTCCTCGTCGTTGCTGCGCCCCCGCTGGCTCAGCTTCGGGTCGAAATAGACGTAGGTGAGGCCGACGGTGCCCGTCAGGAACCCTCCGTACTCGCTCGTCAATAGCCGCTCATAGTCAAGGCTGACCCGGTAGAAGTCCGCGTTGGTGTGGACGTGGCCGGGACCGAAGCCGTCGCCGTTGTAGGAGATCGTCTGGTCGAAGCGCGCACCCCCCTCGAGGAAGTAATAAAGGTATGTGGCTCGTACTGCGTCCCGCGGGGTCAGGCGGAACGCAAGACTCGCCTCAACGGCCTCCGACACGTCCATCCCGAGGTCCTGGCGAAGCCGTAGCCGAGTTCCTCGAAGCGGGGCTTCCCCCACCCGCAGGTAGCCGTTTGGGACACCGAGCCGGCCATCCAGGGACACCTCCCACCGGGAGTCTAGAGATTGTTCCTCGCCGAGGGTTGGCGACGCGACCCCGAGGATCAGCGCAAGAGCGACGGTCGTGAGTAGACGGATCATCTCTCCCCCCTCTTCCCGCTACCGGCGCTCCGTGAAGCCGCGGGTCGCCCGGAGCGAAAGCCGCCGCGACGCCGCGCAGCAGCCAGGCGCGATCGAACGAGCGCTAGTCGAAGATCGCGCGATCGACGTTTTTGGCGTGGCCGAGGTTCTTGAGCCGCTCGCGCCCGCCGATGCCCCGCATGATCGTGCCATTCAGGTCCGCGCCGCTCACGTCGGCACTGAAGACGTCGGCGCCTGTGAGATCGGCGTTCGAGAGGTTGGCAAACGACAGATCGGCGCGCGCGAGGTTCGCGCCGCGGAGATTGGCGCCGGTGAGGTTGGCGCTCGTGAAGAACACGCGCATCAGCCCCATCGGCTGGTTCCGCATGTCGGCCGCCATGTCGGCGTTCGCCAGATTCGCGCGCGTGAGGTTCGCGTTCGTGAAGTTCGCGATCACCCGGCGCGCGCCCGACAGGTTCGCCTCCACGAGCTTCGCGTTGGTGAAGAGCACGCCGAAGATGCTCGCCTTGGAGAGATTCGCGCGGGAGAGGTCAGCGCCGTCGAGGAGCGCGATGTCGAGATTGGCGCCGCTCAGATCGGCGTCTCGGAGTGTCGCGCCGGTCAGCACGGTGCCGAAGAGATTCGCGCCAGCAAGGTTGGCGCCACTGAGGTTCGTTCCCCGAAGCTTCGCGCGCTTGAGGTCGACGCCGGAGAGATCGAGGCTCGAGAGATCCTTGCCTGAGAGGTCGGCGGGCGCGAGTTCGGTCGCGGCGCCAATGATGTCGAGGACCTGCTGCTTCGTCAGGTCCGCCGCGTGGGCCGGCGCGCTGACCAGCACGACGGCGACGAGCCAGCGCAGCCGCGCGCGGGACCGAACGAGCCGGACCGTCGCGCTCACTCCCAGGTGATGCTCTTCGGGTCGCCCCGGTACTTGCTGCGGACGAAGGCGATGACCTTCAGGATCTCGTCCTCCGTGAGACTGCCGCTCTTGCCCCACGCCGCCATCCCGGCGCTCGTCCCGAAGTAGAGCGTCTCGAACATCCCCTTGTCAGTCCCGTTCCTCACGTGGCGCCAGTTGCCGTTCGTGAGGCTCGGTCCGATCAGGCCGCCGAGGCTTTCGCCGTGACAGTGCGTGCACGCCGACGCGCGGGCGAGCTTGAAGCCCTCCGCGATCGCCTTCGGATCCTGGTAATAGGGATTCTTTCCGCTCTCCTTGAACTGCTTCACCGCAGGCGTATCGCCGGCTTTCGGGGTCAGCACCGCCGCAAGATCAGGGGTCGACGTCGGCGGAATGGCGGGCGCTGCCGCGCCGGGCGTCGGCGCCGTGCTCGGAGTCGGCGGCGTGGCCGGCCCGCCGCTCTGGCTCGGCAGAGCTCCGCCCGGCTGCGGCGTCCCGCTCTGAGCAGGTGTCGCCGCGGAGGGCTGGTTCGGCTCCGTCGTCGTCGGCTGCGCCGCGACGCGGGCGGCGCCCGCAGCGGTGATGGCGACCAGCACGATGAGCGGCGCGACCAGATGCTTACTGATAGCGCTCACTCACGACCCCGCGCTTTGCTTCATCAGGCCTCCGGACGAGCGGCCCGCCGACGAGCGGGACGCCATACTCCCGGAGGATACTCACGATCTGTGCCTCGTGCTTCCGAAGCAGCGCCTCGAGCTGCTCCTGTCGGGCGTTATCCCGTTTGCGCACGCCCATGGAAATCTCGTACGTGAACGGGACGGGCACACCCTCGAGCGGCGGCACCACGACCACCTCGAGCGGCACCGCGGCCTTCTTGGCGAAGTACCCGGCCAGCGGGCCCCAGACGATCGCGACGTCGACCTTCCCGGCCGCGACGTCGTCGACGATCTTGCCGGGATACTCGGTGGTGTAGTCGATGGTCAGCCGGTACGCCGCGACGTTCCCCATCAGGTCCTTCTTGATCAGCGCGTCGGCCGGCGGCGTGGCCGCGATGACGCCGATCCGCGCACGGCGGAGCGAGTCATCGTCCCACGAGCGGACCTGGAACTTCCCGCCCTTGACGAACACGAAGGCGTAGCTCGAACGGTAATAGGGCGTGGTCCAGCGAACCTGGTCGTAGCCGTTCGGCACGCCGATTACGACGTCGCACTGATTGGCCCGCAGCGTGTTGCGAATGAAGCCACGCCGGTCGGGCCACCACGTGTAGGTCGGTGTCGCGCCGAGATCTTTCGCGAAGAGCGCCGCGATCTTGTTCTCGAAGCCTTCGAGCTTGTCATTGGAGTAGGGGAGATTGTTCGCGTCGGCGCAGATACGGAACGTCGCGGTCGCCGTCTGACCCGGCGGCCCCTGCTCGGCACGGGTCGCAGAGGCGAGCGAGAGGCCGAACGTGAGCACGACGGTGAGGACCATGATTCGTCTCATGCGTTTCAAATCTGCTCCCCTGAGACTGCCTCCCGCGAGGACAACTGAAGAACGCGCGGCGCCGCCGAGACCGCACCGGCGCCGCGCGTGTGTCTACAAGCCTTACGGAAGCGAGAAGACGGTCAGCACGCCACCGAGCGTGGTGTACTCCGCCAGCTTCTTGTACGCGCCGACGGCGCCGAGCCCCTCGCTATCACCCTCGAGGCCGGCGGCGAGACCGATGCCGGCCCAGCCCCCCACGCCGGAGAGGATGGCGACGTACTGCTTGCCATCAGGTCCGATGTACGTGATGGGGTTGCCGATGATGCCCGACGGAGTCTTGAATCGCCACAACTCCTTCCCGGTCTTGGCGTCGAGCGCCTTCATGTAGCCCTCGAGCGTCCCGTAGAAGACCAGGTCGGTGGCCGTCACGAGCGTGCCGCTCCAGGCCGAGAAGCGCTCCTTGTTGCTCCACGCGATCTTTCCGGTCGCGGCGTCCCACGCGATGACCGCGCCCATGTGGCCGCCCGGGCCGGGGAACATCCGAAGCGTCGCACCCACGTAGGGCTGGCCGGCCGTGTACTTCACTTCAAACGGCTCGTAGTCCATGCACACGTGGTTGGTGGGAACGTAAAAGAGTTTCGTGCGCGGGGAGAACGCGGCGGGCTGCTGATCCTTGCTCCCGAGCGCCGCCGGGCAGACGCCCTGGCTGTTCCTGCCCGCCTGAGTCCGCATCGCGGCGACCTCGATCGGGCGACCCGTCCGCTTGTCGACGCCAGTCGCCCAGTTCACGTCCGGATCGAATTTTTCGGCGACCAGCAGGCTGCCGTTGGTGCGATCGAGCGTATACCCGAACCCGTTCCGATCGAAGTGAACGACCGCCTTCACGGTCTTCCCACCGATGCTGAGGTCGGCGAGGATCATCTCGTTGACGCCGTCATAGTCCCACGCATCCCACGGCGTCATCTGATAGGCCCACTTCGCCTTTCCGCTATCGACATCCCGGGCGAAGATGGTCATCGACCACTTGTTGTCACCGGGCCGCTGTGACGGGTTCCACGTCGAGGGGTTGCCGGTGCCGTAGTAGAACAGATTGAGCTGCGGATCGAACGCGTACCAGCCCCAGGTGGTGCCGCCGCCGGTCTTCCACTGGTCGCCCTTCCACGTCGCGGTTCCCTGGTTACGCTGACCGAAGTGCGGGTTAGCCTGGTTGAAGTCGTCGGCGAGCAGCACGTCCTCGTCCGGCCCCATGCTGTACGCGCGCCACACTCGCTTGCCGTCCCTGACGTTATAGGCGCTGACGTGTCCGCGGACGCCGAACTCGCCGCCGCTCACGCCGACGATGACCTTGTCCTTGTAGATATGCGGTGCCGAGGTCATGGTGGCGCCGACCTTAGGGTCAGCGTTCTGGGCCTTCCAGACCTCCTTGCCGCTCTGGGCGTTCAGCGCGACCAGATGGCCGTCGAGCTGGCTCAGGAAGACTTTGCCGTCAGCGAAGGAGAGCCCACGGTTGACGTTGTCGCAGCAGGCGACGGCCTGGACACTCGGGTCCTGCTTGGGAAGATATGCCCACTTGATCTTGCCGACGTCCGGCCCCTTCAGCTCCAGGGCGTAGACGTTGTTTGGGAACGACGTGTGCACGTACATCGTGTCCCCGATCACGAGCGGCGCGCCCTCATGACCGCGCAACGTCCCGGTCGAGAACGTCCATGCCGGCCGCAGGTTCTTCACGTTCGTCGCCGTGATCTGACTGAGCGTGCTGAACCGGGTCTGCGAGTAATCCTTTCCGGGCATGACCCACTGCTTGTCGTCGGTTTGAAGCTGGAGGAGCTCCTGGCTTCCATACGCGCCCACTGCGAGCACGAGAACAAGGAAACCTGCGACCCAGACAGCCGGCCTCATGACTGGACTCCTTTCGATTCAGATGTCTTCGGGTCCGTCTTCTTGCTGGTAGGAGTTGATCTCTGCGTCCATCTTGATTTCGACGAAAACGGGCGTTTCCCAGATCACTTGGTCATCACCTCCCTCGGGTGGGCGTCACTGGAATCGGTGAGTCGAGATTGTAGTGACCTCGAGAGTGCTGGGCAAGGAGATTCCAAAAGAAAGTTTTGCGCGGCGCGTCGATCCTTGCCACAATTTCATTCGGAGACACGTCGATTGCGTATCGCGAAAGGCGGGTCCTAGATCGACGCGCTGGTCGCGGTTCTCTTCGCGTGGATTCACGCGACGTCGGGGTACGCCGTACCGGATACCGCGCCGCGTGTCGAGTTCGTCCAGCCGCGGCTCATCGCCGACATCATGTGCGATGGCCAACCGAAGTGTCCGGTGCTGGCGATGTACCTGCACGGGAACACGATTTTCCTCGACGACCGGCTCGACGTGCACGGGAACGACTATCACACGAGCATCCTGCTCCACGAGCTCGTCCACTACGTCCAGCAGCAGAGTGGGCGCTTCAGGGAAGGCGACTGCGACAGCTGGGTCAAAGAAGAGCAGGAGGCCTTCCGCGTCCAGGCCGCCTGGCTCCGGGAACGGACGATTTCCTTCCCCCAGCACCACCAGATCCCGCGCCGGGAGCACCTGTGCGCGGGTGGGTCCCGGAGCGGCACCGCGCCACTCCAGCCGTAGGCTCCTCGTTTCAGCGCGCGTCAGCCGCGACGCCCGCCCGCCATCATCCGGAGGAACGCCGGCGACAGCCGCGGGTCGAGCGTGTCGCGGATCCCGTCGCCGAAGAGGTTGAACGCGAGCACGGTGACGGTGATGGCGAGTCCCGGGAAGAAGACCAGCCACCAGTGCGGCACCAGCGACGTCAGCGAGTCGGCCAGCATGTTGCCCCACGTCGGCGTCGGCGGCGGGATCCCGACGCCGAGGAAGCCGAGCGCCGCCTCGATGATGATGGCGACCCCGAGGTGGGCGGTGGCCAGCACGAGGTAGGGCGCCACGCACTGCGGTAGCACGTGGAGCGTCATCACCCGGAGCGCCGAGCCACCGGCGGCGCGCGCGGCCTCGACGTACGCGAGCTCCCGGATGGTGAGGGCGACCGAGCGGATCACGCGGTTGCCGAAGGGGATCCGCGTGATCGCGATGGCGACGATCACCGCGGGCATGCCGGTGCCGATCGCCATCGAGATCGCCATGGCCAGGATCAGGTCGGGAAAGGACTGCAAGACCTCCGTGATCCGCTGGCTGACGAGGTCGAACCGTCCCCCGAGGTAGCCGCTGGCCACGCCCCAGAGGGCGCCCACCGTCGTCCCGAGCAGGACGGAGGCGAACGCGACGATGAGCGACGAGCGCGCGCCGTAGATGACGCGGCTCAGCGTGTCGCGGCCGACCTGGTCCGTGCCGAAGAAGCTCCGGGCGTCGGGCGGGTTCGCCATCCGGCGAAAGTCGGTCTTGAGCGGATCGGACGGCGCGATGAGCGGCGCGGTGATCGCCATGACGACGATGAGCAGGCCGACGAGGCCGGCCGCCACCGCCATCGGGTTGCGACGGGCGAAGCCCGCCAGCTCGCGTGTGACGGAGCGCTCGGGCAGAGGCTCCACGCGCCCCACCGCCAGCGCCGCCCGAACCCCCACTCGCGCGTCGGTCACGGGTCAGCGGTAGCGGATGCGCGGGTCGAGCCAGGCGTAGCTCAGGTCCACCGCGACGTTGATGAAGACGAAGATGACGGCGTAGAGCATGACCAGGTTCTGCACGACGATCGTGTCGCGCTCGATCACCGCGACGACGAGCGCGCGGCCGAGCCCCGGCACGCCGAACGCCTGCTCGACGGCGACGGACCCGCCGAGGACGAAGCCCATCAAGATCCCGGAGAGCGTGATGACGGGCAGGAGCGCGTTCGGCAGCGCGTGCCGCATGACGACGAGCGCCTCCTTCAGGCCCTTGGCGCGCGCCGTGCGAACGTAGTCCTCCCGGATGACCTCGAGGAGGCACGAGCGCGCCATGCGGGCGATGTAGGCGCCCTGCCCCAGGCCCAGCACGATGGCGGGTCCGACGATGAGCTGGAGGTTTGCCCACGGATCCTGCCACAGGTGCACGACGACGAGCGGCGTCTTGTAGTTGAACCAGAAGAGGGTGGCGAGGACGATCAGCATCCCCAGCCAGAAGCCGGGGATGGCCAGGAACAGGATCGAGAGCGACCGCGCGACGTTGTCCGACAGGCTGTTCGGGCGGAACGCGCTGATGATGCCGACCGGGAGGCCCACGAGCCACGAGATCAGCACGGCCAGCAGGCCGATCTCCGCGCTGAGCGGCCCGCGGTGGAGGATGATCTCCGAGACCTTCTCGCCCCTGAAGAACGACCTGCCGAGGCTGCCCGTAGTGATGTCGTGCATCCAGCGCGCGTACTGGACGGGCAGCGGGTCGCTGAGCCCGAGATCCTCCATGATCCGCGCGCGATCGTCGGGGGCGAGCTTCGCGAAGCCCTCCAGCCCGAACATCGCGACGAGCGGGTCGCCGGGCAAGATCCTCAGCACGACGAAGATGATCAGGGAGACCCCGATCAGCGTGGAGAGCCCGAACGCCGCGCGGCGCAGCAGGTACTTTCGCACCCGACGAGCCGCGACCTAGCTGGTCACCCAGACCGTGTCCCAGCGCACCACGTCGTAGATCCCGAAGAACGTGGACGGGTTCTGACCGCGCACCTTGTTGTGCCAGGCATCGTAGATCTTCTCGTACGAGACGGGCAGGAGCGGCGGGTCCTTCTCGAGAATCTCCTCCGCCTGGCGCACCATGGTCTTGCGCCGGCCGTCGTCCGCCTCGCGCTCGATCTGACTCGCGAGGTCGTGAAAGGCCGGGTTGGTCCAGTTGGAGTAGTTCTGGGGGCCGTCCTTGCCGTACCAGGCGGTGAAGTAGTCGGACGGGTCCATGAGCGTCGAGACGATCGCGCTGATCCCGAGGTCGAAGTTGCCGGCCGCCGCTTCCTCGAACCACTGGGAGATCTGCACGGTCCTGAGATTGGTCTCGATGTTGAGCGTCTCCTTGAGCATCGCCTGGATGGCCACCGACCAGAGCTTGAAGGTGGCCGCGTCGCGCACGAGGAACGTCAGGTTCTTGATCCCGCCGGCGTGCCCGGCCTCGGCCATGAGCCGCTTTGCCTCCTGGACGGCCGCTTTCGTGTCCTTCTGGTAGCCGAGGCGCTTGCTGACCAGCTCCGCGGCCGGCGTCGAGAGCTCGTGGAACGGGTACACGAAGCCGCCGACCAGCATGGGGGCGACGTCCCTGACCACGTCGACGAGGGCGTGACGGTCGAGCGCCAGGTGCATCGCGCGGCGGACGCGTGGATCGCCGAGCGGCGCTTTCTTATTATTGATGAAGACCGCCTGGATGACGCTCTGGGGAAACTCTGCCGCCGTCATGCCCGGCGTCTCCTTGGCCTTGCGCCAGCTCACCGGATCGAGCAGCCGCCCGTAGTCGAGCTTGCCGGTCAGGAGCGCGGAGCCGAGCTCGGGCGAGAACGGCGGCATGTGATAGACCTCGAGCCGATCGACGTAGGGTAGCCCCTTGTTCCAGTAGTCGGGGTTGCGCTCCATGATCCAGACCTCTTTGTCCTTCCGCGAGACGTGACGGAAGGGCCCGGTGCCCGGATAGGCCATCACCTGCCGGAGGTTGCCGGCGTTGTCCTCGAGGGTCTTCTTGCGGACGATGATGTTCCAGCCGCTCGCGAAGGCGCCGAGCATGAACGCCCGGGGCCGCGCCTCCTTCAGCCGGAACTCGATGCGGTAGGGGTCGAGGGCGACGATGTCGGTCACCGCCGAGAAGAGCGGCGTGCGCGGGATGACCACGCCCTTCGGGGGGGAGGCGATCCGCTCGTAGGTCGCCTTGACGTCCTCCGCCGTGAAGTCGGCGCCGTCGTGGAACTTCACCCCACGTCGCAGGTGGAAGGTGTACTTCTTACCGTCGGGCGAGATCTCCCAGCGCTGGGCGAGGTCGGGAATGATCGTCTGGCCGTCCCGCGGATCGCGGCGGATCAGGTAGTCGTACATGGGGGACTGGGCGCCGATGTTCGCGACGGTCCCCGACTGGTGGACGTCGAAGTGGGCGGGCGCGGTGTGGACGCCGAAGCGCAGCGTGCCGCCACGCCGGGCGCTCGGATCGGCCTTGACGGTGGCGTCCTGCGCGGATGCCGGGTCCGGGGCGGGCAGCCGCGATGCGATGACGGCGCCCGCGCCGGCGGCGCCCACACGCTTGAGGAAGGTTCGCCGGTCGAGGTCCGCGTGACGACTCATCATCGCCTCCTGTGTGAAAACGCCCGGACCATACCAGAAGTACGGGCGAACCGCCACCACGCGCCGCGTCTCTCTCGCCCCTTGACGCGTCCGTGCCCGTCCTCCACCATCGACCGGGGCCACGCCGGGCGTTACCGCCGGGACGGCGCGCGCCGCCGGAGCCAGAAATAACCACTCATGGCGGCCGCCGCTAGCAGGTTGGCGACGAAGACCGACGGCCAGGACAGCATTCGTAGGACCGGCTCTGCAAACACCGCCGCGGCCGCGTTGAACCCGGACTCGAGCACGAACAGCAGCAGGAGGCCGAAGACGAAGCCAGGGTGTTGCCCTGCAACGGTAAGAAGCAACGAGGTCACGACGCCGATCGCGACGAACACGAGAATGTGCGCGAATGTGAACATCACGACCAGCTCGAGGGAGACGGGGATCGTCTGCAGGAGGTCGGCGTCGGCTCGGCGCCGGAACACCGCCACTCCGAGGATGGTTGGCGTAAGCAACGGCTTGCCGCCGATCACGTCCAGGACAAGGAACCACACTGCAACGCCCGCGGCGCCGAGGAGGCCCGCGATGATGCCATCCCGATACATGTCAGGCGGTCGAGCAGTCAGCTTATCGGCATCACTTGGCGCCGACGGTGGTGCGGATGCTGCCGAGGTGCTCCTTGACGTGGCCGATGAGGATCTGCTCCACGGCCTGTTGAGCGGTCATGGGCGGCACACCCTTGAGGACGCTGCCACTGCGGTCGAGCTCCGCGTCCGAGAGCGCGCGAACCATGCCGGCCGCCGTGGCCGCGTTTTTCTTGTGCAGCTCCAGGGTCTCGGCCTTCGTGCACTTGGCATGTTCGCGCGCGTGCTTCGCGTTCATCTCGTCGAGCATCGCCATCGTCATATTCGGGACGGACTGCCCGCTGGCGACATTCTTGATCAGGTTGGCGATGGCCGCGTGTCCCATAGCGACGTGATGCGCCGCCACGCCGACCGTCCACTTCTCGGCCGACGTGGCCTTGCGCCAGTCCGCGTCGCTCAGGCGCCCGAGGGCGTCGGTCATGGCCTGGCTCGCCTCCTCGAACTGCTTCGCGAGGGCATTCGCACGCGCTCCCATGTCATCCTCCTCATCGTTGAGTTGTCGAACGGCTCGATCATAGGCCCCACCAGCACGTGATGGCAACCAAAGGCTCGGAGCGGGCCGCGCCTGTGACTCGATCCCTGCCGCACGTCGTGATCGTGGGTGGCGGCTTCGGTGGGCTGTACGCCGCACGGGCGCTGGCCCATCGGCCCGTGCGGGTCACCCTCCTGGACCGGCGTAACCACCATCTCTTCCAGCCGCTGCTCTACCAGGTCGCCACGGCGGCATTGAACGCCTCCGACATTGCGGTGCCGCTCCGGTCCGTCTTGCGCAAAGCCACCAACATCACGGTCCTCCTCGCGGAGATCGAACGGGTGAACCTGGCCAACCGCCGCCTCGTGCTCGATCGAGGCGAGATGGGCTACGACGCGCTCGTGCTCGCGGCAGGGGCCAGCCACTCGTACTTCGGCCACGATGATTGGGAAGTGCTGGCCCCAGGGCTCAAGTCGCTGGAAGACGCGCTCGAGATCCGCCGCCGCGTCCTGCTGGCCTACGAGGCCGCCGAGCGCGAGTCCGACGGCGCCGAGCAGCAGGCGCTCCTCACGTTCGTGGTCATTGGCGGCGGTCCCACGGGCGTCGAGCTGGCGGGCGCCCTCGGCGAAATCTCGCGTCGGACCATCGCCCGCGACTTTCGCGTGATCGACCCGACCAAGGCGCGCATCATCCTCCTCGAAGGCGGGCCGCGCATCCTCCCCACCTTCCCCGAATCGCTGTCACGCCGCGCGGACGACGCTCTCCGGCGTATCGGTGTCGAGGTGTGCACCAATGCCATCGTCACGCGCGTGACCGCGGACGCGGTATGGCTCGGCGGCAAGCAGATCCGCGCCCGTACCGTCCTCTGGGCCGCCGGCGTGGCCGCGGCGCCGCTGGCCCAGACTCTCGGGGCGCCTCTCGATCGCTCCGGCCGCGTGCTCGTCGAGCCAGACCTCTCGATCCCGGGTCATCCCGAGGCCTTCGCCATCGGCGACATGTGCGCGTTCCTGCACCAAACGGGCACGCCGCTGCCTGGCATGGCGCCCGTGGCCATCCAGCAGGGACGCGCCGTGGCGGACAACGTGCTGCGACGGCTGAGCGGCAAGCCGACCCGCCAGTTCCGCTACCGCGACAAGGGCAGCATGGCGACCATCGGGCGCGCGGCGGCCGTCGCGGTCGTGGGCCGGCTCAGGCTGTCCGGGCTCGTCGCGTGGCTCGCCTGGCTTCTCGTCCACATCACGTTCCTGATCGGCTTCCGCAACCGCTTCCTGGTGCTGTTCGAGTGGGCCTGGGCCTACGTCACCTGGCATCGTGGCGCCCGGCTGATCACCGGGCCATGGAAGGGCCGAGGCTGACCCCTGCTGCATCTAAGGGGGTGGAGGTGGAGAGGGCGTGACTGAGGGGAAGACGGACGACAGCGGGCTCCTGGACGCCTACTCTCGAGTCGTCATCTCGGTGGTCGAGCGCGTGGGGCCGGCCGTTGTCAGCATCTCGGCGGGGCCTCGTCCAGGGGGCAGCCGCTCCGCGACGGCGGGAGCCGGTTCGGGCCTCATCGTCGCGCCGGATGGCTACGTCGTCACGAACAGCCACGTGGTCCACGGCGCCGGCCGGCTCGAGGCCACGCTGACGGACGGCCGGACGCTCGGGGCGGTGCTCGTCGGCGATGATCCCTCAACCGATCTGGCGCTCATCCGCGTCAATGACACGGGCCTGCCGATCGCCACGCTCGGGCAATCGGCGGCCCTGCGGGTCGGCCAGCTCGTAGTGGCCATCGGTAACCCCTACGGCTTTCAGTCCACCGTTTCGACTGGGGTGGTGAGCGCCCTCGGGCGCTCTTTTCGAAGCAGGACCGGGCGGCTGATCGACGCCGTGATCCAGACCGACGTCGCGCTGAACCCGGGCAACTCGGGAGGCCCGCTCGTGGACTCCCAGGGACGCGTCGTGGGCATCAACACCGCTGTGATCGCCATGGCGCAGGGCCTGAGCTTTGCGATCCCGATCGACACCGCACAATGGGTGATCGCTGAGCTGCTTGCGAGAGGCCATGTCCGGCGCGCCTGGCTTGGCATCGGTGCGCAGACGCGCCCCCTCGATCGGCGCCTCGCGCACAGCTTCGGTCTCATGGTCGCGCAGGCGGCAGAAGTACTGTCCGTCGAGCCCGAGAGTCCCGCGGCGCGGGCGGGCCTGCGTGAGGGTGACGCAGTCGTTGCCATCGGCGGACGCCCCGTCGCGACGGTGGACGACTTGCAGCGCGCACTGCCCGGGAGCTCGATAGGCGCGGCCACCACCGTCGCCGTCATCCGGGACCAGGAGAGAATCGAGCTCGTCGTCACGCCAGTGGAGGCGAGCTGAGCGCTCGTCTTGAAGGAGAAGATCGGACCGATGTCGAAAGAACCCGGGTCCGATTTACTTCCGCCTGTCTAGCCCCCGGATAGCATTGAGCAGGTTGGACTGGGCGTCGGCGTGGCCCGGGTTGATGCGCAGCGCCTGCCGATAATGCTCGATCGCCTCGGCCAGCCTGCCCTGCTGAGCGAGCGCGAGCCCCCAGTGGATGTGGGCGTCGGCGTCATCGGGCGTGATCTGCAGGGCGCGCTGATAGTGGTGGATGGCGTCGGCCAGCTTCCCCTGTTGAGCGAGAGCGCCACCCAAGTTGTAGTGGGCGTCGGCATAGTCCGGCTTGATGTTGACGGCCTGCCGGTAGTGCTCGATCGCTTCGGCCAGGTTGCCCTGCCTGGTGAGCGCGGCCCCCCAGTTATTGTGGGCGGCGGCGTGGTCAGGCTTGATGCGCAGGGCCTGCTGGTAATGCTCAGCTGCCTCGGCCAGCTTCCCTTGTTGGGCGAGGGCCCCACCCCAGTTGGTTTGGGCGTCGGCGTCACCGGGCGTGATCTGCAGGGCGCGCTGATAGTGGTGGATGGCGTCGGCCAGCTTGCCCTGTTGGGCGAGGGCGCCACCCAAGTTGTAGTGGGCGTCGGCATAGTCCGGCTTGATGTTGAGGGCCTGCCGGTAGTGCTCGATCGCTTCAGCTAGCTTCCCCTGCTGAGCGAGAGCCTCGCCGAAGTCATTCTGGGCAACCGAAGAGTTCGGGTCGATAGCGAGGGCATGAGCCCAAAGGGTCTTCGAGTCATGCCAGACGTGGACCTGGTTCCAGGTGAGAGTCCCCAAGCCGACGGGGATAAAGACAACGAGCCCGATCAACAGGAAAGGTAGCCGTGACCAAGAGGAGAGCAGGCCGGCACCGGCCAAGATCGCCCAGCCCAAGCCTGCAAGGTAAGTGTATCGATCCGCGGCAATCTGCGGGCCGCTCTGAAAAATCCCGAGCACCGGCAAGAGGACCACTAGGTAAGCCAACCACGCCGCCGGCAGGCCCAGCATTCGCCGACGGAGGGACAGGACGATTGCCGTGATGGCGACAGCCAGGCCGAAGCTCAGGATGAACGGCATCGCCCATGGACTCACCGTGCGCGGCAGTTCGTAGAGCGGCGAGAGGTTCACGGGCACGATCATCTTCCCGAGGTAGAAGCTCAAGCCGTACGCTGAGACCGCCAGCCTACCCGGCACGCTCAGTTGAGCCAGCGGGAGTGCGGCGTGGATAGAAAACTGCGCCATGACTGCGATGGCAGATGCCACAGCCGCCAGCAGCACGAACGGGATCTTCTCGACGTAGATCCGACGCGCGGGCTTGCTCCGCCACCCTATGGACCCGCCGAGGCGTCGGAGAGGATAGACGTCCAGGATCATCAGCACGACCGGGAGATTCACGGCCATCGATTTGGACAACAGCGCGCCGGCGAACAAGGCCACGGCGCCCCAATACCACCCTCGGCCGCGCTCCTCTCTGTCGCAAGCCCGGAGGTAAGCAAGGACCGCCGACAGGTAGAAGAGCCCCGAGAGGACATCCCGCCGTTCCGTGGCCCAGGCGACGGATTCCACGCGCAGGGGATGGATCGCAAACACGAGAGCGGCAAACGCGGCCGAAACAGCGAGCGTGTGACCGCGTTCAGAGGGACTGGGCAGAGCCCGTGTCAGGAGCCGACGGGTTATGAAGAAGAAGACCACCGCATTCGCGGCGTGCAGGAGGAGATTGGTCAGGTGGTAGCCGAGGGGGTTCATGCCCCAGAGCAGGTAATCCAACCCGAAGGTCATCCACGTCAGCGGAATGTAGTGGCCCAGGTGCGTGGTCCACATCCAGCTGAGCTGGGTCCAGCCAAGCCCGCGGTAGTGCGGGTTCTCGAGGAAATTCTTGTCGTCGTCCCAGTTCACAAACTGGTTGTGGAGCGCTGGCAGGAACGCGGCGAAGGTGACGAGAGCAATGAGCGCCGGGACCAGCCAGGAGCCCCATCCCTTGGCGGGAGTGCGGGCAACCAGTTCACGCGGCAGGCGGGGCGGTTCCAGGGTGCGGGGCTTGGCGGCGGCTTCTGCCTTGCGAGACTTGCTCCGGCGAGTCATTGGTGCAGTCCACAGTCCAATGTCTCACTGACCGTACGAGTTTCGACACTTCTGCGGACGCGCCACGGTTGCGTCCCAGCGGTTGCCGAGTTCAGCCCATGAACCAGCGCCGTTGGAAATCACTCGGCATAGTTGTCGATGATTAGTGATCTGTCCGGTCGCCCCCTTGACACGTCGGGCGATGCGGTGTTATGTCTCCCTCCGCGAGCAGCGAGATGGAAGCGAGGCCAGCGGTGTATCGAGCGGCTCCCGTCGGCCTGCAAGACCTCCGGCCGCAGGGGCGCGCTCCCGGCCTCGTCCGACCGTTCCGCGACTCGAGAGGGGCGTAGTCAGCGCACACCCGTCTCGGGGCGCAACACGCGAGGCAGCGCCCGCGGCGGCGGGCCAGGCTCGTCCCGGCTGTTCGCCTCGACTCGAACGACCAGCAGGAGGAGGCCACCATGTCAGCGAAAAACACGACGCTGCGGGAACCGCTTAGTCGGCGCGAGGTCTTGAAGGGCGCCGCGGCGACGGCTGGCATGATCGCCGGCTCGGGAGCGATCGGTGGATTCCCGACGATCTGGGCGCAGAATCTCAAGGACATCAAGCTGGTCCAGGTCGGCGGCTCGTACTCGGCGATCATCGACATCGCCAAACAGGCGACGAAAGACCTCGGCTTCCAGGTCGAGATGCAGACCGGCGCCCATGACGCCCTGCTCAACCGGTTCGTGACCCAGCCGAACTCCGTCGACATCGCTGACATGGAGTACTTCTTCCTGTTGCATCTTGTCCCTCGAGGCGTGCTCCACCCCATCGACCTCAAGAAATACAAGTGGTGGGACAAGGTCGTGCCGATCTTCACCAAGGGCGAGTACCCCGACGGCCGCAAGGTCTCGACCCAGGGCATCCTCCCGTACAAAGTCCAGTACGTGGACGGCCCGGAGTCGACGAAGTTCGCCAAGCGCCCGACGCAGTGGGCGAACGGGATTCCGACCGTCTACAACGCCGACACCCTCGGCATCCGGCCCGATATCGTGAAGCGGCCAATCGAGCACTGGCACGAGCTGTTAAATCCGGAGTTCAAGGGCCGGTCCGCGATCCTCGACGTGCCCTCGATCGGCATCATGGACGCCGCCATGGCGATCGAGTCGCGCGGCGACATCAAGTACGGCGACAAGGGCAACATGACCAAGGAGGAGATCGACAAGACCATCAAGATCTTGATCGACGCGAAAAAATCGGGCCAG
>WNEQ01000428.1_pt1 | contig 21730 bp, 25 predicted proteins | sample 5399971 | NCBI WGS metagenome assembly WNEQ01 (sample SAMN13153330, study PRJNA577476) | soil metagenome | isolation source: 20 cm grassland meadow soil 2 days after 1st rain plot 5 | place: USA:California | collected 2015-09-18
AGATTCCAAAAGCCACCATCCTAGGCATCTCGAACGGTGGCAGAATAGCCTTCGACTTCACCTCAACACACCCGGACATGGTCACCAGTCTGCTTCTGGTCGCCCCTGGGATACGTGGCTACGAGGGTTCACCGGAGGAAGACAAGGCCTGGGATGAAACAGGAAAACTGATGGACGCACAAGACCTCGCGATCAAGGAGAACAGGATAGACGACGCTGTGAGAATGGACCTCGAAATCTGGGCCCCTGCGCAAGACGAGAAAAACAGAACGCGCCTCCTCCAAATAGCGACCGAGAATTCACACATTCACAAAGACCCGCCCAACAGGCTACAAAAATCTCCTCAACCCCCGGCCTTCAAGAGCCTCGGCACGATCCGAATGCCAGTCGCCCTATTGGTGGGAGACAGAGACGTCAGGGGAATGCAGATGATGACCAAGAAGCTGCATTCACTATTGCCCGGGTCGAAATTTACAGTAGTGGAAGGCGCAGACCACATCGCCAACACGTCAAAACCAGACGAGTTCAATAGAGCAGTCTTGGACTTTCTATCATCCACCTAGAGCCTAGCGTACCAGAGGTAGCTGGCCATTCCCAAGGCCGCAAACACAAGCGATGGGATCACCAGGACGGATATTGGGCCAATCAGGCCTTGAGCATGCGGCAATGACCGGAATGCTTCCACCGCCCAAGTCATAGGGTTGGACACGACTATTGGAACCAGAAAGCTCGGGAAAACGTCTGTTCGGTAGAAAAGAGTGCTGAGAAAAGAGAGATAGAGCTGGATAGCACTCCTCACGGTCACGAACACCTCAATACTCGACGCAAAAGCCGAGAGCGAGATTGACAACCCGACAATCCCGAGAGAAAACAGACCAACTATCAAAAACGCGGCAAAGACACGCGGGTCGAGAAGTATCCCGTAGAGATACGAAATCACTAACGTGCCGGGAAAAGTAGCGATAACACTTCTCGCCACGCCTCCAGCTATCCGTGAAAGAGCTAGAACACGTCGGGGGGCGGGGAGGGTGAGCAAGTATGACGCAAGGTCCTTGATGTACTTCTCACGCCACACGTCGCGGCCAGACTGAAACGCGGCGACCATCGCTGTCACGAAATTCGAGCCTGGAGCGATGTAGAGAAAGTAGTTCTCATGCAAGACGCTTTGCGGTATCAGCCTTCCGAACGTAGCCGCTGTGACAAAGAGGTCGATGCCGAAGTTCGCGAACATTATCCCGATCAAGAAAGTGTCTGAGAAAAGTATCCGTATGTCTCTCTCCACAATCAGCGGGACCAGTCTGAGATTGCTCATGCGTACACTCCGCCCTCGAGCTTCCGGAAGTAGAAGGCCGAGCCGAGCCCCAGGAATATCACCACAAACGCGACAAGCCCCAAAAGGCTCGGGAAATTCAATGTTACATCCGTCAAAGCCGACCTTGTACTGTCAGCCGCAAAACTAACCGGTGAGAAAGGGGCCACAGCCGCCACGTAACTCGGCATGAAAGCTATAGGATACAGAGCCGTACTCGCTCTCGACACAGCAAGCTCCAGCAACGCTAGCACAACGTCGAAACGGTTTGCGCTTCTGACGCTCACGGCCACTGTGATCGACAGTCCTGTCACTCCAAATGCGAGGAGAAACAGGTCGAGGACTGCAGCCGCCAATGAGGCAGGGTTGTTGAAATGCTCCAGAACTGCTACGATAACAAACATCGGGATGATGTAGATCATGGCCCGTATTGCACCTCCCAGCGCCCGGCCGATTATGAACTGGCGTCTCGAGACTGGAAGAGTCAACAGGTAGTCAAGGACCCCCTCCTCGGCTTCTTCAAAGATGTCGTAGCCTATGATGAACGATATCGACGCTATCGTGCCGACGACACTGCCGACAGCGTAGTACTCGAAGAAGTAAGAGCTCGGACGGCCTGGAATGACCACGAGCTCGCTGATCAGGAAGGCGAATACGAAGAGCTGGATGATGAATGCGAGACTGCGTGATATGATTATCCAAGGGGTCCGGAACAGGACCGAAATATCACGTAGTGCTATCTGGAGAATCGGCGACGCTGGCCCAGACGCTTGTGTCGGGCTATTCGAGGCGTTGCCCGGTGTAGGTGAGGAAGACATCCTCCAGTGTAACCTCCTTCAAATGCACACTGCCGATCTTGAAACCCTGCTCCGTCAACGTTTCAACAATCTTCGGCAGCAGCAGGCGTCCAGAATTCAGGTAAACCACAACTTTGTTGTCGTCCACATGCACGTTGTGGACCTCGCTGAACTGGGTCAGTATGTCAGCGGTTAGCCCATGGCTCGACTCGACGGCAACCTCCAAAACCTCTCCCCCCTTCTGAGTACTCTTCAACTGTTCCGGAGTTCCTGCAGCAACTAGCTTTCCCAAGTTCACGATCGCTACTCTATCGGAGAGTCTTTCGGCCTCGTCCATCATGTTCGTGGCAACGATGATTGTCGAGCCTCCGTCACGGAGTTTACGTATCATATCCCAAACCAGTAGCCGGCTCGGCACGTCAAGGAAGGCGGTTGGTTCATCGAACACCGCAATCTTCGGACGTTGACAGAGAACCTTCGCGTCTTCCACCTTTTTCCTCATCCCTCCACTCATCAACCAGGTTCGTTTGTTCCGTGCCTCCCAGAGGTCGAGGCTTCGAAGCACCTCTTCCACCCGTTTCTCACGCTGCTCTTTCGTCAGGCCGGTTGTCATTTTCAGATGCCAGTTCAGTACGTCAAAAGCTCCAAGTATTCCGTCAACTCGGGGGTCCTGAAACGCAATTCCGATCTCTTTTCGGACCTCATTGGGCTGCTTGACAACATCCAGACCGTCGACGGTAATCGTTCCACCTGTCGGGCGGTATACCGTTCCCATCATCAACATCAAGGTCGTTTTCCCCGCACCATTCGGACCAAGGAGGCCGAGAATCTCCTTGTCCTCAATTGTAAGAGAAAAGTCCTTGACAGCATCGACGTTTCCGAACTTCTTGCGCGCCCTGTCGAATATGATCAAGCCAGGATTAGACCTTCTGGTTGGAGGTGAGGCTATGTGTCGTTCTCAGTATCACCGGAGCCGGCTCGGCGAATCGTTGAACCCGCTGATGGACGGATAAAAACCCGCTCTCCCTAGACGCTATTCTTTTTCAATAGTACACTTGGCCGTTGAACCATGGAATTCGAGGAGGTCGTTAGGAAACGGCAGATGATTCGTGCTTTCAAGCCCGACCCTGTCCCGGAGAAATCTCTCACGCGAATATTGGACCTTGCTCAGCACTACCCAAGCGCCGGGTTCAGCCAAGGAGCGGCTTTCGTCGTGATTACGGAGCCCAAGAGAGTCGCCCGAGTCAGAGAGCTAAACAGGTTGCGGGGAGACGCCCCCTTGCTGATAGTTCCATGTGTGAGCGAGAAAATTTACCATGATAGGTACCATGAGCCTGACAAGATTCAGCCTGACGGAACCGAGATCGAGTGGCCTGTTCCCTACTGGCACTTTGACGTTGGCTGTGCCTCTCTATTGGTCCTCCTGGGAGCTGTCGACGAAGGTTTGGTCGCATATTTCGCCGGGGCATTCAGACCAGATTTGCTCAGCAAGGAGTTAGGGATTCCGGACCACTTCACGCCTGTCGGGGTAATCTCGGTCGGCTATCCTGACTATCAGAGCAATGTCCCATCGCCATCTCTAAAACGGGGGAGGCGACCCGTCAACGAGGTCGTCCGCTTCCAGCGATGGTAGCATTTGCACCCTTGAAGTCAAGGACTTAGTGTTGGACCCTATTTTCTGGGACCTCGTCTTGTTGGCTGGTCCGAGTGTCTAGATATTGTCGTAGGTAGATCGGAGGTCTTTGTTCTGTTTGAGCACAGATTTCAGATTGGTGAGAAAGTATGCCCAGCCCGAGCAGGTGCCACCGTATGTCTCGATCCACGGTCTGCTGTTTCTGAAGCCCGAATGGGTCAGGTCGAGGATCGTCCCATCGTCCTTTGTCTTCAAGCGAAATGTTGCCCTAGTCATCCCGAGTGGCTTGCTCTTCCAGAACGCGGGCCATGAAAGGCTCAGGGTCCTATCCCTTGCGTAAGACAATACCTTTCCCGAATGATGGTAGCCACCGTGCCAGGTGAACGTGTAGTTTCCCCCTTTTCGCGGGGAAAGTTGGGCCGAGGCAATGAACCATCTTCTCAGCATCCGCGGCTGAGTGAGCGAAGCGAACACTTTCCCGATCGGGGTACGAATGAAATAGCGTTGCTTAACGGTTAGAGTCTTGGCCATGCGTGGGTCTATTCAGGGAATTGCGTGAATAAAGCTTGCTAATCGATTCCGGTACATAATTACGCTCTCAGCCCGCGTTAACGATTCAACTTATTAACAAGCTAGCCGAATTCAGTCTATGAGCATTCGATGAGAATCATCAGGTTCTCTCCGTTCCTTATCATCTTTCTCGCTGCACTCACAGTCTCACCCGCGACCGCGGCCCCCTCGCTGGGCCTCGGGAGCACCGCTTCCTACGAGTTGAATGCGACTCTTACCAGGTTCGACAACTGCACCTCAACAAACTTGACGATTGCAGCTCTGGCCTGTGGGACGACCCTTCCCATTCAAACGGGTGCCTTCGTCTCGACTAATGATGATGGTCGATGTTCTCCCGCACCTGACCCCGCGTGCCAGTTTAGTCCAATCAATGTAACGATAATCGTTTCAGGGACAGTTTCATGGCGCAACTTTGGAAGCCTAACGCATACCGTCACCTCTGACACAGGGGCCTTCGACTTCACTCTCCCGCGAAACAATTTCACATTCACTTCTCCTCAATTCACGTTCAAGTCCGCCGGGAATTTCAGCTACCATTGTAACTTCCATCCTTGGATGAAAGGAGAGGTTGACGTTGTCCAGTCAACTCCACTGCCGGCAACGATTCAGAGCTACAGCCTGAACGGCCCCGTCAATTGGAACATAGTGGGGTTGGACGACAAGGCGCAACTAGAAGTGAGCAACAAGCTCACATTCTACAATTCCTCTGCCACTCCACCGGAGAGACTTTACAACCAATCCAGCGTTACGGGTGAGACGGTCGAACTCTCAACCAGAAAGGAGTCGTCGCCCGGTTTGAACCCGCTTACGTTCCTCTACAGCCTACCGTTTCCGAACCAAGGACCGTTCCAATTTGGACCTGGCTTCGGCTATCCATACTTTTACCCGCCGCCAGAGTACTACACGGTCTGGTGGGTGAACGGCCCGCTGAAGCTTGGGTCCACCGTGGAAATCCTAACCGTACAGGCTGCGGTTCGTGGAGCTAACTCAGTTAATTTAGGTACTGGTCTTGGACCACATGATGCTTGGACAGTTTCCTTCGAGAATCGGGATGCGTTCAATCAGACAAAACCCTCTTCCCAGTTCAGCTATTACTGCTACAATCGGTTCCCCTACCCCTATTCCGGAATAGCAGTGTTCAACCAGGGTCCGATATGCTACACAAGCGGTTCGAGCAACGTACTTTCACTCAAACTGGACTACGGAAAACAGTCTGACCTTCTGTTCAACGTAGACGCGACGATTGACACGTACACCCAGACGACAACACTCTATCCCGCCGGCTCATTCATCTACGGGCAGTTCTACGGCCCCGGGATAGTAGTGTCCTCGCCAGTGAACGTTGTCAGAACATCAAGGTCCACCACTTCCGTGAATCTGAAGCTCGCATCCACAAGTCTTGACCTTTCCAGCCGGACAATTCCACCGCCCACCACAGATACCGGAAACCCAACCAGTAACACAATCCGGTCGATCGCCGCGTTATGGATGTATGGAGCGGTCAGCGCTTTCGCAGCAGGACTAGTAGGAGCAGGCGTCTGGGTGGTCTTGAGAGCACGCAGAAAGAATCAGCCCGTCCAAGGTTTCCAGCCGCCTCCAAGCGCTGCCTCGTTTTAGACTTCCACAATTTCTTCTATCGAAGCCTATTGAAGGTCATAGTATAATCTTCGATTCGTCTTACCCTTGTTCTCCAGCTTGAGAAGCTGAATCGTTCCGATCTCGCTCAGCTTCTGGACGTGAAGTCCACCATCAGCTTGTTTGTCTATCCCCTCTATCTCGACGATTCGAAGCTGCTTCTCCGCGGGTGGAAAAGCCTCCGCGAGCTTTACCAGTTCAGGACGTTTCAGCGCTTCCTCGCGCTCCATGAAATATGTCTTGACAGCCGCGTCTTTCTGGATGAGACTGTTCGCTTCTTGGACGAATCCTTCAATTTGGGCCCTATCGAAGGCTTCCAGGTTGAAGTCCATTCTTGAACGGTCAACGTCGATCTGGTTGCCTGTTATGCGGGCGTTCACTTTGGTGTAGAGTATAGCGCTGAGCAGGTGTCCAGCGGTGTGCATTCGCATCAGCCGGTGTCTTCTCTCCCAGTCCAACTCTCCGTGGACACTCTGTCCTTTCCCGAAACTCGGAACGAACGTGAGTGAATGGAGGATCTTGTCCTCTGACCTAATCGTTTCGACGACACTGGTCCCGCCTAAAGTTCCAATGTCGCAGGAGACCCCTCCTCCTCTGGGATAGAATAGTGTCCGGTCTAGCACAACGTTGTTGCCGTCCAGCTCCTCGACCGTTGCGGTGAACTTGCGCGAGTACGGCTCGTCCCAGTACAGCTTCCGAGTCAAGAGAAGACCGCTCTGTTAGCGTGCGCTCATCTTTGCGAGAACGGGCTCGCTGGTTTTCTTAGCTTCCTCGAAAACCTCCTTGGCTTCCCGCACCGAGGCCTCCTCGTGGACTATCTCTCGGATCGCCCGGATCATCGCCACCGGATGGTCTGATTGCCATATGTTGCGCCCCATGTCAACACCGACCGCTCCTTGCCCAATTGCATCATGGGCCAGCTGGAAAGCGTCCATCTCCGTCTCGAGTTTAGGCCCACCTGCCACAACTAGAGGGACCGGACATCCCCTGACAACTTTCTCGAAATCGTCACAGTAGTAAGTCTTGACAAAGTGCGCGCCAATCTCAGCAGCTACCCGGCAGGACAAGGCCAGGTACCGAGAGTCCCGTTTCTCAAGCTCCTTTCCAACCGCCGTAACGGCTAGTACTGGGATGCCATAATCCTCAGCGTCGCTGACAAGCTTGCCCAGATTCGTGAGAGTCTGATGTTCATGTTCGGAGCCGACGAAGATTGACATCGCAACGGCGGCAATGTTGAGCCGGATTGCGGCTCGAATCGAAGTTGTTAACTGCTCGTTCGTCAGGTCCTTTCCGACGATACTTGCTCCCCCGGAGACTCTGAGCACTATCGGCACGCTTGCTTTCGGGTCTACGGAGGTCCTCAGCACTCCACGTGTAAGCATGAGCGCGTCTGCGTAAGGTAGGAGGGGCTCAATGGTTTTACGCGGCTCTTCCAGTCTATGGGTTGGACCCATGAAATACCCATGGTCGACCGCTAACATTACCGACCGGCCGGTTTCTGGTTTGATGATTCTAGACAGACGGTTTTCGATTCCCCAGTCCAACGTTCAACGCGCCTAGGCTGAAGGGTCGGAATATTATGGTTTTAACTCGTCGGAGACGCCGGACTGAACGCAGACGTATCGTCTAGACCGTGATGAGCGGTGACAGAATTCCTAAATCCGCTACCGGCCCGGTTCGCTCGGACCTAGACAGTTCTGCACTGTTTGGAGCAAGGATTCGAATGATTCGACATGGATGGGCATATTTTGAGGACTATCCGTTCCAGGAACGGTTTCTCCGCCTCGACGGGCTCGAAATCCACTATGTGGACGAGGGATATGGAGGTCGGACTGTCTTGATGGTCCACGGAAACCCAGCTTGGTCTTACATTTGGAGAAGGCTGATTCCCCGAGTGTCAGCAGAGTACAGGGTCTTGGCATTTGACCTGATGGGATTTGGCAAATCCGACAAACCACACCCGGGACTCCACGATTTTCCTCACCATGCGAGAATAGTCTCAGGGTTCATCGAATCCCTTGGCCTTCGCAACATCACTCTGGTTGCGCATGATTGGGGTGCGACCTTTGCAATGCAATACGTCGTGCGCCACCCGGCCAATGTATCAGGACTGGTCCTGATGAACACTTTTCTAACGACTGATTTTCGCATTCCGCCCGCCGCAGCGGCGAAGATTTCGCCCGCCACCATAAAGAGCTCTTGTCTTCATCCTGAGAATATTTCAGACTCGGCGATGGAGGCGTACTGGTCACCGTTCCCGGACGACGATGCGAAAAAATCCTACCAGGCGTTCGCTCGAATGTTCCCGGACAGTCTGACCCACCCTAGCTACAAGCCGATGAAGGAAATCGAACAAGCACTACCAAATCTGAAGATTCCAACGTCCATCATCTGGGGAACAGCACACGGGGGAGCTGCCTATGCGGAAAAGCTTGCGAAGACTATTCCCGGCGCCAAGCTTCACCCTGTCAACGCGGGCCATTTCGTCCAAGAGGACACTCCTGCAGAGGTTGAGAAGCTCGTCATTGATAGTCTAGATGGAACGGCAATCGCTGGACTAGAGAATGAATTAAATCCCTCCAGCTCTAGCAAGCCTGGACGGGTAGACCTTGAAAGCTGAACCCCTTCCCATCGAAGGAATAGATTATGTTGAATTATATGTAGGGAATGCAAAGCAGGCCGCATACTTTTACCAGAACGGTTTCGGCTTCGCTCCTTCCGCCTACAGCGGCCCAGAGACAGGGGTCAAGGACAGAACATCGTATCTGATGCAGCAGGGCGACATTCGCCTACTGCTCACCTCAGCGCTCTCACCAGACCATCCGATTGCCCGCTACGTGATCACCCATGGGGACGGAGTCGCGGACATTGCGCTCCGAGTCAAAGACGTCGATTGGACCTACAAGGAAGCGGTCAAAAGGGGAGCGAGGGGAGTGAGGAATCCCTCGATTCTAAAGGACGACCATGGCGTGATTAGGGGCGCTGCGATCGCTGCTTACGGGGACACAGTTCACACTTTCATCGAACGGCATGAGTACAAGGGAGCTTTCGCTCCAGGTTTTGTGGCGTCCAAGGGGAACGCCGACCCTGTCGGACTGAAACGGGTCGACCATGTTGTGGCGAACGTCGAGGAGGGAAAGATGGACTATTGGGTCGAGTTCTACGGGAAGGTCTTCGGATTCACCCAACTCATCAGCTTCGACGACAAAGACATCAGCACAGAATATTCCGCCCTCCGCTCGAAGGTCGTGAAGAACCCGACCGGCACCGTGAAGTTTCCGATAAACGAACCGGCCACAGGAAGGCGCAAATCGCAGATTCAGGAATACTTGGATTACTTCAAAGGCGCGGGAGTCCAGCATCTCGCAATCTCTACCGATGACCTCATTGCGACCGTTTCGCGCTTGCAGGGGCGGGGTATCGAGTTTCTCAACACCCCTGAATCGTACTATGACGGGTTGGCGAAGCGGGTCGGCGGCATGTCTGAGAAGATTGAGGATTTGAAGAAGCTCAGGATCCTAGTCGACAAGGATGACAAAGGGTACATGTTGCAGATATTCACCAAGCCCCTACAGGACCGGCCGACACTCTTCTTCGAGCTGATTCAGCGGAAGGGAAGCGAGTCGTTCGGTAAGGGCAACTTCAAGGCGCTCTTCGAGTCTATCGAAGCGGAACAAGCCAGGCGTGGAAACCTCTAGCCTCAGTTGAAACTGGTCACCTACAGCGACAAAAAGAGACAGGAGAATACTCACGCTGGGATTCTCTGGGGAAACTGGATCCTCGACGCGCAGGATATAGGAAAGATAGCAACTAGCCTTCAAGTCAAGGTTCCGCCGACAATCCGGAAGCTATCGAAGACTCCGACTCTCCTCGAGCTCCTCGCAAGGGGCCCGCGACCGCTTGACGACCTCCGAAACCTTTCCTGGCGGGTTTTCAACAGGTCCGAGCTGGGAAACAAACGCTTCCTCAAAAGCGTAGAATCCGTCAAGCTTCACGCTCCTATTCCAAAGCCTCCAACCTTGAGAGACTTTTACTCGTTCGAAGACCATGTGAAGACTGCGCGGGCCAAGCGGGGCCAGGAGATTCCCTCGGAGTGGTATGAGTTTCCTGCTTTCTATTATTCTAACCCAACGGTCGTGTATGGTCCGGATGATGATGTTCCGGCGCCGAGCTATACGAAGATGTTGGATTTCGAGCTGGAAGTTGCCGCTGTGGTCGGCAAGCCCGGGAAGAATATTCCTGAGGCTGAAGCGGAGGCCTACATCCTCGGCTATACAATCATGAACGATTGGAGCGCGCGCGACGTGCAGGCGAAAGAGATGAAGATTGGCCTGGGCCCGGCTAAGGCGAAGGATTTCGCGACGTCGCTGGGGCCATGGCTTGTAACGGCGGATGAGCTTGAGGACAGACGGGCTGGTCCTGGATTGTTTCATCTCAAAATGATGGCGAGGGTCAACGGGAAACCGCTTTCGCAGGGGAACATGGACAAGATGCACTGGTCTTTCCCCCAGATGATTGCGAGGGCGTCGCAGTCCGTCCAGCTGAACCCTGGTGAAGTGTTTGGATCAGGGACGGTCGGCTCAGGGAGTATTCTAGAGCTTAGGGAGGTGAAGCAGAAGTGGCTGCAACCGGGTGACGTTGTCGAGCTCGAGATTGAGAGGCTTGGAGTGTTGAGAAACAGAATAGTCAAGCAGAAAGATAATTGACTTAGATAGTATTATTAGCGAGTTCGAAGCAAGTCCCGTATAGGGATAGTCGAGATGCGAGACCTCACCGGCCTCGAGTACCTTCTGAACGACCCGAGCATTGAACGCTGGCTAAGAAAAAGACCTGAGCTTACTCGATACTACTATCTGAAACGGTTTGACAAGTTCCTCTCATTCATCGGACCGGAACTTGGAGTAAAGGAACCCAAGGAGTTTCTTGCCTGGGCCAAGTCACGCACAGACAGCCTAGATGTTCTCGACATTGTAGAGAAGTTCGGGGAGAGCCAGTCGAAATACTCTCAGCGATTCGCTCAGGCTGTTGTCAGAAGTTATCTTAAACGAAATGGATATGCGAACCTGGGCACTATGACAGGGCGAGCAATCCACAAGGACATTCATCCGGAATACAAGCGGGAAGAAGTCATAGAGTTACTTGGGTTTCTTGACGACAAGATTCAGAAGCTCTACGTCTATTTTGCTAAGGATTCTGGACTCAGAGCTGCTGACATTCTTTCGCTAAGATACGGTCACGTCAAGGATGATTTTGAGGGTGAAAAGGGTTTCGTTCACATCGCCTTCGAGCCCCAATTCTATGAGCGTCGAAAAGCCTCAGGAATCACGTTCATCGGTCCTAACGCGGTCAAACTTCTCAGGGAACTTGTCAAAGCCGGAAAGATTCGTGCCGAGTGTTCGTGCATACCAAGCAAAAACAAGGCGGTTCTTCACGAATGCCCGTTGATTTTCCCCTTCAAGTATCCCACCATAAATGTCGGTCTCAGGCTGGCGAGAAACAAGGCCGGACTGGACGCTCGAATTCAACCCAGTCACGGATTGCGCAAATTCTTCACGAATAGTCTAAGTCGAGTGGGTATGGATCATCATCGAAAGCTACAGCTGGAAGGGCATTCGCTCGGTGTAGAATGGTCCTATACGGCCCAGGACATCGAAGAGTTACGCAAACTGTACCAGCAGGCCTACCAGTTCCTAGACCTCTCCGAAGAAGCGGCCGCTGACAGCCGGCTTAAAGAACTAGAGAAGAGCCTGGCGGAGAAGACTCAGCATATCGAGGCTTTGAAAGCTGAGCTCGAAAAACGAGTTACCTTCCTCGAACACAAGAACAAAGAACTCATGGTCTACCATCTCGCAGGCGACGCTATCATACCGCTCGTGAAACTGGAGGACCTGCAGAGGATTCGCACAGAAGACCTCGAAGAAGCCCTGATGCAGTTTGTTCGCGCAAGAGCCCGAGAAGCGAGAAAGGGTCCAATCGACCCTGCCCTACAAGAGCTGGCACGTCAGATAGGCAAACGTGTCGGGGACCGGCGTAGAGAAGCCGAGACCAGACACGAACACTCGTTTGGATCAGAATGACCATTCTGAACGAGTGTTCACACACTCTGGACTGTCCGAGAAAGCTACAGACTGTACTGTTCCATCGTCAAGTCTCGAGAGAGGAACTCCGCGTGGTTCAGAATCAGATTGTTACAGCTGAGACTCAATTGAAAAAGCTGAAGGGCTGAACGTAAAGAACGGGCGAACCTTCTCTTCCGAACTTCGCCTCCATTATGTAGCCTTCGTTATGAAGGGAGCGAACCGCAACAGCCCACTTGCTTTCCACGAAACTCATTATAGCTATCTATTGCAGCTGCCAACGAAGCCCAACTCTGGTCAGCTCGCGAAGTCTCTCAGAAAGGGCTTACGATACAATTGGTCAAGTCGTTCTATCATTCTATCTCTTTGTTCCCGACACAGAGGCACAAACGCTTCGAAGCCTAGTCCTCGGTTTGACTTGAAGAGACCTTCTGGAAGCGGTCTCGTCCAGCCTCTTTAGGGGGCAGCGGACAGGTTACCGAAGCACTCCGTCGCGCCTACATGAGAGGCGTCGAGTTGCGGATGTTCATGGAAGGACTTGGCCGACGCGAAGCCAACGGGGCGATTACGCTAGAGGATTTCGAGAAGTTCCTAGACGTGTTCGTAAAACACCCTAGTAAACACCCTGGTAAACAGCAGCCGCCCCCCTGACATGGCCGTAGGTGAAGCACGAAAATGACCAAAGACCAGAAAAAATTGGCTAAGAAGCAGAAACCTGGTCAAAAGAAGAACCCGGAAGTCGAAGAAGCCTCGAATAGCCGAATAGTCGAAAATGAGCGTTCGATAGGGGCCGACACGGCCGACCCCAAAGTGATTCAGCAAAGAAAAAGACGGGAAACTCTCATGCCCGCAAACATAGAAGCCATACAAAGACTTCGCCGAACAGGCGGCAGCATAGAGGATATACACAAACTCACCGGCTTCGGCGTCGCGACCGTCAGCAAGTACACTCAAGGCATAGAGCCGCTGGCCAAATATGTCCCCAACGGTGAGCCCGGTGACCAAACCACTCTCACAACTCTGACCCCTCAACCTGCGAAGACTGAAGCAGAGATTCAGCAACAATATCCACCGCAAAAGGAGACGATTCTTCACCAGGAGACAAAGAGCGACGATGGTGCCGAGACGCGTATACAGGACGGCAAACGAAAATATTCGGTGGTCACTGGGCCCCGTCTCTCACGACGATACCAACTCTAGACCCAGCGATCTCTCGATGGAATCCAGGCGTTTCGAACGTGTATGCAAAGAATATAGGAAAAGCGATGAGGAATCTGAACATGTGGGAGTCTAAACCGAGGTTCGGTTTCCTTCTTAGGCGTCTCGACTGCTAGGAAAGCGTCCATTCCAAAGTTTGGAGTCTCGGCGCCCGAATCTCACCCGAGCCACTCTCAAATCAGTCCCTTGACCTTTGCCTTCTGAAGTTCCTGCTCAATGAGACGGATGGTTTTGGGGGATAGGGACACTGATTTTCGGATGGTGTTTCGAGGTTCTTCTGCGCCACGGCGGACCTCCGTGCCACCGCGTGTCTGTGGTCCGACATCCACTCCTATTGCCAGGTCCCCTACTGGAGGTGGGTATTGCGCTGCAGAGTCACTAGGACCGTAGTCCCCGTGGGTTGACCTAGACGATTCGGGGTGTCCCACCTCGTCTTGATCCTCTGACTCTACTGGCTCGGTTTGAAGCATGGCTTTGGAGAGTGAATCGATCTCTGAGGGAGGCGTTCGGAATCTTAACTCTATGGGTCTATATTCGCTATCACTCAGGATGAGGCCCCTTATTCGAGCCCACAATCTTTTCCGTAGAGACAACACTTTGTGCTCTTTGTCCAACAAAACAATGTCACGGCTGAACATAGTAACCTTCCCTGATAACACGTGAGTCTTGGGCAGCTCAACCGTTAAGAGGATGTTCTTTTCGGCCTCGAGATGATTCTCTCCTTCTCTTACCTGAAATATCCAATTCGGGTTAGGCGTGAGTTTTCCTGTACTGTAACAATTGGTGTTGATTGTTGAGCTCTCAAACTTGGTTACCTTGTGCCAGCCGGCATTCGCGCTAACTTCGCCTTTAAGAATTGGTTGAAGTGCGACCTCACCCTTCCCACTAACTGTGACTCCGTAGTCTACGCTCGTCTGCCTCTTACTCACTTTTTCCTCTTTGATTGGGTACGTCTCTTTAGCGATTCCTTGGTCTAGTGAGAATTGAAGTTCCGCTCTTCTTACTCCATCATGATGTTGCTACCATAGCCTTCTTCTCCGGAAGGAGGTAACTATGGTGGCACATACAGCAGTAGAACTTAATGGGAACTCGATGTCGTCAAACATATCCTCATAATTCTTGACAAACCCTCGAAGTACGCTGTTGGTAGATCGCCCTGTTGGTAGATCGCCCGGCGATGTTTTCATGCTGTTTTCTAGCTCAAGAGATCAGACATAGTTCATGGCTCTGTTCCTTGACGATGTTGATTCTAAGAATGGATAGAAACGTTCAAACCCTTCGTCCAACTGGACATGTAGCTGTCACGTGTCGGACCATGCGAGCTTGGCAAATTTGTCCGTGTCGTACGTTCTCTTTCAAACCCATCTGTTGTCACTAATCCTTCATAGGTTTCGGACCTTCGATTTAAGCTGAATTTATAGAGGGGAATTTGGAGTGAAGGCGACATAGGTGGAGAGGTTCCCAAATTGGTGGAGTTAGCTCTCAAGAAATTGATTGAGCCTCGGGCGAGAAATCAATGGGCCATAACAACAGGCAGTGCTCTCCAACTAGCATAGATTAGGAGAATATCGAACGGAAACCCGGAAAGTAGGAGAATTGTTGTGCCTAATGTTGGAGCCGTCGGAGGCAAGAACCCTAACACGTCAGGTATAGTTGTGCCAATCCCAATGATAACGAAGATAATGGCTAGTAGATATCCGCCTAGTCTTTGGTAGTAGATGAGTGTGAACCCGCTTATTCCGATAGCCATGGCGTAAGAGTACCACACGGGTCCTAGGAAAAAAGTCGAAAACTGACTCAGAGAATACTTTCTGGCCTCTCCGATACCTGGAATCAACAAGATCGCTTGAGCGAAAATCACTAGTAGAATTATCAGAGCGTACCGCCGATACTTATTGGGATCAGGCGATGGAACGATCGTCCGACCACGAGTCTTTGGTCTCAATCTTCCCAACCACCGAACCCATCGCGTGGCCTGGACATCGTTTTCGGATGCGAAAAGACCGAGACTAGATACGAAGAGTACGACGCCTAGCAGAAAGAATAGTGTACCTATCGAAGCCTGGGCAAGATCGATTGGAGCCGAACTCAAGTTAATTCCGATCGAAGGGGAACACAAGACACAAGCGCTTCCTGTGGGACTCAACACCGGAAAAATCAGCCACAAGCCGAAACCGCCTGCTATAGGCGCAAGCGACAGAAAGAGGATCGCTATATTGAAACGATTTGGAATTTTTTCGAGCATGTTGGAACCAATGAACGGACCTCTCATATGAAACAATAGGAATATCGCCTCGGGTCAGAGGTTGAGGGCGGGTCTTAACCCGTCTCTCTGAACTTAGGGGGCGTTCCAAGATGCTTCGCTAGTTCTCTCTTGAATTTTCCAGAGTAAATTCGGGGGTCTAGGGTGGAGGTGAAGGGGTAGAATGGTCGCACTGTATGGAGACTATGCAGTCGTTGTCGTCAAGGGTGAACGTGTGGGGCTGGCTAGAGCATTCCCAGGAGAGCTTGACTGGCTTGCCTGGTTGGAACTTGAACTCAGCGTGTTCGCCTTCCTCGTAGACAGTTCGTCCACCCGGCTTCACGATCATTCGTAGTTCTCTCTGGCCTTCCAGCGTAACCGCGATACTTGTATGGTCTGCGTATCCGAACTTCCCCCGTAGCGTTTTCAACTTCTGAGTTGCGTGTGCCCACTATACGATTCACTGAAAACTTTCCTCCGAGAACACGCTTCTGCTAGACCAATCTAATTAGCAAAAGCCTAATTCTCGAAATGCGAGATGGAACCGCATGGAAGAAACCATGAGAAAACGTAAAGGTCAAACTGCTAGACACACGAAATTGCGCTGGGACCTTAAGGAAGTCACCTATTTTGTCTCTGATTTCAAACTCTCCCAAGATTTTTACGAAGGCATTCTCGGAATGAGAAAACGTCTCACGCAGGATGGATACACCCAATTCGATGTAGATGGCATAGCCTTCGCCATACACAAGGCTGAACTATCCGGTGAGAAAGCTGGGAGGGAAAATCACATTGCGTTTCGAGTAGCTTTTCCGCAGAAGGTTGACGAGATCTTTGAGCTCTTGAAGGAACGAGGGGTCAAGTTTGAGCCATACAGATCCAGTGGAATGCCAGACCAGTCAACGTCGCCTGGGCCTAAAGACTTCGAGTGGGGAAAGCGGGGTATCTTCTTCCGAGACCCGGATGGTAATCTCCTTGAGGTATACGCAGACTTGGGTTAGGAGAAGCGAAGAATCGAGCTGGGGACTTAGGTTTTCCGGTGAAGCGCCACAGCCCTACCATAGACTTGAACCGTACTTGGTTCAAATCCGAAGACCGAAAGATGATGTGTGTGGCGGTGATGGTGGGCACACACACAAGTCACTTGATCTTCGATTGTGATAGGAAGGTTCCAAAGAGATCGGCCACCAAGGCAGTCCTCTTCTCCGATAATTACCAGCCCTACGGCCAGGACAACCTAGCGTCTGGAAGCGAGACGTACAATTCACAGGCAAACCTGTAAGCGCAACGACAGGTTTGTATTATGATTTCCAGCGCTGGTACGACCCATCCATAGGACGGTTCATTAGCCCAGACCGGCTCGCGGGCTATCGCTCGGACCCTCAAGGCCTCAACCCTTACGTGTACGCCGAAAACTCGCCCACGAACAACTTAGACCCATCTGGGCTTGAGTGCTTCAGCAGTATCGGCGACTTCGGCAGTTGCGCTGGGGGCTTCTTGTATGACAACACTGTTGGCGCGGCCATCAACTCCTACAATTGGTACACGAACGCAGTCGTGGGGGCCAGTTGCGTCTTCGCAGGGTGTACTGGATTAGCACTAAGATATGTACCGCGAAAGGGAGAAGCCAACTGCCAATATACGCTCATCCTCGGAGTCTGCAGAAGGCACAGAGTGCCCGTAACATCGAATTTTGTTTGCATGACTTCGAAAGCAGTTGACCCCCAGCGTAAACATAGTCAGATCCTTGACCGCCTCAGACCGGTTGGCGAAGCGGCCTGACCTTACCAGACGGTCGATCCCCTCGTAGTGTCTGGAGGCAGCCTGGCCGGGACGACCCTACTCATAGTGTATACAGATGTATACGGAGCACTTAAGCGGGGCCTTCTCGGCCACGCCGACCGAGTCAGATTACGAAAATGTGGGATGGGGGAGCGGCCTGAAATGGTGCAGTGTCTAGTAGCCTGTTTCGTTGAAGAAAAAGATGGGGGAGTTGGAGGGTTTGTTATCCGTTTGTTATCCGCTTGTTATCCGCTTGTTCCGAAGTAGAACGCTACTATCGCTACGTCGAGAATGTCTATGGAACCGTCGTTGTTCATGTCCGCGGCTTCGTTCCAGCGTGGGGCTCCAGGCTTGGTGCTGAAGGCGTAGGCGGCAGCTGCCACGTCGAGGATGTTTACTTTGAGATCGCCGTTCACGTCTCCCGCGATTGTCCGGGCGCTGGTGTAGAAGACGTCGACCACGTTTCGTGGCACGCCTCCTATCATGATCGTGTTCCGATCGTCAGCCCATACTGCGTAGGTCTTGGGTCCGACTGTTGTCGCGCCGATGTAGTCTCCGAAGTTGGGGCGAATGTTCACCGTCCCTCTGCACCAGTTGGAGCTGGCCGAGGAGAGTTTAACGGGGGACTGGAAGGTAGCGCCGTGGTCGGTGCTGCGTGCGACGAAAGTGTCGACGATGGAGCTTCGGATCGACCTTCGTGTCAATCCACCGCCTATGCCGATGGAGCATTCTATTACAGTTGGGCTGGGGTTCAGCTGGACCTCCTGGCTCTCGTAGTAGACAACATTCACTTCGCCTTGTGGGCCGACGGTCACGACGGGCCAGAACTGGATCTTATCGTCGCCAGCCATTGGAGTGATGAGTGTGGGTGTGCTCCAGGTTGCTCCGTTGTCGTCGGAGAAGGTCAGGTAGACGTCCGTGTCAGCTCCACCCCCTAGCATTACACGCCTCTGTCCCGCTGGACAGGGCGGGCCAGGTGAGGGGTTTCCTGAGGCGGGGAGGCAGACTGTTCCACTTCCGCCTATTCCATCGTTGCCTGCGACGGAAGCGTCTTGGAAGGCCACGTAGATACGCCCGGATGCCCTGTCTACTGCTGCGCGTGGAAAGTCGTTGTAGCGGTTCCTGTTGTAGCCGACGGGCGGGTTCTGGCGTCCCGGCAGGATGTTTCGAATGACCACCGGAGAGGTGAAGGAAGCACCGGAGTTGCTTGAGGACGCGCCTCGAATCTGCTCGGTGACGGGTGTAACGGTAGCGCCGCCGGAGAAGCTTGGGCCGTTGGTCCAAGTGACGAAGACGTTGCCTCCTTTTCCGATGACTGGGTCAGAGCCTTGGTTCAGGACCCCGGTGAGGCAGTTGGTGTCTGAGAGGTCTGTCTGGTCGGGCTGGGCGATGGCGGGTCCCTGGTAGGTGTTGCCGCCGTCAGTCGAGCGCCAGACTTCTATCTGGCCGAAGCCGCCTGCGAATTGGCAGAAGTCAGGGTTGGTTCCCGGCGCTGATATTCCTATGAAGTTGGTGACAGAAACGATTATGGTTCCGCCCTTAGCGACTATCGCTTCTTTGTCGTAGAAGTCGAAGGGAGCGTTGGGCGCCGACAGCGCGTGTACATCGTTCCAGGAGAAACTTGAGCCGGAGAATGTTCCCCGGTGGACGCTCACTCCTGCGTCGACGGTGTTGTTGCCGCTGTCTCGTTGGAGGAACACGGCCAGGTTCGCATAGAGGAATGTGTCTGCACCGTTCTGGTCGGAGACTGTCAGCCACGGGTCGCCCCGGGTGACTATGTTGCCGCTAAAGAAGGGAGTGGTGGCGGCGAAGTTGGGGGGCGCGTCACCGTCTGTCCATGTCACGCCGCCGTCTGTTGAGAACGCGTAGCCCGAAAGCCCGGGAATCCCGGCGAGTGGCGAGACAAGGGTGAAGGGTGGGCGGGCGAAGCCGACGGCATCATTCCAGCCCGCAACCTGGTTGGTCCCATCTTCACCGACGGCGATGGTTGTTTCGCTCCGTCCGAGCAGATCGACTGGGGAGCTGATTGGGGTGCGTTGACCCGAACGTTGGGCCCTACGATGATGGGCTTTGGTCCTGGTGGTCCAGGGTCCGCTGTTCCGGTCGCGTCGTCGAAGATCGCCTCATATGAGGCTGTTCCGAGAAAGTCCGCGTGGGCGGCTGGGAAGTTGCTCATGCTTGTTCCTCTGACCGGACGCGGGGTGGAGTAGGCTGTTGAGAGGACTAGGGTTGCGAATAGTAGAATGCCAACTTTTGCTGCTCTTAGGATGTTCTTGCGGTTTGTTAGATTCATAGAATTTTCAGAGCGACGTCTCCCTTCTATTGCAGTAATAACATTTTTGGAAGGGCCGTCTCTGGATAGAAACAGATAGACGTACCCAGCCGGCTCTGTTCTCCGCGGGCGGTTCGAGAGGAGCGCGTGGTAGAACCGTTGGTTGCCCCGCTTAGGGAATGCAAGCTAAATGGGTGAGGAACGACCAGTGTGGATTAGAAGAGTGAGGTGGCGGTTGAGATGAAGTGGCTACAGGTCCTTGTTCCGGTGATCTTGCTACTGGTGTTAACGCCGGCTTATCCAACGCTCTACTCCCAAGCCTCTCAAGCGCTGGCCATTTGGACCGGGACAAGCCCTTTTCCAACCCTTCCCTTCACGACCACGGGGCATCCGAATGGGCTTGCGAGAATTATGGGCAGCGTGGTCATCGGGCCGACTTGCCCAGTTGAAAATGCGGAGAGGCCTTGCCCTGCTCCGGACTATTCTGGCCTCGTTCTCGTCCTAACACCTGTCAACCAGGGAACACCTATTCAGGTCGGGATCACATGTGACGGCTTCTTCACCGCTTCTGTTCCCGCGGGCTCCTATTCGATCACGCTTGTTCCTTGCGGGGAGCTGGGATGCTCAAGGGTATTTCCGGTGACGATTGCCCTTGAAGCCGGAACAGAGACGACCGAAAACTTCAGCATAGACACAGGAATCAGGTAACCAAGAACAGTGGGCGGCAGTTTGGTCTGGCGATTCGCCTGGCACAGCCCCTAATGATCAGAGCTTCGACACTTCGTCCAATTGTTGAATATTGCGGAATTCGACGATTCTCCGTGCCGAACTGAAGTGACCGTCAAAAGTGGGAATGTTGGAAATCTTATTTCGCGCCATCAATACTAGCGATGTCCAGTCTGCGAGTGTCGGAATGACCTCGGATTCTTGCGGAGGAACGACTTTGCAGTGGCGAGGTCCCTCTCGTCGACTTTCAAGATCCTGACCTTCTCGCTTTGCTGAGTCGTGTCATCGAGGCGCTGAATCAGTGACAGTCTGAAAGTTTTCGACTCCTTCTTGGTACGACTCCATGCCACAGAGAAGCATTCGTCAAGAATGTAGTCTGAAGTGTAGAGCAAGTTGACCCGGTTGAAAGCAGACTCTAGCAGAAGCTTTCCGCGTTTGTGGTCTCTATTCTTCTCGTTGAGGGCTGCGACGAAGATATTGGTGTCGATGAACAATATTCAGCTGAATTCCTCATCTAACCGTGACGCATGAGTGTCCACGTGCCAGTCATAGGGTTTCTGGAGCGCTATCCACAACGGGTCTTTTGTCCAATCCAATTTCTTCAATGGTTTTGCCTCGTTGACGAGTCTTTCAAATCTCTGGACGATTCGCCGCGCTGACCTCGGCTCGTTAAGATGGAGTTCCCCTTCGCGTTTGCCCATCACGGGCGGGTGGGGTTTGGAGTGGATGTAGGACCTGGAGTCGACGATCAGATAGTGGTCTTTCTCGTCTGGACCCTTGTAGATCTTGACCCCTTGGGCTAGGAGCCCATTGACCACACGTTGGGAGGGTTTTGATGCATAGACCTTGATCGAAACCCCCTTTTTCGAGCTCTCTCAGCCACCCATTTCAGGTCCCGGAAGCATAAGAGCATGTTTCGTTACACAATGCGAAGAGTTCACTCCGCTGGATATCTCACTCTTATCACCAGGGAATAATTCTACAGTATCGTCCCCCTCAGCGGTTCTTCAGGTCAAGGTTACGTCAGCTGGAAGGCCCGTCCCCGCCGCTTCCGTCGGTTTCACTTTCGATAATGAGCCCATTCCGAAGTGCCTGAGTGCGACTACTGATAGTGATGGTGTGGCTTCGTGTGACTTCCAGGAACAAAGCGTCCAGTATGGTCGCTTCGGAGGCGCGAGTATGACCAGAACTGTCACAAAAGAGGTGAGAAAGAAGCCTCCGTTGGGAAAAGCCGCCGGCCCGGGCCCTAGCGAGAAGGCCACGATTGAGATTCCGAAACGAGCTAGGAACGAAAAGCTCAATCCTTTGAACATTGAGGCTATTCAGAGACTGAGACGCACGGGCAGCAGCCTTCTGGACATCCAGAAATTTACAGGGTGGGCCTTGCAACGATTTCGGTTTACTGCGAGGGAATCGAGCCGATGGAAAAGTACTCCCCAAAGCCCGTAGACGCTAATGGTCAGATAGCT
>WNEQ01000429.1_pt1 | contig 21713 bp, 26 predicted proteins | sample 5399971 | NCBI WGS metagenome assembly WNEQ01 (sample SAMN13153330, study PRJNA577476) | soil metagenome | isolation source: 20 cm grassland meadow soil 2 days after 1st rain plot 5 | place: USA:California | collected 2015-09-18
AGTGTAGTTTCATACTCTGCGCCGCAGTAAAGGTGACGAGTATATCAAAGGCTGTTGATTTCAGATGAGTTGTTCTCCTTGGCCCTAGATAGGGGGGAGCCAAACTCGTAGGTTTGATGCCCCGGGCGGGATTAAGGCTGCGCGTACAAATCCCCGACGGGTTCAAAGCCCTCGGAGGGATTCGGACTCACGGTTGGGGGGTCGGTGGTGGGATTTGAGCATACAATTAGACGCCCGAACTTTGGAGCGTTAGTTTCAATTTTGGATTTTCGGGCAGAAGCGCCCGAATAGGCATCCTGGCGGGTGTAACCCGAGGCCAAGCCTGGGTTTCGGAGGCGGTCGTCTAGTCTTGTAGACGCAACCTTCTAACGGGGTGCCTTTCTAGCCGGACCTTCAGTTCAAGTCACGTCTGGATGAAGATGCCATCTCTCCCCTCATATTCAAGATCGGCAAGAGGAGGCCGGGAATAGAGACTAGGGTCACGTACTCCGGCCATCTTGAAAGCAAAAGCCCTTCTCTTATCATTCGAACAAGTTCCGCAGTGAACGGGCAGTCGCTTCCCGGCTATCTGCTTGAACCCGAATCCCGCGTAACAACTGTAGGTGTACTCCCATGGCACGCCGAGTTTCTCCCCCAACTCGACCACCTTGTCCTTGTCGTAGGTAATGAGAGGAGCGAGCAGTCTGTACCCGCCGTGATGGGTGGCCTGCTCCGCCATGCGGTTCATCTCCTCTAGGAATTCGGGGGTGTTGTCCTTCATCGCCACTGGCGTCTCCCTTCGTATGCCGATGTAGACGTCGTATCTCTCCGCCTTCGAGATGTAGAAAGACTCTGCATGGGAAAGGCCGACCAGGAGAAGTATGGCATTCCTGCAGGGATCCCACCACTTTAGGATCCTCTGCCTGGCCTTCTCAGGGTCCCAGAGGTCGGCCTCCTTGGTCTCGGAGATCTCCTTCTCCGGATGGGTCAGGACTGACGTGCTGATGTCTCCTAGCCACCTAATGTCTATGATCTTGAGCGGAAGGTCGAGGTGCCTTGCGACTTTCTTGATGCAGAACTCCTCGTAGTCGTAGGTCCTCTGTTTGTAGTCGCAGAAAATCAGAAGCTGGTCCTTCGGCTTTAGGGTCTTCTTGACGTAGTACGCCGTGGTCACAGAATCTACTCCGCCCGAGATGCAGTTAATCGCGCTCCTCTCATCTTTCTTCATTTCTTCACTTCCGGCCTGACTAAGGAATTGCGTCGAACCTTCAATCCCACGAGGACCTTCCTGTGCCTCCTGAAGTCGTACGATTGGCCAGTGATTTCCTTCAGCAGGTTTTCGTAGGTCGCCATGTACGCGATTGCTATTTTCTGTTCTTTCTTGGACAGACTGCATAGACAGCTGCCGCATTCAGGACATTTCCAGTCTCCGCACGTGTCACAGGATTCCAGATTGACCTTCTCGAACCATGCCATACACCTGAAACAGCACAGCCTGGTGGCTCTGCACACGTCAGATTCCCTCCAACCTGAGAGGCCCCTTGAGCCTCAACAACCCAAACAGTATTGACGACGAACCGACCACTGCGACCGCCCTCTCCAAGAACATGAACGGCGTTATGATCAACCACACCGGGCCGGGGAGGTGCAGCAGAGAGATTGAACCGATGTTCATGGTGACTAGTTCGCACATCGTAGCGACGAAACAGTATATCGCCAGGTCACCCTTCTTCCCAAGTTTGAATATCCGTGCCTGTTTTGCCGCAATCAACCCTATGACGAGCGCGTATGGCACGAGCCAGAATATCGTCCCACCGGAGAACAGAACATACCAAACCGCGCCGAGGACGATGTACACTGCAGGGTAGGCCAGCGACCTGTGGAAACCCAGAGAGCCTAGAACAATCCCCATGGTAGGCACCAGCAGTCCATAAAAACCGAATATCGGGATTATCGAGAGCTGGAAAGCCAGCAGACCAATCGAGGCGAGAACCGCGGCGATGAGTGCGGCCCGAGGCCTGAGCAGACCGGAAACCACGGGTAACAGAATGATTCCAGCGGTGATGAATCCGGCGCCTCCTATGAACGCGTCTATCGGAATGCTGTTTGCTGCCACGTATAGTGAAACTAGAAGTGCGGCTAGGGCTAACCGTCTGGTATTGGGTGAGACGACCCCATTCGTCGCTGTGCCGGCCCCCGCCTTAACTTCTCCTTGTACCGAACTGTGATTACTCTTTTCCACTTTCCTCCTACTCCGGGATTTCTATGGCGGATCGGGTGGAGGCCCACTCACCCGCCTGCGATAAGGTTCGGATGATTAGATATAAAACTCCTCGCCGTTAGATACGGTCTGACGCCCACTAGACGTAATTTCTAAAGAACAGGCCTACTGAACCTATTTGTGCAAGTGAAGGGTCAAGGGCTTTAAGGTATGACCGACATCAGGATTTAACACGGTACAGGCGGCGGCGCTGGTCGGCATCGAATCAAATCTGAACCTATATTGGGACTCGAATAGGGGAGGGGTCGCTCAGATATTGAAGGAATTACAAGTTCAAGAGACACTGCTAGCAGACCAACGCACTAAGAAGTGTCTGTCCGCTCGGACATGACCTCCGCTGCTAAGATTTGGGGTGCCTGAATAGACATCCCGTCACGAGTGGTCGTCTGGAGGGGTGGGATTCGAATGTGCGCTCCCCCAGCGAAAAGCCCTGTCGTGCTGGGAGGGTCAGCTCAGAACGTTGCAAGAACTGCGAAGTTTGAAGGTATGACATTGGGCCAAGGATTCGAGTTAGAAGGGACCCGTTCTGAACTTATCTACGAAACCGTGACTCAGACCTTGACCTTGCCAAGGGATCGAATTGCTCTCGATTCCAATGCTTGTCCTTGCGACAGCCTACCACGCGACCAAACAGCCTGAATGTTCTATTTCGATCTGGAGTTGCTAGGCAGCTTATTTGAATTCAACGTCGAACACTTTTCATGTCGGCGAGTTCCAATCGATTGCTAAACGTCCGGAAAGAATCTCTTCATGAATGTCATTATAGCCTGACTTTCTCTAGGATTGAGCGACACTTGTAGCCCATAACTTGTGGGTTTCGGAATTATCCACCCATGTCGGATCAGCTCTCTCGCGAGCTTGTCTATTCGCCTCGCGCCATGCTTCCCGAGATCAGCGTCCTTGAACCCCTTATGTAGGTTGTCGAAGGCGGTATGGCTTGCTCCCCAGTTTCCCCTCTTGTGGAGCTTGAGGAGTATGGTCGCGCTTACTTCGTCGTCGGAGAGCATGAGTTCACTTATGATACTTTGAAAGGTTAATCTTATATACTTTGGCTATTCTATAAATTAACTGGGTGCTCACATGGCAACAACATACAAACCCGACGAAACACTCCTGCTCAGGTATCTGGGCGCGAGCCCAACGCTTAGAATCATAGACTTCTTCCTGGACAATCCGCTCTCGGATTACTCGAAGAATGAGATTGCAAGGAATCTGGCGATGAGCAGGGTGACATTTTTCAAATACTGGAAAGAACTAGAGAAATCTGGCGCACTCAAGGTAACGCGGCAGATCGGAAGAGCCACTATGTACCAGCTTGACAGGAAAAATGAAGTCGTGAAGCAGACCATCAGGTTGGATATGGCATTGGCAAGGAAGACGATGGCGAAGGCTGTTGAAGAATATCAGAAGCCTGTGGCCATGAATCCAAAGGGGCGCTAGAGAACCATCTAAAGCGAGCTACCGAAAACGGCTGAACGCTTGGAAGTTTGCAAAGGAAATTGGTTCAGTAAATTCAAATTGAGTTTCATTGCAGGTATTTTGGACAGTCTTGTCGTCAGTTTAGGAGAGGCGGTCGGCATATTGTGTGATGCTCTTAGTGATGCGTTGGTGCAACAGGTTATCGTATGACTCATTCAGGTTCCAATGAAGTCGGGCGTAGTCGCGTGGGATTCAGGCTTAGAAGCGTTCGCTCAAATAGCTCAAATCTTACGTATCCATTCAAACGGAGTTCATTCTGAGCTAGTTTCTCGCGGCGCTGGTCGGCTCCGACAAAATTTGCAACAAGATTAGGACTCGAACAGATTAGTCTGAATCTCCATAGGGCAATCACTGAGACAACCTAAGGTGCCATGCTGTTCGGTCGCCGAGACTACAGCTTTACACGTACAGCTGAAAGCAGGCGGCTTCGTAGACTCAACATGTAGTGCGAGGGGTGGGAGTTTACCCCCGGCATGTTTGGTTCAAAGGAAACGAAGGTGTCTCCTCCCTTTCGTTATTTTTGAACGAAGAACCCTCTGGCGCTACGCGTTAACAGTAGAACAAGGAGGACCAGGTTAATCACAATGACTAGTCCAAATCCGATCGCAAGTCCAACGCCCACTGGACGGACTTCCGAGACAAAAGTCAAGGCAGATCCAAAGACGGTATCGCCCAGGGCTAGCCCTGCAAATGCAAGGGCCCACTTGCGATAGCCTTTCCTCCCCTTGTAAAAGGGTACCACTATTCGAACGGCCATCGCGGCCACCAGTACGTCTGTGAGTCCGGCCACAATGAAGGGTCGAGGAATAACGAGTCCGTCGTACCCTTGGAGAGGGCACGGCGCTTGGCATTGACCACCCGTCACGGTTGCTGCGAATACTAGTGCCCCCACGAAGCGAGCGATTTGAATTCCAATAATGCCAGTCGAAACCTTAATCGATAGCGGGATTCCTTTCAGGCCCATTGGAATGACGAACAGGGATTGTGGAAATAATAAACGTTCGAGCGGGCTTCCGCTGCCCTAGGACTTTCAACACCGGTGAGAGGCTTGCGTGTTTCCAGTGCGGGTGGTTGAACTACAGCTCAGGATGGCGTGACCAAAGCCGGAGCGCCTTGAGCTGTACATGAAGTGCGGTCGGCGGGATTTGAACCCGAGTCCTAGAAAGCCAGACTCGAAAAAGGCTCAAACTGAGCCTATTTCGATGAATAAAGCCCTAAATCTCGAGCTATTTTTTCTGCGGCGCTGGTCGGACTCGAACCGACGACCAACAGGTCTCCATCTCGACGAGATAACAGCCTGCTGCTCTACCACGCTGCCCAGTGGTTTTTCCACTTCTGAGCTACAGCGCCGTTTCCGCCGACAAGTCCGACTGTTTAAAACGATTTCGCGAATTCTTCTGCCTTTTTTGTGACGTTGTGAACAACTCTTCGCCGTAAAGCGCCGCTTGATTGAATTCTCGAAGCTGATTGCCTTTGTTACCGGTACAGCACCGGCTCGAGTCAGATGCATTCCGACGACCTTGACCACCCCAATCTGCCTTAACCGCATCCCGCGATGGGAGTAGGAAATCTCATAGAAGAAATTCCCCCTCTCTCAGTTCTTTCGCATTAATCGCGCGTAACAAACGGGTACATTCTCAGGCATAAGTGCAGACACCCTCTAGAACAATCTACCACGCCCCTTTTTATAGAACAAGTTTCTAGCAGTGCCCTATGTCTCAGCAGATGTCCCCACAGGCCTACAGGCCCTTGCTGAGCATTTACGACCTCCTTGACCGAGTACTTGACAAGGGGCTGGTCATCGACGCAAACGTCTCCGTGGCTTTGGTTGGGATTGAGATACTGGTCGTCAGAGCGAGGATCGTAGTTGCCGGTATCGATACCTTCCTGCGATATGCCGCAGCCATGGGTCTCTCGGCGCCGCTACCACTCGAAGAGACTGCAACAACCTCGACCGGCTAAGGGAGGGGAGCTGCCCCAGTTTGGCCATATGCCTTGTCTGCGGTAAGTACGAGGGAGTCGGGCTGGAGGAAGCCATGCAGCGGGGATGGATCTTCAATCGCTGCCCCGAGTGCCACAGGGGGACCCCCTACGACATAGCGAAGGTCTACCTATCCAAGACGATCGGGGCGAGCAATATCGAGGGCTTCTGCAGCAAGCACTGGTTCAAGGATAGTGGCATATGTGGCTACTGCAGGATGAAGCGGGAGAGGTTGAGTGAAAATGTCGCTTAAGCTGGAGCCCCGAAGAGACCTCTCGCTGGTCGACCTCCTCGACAGGATACTCGACAAGGGGGTGGTCATAAACGGAGACATCTCGCTGAGTGTCGGAAAAGTCGAGCTACTCTCACTGAAGATAAATCTCGTGATCGCCTCACTGGAGACCGCAAAGCGGTACGGGATCAAGCTTCCGTGGGAGACGGAGCCGAAGGGAGGAGAGAGGCTCCAGGAAAAGGCCCCGCGCCGCATCTCGACACTCAGGAACTACAAGGTGGTGTCCTGACGTTTGCCGTCGCCGACGAAGTCTCAAAGACAGCTTGAGACGCCCGGACAGATTAACCTCGGCCCTGGGGAGGGTAAGCTGGATAACGGCCTCGCCAGGCTCGTCCTCACGGTCGTCGAAGTCCTGAGGCAGGTGCTGGAGAAGCAGGCTCTGAGGAGAGCAGATTCGGGCAGTCTCACCGATGAGGAGGTCGAAAGGCTAGGCCTCGCTTTCATACAGCTCAACAGGAGACTCGTCGAGATTTCACGCGAGTTCGGCGTGAAGCCGGAGGAGCTCAGGGCCGGACTGGGGGCTCTCGTCCGGACGGGAAACCGAGACCTAGACACGGTCTCGCTAGCAGACCTTATCCAAAAATTGCTGGAGAAGGGCGTCGTGGCGGCTGGTCAAATTAGGATTGCCGTCTCAGACATCGACCTCGTCGGCCTCGACCTCCTCGCGGTCCTGTACCCGATACACGGAAAGAGGCGAAAGCTCGGGAGCGTGGCGGGTGGTCGTCGGTGATTGAAGGCAGGTACCTCTACTGCATCCTCGAGGGTGCTGAGGCGAGGAACCTCGGGAAAGTCGGAATACACGGAGGAGAGGTCAGTGTCCTGCCCTATGAGAGCGTCGGTGCGGTCATCAGCCCCGTGCCGTTCAGCGAGGTAGAGTCTAATCTAGAAAACATCCTCGTCCACCAGAAAGTCGTGGAGCTTGCACGGGGAATCGGAACCACCCTCCCAGTCAGGTTCGGGGTCATCTTCAAGACGGAGGACGGGGTGGAGAAAATGCTCTCGAAGTCCTACGAGAGTTATCGTACAAAACTGCTCAAGCTAAAGGACAGGGACGAATTCGGGGTAAAGGTGATTCTCAACGATTCCGGTTTGAAGAGGATAAGGCAGTCTGTGGAGGCCCATTCAGAGGAGGTCGTGGCGACGAGGAAGAAGTTGCCGAAATCTGGGAGGGGGACGTCGTACCTCCTTAGGTTGAAGATGGAGGAAGCCATAAAGAACCAACTCTACAAGAAGATTGAGGATCTCAGCCAGCAAATCTACACGAGACTCGGCGAGCCCGCCGACGAAGGGGCAGTCCTGAAGTCTGACCATGAGCAGATTATCTTGAACGCCGCTTACCTTATCAACCGCAGTGAGGTGGAGCGTTTTCAGAAGGAGGTTGAAGCGGTGAGGAGGGACTTCGGGGGGGAAGGGTTGGTCGTGCACACGAGCGGACCTTGGGCCCCGTACTCCTTCTGCTAGAGGAAGCCATGATAATCGAATACCTGGTGATGAAGCTGGCCCTTCAGGCCGTTGTCGACGAGTGCAACCGTATGGCACTCATGCAGGAATCGCAGGAACGAGTTAGGTTCCTCAGGTCGGGAATCGCCCGACTGGAGGTGGCGTACGAGAGTGGCCTCATCGACGGAGAGGAGTACGAAAGACAGAGCCGAGAGATTCTTGGCGAGCTTAAGAAGCTCTCCATGGGGCAAAGCTATTCAATCCCTGGAGGCGCAACCTGATGGCAGACTTTCCCGACCTTTTCGATGAATTGGAGCGTGTCCTGCTCGGCATACTCGGCAGCGTCCAGGATTCGGGAGAGACCGCGTTCAAGAAACGTCGAGTCACTCATAGGTCGATAACTGGCAGCTTTTCATTAAAGGTGGGTCTTCTCGATTCGACAACTAATCGAGAGGCGCCGCGGGCGTATCCAGAACAGGCTGAGCAGGCGCCCCTGATCGACGTCATCGACGAGAGGGACGGCTTGAGGGTGATAGTACTTCTCCCCGGCATAAGGTCCAGGGACGTCAATGTCGGCGTCAGGGATCGTCTTCTTCGAATAGAAATAACGAAGGGAGGCACTACCTACTCTCGAGAAATCCCCTGCAAACTAGCACCGAGCGACATCAAAATCAAGTCTGTCGTGGAGAAGAACTCCGTCGTCGAGATCCTCTTCAGCAAGGTCAGGAAGGCGCGTTCGAATGAATAACGGTACCTCCGCTGGCGCTCGGCAAGGGAGAGTTCGGACCCAGCAGCTGGCGACGGCCTCGGAGACGGCGAAGAGGGTCGCCGAGATGAGGCAGAAGGCGCTCGCCATTCACACCGAGGTTATTCGTAAGAGAAACCAGAAGATGGCAGAGATAGCCGATAGTCTCAAGGCGACCATGAGGGAGGTTCATTCGAGGCACGAATCCGTCAGGACGCAGATGAGGAGAGAGACGATAAACAGGGAGGTCCACCTCAGGGTGAGCCGCGGCCTGCAGGCGTTAGAGGAGTTCGTCCGGGTTCTCAGGCAGTCGACGGTGACGGACAAGAGGCTGACGGAGGCGATTCGCGACCCGGTGGTCAGCGGCTCATACCTTGAAAGGGAGAGGAGGGCCTCGATGTCGGAGATGCTGAAGTCTCTCCAGATGCAGCTGATGCAGCAGCACGAGTTCCTCAACGTTGCGGCGCACGAGTTGCGAACGCCAATCCTGCCGATCCTAGCGAATGCGGAACTTCTGCGGGACAAGATGAAGACAGGCTCGAGGGAACTCGATACGATATTTCGGAATGCCGTGAGACTTCAGCAGCTCTCGGAGAACATCCTCAGCGCGACGAAGATAGATAGCAATTCGTTGACGATCGACAAGGGGGAGTTCGACCTGAACACACTGATCCGTCAGATGATCGAAGACGAGCAGCACACCATCGAGAAGAAAAACCTTCGAATAGTGTTCGTGCCTCAAACTACCACTCTCCCGGTCATGGCTGACGAGAGCAGGATAGGGCAGGTAATCGTCAACCTGTTGGACAACGCCATCAAGTTCACGCAGGAGGGGCAGATACTCGTGACCTCAGAGATGAATGAGGAGATAGTCGTGAGTGTGCACGACGACGGGCCAGGCATCGACCCTCAGATCTTCCCGGTGCTGTTCTCGAAGTTCGCCTCGCGGTCACCGAGCGGCACGGGGCTCGGTCTATTCATCTCCAAGAAGATAATCGAGGCGCACGGCGGAGCCATCCACGCGAGAAACAGTTCTGCCCCGGGCAAGAGTGGAGCGGTCTTCACCTTCACCCTCCCTGCTCCCGGGTAGGTACTCACTTCACAGATAGTCCAGCTACTGAACAAGAAGAGGAAGGCGCCAGACTGTTAAGATAAGCCCCAAGACAAGCCGTCCGCTCCTTCCCCTGCCACCTTGAGGGAGAAAAACGAGGAAATATCGCCAAAATATTCAATACCGAATCACAGAAGTACTAGGAAAGTCACATAGCAATCGTCCATTTTGCGTATATGCGTCGAAGAACATCACCTGAGGGTAAGAGATTGCGGTTACAACAGCTCACCTGGGACCCGTGCGCCTTCTGCGTCCTGATCTCCCAACTCGCAGAGCTATCGGAGTTCGACAAGCTCGTCTACCAGGAGCACCTGAGGTTCGAGCACAACATAAAGAAGTACGAGATCGAGAGGTAGGTAGGTAGGTAGGTAGGCAGGCAGGCAGGCAGGCAGGCAGGCAGGTACCCCGCTCTCCATACTGCGGTCCCAAGACCGGAGGGGCGGGCCACTTCGAAAATTGCCGCGGGGGGCATCAATTTAAGCCACCCTCTTCTTCATGGAGCAGATTGCAGCCCTGGCAGCTCGACAAGACCAAGAAGGACGTCGCATCAGTCATCTTCGCCTTCTTCGAGGCCGGAAAGAACAAGGACCTGAGCGCGCTCGGAGAGTTCCACGCTCCTCGGGACTTCTCCAAGTTCGACGAGAATCCTCCATACACCAGGCAGGACTCCGATGAGGCCTTCGTCTACGAGCAGGCGGCTTTCGCCAACATCTCAGACTACGACTACAAGGTGGAGGAGTTGAGGGTCGACCTCATCGATAACGTCGCCATCGCAACCTTCTACCTGACCTACAAGGGAATCTTCGTGAACGACTACTCCTTCGAGGGGAGGTCCGTCGGTTCGAAGTCGAGGGTCACGATGGTCCTCTCGAGTTTTCCGAACGGGTGGAAGATCGTTCACGAGCACTTCAGTACTCTCCCAGACCTGAAGGAAAGGTCAGACGCTTCGAGCCGGCGAGGCGACCACAGCCGGTAGCATCTCGTCTCCCTTCGTGGTGTCACTCTTATATCGGAAGGCGGCGACGTGAGGGCAGATGGAAGAGGTCACCTTCGTCGGTGAGGCGCTGCCCTTTGAAGAGAGGATCGAGCTTCCGAATTGGGGCAGGAGAGCGACGACGATCAAAGATTACCAGAGATACCTGATAGGCACTGTCGAGAACTTCCGGGAGTTCTGGGCGAATGCCGCGAGGGAGCTGGAGTGGTTCCAGCCTTGGACGGCCGTCCTCGAAGATGGAGAGCATCCTTACGTAACGAGGTGGTTCCCGGGCGCGAAGACCAACATCTCTCACCTCTGCCTTGACAGGCACGTGAGGGGCTCGAGGAAGAACAAGGTTGCTCTCATCTGGGAGGGAGAGCCGCGTGACGAGGTGGGCAACCCCAGGGAGGTGAGGAAGTACACCTACTACGACCTGTGGAGGGAAGTCAATCGCGTCGCTTTCGCCCTCCGAAGTAAACTCGGTCTGGTGCGCGGGGACAGGGCCGCCATCTACATGCCGATGATCCCTGAGCTGCCGATAATCCTGCTCGCACTCGCTAGGCTGGGCGTCATATTCAGCGCCGTCTTCAGCGGCTTCAGCGCCGACAACCTGGCCCTGAGGATAAAGGACCTCGAGGCGAAGGTTCTGATCACCTCGGATGGCTTCTACCGGAGAGGGAAGGTGCTGAGGCTGAAGGAGACCGCCGACCAGGCCGCCTCCTCCTCCGGGATAATCCAGAACATGGTCGTCGTGAGGCGGGTGGGCCTCGAAGTGAAGATGCGTGAGGGGAGGGACGTCTGGCTGCACGACCTGCTCTCGGCGGTACCCCCCACATCCGGTGTGGAGCCGGAACGACTGGAGAGCGACTATCCCCTGTACGTCCTGTACACCTCGGGGACGACGGGTGGCCCGAAGGGGATAATCCACGACCACGGAGGGTACGCTGTGCTCCTGCACACGACGATGAAGGAGGTATTCGACATCAAGGACGAGGACGTCTACTACTGCACCGCCGATATAGGCTGGGTGACCGGCCACAGCTACATCGTCTTTGGGCCTTTGATCGAGGGCGCCACCACGATAATGTTCGAGGGGACGCCCGACTATCCCGCCCCCGACACGTGGTGGTCGATAGTCGAGAGATACGGCGTGACCGTCTTCTACACTACGCCCACCGCCACGAGAATGCTCATGAAGTTCGGCAACGACCCCGTGAAGAAGCACGACCTCTCGACACTGAGGCTGATTCACAGCGTCGGCGAACCGATCAACCCCTCGGCGTGGTACTGGCTCTTCGAGCACGTCGGCGGGAAGAGGTGTCCAGTCGGCTCCACGTGGTGGATGACGGAGACTGGGGGGATCATGATCAGCTACGCGCCGGGAACGAAGCTTGTGCCCCTGAAGCCGGGCGCCAACGGCCCGCCTCTCCCTGGCATCGATGCAGACGTCGTCGATGAGGCGGGGGACCCTGTTCCCCAAGGAAAGAAGGGATTCCTGGTGATCAAGAAGCCCTTCCCCGGAATGCCATCTCCCCCGACAGGAATGTGGGGAGACCCGGAGCGATACGCGAGTGTTTACTTCGAGAAGTTTCCGGGTAAGGGGTACTTCTACGCGGGAGACTACGCCGTCAAGGATGTGGATGGATACATCTGGGTCGCCGGGAGGGCTGACGAAGTGCTAAAGGTCGCGGGTCACAGGATTGGGACTTACGAACTCGAGTCGGCACTCGTCTCCCACCCAGCCGTCGCGGAGGCGGCCGTCGTCGCCCGTCCCGACCCCGTGAAGGGAGAGTCTCCGATAGCCTTCGCGGTGCTGAAGGAGGGGCGTCATCCCACCCCCGAACTCACCGCGGAGTTGAGGAGATGGGTCAGGGAGAGGTTCGGCGCCATCGCGGAGCCCTCGGACGTCTTCTTCGTCACGAGACTCCCCAAGACAAGGAGCGGGAAGATAATGAGGCGGTTGATCAAGGCCGTCGCCTCTGGGAGTCAGCTCGGCGACATCACGACCCTCGAGGACGAAGGGGCGGTCGACGAGGTGAAGGTCGCCTACCAGGAGTTCGTCAAGGCTATGGGTAGGGGTTGAACCCGGGGTGGGCCTGGGGAGATTCGAACTCCCGACCGTCCGGTCTCCCGCGAGGGGGTTATGAGCCGGACGCTCTAACCGAATTGCTCGCAATCCACGCTCTGAGCTACAGGCCCTCTCTCTCAGGGAAGCGTGCTGGTTTTAAGCAGTATTATAGAAAACTAATTAGGGTGTGAAACCAATCCTCAACCTAACAGTGAGCGGTAAAGACATCGAGGAGGGCTTCGAGGATATCCTCGCAGAACTCGACCGGGAAGAAGCTCGTGTCAAGATACGTATGGAGATGCGCCGCTTCGGGAAGCCAACCACCGTGGTGGAGGGTCTGAAGATGTCTGAAAGAGACCTTCTCGAGCTGGCCAGGAAGATGAAGAAGGGGCTGGCCGCCGGCGGGACCGTCAAGGACGGAATAATTCTTCTTCAGGGAGACCACAGAGAGAACGCCGCTAAAATCCTCGTCGAGAGCGGCTTCTCCCAGGGCTCGATCGAGATCCTTTGACTAATGGGCCTTCAGGCTAATAGTCAGAACAGAAAGGACGAAGAGAGATATCAAGGCATACTTCGGGTTTCTCTCGACCGTGAAGTAGACTACCGAAGCGAGGACCCTGAGGTAAGGTGTGACCATGAGGAGGACGATTCCGAGCGCGATAAGACTCAGGGGGGTAGCCCCCTCCCCGAGGGAGAGCAGCGTCCCCCAGGCGTAGGCGAAGAAGTCGTTCCCGCTCGTCTGCCATCTGCTGGTGAAATCGACCTGCAGGGACTCGGTTGTGGCGTAGTAGTATCCCAGCCCCACGGCCTCGACCGCGAGGCTAACCAGGACACCGATCGTCAGGATGTAGCTGATGATCGTCTCCAGGTCACGCCCCCGGACCCTCACGCTGTTACCCCCTTGTAGAGCATCTCGACCATGATGAGGAGAACGACTACGAGGAAGAGGCGGCGGAGTGTTGAACTCCTGATCCTGTTCAAGCTCCTCCCTCCCAGGAAGGCCCCGAGTGTCGTCCCGATCATCATGGGGGCTGCCAAGTCCAGATAGAGCAAACCCGAGAAGAAGTAGACGCTCGCCCCCGCCAACGCGGTCATCCCTATGATGAAGCTGCTCGTGGTGGTCGAGACCTTAGATGGCATCTTGAGTATCAATTCATGAACCGAGACCTTGAACGCTCCCGCACCTATCCCTAGCATCCCGGCGGCAATCCCCGCCACGAACATGCCGGCCCCACCAAGAGCGGGTCTCGTGAGCTTGTAGTTGACGTCCTTACCCAGACTCTTATCGTGGTAGCTCCCCTCCAGTTGCAGCCACCTCGCCAGCCCGTCCTGATTCACGGCCTGCGGAACCTCCTCTCTGCCACGCCTCCCGATTCCGACGAAGGAAGTCAGGAGGAAGGCAGCGAAGAAGAAGTATAGGAGCTTCGCGGGAACGATGCTCGTGACGCTCGCCCCAGCGATCGCCCCCACGATCGTGAACATCTCTAGGAACATCGCGGCCTTGACGTTGACTATTTTCTCCCTTACGTAGGAGGATGCCGAGCCGCTCGAGGTCGCGATAATCGTCACCATCCCCGCCGCGATCGCGTACTTCACGGGAACCCCCAGGGCGACCAGGGCCGGCGTCGTGATCAGGGAGCCACCCAGGCCAACGAGCGAACCGAGGAGCCCCGCCAAGATGGAGAGCAGGAGGACGGTTATCACATCCACCATGATGGAGAGAGCACAAACGGCCTACTTGGTCGTGGTGTTAAGCCTTGTCCGGTGCACCTGCCCGCACCACCGGGGTGCTGCTAGCCCTGGAATCGAGACTTGAGATTTCCGTTCCAGATCCGGGCGGCTAGATAGCCCGCCGCGGCTCCGCTCACGACGCCGAAGATCAGGATTGTAAGCGCGATGCTCAAGTCGCTGGGGACGAGTTTCGCGACCACCGCGGTCGAGTAGTAAGCCACCACGCCCGTCGTGGCGGAACTCAGCGAGAGGGTCGCCACGAGTCGCCCCGCCTTGGCCTCGGAGTTCCTGACCTTCAGCAGCGAAGCGTAGGCGTCTACCTGGACCCCGAAGAAAAGCGCGAGGAGGAGGCTGAATGGCGCGAGTGAGAGCTTGACCGGCGTCTGGAGCAGCCCGTTTACCATCTCGACGTAAGTCGCGCCTCCCCTCCCCAGTATCAGGAAGCTCAGCCCGACGAGGAGCGCCTCGAAGATAACAAGGAAGTCGGCCGTCGGACTAGGAAGGAAACCCTTCACGAGGAAGATCATCACGCCGAAGAGGCTGGCAGTCGCGACTCTCCTCGACCTAGAAGCCAGCGAGAATCACTCCAGAGGACATCCTGCCCGCGCGTCAGCGTGGAAGATGGGCGTATAATTAACGTTAGTTAAACCCGGAGAATTAAATAATAACAAGGCAGTCTCAAGGTGGTTCTTCCGTGCAGACCCAGAAGGAGAGAGTTAGCTCGGGGAGGATACTTGAGGCGGCGAGCAGGCTCTTTCGCGAAAAGGGATACTCGAACATCTCGATACGGGACGTCTGCAGGCAGGCGGGGACGACCCCGCCGATGATCTACTACTACTTTGGAAGCAAGAAGGGTCTCTTCAACGCGGTCGTGAGCCACAAGCTCACCGTGAAGGAGTTCGTCAACAAGCTCAGGGAAAGAGCGAGCGCCAGCAGCCCGAGGCAGGGGATAGTCAATTTCATAGAGACCTATCTGACCTCCTTCCCGGAGGGCGCCTTCGACCCTGGGCTCTACATGAGGGACACGGGGCAGCTGGACCGGGAGAGCGCGGAGCGGATAAACAAGGAACTGGACGAGATACACTCTGTCGCGACCTCTCTCGTGGAGGCAGGCGTGAAGAAGGGAAATTTCAGGACGGTCGATGCCTCCGGGGCGGCGGACTGCCTGATCGGGATGCTCAACCACGTTGTCTTTCAGAAGATCCACTTTTCAAGGTCGTCGGACCTTGAGGCGGCTCAGAGCTTCATCTCTGACTTCTTCTTCAAGGCTCTGCGGTAATGTGGCGGCGGCAGGAATCGCTGTCTTGACGGAATCACTCGCGGTTAACTTATAAGAGGTCAGCGGAGCGCCCACAAAAGGTCGGCACACCACTTGACGAAGGAAATCACGAACTTCGAGGATTTCATCAGGCGGATCCTGAAGATAGTTTTCTGGGTCCTCCTCTTTCTACCTCTAGTAGGCGTTCCCGTCTACTACCTCCTGGACACGGTCTTTCATTTCGGGGTCGACGTCTTCGGCTTAATCACGGTGCACCCCGACCAGCTGATCAGCCTCCAGCTCCAGCTGATCAGCACGGAGCCCTTCCACAGCCTCTTCATCTGGACCACCTTCCCGGGTTTCACCTTCGCGGCCCTCTTCGTGACCTTCTTCGCGATGCTCTGGGAGAGGAAGCTCCTCGCCAAGATGCAACTCAGGGTCGGACCGCAATACGCGGGGAAGTACGAGGGTATCCTGCAGATGGTCGCGGACCTTGTCAAGCTGCTCTTCAAGGAACTCGTGACGCCCAACGCCGTCGACAAGCCGATCTTCTGGTCTGTCCCCTTCGCCTCGATGGCAATCGCCGGCGCCCTCCTCTCGCTTGTCCCGCTCGGCCCGAACACGTACCTCGCGGACCCCCCGATCGGCGTGATCATGATCTTCGCGATCATCGGCTTCTTCCCGATTGTCACACTTCTCGCGGGGTGGGCGAGCAACAGCAAGTATCCTTTCCTGGGCGGTCTCAGAGCACTGCACCAGATGATCTCCTACGAGATTCCGTTGATCCTTTCCCTGCTCGGGGTGGTGATTCTCTCCGGCACGCTTGACATAATGAAGGTCGTAGTTTCCCAAGAAGGCATATGGTACATTCTCTTGCAACCGATAGGTGCGATAGTCTTCTTCATCGCTTCCCTCGCAGAGCTTGAGAGGATTCCCTTCGACCTCCCGGAGGCCGACACCGAGCTCGTGGCGGGGTGGGTAACCGAGTACACCGGGATGGGATTCGGCGCGGTATTTCTGGGAATCTACATCAAACTCTACGCCCTCGCAGGGCTCTTTACGGCCTTCTTCCTGGGCGGATGGCTCGGGCCTTCCTTCCTCCCGCCCGAGTTCTGGTTCATTCTCAAGACCTTCTTTGTGATGACGGCGATGCTGATTCCGAGGGGGACAATGCCGAGGATAAGGATAGACCTGATGATCCGGGCAGGATGGACACGCTTGCTGGTACTATCGTTCGCCAATATCTTTCTCACGATGCTGCTCGTCTCCCTCGGCATCTTCCGCATCGGGGCGCTCTAAATGGGAACAGCGTCTTTCGTGAAGGGTGTCTTGGTCGCGACTTGGGCGGGTGCACGCCACTTCTTCCGTCCCAGGATGACACTCAGATACCCGGAGCAGAAGCTCGACCTTGAGGGCCCGGGATACCGATACGACCCGAAGACCGGGACGGGTCTCCCCGGCTTCAAGGGGAGGCATATCCTATACTTCGACAAGTGCACCGGCTGTCAGCTGTGTGCGATCGCGTGCGACGGCGTCGCGGTCGCAATAGAGATGCAGCCCCTCCCGAAGGGAAAGGCTCAGAACAAGAAGGAGATCTGGCCGGCTGTTGACTACGGAAGATGCGTCCCTACCTGGACACCTGTAGTAACCTCGAACGGGATTGTTCCGATTGAGAGGATTCACGTAGGCGACAGAGTCCTGACGCACACCGGGAAGTTCAGGAGAGTGAGTCAGGTCTTTCGTCGGGAATACACTGGTCGAGTCTACACCTTCAGGACGCTAGGAAACGGCGAGCCGTTAACCGTAACAGAAGGGCATCCAGTCCTAGTTCATACACCTGAAGGCCTGAAATGGAGGATGCCAGACCAGATAGAATATCAATCGTATCTCACTAGGCCGATAATAAAGGAGACTCTAGTCCCGCGCGAACTCCAATACTCATATGGGTTCTATCATCCTTCACTTGGTGGAGGTTACTCCACTGTTAGTATGCCTTTGCTCCAGTTTGCTCAAGGACATTCTCCCAGTGCCATTAGAATGACAGGGGACATGATTCTCTCTCCAGTAATCGACATCTCCGTCAAAACTGTCGCGGACCTTGAGGTGATGAACCTAGAGGTGGAGGAGGACAACAGCTTCGTCGCTTCCAATCAGGTCGTCCACAACTGTGTGTTTTGCGGCTTATGCGTCGACCCAGAAACCGAAGTTGCAACAAATCCCGGACTGAAGCCTATCAAGGATATCAAAGTTGGAGAAAGGGTTCTCACCCACACAGGAGCTTACAGGAGAGTCTCGAAGATTTGGAGATTCTCGTACACAGGGCCCATCTACGAGGTCAAGGCGATGGGGAAGCCTAACTCGTTATTGTGCACCTCGGACCACAGGTTACTGACTGTTAAGCGACCATCGTCGAAGAAACGTGACAAGAGACTTCTTAGGGTGACCGAGCCCGTGGAGATGGTCCCTCCAAAGGACGCGAAAGCAGGAGACTATCTTCTGACACCGATACCGAAAAAGGTCATTCGTCTTAGGAACTTCAGCGTGAAGTGGAATAGCAGCGCGGGAGTGAAAGTAATGAAACTGCGGACTGAACCTGATCTTTTCAGGCTGATTGGCTACTACTTGGCGGAGGGTTCTATTGGCGAAGGAAGTCGGGTCGTTTACCTGAGTTTTGGAAGTTCTGAGCAAGAGCTAGTCGAAGATGCTCGGGGGCTCCTCCGCAGGTATTTCGGGAAAGAACCGTATAGCCAGAAGCTGGCCCATCACGTCATCAATGTGCGACTCGGACTGACGTTTGCAATGCTGTTCTTCATGAATTTCGGACGAGGGGCTGCGAACAAAACTCTTCCTGATTGGGTTTTCTTCGCTAGTAAAGAAAAACAGGTCCAGTTGATAAAGGGGATGTGGCTCGGAGACGGTTGCGTCGTTAGACAATCCAGACAAAAATACCTGAACATCACAACCACCTCGAAAGTCCTCGCATACCAGCTGCAGACAGTGCTGACTAGGCTCGGTGTCGTCTCGGCAATTCATTGCGAGATAAGAAAAAACAGACTCCCTGCCTACAGACTGAATGTATTTGGAAGGTGGGCGGTCAAGCTCGCAGGAATGATGGGAATTCCGTTCGAACACAATCCGAGCAAGTTTGTTGATAAGTTTTTGATGAACGAAGACTATGTTTTCTCACCAATCGAATCAATTAGCAGTTCGCACGTTACGAACCGCGAGGTTATGGACATAACAGTGGAAGACGACCATACTTTTGTAGGGCAGGGGATTGTGCAACACAACTGTGTCGATGCCTGTCCCTTCGACGCCCTCTTCATGACGAACGATTACGAGCTATCCTCCTACGACAAGCCGAGCCTCAAGTACTCGCCGGAGCAGCTCGCGATTCCTCCCAAGACGGTGGGATACACATTCAGAGTGAAGATAGACCCTGAGAAGGGAACGGCTACTCATGGCTGACCTTCTCTTCATCGCAGTGACGGCCGTCACAGTAGGAGGGGCTGTGCTCGCACTCGAGTCGACGGAGATGGTCTACGCAGCGGTCGCACTTGCTGGGAGCCTCTTCGGGATCGCGGCCTTCTTCTTCCTGCTAAATGCACCGTACGTGGCTGTCTTTCAGATCACGGTCTACGTGGGCGCGGTTGCGGTCTTGATCCTCTTCACAGTCATGCTGGTGAGGCAGGAAAAGTGGATGAAGGAGGCAACGTACTCTTTCGCGAGGCTCTTTGGTATCTTGGCCGCCGTGGCGATAGCCGTAACCTTTGCCCTCTCCTTCGCAGCATCAAGACTCTACGACCTCCCCGCTCAGCAGAACACTCCCACCTTCTTTGAGATAGGGCAGCTGATCTCCACTAACCTTTCACCAATCCTGCTTGTCCTTGCGTTGGTCCTCGCCGCTTCAGTGCTGGGCGCGATAACTCTGGCCAAGGTTGAGAGGGAGGAGGAGCATTGAACACCCTCGCCGACTTCACCTTCGTCTCAACCCTGCTTTTCGCCATCGGCATCTATGGGCTAATCGTGAAGAAGAACGCTCTCCGGCTTCTCTTCGCGGTGGAGATAATGATCAATGCCGCAAACCTGAACTTCGTCGCCTTCAACACTTTCCTATGGCCGAATGCTGTGGGGCAAACGTTCGTGCTCTTCTCGATAGCTCTTGCCGCTGCCGAAGCCTCGGTGATACTAGCAATTGTGGTGGTCGCTTACAGGCTGCACAAAGACGTAGACGTGAGCGAACTGAAGACGCTGGGAGGTTAGCGCGCTGCAAGAAGAGATGCTTCTGCACGGTCCGCTACTCGAAAGGCACGCCCGTCTTCAACTAACTCTCGCGCATCCGATGGATCTCTGTCCTCTCGCAGTTATCCGCACGGCTTCAACCCATAAATGGTGAAACCTTGGCGATCCCATACCTCCTTCTGCAGACGATAGTGGTCCCGCTCATCGCCGCCGCGGTAACCTACCCGCTGGGTAGAAGGTTGGGCAGGAGGGTGGGATGGGTCTCCTTCGCCGCGCTCCTCTACACTTCTGTCCTTCTACTTCTCGCAGGAATCGAGATATTCAATACAGGCGCTCCGATCCGTGAGGAGTACGCGTGGGCTGCCATAATTGGCCTCAAGTTCGGCTTCCTGGCCGACAACCTGAGCCTCCCCGTCGCGCTCGTAATGAATGCGGTCGTTGCGGCGACCTCCGTATACTCGATGCCCTACATGAAACACAGGCTGGAGGCGATGTTTGGCAAAGAAAGGTCCGACCAGTATCCTCTCTACTTCGTGAACTACCTTCTCTTCGCGGTAGGGCTGGCGGGGGTCGCGCTTTCAACGAACCTGATTGAACTCTACGTCTTCGTCGAGCTCGTCCTCATCCCATCCTACCTCCTGATAGGGCTCTTCGGTTATGTCGATAAGGAGAGAATCGCACTGATGTACTTCATCTGGAATCATGTGGGAGCGTTTCTCTTTCTCGCGGGCATCCTGATCGTCTACTTCACGAGCGGCAGCTTCGACATCGATGCTATGGCTTCGATTGCTAGAAATCCTCTCGCCTTCTGGGTCGTCTTTCTCATACTCGTAGGATGGCTCTTCAAGATGGCAACCTTCGGCTTTCATGTTTGGCTGCCGTGGGCGCACGGCGAGCATCCCACATCGATAGCGGCGATAATCGCGATAATCGTTGGCCTAGGGAACTACGTCATCGTGAGGCTCTTGGTGGCGCAACTCTTCAGCGTCTTCCGGCTCTTTGGTCTGCCTCTGATGGTCTTGGCCGTCGTGACGATGTTCTACGCTGGCTATTCCACCATGGTTCAGGACGACGTCAAGCGTCTTTACGCCTGGTCGACGATAGGGCAGACAGCCTACTCCCTGCTGGGCATCGGGAGCCTGACCGTCCTCGGAATCACCGGGGGTGTCTTCTACTTCGTCAGCCACATGATAGGAAAGTGCATACTCTTCTCGACGGCGGGGATTCTTCTCAGTCAGACGGGAACGAGGGACATCAGAGAGATGGGGGGGCTAGCCAAGAGGATGCCCGTCACCGCCATCATCGCGCTCTCGGGGACCCTGATACTCTCCGCCGTCCCTCCGCTGAGCGGGTTTCAGGCGGAATGGATAATGTTTGTTGGGATCTTCACTCAGGGGAGCATAGGCTCCCTCGCCTACGGCGTCGTGGCTGTCTTCGGCATGATAGCAACCCTCTTCACCGTAGCTTACACCTTCTGGCCCATCCGCCGCATCTTCTTTGGACCGATCTCCTCCGCGATGGAGGGGGTGAAAGAGGCCCCCTTGACGATGACTGCCCCTCTGCTCTCCCTCGCCGCAATTTCGATAATCATAGGCGTCTACCCTGAGTCTGTGACCAGGTTCCTCTATCCGTACGTAAGCGGCCTTCCCGTCCTGGGAGGATGACAAACCAATGAGCGCGCTCCTCCCCTCCTACTACCTCTGGATGGTCGTCCTTCTGCCCTACGCTGGAGCTTTGATCGCGCCCCTCCTTGCGAAAGCTCCAAAGGCCAGAAACCTCCTGGCTGTTCTCTTCTCCTTCTTGGCCGCCCTCTTTGCACTCCTCCTCCTCCTGCCGATCTTGCAAGGACAGTCGCTAAGCGTGTACGACTCTGTGATTCCGAGCAGTCTTCCGTGGATACCGGAGATAGGGGTAAACGTCGGTCTGCTACATGACCCCTACACCGTAATCCTCGCGAACGTTGTGGCGTGGGTGAGCTTTCTCATCATGTTCTACAGTCTAGAGTACATGAAAGGGGAGGAGGGGTTGACCAGGTACTGGTTCTTCATGAACTTCTTCCTCGGGAGCATGCAGCTCATCGTTCTCTCCGACAATTTCCTTTCTCTCTTTGTTGGCTGGGAACTCGTCGGT
>WNEQ01000432.1_pt1 | contig 21674 bp, 34 predicted proteins | sample 5399971 | NCBI WGS metagenome assembly WNEQ01 (sample SAMN13153330, study PRJNA577476) | soil metagenome | isolation source: 20 cm grassland meadow soil 2 days after 1st rain plot 5 | place: USA:California | collected 2015-09-18
CCGGGATGTACAGTATCAAGGAAAAGCCTTTTCCGCCTTTGCACCACCGCTCAAGCCGGATGCGCACACGGCACGCTGGCGAGTCCCGATGTATGTGGGTGCTACCGGCCCCGTTTTGCAGCGGCTGGCCGGTTCACATGCCGACGGTCTATTGACGGCGAGCATCACTACTCCGGCATTCATCAAGCTGTCGCGCGAAAAGATGGAAGAAGGTGCCCGCAAGGCCGGCAAAGATCCTTCTTCGCTCGACCTCGGCGCCGTGATCGTCGGTAGTGTGGGCGAAGATGCCGGGACCGCTCGCGAAGGCGCCCGCGAAATGGCAGCGATGTACCTGGCAAACAAAGTTCAGAATATCCGTGGTTCGGCGGACGTCCTGCTGGAATGTGCCGGTCTATCTTTCGATGAAATCAGGCCCATCGCTGATGCGATGGAAAGCGGGGGACGCAAAGCCGCAGCGCGAGCGGTCACTAATTCCATTTTGGATAAGACCTGCGCAATTGCGGGCACTCCTAAGCAATGCATCGAACGGATAGAGGAGTATCAGGCGGCCGGATGCACGCACATCCTGCTCGAGCTATGGGGCGAAAACCGTCCTGCACAAGCGCGCTTGTTCGGCGAGAAAGTACTGCCGCATTTCAAGAAACAGAGGATCGCAAAGTGAAAACACGAAGCCTTTTCTTAGCAGGAGCAGTTCTGATTGTGATTGCTGCCGGCATCAGTGGCCAGCAAAAAACATCGCAGGATCTTACCTGGGCGTTTCCTCAGCTCGTCGCTGCGAAGGAACTGAAACCAGTCGAAGACGATGGCAAACCACGTCGAGTCCCAGGCAGCAATAAGGGCAAAAACAGATCGACGAGTTTTTTAATGCTCCCGATTGGTTTCCCGGGGAGCATCCACCGCTTCCGAAAACGGTCCAGGTCGGGAAGTCTCCGCGCGTTCAGGCCTGTGGCAAATGCCACCTTATTAACGGTCAGGGCCATCCCGAATCGGCAGGCCTGGCGGGCCTCTCAGCGGCTTATATGATCCGGCAAATGGCGGAGCTCAAGAAAGATATCCGCAAGAATGCGGAGCTTATGAATATCTACGCCTGTTGATGAAGGCTCCAGTTTCCAAGCTGACAGACGAAGACGTCGTTTCCATTGCGGCCTATGTCGGCTCGCTGGCGCCCTGAGGCCGCGTTAATAAGGTTAGGAAATTCCGTCGCCGGCAGGTTAGGATGTCTCCCAACGTATGAAGCATCAGCAACGGCAAACTGTTGCACGAGCGCTAAATAGGAACAACTCGCATGATGGGCACTTCGGCCTCGGCCTGCGTGAGCTGAAGAAGCTGGACAAGCTGCGCCGCATCAAAGAAGCGGCTGCGGACTTGTTTACGAGCAAAGGTTTCGAGGCGACTACCACGGCCGAAATTGCCGAACGCGCGGGCGTTGGCGAAGGAACCATCTTTTTGTATGCCAAAGACAAACGAGATCTCTTATTCGACATCTGCATGGATGAGTTAGAGGAGACGAGAAACAAGGCGTTCGCGAAGATCCGGCCGGACATGCCTCTTCTCGAACAGTTGCTCGTTCCGGAAGTGGTCATGTACAGGCAGTTGGCGAAGAACATCCGCCTTGAAAGAATTTTTTTCGAAGAATTGACGTTTTGTTCCGGTCCGCAGGCGGAACGGCTGCGTGAAAGCCGGCTGCGGATGATCTCTCGAATCGAGCATCTCCTGCTGGCAGCGGAACAACGCGGGCACATTCGTAGCGAAGAGGATCCCGCGTTTGTTGCGCGGCATGTCTTTTTTTCCTCCCAGAGCGCCATGCGGTGGTGGATCGCCGGCCATAAGCCCAAGGTCTCCGAGGGTATCGCCGATCTTCGCCGCATCTACACGCTTCACCTGAGAGCGCTCAATCCGAGTCGCGCCGCATTCGGTAATCGATAGCTGTTGGATGCGGTTGCTGTTGAAGTACGCCGATGCACGGCCGTGGGCTAGAGCAATCAAAAAGCAAGTGGTGACTCTGGCTGCATATTATTGATTTAGGAGAAGCCGCTGGCTTGTTCCTTGGTACTGCTTTTCGTAAAATTACGGCGACGTATGGGTGGGGCGCATTCCCCTCCTCGCAGAGGGTAACAACATACTTGACTAACCAAGTACCGATGCGAGGGAATTTTGAAATCGGACGAATCCTGCATCTTAAATCCGAGATCCGAAATTTCTGATTGGACTTCGCTTAACCGAGTCCAATCTGCGATTTCGAAATTTCGGATTTGAGATGGGCTTTTGTCCGATTTCACAATTTCCCCTCGCTGGTTACTCAAGTATGTTGTTGCCCTGTGCGAGGAGGGGAATGTTACGCGACTAATTACGAAGTACTGTATTTCGCCAAGCTCTAAAACCGCCCCTCGTGCCTCACTTGGTTTCCACCAGGATTTCCCTGTAACGAGTAGTTCCGACGTTGCGGGCACTGTGCGTGGCAGGCAGTCGTCAATTGCCTGCGACGAGCTCTTGGCCTTCAAGTCGAATGAACATGGATTCGCCGGCCGTCATCTCAAGCTCGCTAAGAAAATTGCCGTTTTTGTCGGTTATTTCACTGGTGGAACCTTCGATTACATAAAAGATATAGTCGTGTGGATGCGTGTGTATGCCCGTGCCTTCACCCGGCTCAAGTACCATTTCCCAGACAGCGATTTTGTCGTTCTCGAAGATTTTCTTGGTAGCTATCTCGGACATTGATGTCTCCTTGAGTAAATTGCCACAACGCCATTTGGGCGCAGCCCTTCTCTTGCCCTATTGGGGGTTCGCGGCCGCAGCCGTAGGTTCCAATTCGTGACCGTGCCATCAGCGCTCTTGACGTCCATGAAAGACCAGACGTGAGGGTTCCTCCAGTCGAACATGGTTACAGTACCGGTCATGGTGAACGGTTTCGATGTATCGTATATCGCTACGAGAGTGTGATGACCGAACGCCGGGGCGGCAGTGAAAGCAAGCCCAACACTAAACATAGCTATCGCCAACTTTTTTGTCTTCACTAAACCTCCTTAAACTTCACGGCGGTCAGAAAAATCACCTATTTCGCGGTTGGATATCTGTTGTTTTCGTTACAGACGTACTCTACGAGCTCGTCATCTGGATACGGCGTGAACGGCAGCGTAACTGTCCAGGGTTTGGCATACGACTTCGGGTCGTTGATCGTTATAGCAACGTCCATATGGCCGAAATCTTTCCGGTGGAACCGCTCCGTCACGTGCAACGCGTCGGAACCAGGCATACCTGCGCTATCAATCCAATTCTTATCGGGGAACCCGAGCGTCTCGACTACAAACGTATCCGCATCCCAACGGCCAATCGAGTAGCCCATATAGGCGGGATCGGGGTCGCGGGGAAGCTCGCGGCCGTCCGTGAAAATTTGGCGCTAGGTCTGAACGGCTTCAAAAAGGATCACCGTGACCTGGGGCACAGGTATATAGAGAATTTTGAAGGGATCTGGAGACAGAAACGCTCGTGGAACGCCGCCCGGGAAACACCGCGCCCACGGATTATCGAAGCTATTGGTTTTGCGCCTCTCATTGTAGACCGCCTGCGCTTCGGGGAGCATCACGATATCCCCTGCCTTGAGATCCTTTCCGATATTGTACTGATACCCATTAACTCTCCAGATTCCAGAGATGTCCGGCCTGCCATCCGCAGTTCTGGGCGCCGGCGCCGAGAGGTTGGGCTTGCCATCCGGAGGTCGCGGAATTCCTGGAGTTTTGTAGTTCACCCATTGCGCCGGGGATGGCAGAGCGAAAATTAGGAGAAGAGCCGTCCAAGCAATCATGCGGGTCAAGAATGTTTTCTCCATTTCAGTCATTTCCTATTGAGAACAAGTTCGCCCTTCCTTACAAAAGCAGAGGCCGTCCGGGCCCTCAGATCAGGTCTTCACATAAGTGAGTACACTCAGACTTGAGTTGTGCAAGCTAGCATTCTCAGCATTCCCGTATAAATTGTAAAGAATCGAAAAGGCTGCGGGGAGCCGAACATCGCTGCACTCGAAATGGCGTGAGATCATGTGCCAACAAGGACAGCTCGTTTCGGGGACGCCGGAAATGCTGAAGCGGTGATCACGTCATCGTCGTCGGAAATCCTGGACGCAATGCGGATGATCATCGCCCCGCTGATCCGTTTAAAACGGACTTCTGATGGACGTTGGGCGGGCGTTGAAGGCTATCGTCTTCGCCAACTACGAACTACAGCGGTGTGGCTTCCGGCTTCGGGAGCTCCGAAATCCTTTCATACTTGGCTCTGGCCAGGTCTCGCGCTTCGGTCAATGGACGGCTGATTTGGGGGTTATGGTCGAGAACTTCGCGATGCGCACTGACAATGCCGTCAATTTCTTCGGAAATATGTCGCAGTTCTTCTCGGTTAAGTTTGTCCATTGTGTCGCTCCAAAAGGTTGATCCCCGCTTTGCAGTCGTCCGGGATGGATGTGATTTCGATTTCGTAACCTTCAGCCAGAACGCCGTTCCAATAAACCCAAACCTGAACGGTTTCGTCGTGGATACTGCACCGAATGTCGGAGGCTGCGTAATCGCCGTAATCAGGTAGCGAGTTCATCCCAAGCACATCACCTCGACCACATTTAGACGAATGCTTTTTACTATCGAAGCACGGTCGGAGCAAATGGGACGAAAGTTGTAACACCGTGTGGAAACTTGCAGGAAATCAGGCAGGGCAGCCTAGATTAGAAGGCTGCTGAAAAACCCATTCGAATCGACGAATGCGCTGTAGGAGCCCGCATTCGTTGATTGAATAGCCATTGCAGTGTGACTGTAGCGGCGGTCTATTTCTTGAGGCTGCGCGCTGCCGCGCTTGCGCTTCGCGGACCGCCGCTACAGTTGCTTTTGATGCCTCCGTAGACGGCAAAAGGTGCGTTTCTCCAATAAACTTCAGGACGGCGAAACCCGGCTTGCGCGAGAATGCTAAGCTCGTCAAACATTGCTGGTAGGTGTCCTCTTTGGCCCAATCCGCCAAGTGATTACGCCCTTCCGCTTCAGTGATGCCGTGCTTCGCCATGAAGTCCAACCAATACTGGAGCATTACGCCGTGTGTAGGTTCCGTCATGTCCATCGTGCAATCGCCATTCAGGAAGATACCGCCTTCCGAAAGGACCTCGAAGATATTCCTGTAAACTGCACTCTTCGCATCCAGCGTGGGAATATGATGAAGCGAGAGGGTTGCGATGACGGCGTGACACTCGGTTAATTTTTCGGTGAATGACTTTTCGCGCAGCGCAATGCGGTCCTTGAACTTGCGGAGCCGGTCCTCCGCCACGGCAAGCATCTTGGCGTCGATGTCCCAGATCTCCAGACGGATGTTCGGGAGCGTCGACAAAACTGCCTCCGCGAGCGCTCCGGTGCCGCCGCCAAGCTCGACTTCGTCACCAACCGCGGTCACTGCGAGCGGCACACGTGTATACGATGGTCTTCTGGCCTGTCCACGGAAGTATCCTTTTGGGACACTCTTCGCAATTGAAGGCAGAGTCTATGAATGCCGAGACCGCCTTAGCCGGAAATATGATGAGTGTTTCGATCTTTGGAAGCCGACGAACAAGGCCGCACGCTTATTCGGAAAACGAAAACTTCTTATAATTGCGCTTATTCCTGCAAACCGCTCCGCATCGGCCATCCGTCTTCATGTCAGACTCAGACGCTATTGATTGCGATCAATGTTTGGTTGGGGTACAGCGCGCCGTTAGAGCACTTCTTGACCGCCATTGTCTCCTCCACTAGTCTCCTCGTTCCACCATAAAAAGGAGGTTGAGAATGTCCGAACAAAACAAGGCCGTCATCCGCCGTATGATCGAAGATCATTGGAACAAGAAGAATCCGGCCCTTATTGGCGAGCTTTTCGATCCGAAAGTCACCATCCACACTCCTGATGGCGTGCTGCATGGGCACGATGGGGCAAGGTAGCTTTTGAGTGCGTATGCGACGGCGTTCCCGGACTACCGCCTCACCACGGATGATTTGCTGGCCGAGGGCGACCGGGTGACGTACCGTTGGACCTTCACAGGCACGCACAAGGGGCCGCTCGCCCAGATCGCCCCTACCGGAAGAAAGGTCAGCGTGCAGAGCATCGGCATCGCCCGTGTCGCCGCCGGCAAAGCCAGCGAGTTGAATATGGTTTGGGACAAGTACGCATTGATGCAGCAGATTGGTGCACTGGCCAGTCCAGCGGCTCGTTAGGTTTAATGGCGCAGCGGATACTGAGTTGGTCATGATCGGGGCTACGTGGACAGTCCTTCGGGTCGGCGACTTGCCGACGCCATCGCTGGTGATCGGAGCGTTGCTGATCGTTTTGGCCGTTCTCAGTTGGCGCAAAGCGCGTAGCAGTGGCGAACAACGATTTTCGCAAGCCGCCGCCAACGAACCGCAACGGTGTCCGCTTCAATGCGAACACTGCTCGGCGTTTTCAACATCCCTGACGATCACGGCATTGCGGGCGGGATAGGCGACTACCGATCCACGAGGCGACAGCCACCTGGAGATGATCGCCGCAATATCTTCGGCCTTGGCGTAGTTTAGGAAGTAAGTGTGGGTCTGGAGCGGTAATGCATTCAGACAGGCGGCGGCAGTCGCAGCCTTCTGCTTCGCCTCCGCTTCAAGCACAGCAATTGGCACGACGCGCATGATATTGCCTTCGACTTCTTTCGCGAGGCCGTGAGTTTTCAGGACCACATCGAGGACCTGCTCCCACTGCGCCTCCTTCACCGTCAAGTGGACTTTGCCCTGGACTGCCGGATGGATCACGACATTCATGCCGGCGACATTTGCCATGAAGCGAAGGAAGTCGCCGAGATCCATGTCCCTGGCGTCGAGCCTGATGAGTTGGGGGGATACGAGAAAAGCTGTCAGCAATAAACTTGTCATAGTGTTTCCCATAACCAGCATACCGCTGTGCGGGAATGCAAAAAAGCCCGCCCATTTGGGGCGAGCTTTGGATGAAAAGAATCTTTCGCCGTTCGACGTCAGGCGGCTTTGGCTCCAACAGTGCATCCATAACGCCTAAGAATGTCGAATATGATTCCAGGCATTCCGGGAATAAGCTTCAGATCCTCCAAACTGTTGAAAGGCCCATTCTGATTACGATAGTCCACGATCTTCTTGCCGTAGTCCTTTCCGACGCCCCGAATGCCGGTGAGTTCTCTTTCAGTTGCGGTATTCAGATCAAGATTTTGCGACACAAAATATCTCCTCTCGTGTTGAAAGTTCGTGTGTCGAAGGGCAATCTCCCGGCCGGGTCAGTAGTCCTTTGATACCACCGCCAGATTACAGTTCAAGAGGTTGGGTTTAGTGATGAACTATTCGCAGACGTCTATGCAGGGGAATGTAAGTGGATTGGAAAAGCTTGTATTTCTTCCATGTTTGAAGAATTCCCCTACCTTGCGGATACGATCCAGACAACGACAAAGCGTCGATAACCTGCCTCATCTCCATCGAAGTACCGGCCGTTGGACGGGGAGAGATCAACCATCTTCAGGATCGCTGAGTCAAAGTACATTTACTTCGGAACTGTTGATGCGCTCTCGTCGTGGTCCTGTCGGCCGGCGGGCGACACCTTCGATCTTTATTTCACGTTCCTGTTTGTCGCGAACGATGGTAAGCGTGACCGTCAATCCGGCCGAACGCAACTCGTGGCTAAAGTCTTGTGGCGTGGAAATCCGCTTGCCGTCCACTGCCGTGATCACATCGCCGGCCTTCAGTCCAGCTTTGGCCGCTGCCGAATCCGTCTCAACCGACGCGACCAGCACGCCCTCATTGGTGCCAACAGCGAAAAACTCGCGAAGTTGCAGTGTGAGGTAATCGACGCGGATACCGTATTGCGAAACTGAAATGGACGGACGAATATCCGGCATCTGGCGCATGATTCGATCTCGTAAGTCGGAAAGATCAATCCCCACCGGTGTTTTCGGCGCACGTTCGGTCGTCAGTTGAAGGGTCTCTTCTCGATTATCGCGCTGAACCTTTACTTCGACCGCTCGGCCCACGGGCGTTTCGCGAACCAATCGGGCGAATTGAATGACGCCAATAACGTCCTGTTTATCGAAGGTGACGATGACATCCTCGTTTTTCAGGCCGGCCTTTGCGGCCGGACTGTTCGGTTCAACTGCGCGAATTAGGACGCCGCGGTCCGGCTGGTCCACCACACGCACCCCGATCCATCCGGCATCTTGCCCGAAGGAAGGGGTGGCGACGACGAACAAAACCATGAAGAACCTAACATTAAACATACGAACACCTCCGATGTGACTTTCCCGAAATGGTGATTAGACCGTCTGTGTCTGGAAATGGATTAATCGGAATCCGCTCGCGGTTGGAGATGAAAATTTGTCTTAGCGGAGGAGACCATTCCCCTCCTCGCAGAGGAGGGGTGGCGCGGAGCGCGAGCCCGTGTGACCACCCCGTCCGCTCCCTCAAAGGAAGCTGCGCGATATTTTCTTGAGGTCGCGTCCACCCCTCCTCTGCGAGGAGGGGAATGTGAGATTTGCATTACGCAGCCTGCCGGTGAATGGTTCTTTTCAAACCACTCGCGGGCAAGAACAGCAACTTCTTCCAATCCGCCCTCTTCCTCAAACAAGTGAGTGGCGCCGGGAACGATTCGAATTACATTGGATGCTCGCATCGCGCTGGCCGCCACGGGAGACGACCGCTCTGATACGTTCCGGGCGCTTCGCTGCGGCAACGAGGGCGGCGGCGCCGGTGCTCGCGCCAAAATAGCCGATCGACAAGTCGGAGAGTCTCGCGTCCTTTGCCGACCAATCTGTCGCAGCGATCAACCGATCAGCGAGCAAGATCAATATTGAAGCGATGTTGCTCTCCTTCTGCTGCCAGCAGATCGATTAATAGCGTCGCGAGGCCGGCGCGATTCAACTTCCCAGCGACGTATTTATTTCGAGGACTGTGCCGGCTGCTGCTGCTCCCATGGGCAAAGATCACGGCGGCTTTGGCATTCTCAGGCAATATCAAACCGCCTTCAATCGTCTGTTGACCAACAGGAATACTCACTGTACGCATTGTCTCCTCCGTCTCACGCGGCCAGCCGCTGCACGCCCGACCGGTAAGGCTTCGCAAAATGGACCATCTTCGGATTCGCGAGCCGCTTGTAATCATCAAACCGCATCCGGATCGTCTCGTCGTGCGAACCGGCATTGAATTCGATCTCAGCATTTCGAGAAAGGTTTGTGTCGCAAAACACCGGCAGGTTGAAGATGTTCCCAAACGGCGGCATTGCGCCCGGCTTGCAGGTTGGAAACGCATCGCGAAATTCGGTTTCGGATGCAAGCTGCAGCTTGCCGCATCCAACTTCTTCCCGCAATGTGTACAGATTTGCGGCGTCGCTGGCGGAAAGAACGGCGATGACGAGCTCTTCCTCGTCTGTTTTCAAGATGACGGACTTGACCATCTCCCGGCCTGGAACATGCAGCAATTGCGCAATCTCCTGCGACGTATAAGCCGGCCGGTGCGGATGCGTCGTATACGCAACGCCGGCATTGTCCAGATACTCTCTCAATTTTGTAGAGATCATAGGAATGCTCCTCGGTTGGAATTCTCTCTTAATCACATTATCTCGCTGGAAAGAGTCCAGGAGCGGCGTTGTCCGCGCTGGCGCTCTCTTCGGCCACCGAGTCGTCGATGGAGCAAACGCCGCTCGATTCCTGCGGTTAGTGGTCGACGCGTCCGAGGAACCGTTCCGTCTGCCCGAAGGCAGAGAATCTCGTCTAAATTCTCAGCCTGCGCTCAACAAAATCTGTTATCGTCTACATGACGGGAGCCCGTTATGCAAGAAACCTTCCGCCTAGTGTTGAATCAATCGTGGGAGGCCATCAACATCCAGACGGGTGCCCCCCTGGTCATTCCCAAAGGTCCCCACAAAGCCGTTCGCATTCTGCATCGCACCGCGCGCGACGCGAAAGAAGAGCCGTGGCTGATCGTTATGTTGCAATACCAGGGCAAGCCGGTGTCGGCCGGCCTGCGCGAGGCCTTCTGGCGCCAATGGGAACGGCACCACGTTCCGGAGTTCAATGTGACGATCGAGGCATGGAAACAGAACGTGCCGGCTTCTCCCCGTAAAGTACGGCCATGACCAACCGCTGTACGCGGGATGGGAGTGAGTTGCACAGCCCGGGATCGTGCATTCTCTGCGCAAAGCTGACCAATCGCTAAGGCTGCTTAGGACGCTTTCAGGTATTGGATCGGGTCTTCAGATTGTCTCGCGCGTCGCAGCTTTTCTTCGAACATGTTGAGGAAGTCATCGACTTCGGTTGTCGCCTTGGATCGGGAAAAACCGAAATAGGTGCAAAGAAAGGGAATCAACGTATCAGGGCTGACGCCTATGGACTCAGCACGGTCCGGCTCGATCGGCCACCGGATGCACGCTTCGCCACCCAACAAACGGTCAGTGTTGGAAGGTCTTACTCTGATGAGATGTTCAGCCATAAACCAGCCGCGACCGGCTTTGAACGTGACAGCGCATTCCTGGAGTGTTTTTCCGTTCTGCTCATCCCTCCGTTGGATAATTTCAGTGATGACTCCACGCGCATCCCACCATGGGGATGATTTACAGACCACCTTTACTTCGTCACCAACCTGCATTCGATTCATGGAGGAACTCCAATTCCTTGAATAGCTGACAGCATACGTCCAGAGCTTCGGGTCCGAAATCGGACGAGCGGGTAAGCCGGCGTCGGTTCACGTCTGACTGTTAGGTTTCGAGATCGATCAATGCGAACTACCAGATGAAATCTTGTGTCACACTCGTCTTCGCCCCCGCACGAGGTTGTCGGCTATCGACGAGCGGGAAACGAAGCGATTTGTTCGATACAATGCGCCGTGTTTTGAATACCGCAGTAGCCTTCCATTCTCATTCCTCTCGACTCCCGCGCACGTATTTAACTGGCTCTCGGAATCTCCATAGCGTATGTCCCGCTGTGGCGCACCAGTCGAGACGACTCGCGCTTGTGGTTGCGCTGCATATTTGTGACCTCAAGAACAGCGCCTCCAGTTTTGAGGAGGCGTGGGCGTTTTTGAATCTGTTTGCTCCAGGGGCAATTGCATGACGGCAGTGGCATAATTTGAGTGGTTGCTTGTGATCACATGATCGAGGCGCTGATTTGATATGGACAAACCAAAACACCCTCAAGTCATTCGGACGTGGAAGGTCGAGCGCATCCGAAAACCAGACAACGTTCGGCCGTCAAAGACGCGTCCAGCCAGACCGCCGAAGAAATCAAAATGACGACCGTTCAAGGCGATGCTCGATCCGTCACCGCCTCGAGAATTGGATCAATCTATTCTAAAAAATGTTGACCTCATTAAACCGAATGCCCGCGAGGCGGAATTTCTAACTGGGATCGAGAGTGAAGATCGAGCATCTGCACGATCCGTAGCGCAGAGACTAATTGCGGAAGGCGCGTTCAAGTCGTGGCAGTCCAGGCGGCCGACGAAGGAGATTTGCTCGTTTGGGCGGATGGTGAACCATTGGCGTCCAGGTTTGTTTTATACCCACGGCGCGATCAGCCAATCGCCCACGGGGCAGTCTCTTTTTACCATTGATCGTGTAGGACTTTTTCCCACTCGAAAGTGATTTTTTCCCTTCTCTCGGTGGCAGCCCTCTGCCACTGCGATCTGCCCTCGCTCCCGTTGAATGTGGTTTTTCAGCAAGTTAAGTCCCAGGCCAAACTGGAATCTTTCGTGCAAGGCCCTCCGGGAGTGGATGTCGTATGATATGGCAACATCTATCACCTGACTTGATTAGGGCTTTCGCTTACCGCCTCGCCGTCCTTAAACCCAACGAGTTGCGCCATCTTCAAGACTGTGACGACTGCTCTCATTTATGGTGGCAGTTGAAGCAGCGAGCCAAGTGCGAATCCGGAGCGAACAAGAGGTCGCTTGACGGGGAACAGCCGATCAGTAGACCAACCGACGGGAAATCCAAGACGTCCGACGCAGCGTAGCGACTGGCGAATGCCGGATAAAGCAAATCTTCTACGTTAAAAGAGTGTTCGTCTGACGTTCTGTACGCGCGTCTTCATGAATGCGCGTTTCAGTGTGGCGAGTCTCAGCGGAGAGGTGGCCCATACCGCAACGCTTTATCAATCAAGGCTGCCGCCTGACTCGTATGGAATCTTAGGACCGGCGATTCACTTCCTTCGCGCAGGTAGCCGGCGCGCGTAGTCTCCAGCACTTTCGGCTGGTAAGCCGGAAATTCTCCGGGAGTACTTGAGTCGCTACGGGGTTGACCCTGTAACGATATTTTCCTGTTCCCGCTAGTGCGGGCTGGAGATGTTCTTCGATGTTGCGCGGCAGTATCCCGTCGAATCGATTCCTCAGTAAGTCAGACGCTTGAATTCTGCGCCGTCCAGCCGGCCCAATCGTTCCGCTGCGACATGAATACTTCTTGATGCAGTACAAGGTCGAGGAGCAGAGTCGTGCGCACAAAAATCGAATGACGAAAGGAGGACTGCGATGACAAAACAACTTGCCAAAATCGTCGGAATGGTTGCCACCGTTGTTGTGATCGTCCTTGGTGGAATCTTGATCAGGTCCGCGCCCGTAACAAAGCAAAAGACAAGGATGTTGATAACGATGAATCAAAATTCAGCAGGGTTTCGATATAGCCTCAGGCCCGCTGAACGTGGCCAGGAAGAACCGGGCGCTGGTGGGATTAGGCAGCTATCTTTTTAATAGGCCGGACGTCTGCAACGCTCACAACGCCGGGCCTGGGAACAACCAATTCCTTCCAGGCAGAAACCCATTCTTTGGCGAGCCGAAGCACATCAACCCAGCAACGTATTTGGGCGGCAGCAGGAATTTCGGCCCTCTGGTGGCCGGTTCTGCGAACATTATCTCCCGTAACTTAACACCGGATAAGACTGGTCTGCCTTTCGGAGGCGACACGTTTGAAGAGTTTCGTCAGATCATGAGAACGGGTGTGGATTTTGATCACCTCCACCCCACCTGTCAGGGGTTCCCGACTCAACCTGTGTTCCGGCTCCGTTAAACGGTAACCTTCTCCAAGTGATGCCGTGGCCGAATTTTCAAAACATGACGGACAATGACCTGCGAACCATCTACGAAATATCTAAGAGCGATTCCCTGCATCGAAGGCCCAGCTGCACCAGGCCCCCCTCCACAACGACTGTCATTGATCTAGACGCGCTTGCCCAAGATTCATACCGAGAGCAAGGCTGAGTTCCTTGCCGTACCGGAACGGGCATCGCTGTCCGGATGGACTCGACGTGCTTTTGAAGCAACTACTTCCGATATTTTTTTGTGGTCCGTAGCAGTTTTTATTTGACGTCTGGACAAACGTCCGATATAAGACAGCCGCTTTCGAGCGACACTCCAGGTTTAGACGTCTATCACTGAGGGAATCGCGATGCGACATCTTCAGCGACACGCGACCCGGCATGCTAAGGAGAAGATTGAATGAGTATTTACGAAGCGTTAGGGATGGGTTATGTGGTTGCAGCCACCGCGACTTTTACAGCTGAAGTGATCTATTTTGCGGCAAAAGGGTTGATCTATTTGCAGCGACTGGTCCAGCGCGCCCAGGAAGAGGAAATCTTGGATCTCGAACGATCACTCAGCATCAAGCGAGAACTGGCCAACTCCGAATACTCCGGCGCCGTTTCGGCTAAATAAGCGAAGTCCTCACCCTGGATGGGTTGTCGACGGAAACTTTCAAATACGACTTCCACCCAAAGTCTATCAATCGCTCTAAGTGTGTGAAAATTGGTCCCCCCCGCGAATCTAGCACCTTTGGCGTGAGCGGGGTACTCGCGTCTCTGAGAACTGTAGCGGCGGTCATAAGACCGCCGCTACAGTTCAAACTGATGTTAAGATCGCAACGACCTGGTGCCGGTAAAAGCCGACGTCCGTTGGAACCGTATCATGAGCGCAATCTTGGAGGATTTGCGCTGGAAGCCGGCGACGCGAATGTCGGTCGAACTTACAACGTGGCAGCCGCCCGGCGCTTTTTATCGCTTCAGTCGTGAAGCTGAACGGAAAAGATCGGTCCGGCAAATCGTAATTTGAACCCTTTAGTGCCGGCTTCGTCATGGGCATCCCCATTTACGAGATTGAAGCCGCCCTGGAGACGCACATGTGGCGACACGGCAACAGATGCATTCACGTTGGTATGAATGTATCGTCCGAAAGAACCGTAAGACATTCCTTTTACTTCACCATCAAAGCTGAAAGTATCTCGGCGAAAAGGAAAGATACGGAACTTTCCGCCAATCATCGGTAACGGTACTCTGCGTTGCTCGGTTCCCGTTCCAACCTGCTGGCTTTCGACGCGAACAGTCGCACCGAAATATGCGACTCCCGCGACGAGCTCCAAATACCCTCGTGGTGCATTTACGAGATCATATTGATAGCCGCCAAAAATGTAATTGACGCTTGCTTCCGAATGGATCTTATCCTCTGTCGGATAATCCCGCCCGCTGAAATGGAAGGTCCGCGTGATCGTGTTGTCGCCATTGAGGCGATACGGAACGAATTCAAACGTGAACCCGTGCCTCTCCGCCGTTTTTATCAACGCTTTGATCATCGGATGTACCCTGGCTTCAATACCGAGATCCGATCGCAAATCCGTGGTCGTTCCGTGTGACAGCACGTTGCCCGATGGACTCAAAGGCCACAGGCCCGCCGTAAATTCATAGCCGTACTTTTCAGCCGACTGGGCTGTCGCAGAGGCCGGATGCCAGCAACTGCAAACAATTACGAGCACAATCGTAATGGTGACACGCATAAGAAAAGTGTACGTTCGGGTCACCCGCGCCAGTCCAGCACTAGCTTCAACGTCGCGTAAACTCATGAAGACTGGGCTAAACAACGAGCCGTGTCGTGGCTGTAGCGGCGCTCTATGAGAGGTGTGAACGAATTGGCTAGAAGTTGAGTTCGGGTATGCCCCTCCGCGCAGAGGAGAGGAAGGCTGCGGCATCAATAAATGTCGCGAAGCCACCGAAGAAGCCGCAGACGGGCGCGAAGCTGTAATATGGTCAGTCCGGCGAAATGTGCAGCCTGAATAGCTTCGCCGAACTGACCACCCCGGCCGCTCCGATTCCGGAACGGATCCAATTTATTGATGGCGCGTCCACTATTGAGGCTTCGCCCTATCGGGCTCGCGCTTCGCGCCCGAGGGGAATATTCTGCGCATTTCTCGCCATTGCCAATTCATTCGAGCGCCCGTTCTTTTGCGAATCAACGAGATACGGCTGCCTCAAGTGCATTCGCCGTTTCGAATGGGTTTTTCAGCAGCCTGCTAAAGCAGCTCGAAACGGAACAGATCGTTTTCTGCCTGGAAGTAGGCGCGGTGGAATTCCTCGGCGTCTTCGAATGAGGCTTTGGGCAGCCGCTTGAAGGCGAGTTGAATGTTGCAGGGCCGGGCATTGAATGGATATGGATCCACCTTAACGTGGTACGGCCCCAGCGGGATCAAGGTCACGCGGGTTTCTCTTTTCTCTGAATAGCTGACCGGGACCGGCTCAATGTAATCCTCGTAGGGTTCGTGGCAACAGAAGTAAAGGCCGAGCAGGTCCCATACTTGCATCAACCTGTAGTTGATCGAAACGGGATTCGCGTCCCACGATGCGCGCTCCCGCCCTTGCCACGCCTCGTTCCGCTCAATGAACTGCCGGACCTCGGGAGTCAGATCGCGCAGATTGTAACCACCCGGATGCGTGATCGTGCCGTACCGGTTTTTCCACAGACCCGTCCGATGCATATTGATGATCAACCCCGCATACCGGTCGATGCCGGCAAGCCAATCCAGACTCCACTGATAAGCCTCGAGTTGCATTGTGCCCAGCGGCACCTGCAAAAATTGATACGGCTCCCCGGTCTCGGGATGGAGCAGTGGACTGGTTTCGTACCGCAGCCAGCCGTAATCGTGGAAAGCCGCCGCCCGTACCACCGAGGCATACGGCTGGGGAGCGGCAAACGTGTCGTTTCCCCAACGGGCAGCAAGCTGCCCGACTAATCGGGAATGATCGGTCTGTCCGATCAGGATGAGTTCGTCGTTACCCTGTTTACGTACGATCATGGTTCCTTGCGTTGTAACAATCAGAAAAGCGAATTCCCGATGAGGATTTTGCTTTTCTTGATCAGGAAAAGTGATTTCCTGTTTGCCGGCGAACGCGGGCCGGTCGGCCCTTAATCCAGCCACATGAGCTTGGCCGGATTGTCGTGCAGCATGACTTTGACCTCATCCGGTTTGATTCCGAAAGCGAGCAGTGCGCGGATGAAGACTCTCATGCCGTCGATGCTGTCCATATGAAGGACCTGGCCGAAGTCGCTACCGATGATACATCGTTTGGGGCCGATTTCCTTGATCGTGCGAATTGTTTCCATCGGATCGGCCACCGGCTGATACAAGCTCGGAATCATCGGCTGGCAATAAGTCCCCACGTAAACGCCGAGTTCCGCGAGCTGCTTCATTTCATCCAACAGAAGTTTGTTGAGTTCCAGCAAAGGATGATCGAGCGTGGCACGGACGCCGAGTTCGCGCGCTTTTTTGGCGAGCGGCAGCAGTTCTTTGAAGTCCGTATGTCCAAACCCGATCCCGACTTTCTTGGCGGCAGCCATTTCCATGATTTGAACGACTTCGGGTAATACCTCTCCGGACTCACTCACCAGACGAACGCCGCCTCGCTCCGGATGTCCCGCGCCGCGCCAAAATCCCAAAGACGTGAACGTCGGAAACCAGATCATTTTGAAGTTGGGATACTGAAGCGCGATGCGGATTGCTTCGGGATTCATTCCCAAACACGTTCCCGCTCCGCCGTAAATCTCGACGCGATGCGTTAGTTCTCCCTTTTCGACGAGATAATCGATATGGCGTTGCGCGAGGAATGCGGCATTGGCGCTCACGTTCCAATGATCCTTGAATGCCAAGGCACGCATCCCGGCCTTCGAGGCGTCGATTGCGATCTGAATCATGTCCTGGGACCGCTGAACGAAATCGGGATACGCATGGATGTGGCAATCGATCGCGCCCTTCAACAACTCGTTTTCAATTCCCGGATAAATTTTGAGCATCTCCGGGTTGTCTTTGAGCATCTGATAGAAGTAGTCCTTCGCATTGAGTTGCCGGACTCGTTCGACCGTCAAGACGCGGCCTACGAGCAGTTGACGAGCCGCATCGGCATCCGCAGCAAAATCACACATAGAAAATCCTCCTAAGAAGGGAAATTCGGGGTCAGACGGGTGAATTCCCTATTTTTCACGTCCAAATAGGGAATTCACCCGTCTGACCCCGAATTTCCCCAGGCTTCGATAAAACGGCGGGCGTCTTCGATGACAGGCTCGGTAACCGGAACATAGGGAACAATCAGCCGATCCACGCCGGCTTCCACAAACGGCTGGAGCCTTTCCTTGATTTCTCTGACCGATGTCGCCGGAACCACCGGCAGCTTATCCATATAAGCGTCGGTCATCAGCGTGCTGGCCGCTTTGAAGCCGCCCGCTTTAAATGCTTCCTGGATCGCGTTAACCTCCGCCTCGAAACCGGAGGCTTTCAACATGTCTCGATAGTGGTCCGCAATGTTGTAGAAGGTCAGCACCTGTCGCAAGCGCGAACGGGCCGCGGCGCGATCGCTGTGCAGCGAGACACGTACTTTCGCGATGATCTTCACCTGCTTGGGATCGCGCCCGGCTTCGGCAGCCCCGGCATGGACGCGCGACGCGATCTCGCGAATCGTCGCAGGCGTTGCCATGTTGATGAAGACGCCATCGGAGATCTGTCCGACGAGCCGCGTCATCTGCGGCCCCAGACCGGCTAAATAAATGGGAAACGCCGGGTGACTCGGCTTCCATGAAAGTTGGAAGCGTTGACCTGTCGAGTAGATTGCCCCCTGATACTCGACCCGTTCTCCCGCGGCAGTCTTCCGAACGATTTCAATGTACTCGCGCGCGCGGCGCAGCGGGCGGTCGAATGTGCCGCCGTGCCAGGCCGCAATCGTCTTATTGGCAACTCCGAGACCCAGGAGAAGCCTTCCTCCGGAAAGATCCTGAAGCGTGGCCGACTGAATTCCCAGGGTGACGGCGCTCCGGCCGTAGATGTGATAGATAGCCGTTCCCAGATTCAGCTTCCGTGTGCGCGCCGCGATTCCGGAAAGAAGGACGAGGGGATCGGTACTGTTGGACTCGCCCTTCCAGAACGCGCCAAAGCCGGCTTGTTCGATCAAAGGAGATAATTCGACGATTCCCGCCACCGGATAGTGTGCGGCAGAATTCAATTCAATGTCATAGATCACGGAGTTGTCCTCGGAAAGCTACCTTAAATAAACGCCCGTGGGATCGATCTCTTCCCGCAACAAACGAAGCTCTTCCTGGGAAGGAAGAGGAGTGGGCGGAACCTCCCTCGGAATCTTTAAAGGAAAGCCCGTGTTCTCCACGACATCTTCCAAACGAGCCAGCGGATGCAGTGAAACGAGCGTGGCGGAATGCGTATTCGTATCGAATCCCATTACCGCCATGTCGGTGATCACGCGATGTGGACCGCCGCCGCGCAGGCCCAATTCCCGCCGGCCGCGGCCGCCAACAAATCCCGGGCTGGTCAAGTGAGCGACTGCTTCCGGCAGCTTGCGCTTTTCGTGGCGCATGATCATGATGACCCGCTTCGCATGCGATGCAATGTCGTTTCCGCCCGCGCTGCCGTTGACGTATCGGACTTTTCCCGAATCATCCTTGACCAGCGTCGTGTTGATGTTGCCGAAACGGTCGATTTCCAGCGCTCCCAGGAACCCGACATCGACGACGCCGCGATGAACATTCATCCCCATCACGTCCAGAAAACCGCTCCAGCACGTCGCTCGATACCAAATTCGCGGATCGGCCAAACCCACGGCGGTGTCGATCGGACTCATGTTCATGACGCCGATTTCCAAAAGTGCGCTGAGCCGCGGCGCATGGGTCCGTTGGGCCAGCACGCAGGCCACTTGGGGCAATCCGAGACCGACGACGACAACTTCGCCGTCACGCAGTTCTCTGGCTCCGGCAGCAGCCATGATTTCCGATGCGAGCACTTCCGGCATTTTGCCCCTCAACGCGCAGGAATCGAAATTCGAAGCGGGGAGCCTATCAGAATTGGAACAGCCTCTTCAAGCGCTGGCGGTCAAGGTGGTCCAGATCAGTGCTTGGGTTTCCAGTTGTAGATCAGCGTAATCGGAGAGGCCGTACCTTCGTCCGCGGCGAGATTGACCAGAACCGTTGGCCATCGGAAGACATGGCGTTTTGCTGCTTATATGGGCTGGGCAGGGGACCGCCGGCAATGCGGACCGGGAACAGGGCGCGGCCGGGGTGCTAGTTTCCAGCGACTGCCTGTCGGGCGACAACTTCACGGGAGCCGTCATCATCCTGCTGTCCAACGACAGGTAGAAGATTTCTTTACCGTTCTTGTTCCAACGCGGTTGTGCGCCACCGTTGGCCGAGATCCGGACTTTCCCGCCCGGTCCCGCATACGGCTGGACGTAGATCTCGAACCGGCCGATTCGTTCGACTGGCCCGCGCCCGCGGCACGCGGTACTTCGAAGCACGTTACGAAAAAATGTTCGAGATGCGTATCTCGATTCTGGGCAGCACCTCCGAATGTAAACTCGCATTGCCTGGATAAACCATGGTCCTGCCGGTTTCGAATGAACGGACCTCGACTTCTTTCATATCGATGTCGACGAGCCATAGCTCGCGAACTTTCATCGCGCGGTAGGTGTCGGCTTTCGTCTTCCGATCGTAAACGGCGCTGGATTTCGATACGACCTCGACCACAATATCTGCCGTTGTCCGATGGTTCGGTTTCATGCGTTTTTTGAGTTCGCCAGAGACATACATGAGATCGGGCTCAAGGTAGGTGTCATCGTCAATCCACAACGCCGCTCGCGGCGTATAGATCGTGCCGTCGTACCCGCATTGGTCGATTTGCCGTTGAAGGTGCTTATGCACCGCACTCACAGCGTCGTCATGTGTTTCATCCGGCGGAGGAGACATGTACAGGACCCCCTTGATGAGCTCCAGCTTTGAGTGATCGCTGGGCTCGGGCAGGTCCCAGAATTCCTGGAGTGTGTAGGTCTTGACCAAGGGCGAGGTCGTGATCACCATCACTCCATTATAAGATAGCGTCTCCGAACTGTTATGTTTCAGCAGAACTTCGCACCCCTTCATCATGGCGAACATGCCGAGCGCGCGCTGGCTTTGATTTGCGTGCGATGCAGGATCCGGCGCGAATTGTCGTCGAAGGCATCACGCCGGTGCATCGTCGAGCGGTTGTCCCACATTACGAGATCGCCGACCTCCCAAACCCTGCACCATACAGATGCTTCGTCGGTGGCATAAGACCAGAGCCTGTCGAGCAACGCTTCGGACTCCGAAAGGGGTAGTCCCTTAATGTAAGCGTTTCGGCGGCGGCCCAGGTAGAGAACGCGCCGTCGGGTTTCACGGTGAACGCAGACGAGCGGGTGATACACACCTGGGGAATGCACGGGATCGTCGCTCGCCGCCGTGCCTTGCCGGACATATCCGCCGCTGTTGTACGTCGCGTCATGTTTCAGACTGGAATTCGAAATTTCCTCTTTGAGCTCGTCCGGCAAGCTTTCGTAGGCACGATACATATTGCAGAAGTAGGTGTTGCCGCCTTCCGGGGGAACTTCCAACGCATAAACCATACTGGCTTTCGGCGGATCATCGAGGTAAGACATATCCGTATGCCAACTCGCTTCGCCGGCGCCGAGACTGCCGATGGGCTCTCCATTTTCGATCACGTTCGAAATGACATAAATTTCCGGATGACCTTCAACAAACCGGCGGCCGTTCTCTTGAATGGGCGCATGGTCCAGTTCGCCGAAGCGGCGACTGAAGGCAATCAGATCTTCATCGGTCAGTCGTTGCTCACGAAACAGCAAGACCTGATGGTCGAGCCAGGCTCGGTAAATGGATTCGAACTCATCGGCCTGAATCTTTGCGATATCTACGCCGCGAATCTCGGCGCCGAGCGCCTTTCCAGTAGGGATGATTTCCACGGTGGAATATTTTATCAGCCACAAACAGGCACAAAAATCACAAAAATGTCTGCGACTTTCGCACTTGACCGCAAAAGGGCGGCTGCCATATGGTGCGATGAGGGCCAAGTTCATGAAGAAAGTCGGGAAGAACGGCAAGAGAAAGCTGGAGAAAGCGCATCTCCGGCTCCGGGTCAATGGTGAAGAAGTCGAAGTTGCCTTCGCTCCGCACAAGACGCTGCTGGAGGTACTTCGCGAAGATCTGCGATTAACCGGCACAAAGCACGGCTGCGAATTGGGCGAATGCGGTTGCTGCGCGGTGCTGGTGGACGGCCGTCCGGTCCTTTCGTGTCTGGCTCTTGGCGTTGCGATGGAGGGCCACGAGGTTACGACCGTTGAAGGTATGGCCGTAGGAACCGAGCTTCATCCGTTGCAGCAGACGTTTGCTGAACTCGGCGCTGCTCAGTGCGGATATTGCACCCCGGGAATTCTACTGACCGCGAAAGCTCTCCTCGAGCACATCCCCCGGCCTTCACGAGACGAAATCAAGGAAGCACTTGCGGGAAACCTTTGCCGCTGCACGGGATACATCAAGATCTTGGAAGCCGTGGAATTGGCGGCCGCGCGGATGGCCGGTGAAAAAGCCGAACCCGCC
>WNEQ01000440.1_pt1 | contig 21539 bp, 20 predicted proteins | sample 5399971 | NCBI WGS metagenome assembly WNEQ01 (sample SAMN13153330, study PRJNA577476) | soil metagenome | isolation source: 20 cm grassland meadow soil 2 days after 1st rain plot 5 | place: USA:California | collected 2015-09-18
GTCGCGAAGGAGGTCGCACCGAAGGGAAACGTCTTGCTCGGCGCGAGCTTGAGCTTGGCGCTGGGCGTCGTCGGGCCCGGATTCCTGCTCGTCTACGCCCAGCAAGTCCTCGATCCAGGCTGGCTACGCCGGGCGTGGCGGCTACCCGCGATCATGGTCATCGGCGTCGGGGTGTCGTGGAGCACGAGCCTGGCCGTGCTCGACGGGCTGTGGAGGAAGGATCTCAGGTTCGTGCGCACCCCGAAATTCGGCATCGGTCCGGCCGGGGGACACTGGCGCGGCAAGGCCTACGTAGACCGGCGCCTCTGGGGGGGCTTCATCGAGGTCGCGCTCGGGCTCTACTGTGCCTGGAGCACCTGGCTCTTCTACGTCCACCAGAGCTATGCGGCCGTCCCTTTTCTCGCTCTCTACACGACGGGCTTCCTCACCGTGGGCGCCTTGACCCTCATCCACGCGACGCCTCGCGGCGATAACCAACGCGGGAGCGTGTGAGCGCTCGAGCGTGATGATCCGCTCCATCGCGCCGGGGTTGATCGCGGTAGTCTGGGCCGGGCAGGCTCTGGCGGGGGCGCCGGGGGGTAGCCTCGGGCAACTCGTCGCCGAGGGCGAGCAACGGTGGAAGAGCTCGCCCGACCCTCGGGACCCTGTCGCGTGCGCCACGTGTCACCACGATCCCGACGAGACGCGTGGATGGGCGGCGAGCTTCCCAAAGTACAGGCCGCTGCCGCCGCCCGAGGGTCGCGTGATGACGCTGCTTCAGGCGAATGCCGAGGCGGTGCAGCGTCATTACGGGCTCGCCGACTCGGCGCGGGCGGCCCTTGCGATCACCGCGTATCTGACCTGGCGCGGCGCCGGTGTGCCGGTCTCGCCGGGGATCGTCGCCGGCCAGCCAGTCTTCGACGGCCGGCTTCAGGCACTCGCCGAGAGCGTCGGACGCGGCGAGTGGCTCTACGCGCGCCGGTGCCAGAGCTGCCACGACCCCGGCGCCGTCGCTCCCGCCGCGCTCCGCTTCCCGCGCGCGGCGACCGGCCAGGTCGAGTCGCTCGAGGGCTTCCTCGGACGGCACCGGCCGGACCTTCCATCTCCCGGGCGGGACGGTCAGCCGACCGCTGACGTCATCGCCTTTCTAATGTCGCGGCTCGCCGGCCGGCCGGTCGGCGGCGCGCCGTAACGAAGGAGGCAGCATGACTCGCACCGTCCTCTCCATCTCCCTCGCACTCTGGCTCATGGCGCTCATGCTCCCGCCTGGCGCGGACGCGGTGACGGCGATCACGGGCATGGTGCGGAGCCAGAGCGGCCAGCCGCTCCCCGGCCTGGTGCTGCTCGAGAAAGGGGAGATCCACAACAATCGCTGGGACCGCGGGGCGCGGGTCGATGCGAGCGGCCGCTTCCGGATCGAGCTCGCCGAAGGCGGCCAGTACGGGCTGCACGCGTACTCGAGCGGGTACATCTACAAGCCGAATGCGGTGAGGGTGGAGACCGGCGCAACGCTGGAGGTCGAGGTCGTGCTCGTGCCCGAGCCCACGAGGGCGAACGACCCCGTCATCAAGCGGGTCGAGTTCGTCCCGAGCGAGACGCGGAAGGGCAAGGCCGCGATCATCAAGCTGGAGGTCTCCGACCCCAACGGCGATCTCGGGCCCCAGGTGCTGGCGTTCAACGCGGCGGCGGGGCGCGCGTTCGCCATGGCCCCGCCCCGCTGGGTGTGGAGCCTCAAGTCGAACTATCCCGACGGCGTGTACCAGCTCGAGGTCGACGTTTCGAATGCGCCCACCGAGCCGCGCGACTGGCACTTCGTCGTCGCCGATCACAAATGCAACACGACCGACATCCTGAGCTTCCCCCACGAGCCAAAGCCACCTCAGGTGATTCGGCCGTGAGGCCCGGGGCGTGGCCGACGGGCGCGCGCGACAGGGGTCGAGGGGGCCCGTTCCCATCACGTGGCAACGGACATCACGCGCCCAGATGGAGCCCAGCCGCGACGGGGCAGCGAACGCCTACCGCGTGGCCCCGTGATCCCCTGCCGCACGCGCCCGTCGGCCACACTACATGCCCTTGATTCGGGCGGCACGGAGGACGGCGATGATCGTCATGCTGTCCACGATCTCGCCTGACAGCACCAGCTCCAGGACCTCCCGGAACGGGAACGGGCGGATCTCGATGAATTCCGTCTCGTCCGGAGGAAGCGCGAGCTTCACCATCTCCTCGCCCAGGAAGAGGCAAGCGGTCTCGTCCATGATGCTCTTGCTCGTGTGATAGGTGCTCACGGGAATCAGTCGGCCGGCCCGGTAACCGACCTCCTCCCCGAGCTCGCGCTGGGCCGCCTCCTCCACCGACTCCCCGGCATGGACCCCGCCCGTGGGCATCTCCCACGTCGTCCGGCCGGCCACGTACCGGTACTGCCGGACCAGGAGGACAGTGTCGCGATCGAGGAACGGGAGGACGCCCACGCACTCTCCGCAGCTCACGACACCATAGATCGTGGTGCGTCCGTTGGGCAGCTCCACGAGGTCCTCCCGAAGGGAGAGCCAGCGATTCTGGTAAATGGGCTTCGTGGACACCGTCTTCCAGGGGATCTCCGAGAGCCTTTTCATCGTGTGAGCTCCAGCAAAAATCTGCGGGTGTGCCGAGGCACGTCGCCGTCCGACGCTGCCTTCTCGAGTCGGGCGAGATCCTCGGGAGTGTCGATGTCGTACCACGGCGGAAGGCACACGACCCGAAGTCCCTTCGCGTCGGCGCGCCGGATGGTCTCCGGGAGGACCTGACTCGTGCTCCACGCCATCGCCTCGAACAGCTCACGGTGCACCGTCCGGAGCCCGATCAGGTAGTAGCCGCCATCCTCGGTGGGGCCGAGCACCACGTCGATCTCGGGCGTCGTGACCAGGTCGAGCGCCTGCTGCAGGAATCCGAGGGGCAGCGTCGGCGTATCGCTGTCGATCGCGAGCGCACCCCGGTGGCCTTTGTCCAGGAGCTCGCCCAGGCTGTTCGCGAGCCTGTCGCCGAGATCCGCGCCCCGCTGCGGGACGAGGACGAAGCCCGGCGCTACCTCCTCGAAAAAGGCCCGCGCCTCGGCGGGCGTGTAGGCGATCGCGAGGCTGGCCGTCCTGAGCGACCTGACCTGCTCGATCTTGTCGAGCAGGAAGCGGCGATAGAGCTCCGCCGCGTCCGTGAGGGAGAGCGGAGGACAGAGCCGAGTCTTGACCTCGCCCGCCCGGGGCGCCTTCGCCATGATCGCGACGGCGACGGGCGCCACGGCGGGATCCCCGTCAAAGGTCACGGAGCCGGACCACGGCCACGCGATCGGCACTCTTCAGGGCCAGATAGAGCAAGCCAGCCTCCGGATCCAGCGTGGCGCTCGAGACGTTCCGCGGGATCCGGCGCCCCACGACCGCTCGCGCGGCTTCGTCCACGATCGAGAGCGTATTCCCCCGGTTGTTGACCACGTAGACCCGCCCGGCCACCTCATCGACAGCGATGCCGATCGGATAGTTGCCGACCGGCAGCGTGGTGAGGACGCTCAACGTGCGACCGTCCAGGACGCTCACGCTGCCGGCCTCCGTGTTCAGCACGTAGACGATCCCGCTCTTTCCGTTGACCCGGAGATGCGTCGGGCCCCGACGCACGGGGACCGTCGCGATCGGGAGACCGCGCGCTCCGTCGACGACGACCACCCGGTCCTCTTTCACGCTCACGACGAAGACGCGCTCCGTCGCGGGATCCACGGCAACACCGCCCGGCCCGCGACCCACCGGGACTGTGAAGAGGACCTGTCCACTCCGGCCGTCGAGGGCCGTGAGGGAGCCGTCACCCTCGTTGGCGACGAACACCCGGTGCGTGGAGCGATCTACGGCGATCCCGTGCGGCTGTCGCCCCACGGGGACCCGCAGGGCCTCCCTGAGGTCTCGCGTGTCGAAGACGGCGATGAAGCCGTTGCCTTCGTTTGGCGCGTAGAGACGGCCCAGCGCGGGATCCACCGCGAGATGCCGGGCGCGGCTCATGAGCCGGATCGTGCCGATCCGCTCTCCCGTGGCGCTCAGGACCGTGACCGTCGCGCTTCCCTCATCGGCGACGAAGAGGCGGCCCGATCCGGAATCGAAGACGAGATCCTCTGGCCACTGGCCCACGGGGAGCGTCGTGACCCTCGGCACCTCCGCGCCAGCCATGCAACCAGCAAGCGCGAGGCCGAGGGCCAGGGACGCGACCTTCATCGGATACGCAGAGTACCCCAGCTCGGCCGGCTACGGGAGAGACGGCGCCTGTCGAGACCGTGTCTCCGGCTCGGTCCCGCCTGCGGGCGTCGCGCGGACGGGTGCAACGCTGGCGCCGGCGAGCTTCCGGATCTCGAGGTGCACCCGACGGTTGATCTGATGGCACTCCTTGCCGGGGTCGTCGCACAGGGAGCCGTTCTGCCCGATGGTGACGACCCTGACCGACGCATCGGGGACGCCGAGCTCGACCAGGAACTGCTTGACCGTCTCAGCGCGCCGCTGCGCCAGCATCTTGTTGTACTCGGGCGGGCCCTGGCGGTCGGCATAGCCCTGGACGAGCACCACCCAGGCGCTGGCCCGGTCGATGATCGCAGCCGTCTCCTGAAGAACGCGGACGGCGTCGGCCCGGAGGTGTGCGCTCTTGAAGTTGAAGTAGACGTCGGCGTGGACGGCCTCGAGGCCCGTCGGCGCGGAAACCACTACACCCGAGGGTGTCGGCGCGGCGGCCGGCGAGGTCGCGACGGCGCCCGGCTTGGCCCGGGCCTCCTCCATGCCGCTGAAACCAACCCAGTAGGTCGCGATCATTCCGGCGGCGACCATCAGGAGCACCCCGACGAGCATCGCCAGCTCCTTCCCACTTCGTGCCCCGGTCGCCTGCTGCTGCAAGTTCTGCTGTGTGTTGGCCATGGCTGTTTCCTCCTTGGAGAGGAGACAGAGCAACACGCGAGCCACGGCGGCTGGGGAAGATGGGACGAATGGTTTCACTCACTTGTCGGCGGAACGCCGTCGCCCGATGCGGGGAGAGCCCCGCATCCCCGCTGCCTGGCCCCGCGTCCTCGCGGGCAGGTCAGACGCGGGCGCTCGGAGGACGGCGCTCGAAGTGCTGGCGGACCAGGAACTCGAGCGAGCGAAAGTGGCGCTCGGGCAGGTTCTTGAAGCGCCGCCGGCATGCGGCAAGGGCGGCTTCGGCGGAGTCGAATCCCGCAACGGCTCGCAGGAGGTGCTCGTGGTACTCGGAGAGCTTCAACTCCACGGCGCGGCCCAGCGCCGGGTCGCCGGCCAGAGTCAGCGCGGCCTTGCGCCGATCGCCGCCGCTCTCGACAAGGGCGCGGAAGCCGAGGCCCTTGAGCCGCTGCGTCACCGTGCTCCGGTCCCACCCCAGCGCCCGCGCCGTCGCCTGCATGTCGAATCCGTGCTGGCGAAGGCAGGCGAGGACCGCTGCGTCGCCGGCGGCATCGCCCCTCGCGTCGCCCACCGGCGCGAGCCGCAGATCGTCCGGTGCGAGGACCGCGCGATCGGCGAGCGCGACGGCCTGGCGGAGGCAGTGCTGGAGCTCCCGGACGTTGCCGGGCCAGTCGTACCGCTCGAGCGCCAGCAGCGCCGCCTCTGACAGCGTGACGCGCCGGGCCGCTTCGGCTGCTGCTTCCTCCAGGAAGCGCGCCGCCAGCGGTCCCACGTCCTGGCGCCGGTCGCGCAGCGGAGGCAGCCGGAGCACGAGACCCTTCAGGCGGAAGTAGAGGTCCTCCCGGAACCAGCCCTCCGCGATTCCGCGCTCGAGGTCCCGGTTGCTGGCGGCGACGACCCGAACGTCCACCGCGGTGGAACGTGTCGCCCCGACCCGGTAAAAGGTCTTGTCTTGAAGCACGCGGAGGAGCTTGCTCTGGTGCTCGGCCCGCAGCTCGCCGACCTCGTCAAGGAAGATCGTCCCACGGTCAGCCTGTTCGAAATATCCTCGATGCTCCGCGACGGCGCCCGTGAAGCTTCCCTTCACGTGCCCGAACAGCTCGCTCTCGAACAGCTCGGGCGGAATCGCGGCCATGTTCACCGCGACGAACGGCCCGCCGGCGCGCGGGCTCAGGCGGTGGGCCGCCCGCGCGAACAGCTCTTTGCCCGTCCCCGGCTCGCCGAGGATGAGGATCGGCAGGGACGCACGCGCCGCCTTCTCCAGATCCCGGAACAGCGCCAGCACCCCGGGATCGCGGGTGATGATCCCGACTTCCGCGCACTGTCGCCGCAGTCGCTCCTGGTCCGCGTCGTCGAGCTGCACCTGTCGCGTGTCGGCGGCTCGCAGCTCGCGCTCCAGGTCGCGGAGCTGCCCTCGCGTCTGCTCCTCCTGCGCCCGCGCCTCGCCGAGCTGCCGCCGCAGCGCCTCCGTGGTCTGCAGCAGCTCGCGCTCGGCGCCGCTCGATCGCGCCACCGCGGCGCGCGCCGCCTCGAGGTCTTCTTCCAACGCCTCGACGGTGGACTCCTGGCCCACCAGGGCCTCGCGAATCTTCCCCACCTCGCCTTCGAGGTGCCGGAGGCGATAGGCGGAGCCGAGCTGGTTCCACCCGAGGGCGCCGGCGCACGCCACGACCACCGCGCCGAGCGGCAAGACCGCCGGTAGCAGGACGCCGATCAGCGATGGCGACAGCAAGAGAGCGACGACATAGCCCGCGGTCAAGACGGCGACTCCGCCCAGCGCCTTCCACCAGGAGAGCGCCAGGCAGAGCCATGCCGTCAGCCCGGCGACGACGAGCGCGCCGAGCAGCGTCCACCCGAGCGGCGCCTCTCTCAGCCACGATCCTGCCAGCACGGCGTTGAGAAGCTGGGCCTGGATCAGGACGTCGGACATGGGACCCACCGGCGTGCGGTACTGACCGCGAGCGGGCTCGGCGAGAACGAGCACGATCTTGCCGTCGACCAGGCGCTGGAGCGTCTCCACCCGCCGCTCGTCGATCACCGTCCAGATGTCGAGGAACGACACGAGGTTGAGCCGTTGCGGCGCGGCGTAGCTGACGAGCGCCCGGCCGCGCCCATCGAGCGGGATCCGCACCGGCGCGAGCCCCGAGCCGGGCTGCGGGATCACGACGCCGCCACGCGCCACCACGACCTGATCCGGCCGCACGTCCATGAACGCCATCGCAAGCGCCAGGCCGAACGACGGCACGGCCGCGTCGTCGAGCCGGACGAAGACCGGAACCCTGCGTACGACGCCGTCGGGATCGACCGCGGCAAGCGTGTGGCCGACGGCTCGGGCGTGCTGCGCGAGCCCGGGCAACGGCCCCGCGAAGGGCAGCGCCGCAGGCAACGCCAGCGGCATCCGCGCACCCGGCAGCCAGGATCGGTGGGCCGCCAAATGCCCATCGAGCGGCGCCGCGCGGGTGAGCTCGAGCGAGATCGGATAGACGACGGCGTTCGTCAGGGCGGTCGCCTGGCTCAGCAGCGCGTCGCTCGACGCGCCACCGCGACCTGGCGCGCTCGGCTGCCCGAGCGGGACATCGAAACCGATGGCAGCGGCGCCGGCGCGGGAAAGACTCGTGATGAGTCGGGCGAGGACCGCCCGGTCCCAGGAACCCGTACCGAATCGGGCCTCGCTCGCCGGGTCGCGGGCGACGACCAGCAGCGCGGGGCTGACGGGCGCCGCCGCGCGCGCGCGAACCCCGCGATCATAGACCGACCACTCGAGCGCCGTGGCGCCCGCGCCACCGAGGGCGGCCACACCCAGTGCCAGGAGGGTCGCCGCGAGCCCGATCACCGCGGCCATGAGTGCGTGGCGGGGAATCGCGGGGCTCCTGACGATCGTGGGGCTCCTAACGGACGGGCGCGCGCAGACCCTCGGCGGCCGCGCGGTTGAAGTAGCCGAGAATCCGCGCGTCGTGCGCGGGCAGCTGTCCTTCGATGCCCTGCTCGTAGAGGGTCTCGAGCAGGCGCTGCGCCGGCTCGCTCAGCGCGGAGGCCTCGCGGATCAGCACCGGCACCGCTTCGCGTACGCGTCCATGCCGGAGCAGCGCGCCACCCAACGTGTCGTCGCCGTTCGCCCCGAGGTTCGGGAAGTCCCTCCAGAGCGCAATTCGGTAGTCCCGAAACGCTTGCTCGACGGCCTGGCGATCGGCCGACGCGCGCCGGCCCCGCCCCAGCGCGACCTGGCGGAGCTGCGCTAGCGCTTCGTCTGCCTGCGTCACCCCCTGCTCGGCCGCCCGGAACCACCACATGATGGCCACCGCCAGATCGCGCTCGACTCCCAGGCCTCCCGCATAGGCCGTGCCTGCGAAATACTGCGCCCGCGCGTGCCCCGCCTGGGCGGCGGCGAGGAACTCCGGCGCCGCCTCGGCATCGCGCTGGACCAGCCTCAGCACGAGCGCGAGGTTGTAGCGCGCATCGTGGTTCTGCGGGTCGCCCGCGAGAACACCACGGTATGCGTCGATCGCCCCGTTGAGGTCGCCCTGCGCGTAGCGCACGACGCCCAGGCTGTAGTGCGCCTGACGCAGGTCGGGGCGTTCGTTCAGGAGTTGCTCGAGCTCGATGCGCGCCGCCGCACAGTCCTGCTTCGCCACGAGCGCCGTCGCCAGGGTGAGCCGAGCCGTGACGGCATCGGGCTGGCGGCGGAGGGCCGCGCGCAGCTCGTCGACCGCCGCGTCGAGATCGCCCATGCCGTAGAGGGCGAGCCCGAGGCTCGCGCGAGCCTGGATCAGATCGGGCTCCCGCCGCAGCGCCTCGCGCAGCGCCGTCGCGGCCGCCGCCATCTCGCCGCGGGCGATGAGGGCCTGGCCCTGTTCGAGATACGCCTGCGCACGGGCCTGGGGCGTCGGGGCCGGGGAAGCGACTCCCACGCACCCAGCCTGAGCGAGAGCGAGCAGAATGAGGAAGCGCGACACTGTCTACGCCATCATAACGCCGACACTCGCCTTGACTGTCAGCCCGAGGCGCGCTAGTTACTTCACGCGGATCGAGGAATTTGGGTCGCAGAGGAACTTTAGGCTACGATAACCTCAAGGCCAAAGACTTCACGACCAACCCTCAAGCTCTGAGGGATTAACCCAGGACCTCGGACTCTCCACCGGCCGTCACTACGGACAGACGCGCCGGGGGCCTTGTTCGTCGGCTCACCGTCCGGCCTTCACGCGCTTCACGCGCCCCGAGGACGGGTTCATGAGGCACTCCTGTGCACCATCGCTACTCGTGCTGCTGCTCACCGTCAACGTCCTGCCGCTCTGTCACGCGATCCAGGCGATCCCGAGGTGGGAAATCGGCTTCGTCCTGATCGATGACGAGCGCAACGAGTTCCGCATCTTCAATCTGGACGGGCTGCCGGTGACCTGGTCGAGTGAGCTCACCGGCCGACGGGTCACGCTGGGGAACCAGGTCGAGCTGGTGGGGACGCTCGCGCACCTCGGTTACACCGGCTGCCGCGAGAAATGGATCGAACGGAAATGAGGTGATCGGGGAAGCGACGCGAATCTTAGGGGAGGGCTGCGTGTAGGGAGACCTCACCGTGAACTTCGTCGTTGACGGCGCCCGCAACTGCGGGTAAGACTGTCCGCGTGATCGGGCGGAACTTGAGGTGAAGCCGCCATCCCGTGAACCCTCCTACCGTCGAACGTAAGCTCGCCGCCATCCTCAGCGCCGATGTCGAGGGCTACAGCCGCCTCATGGGCGAGAACGAGGTGGCGACCGTCCGAACACTCACCGCCTACCGCGAGGTGATGGCGACTCTCATCCGAGAGCGCCGCGGCCGTGTGGTCGATGCCTCCGGGGATAACCTGCTGGCGGAGTTTGCCAGCGTGGTGGATGCGGTGGAGTGCGCGGCAGAGATTCAGCGAGAGCTCAAATCGCGGAACGCGCAGCTGCCGGTTCCCCGCAGGCTGGAGTTTCGCATCGGCATCAACCTCGGGGATGTGATCGTGGAGGGTGAGCGCATCTATGGGGACGGCGTGAACATCGCGGCGCGCGTGGAGGGACTGGCCGAGGCGGGAGGCATCTCAATCTCCGGCACGGTCTATGACCAGGTCAAGAACAAGCTGGCGCGCGCGTACGAGCCTCTGGGCGAGCACGTCGTCAAGAACATCCTGGAGCCGGTCCGGGTCTATCGGGTCCTGCTCGAGCCCAAACCCGCTGGCACGGGTCGGGGACTCGCGAGGATTGTCGGGCGGCGCTCGTGGCGACGGGCGACGTTGTCTCTGGGCCTTGTCCTGTTCGTCGTCGCGGGAAGCGTGGCGGTCTGGAGCCTCTACTTCCGCTCGCGTTCCCCCGGAATGGAGTTGCCCAACAAGCCCTCCATCGCCGTGCTCCCCTTCGAGAACATGAGCGGCGACGCCGGGCAGGAGTACTTCAGCGACGGGATCACCGAGGACCTCATCACCGGCCTCTCCAAGCTCTCGGGGCTGTTCGTGATCGCGCGCAACTCCGTCTTTGCTTACAAGGGCAAGCCGGTCAAGCCCGCTCAAGTGAGCCGTGAGCTGGGCGTGCGCTACGTTCTGGAAGGCAGCGTTCGCAAGGCCGGGAACCGGGTGCGGATCACCGCGCAGCTCGTCGATGCCACCACGGGGTATCACCTGTGGGCGGAGCGTTATGACCGGGACCTGAAGGACGTCTTTGCGCTGCAGGATGAGGTCTCGCAGAAGATCGTCGGGGTCCTCGCGGTGAAGCTGACCATTCCAGAGAAGGACCGTCTCGGGCGAACGCCCACGCGGAACCTCGAGGCTTATGACTATGTCTTGCGCGGCATGGAGTACCAGCGGCGCACCACGGAGGAGGCGAATGCCGACGCGCGAAAGATGTTCGGAAAAGCCGTGGAACTGGACCCGGACTATGCGATGGCGTACGCCGCCCTGGGGTGGTCCCACTTGCAGGCGTGGCAGTTTCAGTGGAGTCGAGACGCCGAGACGTTGCAGCGGGCCTTCGAGCTGGCCCAAAAGGCCGTCGCCCGGGATGACTCGCTGGCCGGCCCCTACAGGCTACTGAGCCAGGTCTCGCTGTGGCAGAAAGAGCACGCGCGGGCGATCGCCCAGGCGGAGCGGGCCGTGGCCCTGGCCCCCAACGATGCTGACACTTATGAGAACCTGGCAGAGGTCCTCGCGTGGTCCGGGATGGCGGAAGAGGCCATCGGGTACATCAAGCAGGCGATGCGCCTCAATCCGCGGTATCCCTTCTTTTACTCGTGGACGCTCGGGCACGCGCTGTACTTGACCGGACGGAGTGATGATGCGATCGCGACCCTGAAAAAGGTGCTCGAGCGGAACCCCAATTTCGTGCCCGCCCACGCCTTCCTGGTTGTCCTCTACAGCGAGCAGGGCCTTGAGCGGGAAGCACGAGCCGAAGCGGCGGCAGCCTCGAGGCTCAGCCCGCAGGCTTCCGTGGAGAGCCTGAGACAGATCGTGCCCTACAAGAATCAGAGAGATCTCGATCGTTTTCTGGCCGCTATGCGCAAGTCGGGGTTGAAATGAAGATCGGCCTCCGGGCGCCTCGTCCTACACGGCCAGGTAGCCACCGTCGACGACCAGCTCGGTCCCGGTGATGTACGAGGCCTCGTCCGAGGCCAGGAAGAGCACGGCGTAGGCGACTTCCTCCACGCGGCCCTCCCGCTTCATCGGCACGGCCCTGAGCGTCTTCTCGCGCCACGCCGGATCCGCCGACGCCTTGGCCGTCCGCATCGGCGGCATGACGCCGGGATGCACCGAGTTGACCCGGATGCCGTCCTTGGCATACTGCACGGCGGCCGACTTGGTCATGACACGCACGGCCCCCTTCGACGCGTTGTAGCCCATGTGGATCCGGTCCTGACCGACGAAGCCCGAGATCGACGAGATGTTGACGATGGCGCCGCCGCCGGCCCGCTGCAGGGCGGGGACGGCGTGCTTCATCCCGAGGAAGACGCCCTTGGCGTTCACGTTCATGAGGGTGTCCCACGCCGCCGTGCTCGTGGTGTCGGGATCGAACGTGCCGCTGATTCCGGCGTTGTTGACCAGGACGTCGAGCTTGCCGAAGCTCGCCACCGTGGTGTTCACGGCCGCCTGCCAGTCCGTCTCGCTGGTCACGTCGAGCCTCACGAACCGCGCCTGACCGCCCGCCGCCGCGATCTTCTCGGCCACCTCATGCCCGTCGGCCTCGAGGACGTCGCCGACGACGACCCGCGCGCCCTCCCTCGCGAAGATCGTCGCTTCGCTCCGGCCCATGCCGCTGGCACCGCCCGTGATGAGCGCCACCTTGCCCGAGAGCCTCATACGGTCGCCTCCCCTGTCGTCTTGCTCACCGCCTGCACCCGGATCATGATCACCGGGCTCATTCTATTCGGGCGTCGCCCACCAGGCGAGCGAGATCCTCGCGGGTCGGCGGGCGAGGTCGGGCCTCACCGCGCGCGCTCGCCGGCCAGCGCCGCGCCCGTCGTGCGAACGACGTCCACGAGCGCGGCGACGTCGTCTTCCGTCGTCGCATAGTGGAGCACGCACGCCCGCAGTGCAAAGTCGCCGCGCAGGACGGTGCCGGTGAGGAAGGCGTTGCCCCCGCTCTGGATCGCCTCCATGATGCGTTGATTGAGATCGTTCAGGCGCGCATGATCACCCCGCAATCCCGGCGGCACGTAGCGGAAGCACACGATCGACAGCTCGACCGGTGCGAGTCGCTCGAGATCGGGCGCGGCGTCGACACATGCGGCCAGATGCGTCGCGAGGGCAATGTGGCGCGCGACGAGCGACGTAACGCCGCGACGCCCGAGGTGCTGGAGGACCATCCACAGCTTGAGCGCGCGGAAGCCGCGCGTCTGCTCGGGACCGTACTCGGAGAACCACGGCAGCCCGCCGAAGCCCTTGCCCTCCTCGGTGCGGAGATACGGGGACACGAGGCTGAACGCCTCGCGCAGCACGACGCCGTCGCGCACGAGCACCGCGCCGCACTCGATGGGGACGGAGAGCCACTTGTGCGGGTCCAGCGCCAGCGAATCGGCGCGCTCCAGTCCCGTGTAGCGCGACGCTCGCGCGGGATCGAGGACGCCGAAGCCGCCGTAGGCACCGTCGACGTGAAACCACAGGCCGTGCGCGGCGCAGATATCCGCGAGGGCGTCGAGCGGATCGACGGCGCCGGTGCTCACGGTTCCTGCGCTCGCTGCGACGCAGGCCGGCACGCGGCCGGCGGCGCGATCCGCGGTCACCGCATCGCGGAGCGCCGGGACGCTCATCCGGAAGTCCGCGTCGACGGGAATCGTGCGGATGGACGCCGCGCCGAGCCCGAGCAGCTCCGCGGCCTTGCGCAGGCAGCTGTGCCCCTCCTCCGCCACGTAGAGCATGAGCGGCGGATGGCCGGCCTGAAGCCCGTCGTCGCGCACGTTCCAGCCTTGCGCCGCGGCCACTCGGTGGCGGGCCGCCGCGAGTCCGATGAGCGAGGCCATCGAGCCCCCGCTGACGAGCAGGCCCATGCTCCCGGCCGTCGGGAACCCCACCAGCTCCATGAGCCAGCGAATCACGCCCCGCTCGAGGTAGATCGCGGCGTGATCGCCGCCCGCGCAGCTCGGGTTCATCGCCGCGGCCAGGAACTCGGCGAGCACCCCGATAGGAGCGGGCGGTGAATTGACCCAGCCGAAGAACCGTGGATGCCCGTTGCCCATCGGGTGCGGCAGCACGGCACCCCGGAACGCCTCGAGAATGACCTCGGGCGCCGCGCCCGCCTCGCCGAGCGGCTGCTCGAGCAGCGCCCGCCGCTCGCGCGCGTCCATCGGACGAAAGACGGGGCGCGCGCGGAGCCCGGCGAGGTACGCGGCGACGAGCTCGACGATCTCGTGGCCGAGTCGACGGAAATCGTCGGGGACGAGCGCCGGCGGTGTCATCGGGAGCGGTGGCGCTTGGCGTTCGTCCGATGCGCGTGGCCCGCGACGTCCATCGCAAGATAGTAGACGCAGTCCCTGCCGCCGGGATTGGCGAACGCGTGCACACAGTCGCCCGCATAATAGATGCTGTCGCCGCGACGGAGCGTGTAGGGGGCGCCGTCGATGGTCAGACGGAGCGTGCCCCGCTCCACGGCCAGATACTCACGCGAGCCCGCTGCGTGCGGAGAGAAGGCGCCGGCATCCACGCCCGCCGGAATTGTGGTGCGCATGAGCTCGAACTCCACGCCGGGCAGGACCGGCGAGAGAATACGCCGCTCCCAGCCCGATGGATCGTGCGCGACGTCCTGCGCTCCGCACCGGAGCACGACGACTCGCGACGCCCGCTCGTCGCCGAGGAGCCGGGCGATGCTCGTGTCGAGCCCCGTGGCGATGCGATCCAGCACGAGGACGGTCGGGGCTTTGCCGCCACGCTCGACGGCGGAGAGCATGCTGCGGCTCACCCCGCTCCGCGCCTCGAGGGCCTCCAGGGAGAGCCGCCGCCGGGCGCGCTCCTCCCGTATGCGCCCGCCGAGCCGCGCCAGATCGAGACCCCGTGACACCTTCGCCGCTCCCCGCACCCTCTCTCCTATAGCGATCGTAGTCTACTATAGTAGAATCGCGCCATGAAGGAAAGCCCGGCGATCGTGCCGTTCGACGCGTCGCACGCGGCGGCCGTGCTCGACGTGATCGGCGCCGTGTTCCGCGAGTACGCGATGACCTTCGATCCGTCGGGATTCGACGCGGACCTCACCGACATCCGCGGCTCCTACCTGGAGCGCGGGGGCCGGTTCTGGGTCCTGGTGGACGACGGCCGCGTGGTCGGCACCGTCGCGGTCGTGCCGGCGGGGCGCGGCGCCTGCGAGGTCAGGCGGCTCTACCTGCTTCCCGCGTACCGTGGCCGCGGCCTCGGACGTGCGCTCATGGAGCGGGTGTTCGACTGGGCGAGGATGTCCGGCTCGGGGCTCGTCGTCGCGTGGTCCGACGCGCGGCTCGTGACCTCGCACGTCATGTACGAGCGGCTCGGCTTCACGCGCTTCGGCGAGCGCACCTGTGACGATATCGACCGGAGCCGCGAGTGGGGCTTCAGGAAAGAGCTCGCGCCGTGAGCGCGGCTCGCCCCCTCACTCGAGCGGCTTCGCCGCCCGGAGAAGCGCCACGTTCTCTTCGACCGTGTCCGTTCCGGTGATGGCGCGGAGAACGATCTCGTCGACCACTCCCTGCCACTTTCCGAGCGCGGGCGCGAGGGCGTCCGGACTCTGTGCCGCGATCGCCGTCTCCACCGGCTTCACGCCCATGCGCGCGAAGTGGGCCGCGTACGCCGGGATCGTCGCGTAACGGGCCGCCTCCTCCAGCAGTCGGTCGCACGCCGCCGCCCCGAGAGCGACGCGGACGTACGCGAAGAGCTTCGGCATGTGCCGACCCGCCGCCGTCGCCCCGACGCGCACCCACTCGGCCGAGCGACGCGCATGCTCGGGTGTCAGCCAGTTGAAGAGCACTGCGTCGGCGACCTCCCCGGCCAGGCGGCACATCTGGGGACCGAGCGCCGCCACGACGAGGCGCACCGGGAGCTCGGACCGCAACGCGGCGACCCCGTCGCGCACACGTCTGAGGGCGCCCGGGTTCGGGCTCCCCACACCCAGGAGGAGACGACCGAGGGGAAGCGCGTTGGCGCGCACCCCCTGGACGATGCTGTCCGGTCCGCGCGTGTGGAGGGGAATCACCCCGATCCCGAGCTCGATATGCCGTGTCTCCTTCGCCGCCAGCGCGAGCGCCGCCAGCCCATCGGTCGCGCCGGGATGGTTCACCCAGAAGGAGCTGTACCCGAGCCCCTCGGCCTCCCGCGCTGACGCGCGGATGATCTCGGGCGCCGCGCCGGCGAACAATGCAAAGCCCCGTCCCATCTCTGTCTCCTCTCGCACGAGTCTCACGCGACCAGTCGCGCATCACATACGAATTCGCGGCGCGGCGAGAATAGCACGGCAACGTAGCCGATGGTGCCCCCGTCCGCTATCATCCCCGGCACATGGCCAACCGCTGGGTGGCGCTGGCGATCGTGTTCGTCACCCGCACATCGATGGGCTATCAGTTCCAGTCCGTCGCCTCCGTCGGACCGCTCCTCGTCTCCGAGCTCGGGCTCACCTGGGCACAGCTCGGCTTGCTCATCGGCCTCTACATGCTGCCCGGCGCCTTCTTCGCGCTGCCGAGCGGCGTCGTCGGCCAGCGCCTGGGCGAACGCCGAACGGTGGTGGGCAGCCTCGCGCTCATGGTCGTGGGCGGCCTCGTGACCGCCGCCAGCCCCGGCTTCACCGTCGCCGCCGCCGGGCGGTTGCTGAGCGGCATCGGCGCCGTGCTCATGAACATCCTGCTCGCCAAGATGGTCGCCGACTGGTTCGCCGAGCGTGAGATGTCGACGGCGATGGCCGTCATGCTCACGAGCTGGCCGGTCGGCCTCGGCGTCGCCGCCGCGACGCTCGGCGGCCTCGCCACCCGCTCGTCGTGGCGGATGGCGATCGTGGCGACGGCGCTTGCCGCCGCCCTCGGGCTGGTGCTGATCGCGTTCGCGTACCGCGACCCGTCGCGCACGGCCGGCGGCGCGGCCGGGGCGCCGCCGGCGCGCCGCGCGGGGCTCGCGGCGCGCGAGGTCGGGCTCGCGGTGAGCGCGGGCCTCGCGTGGGGCTGCTTCAACGCGAGCCTCGTCGCTGTCGTCGCGTTCGGCCCCGCGATGCTGATGGCCCGCGGCCTCTCGCTCGGCGACGCCGGCTTCGTCGTGAGCCTGGCGATCTGGGTGACGATCCTCTCGGTGCCCCTCGGCGGGCTCCTCACCGACCGCCTCCGCCGGCCGAACCTGAGCATCGTCGCCGGCAGCCTCGCCGCGGGGCTCGTCACGATGCTGCTGCCCGTCCTCGCTCATCCCCTGCTGGCATTCTGCCTGCTCGGCCTCGCGACCGGAGTGTCGCCGGGCGCGGTGATGGCGCTCGTGCCCAGGGCGGTCGCGCCCCAGCGGCTGGCGACCGCCCTCGGCGTCTACTACGCGGTGTTCTACGTCGTGATGGCGGCGACGCAGCTCGCGGCGGGTGTCGTGCGTGACGCGGCCGGCAGCCCCGCCGCGCCCATCCGCTTCGCCGCGTTCGTCATGGCCTCGACGGTTCTCGGCCTCGCGCTCTTCCGCCTCGTCGAGCGCGCGACGCCGCGCGCCGGCGCGGACGAGCGGGTCTCTTAGAAAATGGGGGGCCCCGACATGGCCCCCCAAACCCCCCGACGCTCGGAGCGCCCCGGCGAAGCCGTGGCACTCCTCGATACTCCGAGAGGCTCCTGACTAGCCGCGGAGGGCACCGCCGCCGGCGCCGCGGAGGCGCGGGTCGAGCACGTCGCGGAGCGCGTCGCCGAGCATGTTGAAGCCGAACACGGCGAGCGAGATGGCGGTCCCCGGGAAGAGCGCCATCCACGGCGCGTAGTACATGAACGAGCGGCCCGAGCCCGACAGCATGCCGCCCCAGGACGGGTACGGCGGCGGGATCCCGAAGCCGAGGAACGACAGGCCCGACTCGGCGAGGATCACCGTCCCGAGCCCGATGGTCGCGAGGATGATGATGGTCGCCATCACGTTCGGCAGGAGGTAACGGAGGATGATGCGGAGATGACCCGCGCCGATGGCGCGCGCGGCCTCGACGTACGGATCCTGCATGGTCGAGAGCGTGGCGCCCCTGATGACGCGCGAGGCGCCCGCGGCGCCGAGGATCGACAGCGCGAGGATCAGGTTGAGCACCCCGGGGCCGAGCGCCGCCATCAGCGACAGGACGATCACCAGCCCCGGGAACGACATCCAGGCGTCGACGACGCGCTGGACCACGATGTCGTAGCCGCCGCCGAGGTAGGCGCTCGAGATGCCGATCGCGGTGGCGATCAGCGTCGCCAGCGCGACCGTGGCGAAGCCCACGGTGATGGAGATCCGCGCGCCGTAGACGACCCGGCTCCAGATGTCACGCGCGAGGTTGTCGGTGCCCATCCAGAACCGCGAGCTCGGCGGCTGCATGCGCGCGCCGGTGATCGACTCGTCATAGGCGTGCGGCGCGATTCGATCGGCGAAGACCGCCATGACGAGCAGCACGAGGATGATCACCGCCCCGATCGCCCCGAGCGGCTTGCGCCCGCAGAAGCGCAGCGTGAGCCCGACGGCGCGCGGGAGGCGCCAGGGGCGCACCCGGGTTTCCGGGACCGCGATGGTGTCAGCTGAGTCGGCCATTACTGGTAGCGGATCCGCGGGTCGAGCACCGCGTAGAGGAGGTCCACGCTGAGATTCGTCAACACGATGATCAAGACGACAAGCAGGTTGATGCCCTGGATCACCGGGTAGTCGCGCTGGACGATCGCGTCGACGAGGAACTGACCCATGCCGGGCAGACCGAAGATCCACTCGATGATCACGGCGCCGCCGGCGATGCCCGCGACCTGGAGGCCGAGAACGGTGACGACGGGGATCACGGCGTTCTTCAGGGCGTGCTTGAGCACGACCACGCGCTCGCGGAGGCCCTTCGCCCACGCCGTGCGGACGTAGTCCTGCCGCAGCACCTCGAGGAGCATCGCCCGTGTGAGGCGCATGATCCCCGCGGCCGAGGCGATGCCGAGGATGATGGCGGGCAAGATGAACTGGAGCACGTACCCGGTGGGGTTCTTCGAGAACTCGACGAACCGGGCGAGCGGGGTCCAGCCCCACCAGATTGCCGGGAGCAGGATCACGACGATGGCCTGGACGAAGCCAGGAATAGATAGTCCGAGGATGGCCGCGCTCCGGCCGAAGAAGTCGAGCACGCTGTCCTGGCGCACGGCGGACAGAACGCCGACCGGGATGCCGATCAGGACGGCCACGGCGATCGCCATCACACCGAGGGTGACAGTGACCGGCAGGCGGCGCCCAAGCTCGGAAAGCACCGGCTGGCGGGTCCAGAGCGACTCGCCCAGGTTGGTGCGGACGATCGCGCCCAGCCACTCGAAGTACTGCACGTAGACCGGGCGGTTGAGCCCGAGCGTTGCCCGCAGGTCCTCGAGGTCCTTGCCATAGGCCTTCTCCTCGAGCATGAGCTGGACCACGTCGCCGGGGATCAAGCGGGGCAGCGTGAAGACGATGAACGACGCGATCAGGAGCGAGGGGATCGCGACGAGCAGGCGCCGGAGGACGTACGTGCGCAGCCGCTTCCCTACTTGTCGATCCAGGCGGCCATCAGCCGGCCACCGAAATCGAAGCCGTTGTTGGGCATGTAGTTTCTGATGTGGGCGTCCCAGGCCGAGACGATCTTGATCGACCCGTCCACGCCGAACAAGGCCTGCTCGGCGAGGTACCGCTGGATGTCGAACACGATCTGCTTGCGCTTGCCGACGTCGAAGGTCCGCCGCTGGAGCTTGATCATCTCCGTGAGCTTGGGGTCGTTCACGCCCCAGACGTTTTGCGGCTGGCCGGGCATGTACCAGCGATAGAAATATGCCTCCGGGTCGGCCCAGGCGCCGCGCAGCCCGAGGAACATGTTGTCGAACTTCCCGAAGATGGCGCTGGAGATGAACGCCCCGTACTCCTTGAGCCTGAGCTCGGCGTCGATGCCGGCCGCCTTCCAGTTCTTGAGCGTGATCTGGACGTAATCGTCGAAGTCGGGCCCGTACCCGGTCCCGGGCGCCTCCACAGTCGTCTTGAATCCATTGGGGTAGCCGGCCTCGGTCAGCAGGCGCTTGGCCTCGGCGGTGTTGTGCTCGTACAGCTTCCGGCCCTCGGGCCCCAGCTGATCGATCGGGATCGACCAGTCGGCGAACGCGGCAGGAACGGCGGGGTTGGGCGTCCAGTGCCCCTGCGAGAAGGCGAGGGACTCGTAGAGCTCGGCGAGGTTACTGGCGCGCGACAGCGCGCGCCGGACCCGGATGTCGCCGAACGGCAGATTCGCGAGCTTGAAGCCGGTGGCGCCGCTGGTGAACCAGGTGTACTCGGCGGTCTGGAGCCCGGGCTTCCGCTGCTTGGCCAGCGGCAGGTCGAGCCAGCGCACCGCGTGCTGGTACTCGGGGCCGAAGTCGGTCTTGCCACCTAGCCACGTGGCCAGGCGCGAGGACGGGTCCTTGTCGATGATCACCTCGACGCCGTCGGCGTAGGGTAGCCCGGGGACGAAGTAGCTCGGGTTCCGGACGTAGACGAGTTTGACGTTCGGCTCCCAGCGCTCGAGCATCCAGGGCCCGGTGCCGACAACCGACTCGACTTTCCTGAGGTCACCGAACTTCTCGACGCATTCCCTCGCGATGATCCAGGTCGAGGTCGAGGCGAGAAGGTCCAGGAACCAGGCGTTCGGTTCCTTGAGCGTGAACTTGACCGTGTGCTTGTCGAGGGCGTCGATCTTGTCGACGTACTCGAGCACCGGCTTGTTGGCGTTGCCGGTGATCGTGAGGAACCGCTCGTAGGTGTACTTGACATCATCGGCCGTCAGCTCGCGTCCGTTCACTGGCGGCTTCGGGTGCCAGCGCACGCCCTTCCTCAGCTTGAAGATGTAGGTCGTGTCGTCCGGTTGGGTCCAGGATTCGGCGAGGTCGGGCTCGATCGGATAGGTCATGGGCTTGACGGTTACGCCCGCCTTCACCTTCAAGAGCCGGCTGTAGGCGAAGGAGAGCGGCACCATCGTCGCGAACGAGAGCGTCTGATGGGGATCGAAGTGGAGCGGGTCCACCTGGAAGGTCAGGCGCAGGACGCCGCCGCGCTTGGGTGTCTGCGCCTCCGCGGCGCCTGACCCGAGGTACGGGAGGACGGCGGCGCCGGCCAGGGACCCCGCCCCGGCTTTGAGCAGCTCACGGCGAGTAAGGGAGCTCTCGAACGGCGTGCCGGAAGTCATGGGGAAGCTCCGTGACCCGCCGCCTGCGCGCGGCGCGCGAAGACCTGCCTCACGGTCACGGGCCCGCCGCCGAGAAGTGCCAGGCTCAGGCTGGCGGCGAGCAGTGTCAGCTCGAACTCGTAGCCGCCCACGAAGCCCGCCGCGAGGCGGACGGCCAGGATGGCCACAACCATATCAATGGCCAGGAGGGCCGCCGCCAGTCGGGTGCCCAGCCCAAGGATGAGCGCCAGCCCGCCGAGGATCTCCACCGCGATCACGACGACCGCCGCGAGGAAGGGCCACGGAATGCCCACCTTGGCCATGAAGCCCGCGGCGCCGCCGAGACCGAAGACGAAGAGCTTCTGCCCCCCGTGAACGATGAAGACCAGCCCGACGACGAGGCGGAGGGGAACGAGTCCCCAGTTTGCCGTCCATGAATTCCCCTGCGCAGACATCCTGGCTCTCCTTCTCTACGGGTTCGTGGAGGAAAGGGTCCCTGGTTGGTACGGCTCCGAGTGCGGCGAACTTGCCGGGAGTGAACGGCGAAGTCAAGAGGAATCGGCCGAACCGCGGAACTCCGTACGCGCGGCGAGCTCGAGCGGAACATGGAAGAGGCGTTCTAGACACCGATAGTTCTTGCCGCGTTGGCACTTGACAGATGCGGGCCTCAGGTCTATGGGTTGTGTCCACAGCGCCGGGATAGGTGGCGCTCCGACTGGCACCAGGTGACGCACGCACGAGCAGAGGCGAGAACGGCGGGAGAAGCAATGAGGCTTACGCGCCGGACCTCAGGCTGGGACCTTCCCCGGATGGCGCTTCTGAGACCGTCAGGACCGTGCCCCAAGGGCGTCGCGCGGTACTGAAGACCCTCGGTCTAGGGCT
>WNEQ01001377.1_pt1 | contig 21476 bp, 17 predicted proteins | sample 5399971 | NCBI WGS metagenome assembly WNEQ01 (sample SAMN13153330, study PRJNA577476) | soil metagenome | isolation source: 20 cm grassland meadow soil 2 days after 1st rain plot 5 | place: USA:California | collected 2015-09-18
ACAGCCAGCGCCGAGGCCTACGATCACTATCTGCGAGGCAATCACGTGATCGCCGAACGTTCGCCGGCCGGCGTCGCCCAGGCGATCGCCGAGTATGAGGCAGCTGTGCAGCTGGATCCGCGCTTCACGGAAGCGCTCGCTCGCCTGTCGTGGGCTTACGGGATCTTCTACGAGCATGGGTGGATCTACGAGGGTCTGACCCAGCAGGAAGTGTTGGCGCGGGCATCATCCGCCGCGGACCGCGCAGTGGCCCAGGACTCGGCGAACTCGGAGGCCTGGCATGCGCGAGCCGAGATGCTGAGCTACGCTTACCCGCAAACCCTCGACAGCGCAATCCGCGCGTACCAGCGCGCGCTCACACTCAACCAGCGCAACGCCCAGGCGATGCATGACTACGCGCTCATGCTGCAATGGGTGGGTGACGATTCCGGCGCGATCGCGGGTTACCATCGAACTCTCGCGCTCGAGCCCGACCGTCCGGTCACGCTCACCAACCTCGCGCGGATCAGCTACGCGCAGCGACGGTACGGGGAAGCCCTTCGTTGGCTGGACAGCGCGTTGACACTCGACCCTGGGTTCTTGTTCGCCCACAGCCTTCGCGCCCGTGTCCACCTCTCGCTGGGAGACCTTGAGAGCGCGCGCCGCGACGCTGAAACCGCGGCTCGCCACGGCCTTGGTGTACCCACCGAGGTGTACTCCACCCAAGCTCTGTTGAGCGCCCGCATGGGTGATACCGCGGTCGCACGGCGCTGGGCGGAACAGTTGCTGACGGAGGTGCGGGATCGGGAGCATCCCACCTCTGAGGAGGGGCTGGGTATGGGCGTGGCGCTCGTCGCGCTCGGCGACACGGCGGAAGCGCTGAGCTTCCTAGACCGGGTTCGCCCGCGCGACGGCCTCTTGTCATTCCAGCTGCGACTGCCAGAGTTTGACCCGGTGCGCTCGAGCGCGCGGTTCCGACGTCTGGTTCAAGAGTCCCGCCCCCAGGCAACGATTCGATGAACCCCGGGCGGGTGCTCGCCTGCGTTGCAGCCATCTCGCTCGGCCGTCCGCTAGGCCATCTATCGGCGCTGACCGCTCAATGCCCCGACGGCTCCGCGCCGCCGTGCCGTGCGGCTCGCGTTGACGCCGGGCGCAAGCCGGGGGTGGTGCCGAACAGCGTCGCGGTGCTGTACTTCGACAACCTGTCGCGCGACACGGCGGACGCGTACCTGGCCGATGGCCTCACCGAGGAGCTCATCGCTCGGCTGGGGCAGGTCGAGCGGCTGACGGTGAAGTCGCGCTTCGCCGTTCGCCGCTATCGCGGAGCGAGCACTGACGACCCCGCCACGGTGGGACGGGTACTCGGCGTCACTCACCTCGTGACCGGGAGTGTCCGGCGATCCGGGACCCGCCTACGAGTCACGGTCGAACTCATGCGCGCGGCGGGCGGCGATCGTGAATGGGGCGACCAGTACGACCGCACCGAGGCCGACTTCCTGGCAGTCGAGGAGGACGTCGCACGGCGGGTGGCCACGGTACTAGCAGGATGGTTGCTGCCCACCGAGCAAGCGCGGCTTTCGGTGCGGTCCGCCTACAATGCGGCAGCTTACGATCACTTCCTGCGGGGAAATTACTATCTAGCGCGCCGCGATCCGCTGTCCCTCCGCCGGGCGATAGAAGAATACGACGTTGCGGTACGGCTCGATCCCGGATTCTCCCCGGCGCTGGCTCGCCAGGCCTCGGCGTACGAGCAGCTGTTTAACCGGCTTGCCGCGGGGATCGGCGACTCTCTGCTCGCCCGGGGACTTGACCTCGCCGAGCGTGCGCTGCGCCAGGACTCCGCCTCATCTGACGCCTGGATGGCAATCGGACAGTCGCTGGAATGGCGCCACCCCCGCGATTTCGCTGGGGTCATTGAGGCCTCGAGTCGCGCCGTGGCGCTCGATCCACGAAACGCCGAAGCGCGTCACGAGCTCGGGGTTCACCTCAGCATGGTGGGCCGCGATTCTGCGGCCGCAGCCGAGTTTCGTGCCGAGCTCGCCGAAGACCCGACACGCGGCGTGGCCTATTTTCAACTCGCGCACCTCGCCCATCTCGCGCGCCAGGAGGAAGAGGCCGAGTGTCTCCTCGACAGCGCCTTAGCAGACCAGCCCGGGAGCGTTGACATCTACGCGCAGCGCGCCTGGGTACGCCTCCGGGTCGGTAAAGTCGAGGATGCCCGGCGCGACGCCGAGACAGCGCTGCGCCTTGCCTCAGGGGCAGACCGCAGGGTCGCGAGATACGGAGAAGCAGCTCTCGTGTTGGTGGACCTGGCCGCAGGCGACAGCTCCGGCGCGCGTGCTCGGGCAGAACGCCTCACCAGCGGGCCTCCAGACCCCGTGCCCACGTTCTGGGCTGGGGCTTCGGCGATCACGCTGGCCGCAGTCGGGCGGCCGGACGACGCGTTAGGCGTGCTCGAGCAGTACCCTCGCGGGCCGCGGCTCTGGCGCATCTTGCGACGACCTGAGTTCGACCGGCTGCGCTCTAGTCCACGCTTCCAACGCATCGTCGAAGAGTCGCGGCCGCGATGACAGTCGGACGGTCGGACGGTCGAACAGTGGGACGGATAGCGGCGGCGGTTGTGTTACTCTCCGTCGGTCCGACCGTCCGACCGTCCACCGCCCAATGCCCCGACGGCTCCCCGCCGCCGTGCCGGGCCGCTCGCACTGACCCCGGGCGCCAGCCCGGGGTGCCGACCAACAGCGTCGCGGTGCTGTACTTCGACAACCTCTCGCGGGACACCACCGATGCGTACCTCGCCGAGGGGCTTACCGAAGAGCTCATCGCCCAGCTCGGGCGGGTCGAGCGGCTGGTCGTGAAGTCCCGCAACGCCGTGCGTCGCTACCGAGCCGCCGAGCTCGATCCCGAGCAACTCGGGCGGGCGCTGGGCGTCGCGCACCTGGTGAGCGGCAGCGTGCGGCGCTCCGGCACTCGGCTCCGCGTCACCGTAGAACTCGTCCGGGCCACCACCGGCGTGCGTCTCTGGGGCGAGCAGTACGACCGCGCCCAGGCCGACCTGCTCGACCTCCAGGAGGGCATCGCACGCGCGGTGGCGGGTGTCATCGCGGGCCGACTGCTTCCGGCTGAGCGAGCGACCCTCGCCGCTCGTCCGACGCGGAGTCCCGAGGCCTACGACTACTTCGTCAAGGGCAATTACTACCTCGCGCAACGCACCGCGCGCTCCACCAAGCAGGCGGTGGACCAGTACCGCGCAGCGCTGCGGCTCGACCCGGGCTTCACCCGAGCGCTCGCGCGGATCGCCTATGCTCACGCACAGACGCTTTATTGGGGATCATTCCCCGAAGACGTACCGGCCGACAGCGTCCTGGCGCGCGGCTTGGCCGCCGCCGATGGCGCGCTGCGCCAAGACTCCACCTCGTCGGACGCCTGGATGGCGCGCGCGTTCCTGCTCAGCTACCGCTATCCCCGCGCACCCGTCATGGCACGAGAGGCAATCGAGCGAGCCGTAGCGCTCGATCCTCGGAACGCCGAGGCGCATCACCAATACGGAACGTTCCTCACTAACCACGGCGAATACGCCGCCGCGGTCGGCCAGTATCAGCAGGCCCTGACGATCGATCCACAACGGGGAACCACTCTTACCGGCCTCGGAATGGTGAGCCTCAGGAGACGTGAGTACACGGCGGCACGCGCCTGGTTGGATAGCAGCCTGGCGGTAGACCCTGGGTTCTACCCCGGCTACGTGCGGCGGGCGGAGGCTCGCCTGCTGCTCGGCGACACGGCGGCCGCACGGAGCGACGCGGAGACCGCCACGCGGCTGAGTGCTGGCGACCCGCTGCTCGGCGAAGCCGTCCTGGCGCTGGTCGAGGCGCGGGCAGGGGACACCCTCTCCGCTCGCGCGCGGGTGGGCCGGCTGCTCCGAGAGGTCGCCCTCCTCGAGCAACGCGTCCGGGGCGGAGCCGTATTGGCGATGGCGCTCATTGCGCTCGGCGATCACCAAGCGGCGCTGGACCTCCTGGAACGACTCCGCCCGCGGGGCACGTGGCTCTGGGACCAGTTGCAATACCCGGAGTTCGATGCCGTGCGCGCGCACCCCCGGTTCCTACGGCTCCTTGACGAGTCGCGGCCGCGATGACGGTCGGACGGGCGGACAGCGAAGCAGAATCGCCGCTACCGTGTCACCACCAGCACCACGATCCCCCACGTCAGCGTCAACAGCGTCACCGGGACCCCGACCCGGGCGTACTCCCCGAACCCGATCCGCACCCCGCGCGCCTCGGCCTTCTCAGCCACGATCAGGTTGGCCATCGAGCCGATGAGCAGCAGGTTGCCCGCGAAGGTGGAGCTCATCGCCACCACCCGCCACAGCAAGTCCGCGTGAGGGAGGTGGGGAACGGTATTGCGCCATAAGATCACGGCGGGGACGTTGGAGATCAGGTTCGACAGCGTGGCCATCACGCCGCTCACCGCTGTCGCGGCGCGCCACGGGGAGCTGGTTTCGACCATGCCGAGCCGCATCACGACGAACAGCGAGGCGAAGAACAGCAGCAGGTCCCAGTCCACCCGCTCGATCGCGTACGCGGGATCGCGCTGCGCGACCAGGACCATGAGCGCGCCGGCGGCGATGGCGACGAGCGGCAGCGACCCGCCCGCGAGCCACCCCACCACCGCAACCGCGAACATCGCTAGGCCCCGCGTCACGAGCGATCGGTCGAGCGTCACCGGCACCGCCTGGAGCCGCTCCCGGAACGGCTCGCCCAGCTCCCGGCGGTACACCCACCGCAGGTAGCCGTAGGTGATCGCGAGCCCGCCCAACGCTACGGGCAGCATGTGGACGAGGAAGGCGCCGAACGTCGCCCGGCTCCAGATTCCGACGAGCATGTTCTGCGGGTTCCCGGTGACCGAGAGCACTGAGCCGACGTTCGCGCCCATCGCGAGCCCGATCAAATACGCATTCGGCCGCAGCCGCAGCGGCCCGAGCGCCGCCAGCAGCACCGGGGTCACGACCAGGCAGATCGTGTCGTTCACGAAGAACGCGGACAGGAGGCCGCCGCCCACCACGACGCCGAGCAGCAGGCGCTCGGGCGTGCGCGCCCGCTGCAATACCCACTCCGCCGCCCATTCAAAGAACTTCCCGACCTCCAGATAGCCGACGATGAGCATCATGCCCAGCAGGAAGACGAGCACGTCGAAATCGACGGCGGCGTACGCGTCCGGGAGGGAGAGGACGCCGAACACGACCATCGCGACGGCGCCCACCAGGCTCGCCGCCGGCCGGTTCAGGTGCACGAACGGCAGCCGCTGAACGGCGATGAGCAGGTACGTGAGGGCGAAGATGATGAGACCGGTGGTCATGTGAACGCGGAAGTGGGAACGCGGAACGCGGAACAAAAGTGAGGGGTCGTGCGGCACGGACCCTCCGCGAATGTTCCGCGTTCCGACTTCCGCGTTCCGCGTTTGGGGTTCCGCGTCCTAGATCTCCCAGTTGGAAAACAGCACGCCCTCGGTGGGATGCGGCTCCGCGTAGCCCTCGTAGGTCATGCGCAGGTCGGTCCAGCGAACGCGGTAGCCGCGCGCGACGAGCCGGCGGAACGCCCCCTCGTAGCGCGTCTGGCAGCGGATCGCTACGCGCCGGATGCCGAGCCGCGCCGCGGCGGCTTCCGTCCCCGCGATAGCGGCGTCGAACGCCTGGAGGTCGCGGGCGGCGAGCTTGAGCACGCGCACCTCGTCCTTGGGCCGGCCCTCGGCGAGCGGCGCGGCGTGCCAGAGGACGACGGCGTTCAGGTCGTCGTCACCGTCCAGCAGCGACGCGTCACCCAGCCCGAGGTCGGCTGTGAGGAGCAGCTCACGGGTGAAGTCGTACCCCGCCGCCAGCTCGTGCGCGAGCCGGCGCGCGGCTGCCAGGGCCTGGTCCGCCGCGCTCCCCTTGCGGTGCGACAGCAGCGCGGGCGGCGGGTGGCCGCGCGTCGCAATGTCGTTCGTCATCGTGACCGTGAGGTGCGCCGGCGAAAAGCCGAGCCGCGCGTAGAACCCGATGTTCTCGACGGTGCGCGGCATGGTCTCGAGCCCGAGCGTGGCGACGTCCTGCTCGAGCAGCCAGTCGATTGCGGTGCGGACGATGGTCTTGCCGACCCCGGCACCCTGGCGATCGGGTCGCACGGCGAGCGGGCCCATCCACCCCTCGGTCCCGGAGCGGTGCGCGATATTGAAGGCCGCGATCTGGCCGGAGTCGTCGCGCCACAGCAGCGCGCCGGCGCCGGCGTCGAGCAGCGCGTAGCGCCAGACCTGGGGGTTCAGGTGCGGCACCCGCACCCCCACGAGTCCGTCCCGGCGGTACCGGTCGGTGAACGCTTCGGCGAACACGCGGTTCAACCCCGCTACGTCCCGCTCGGTCGCCGGCTCCGGGCCGGACAGCTGCTGCTCAGGCAGCCACGCCCGCATCTGCGGCTCCCAGTGTGGCCGTTTCGTCGCGCACCACGCTCGTGCCCCGCGCGGCGTCGTAGTCCACCCGGATCACCCGATCCAGTCCCTCGCGCACCTGCTCAATGTGCGTGATCAGCACGACCTGGGGGAAGCGATCCGCGAGCCTTCGTAGCAAGCCGACGACGTGCTGGCGGCGGCTCTCGTCGAGCGAGCCGAAGATCTCGTCCAGCACGAGCAGCGTCAGGGGCTGCCCGGCCCGCTCGGCGATCATCTGCGAGATCGCGAGGCGCAGCACCAGGTTCGCCACATCCTCTTCGCCGCCGGAGATCACGGGCTTCGGCACGCCGTCGTCGACGACGGTGACCGTGTAGTCTTCGGTTAGATCCACGGCTTCGTAGCGCCCGTCGGTCAGGTCGGCGAGGAAGCCCGAGGCGAGCTCCGCGATCTCCGGTCGCATGGCGGCGTTCAGGTCCGCCCGCAGATCGCCGAAGGCGCGGTCCAGCTCCTGGTGGAGCCGCAGCCGCACCTTGAGCTCGGCGATCTGGCGCTCCCGGGCCGCGTGCTCTGCCTCACGCCGCTCCACCTCGCGGATGCCCGCTTCGGCGGCCGTCAGCTCGCCGCGGGTCTCGGCGACCGCCAGCTCTGCCTCCCGCAGCGCCCGCGCCGCGCGATCATGCCGCTCCCGCGCGGCCGCGAACGCCTGCTCCGAAAACCGTTCCGCCGCCACCGCCGCGGCGAGCGCTCGGGCGCGCCGCTCGTGCACCGACAGGGCCTGCTCGGCGAGCTCGGCCTCCTTGACGAGGATCTCGGCGCGCTTCGCGCGCTCGGCGAGCTTCGCCGCCTCGAGCGCCACGGGCTCGAGCTTGGTGAGCTCGGCCCGGACGGCGTCGTGCCGCTGCGGGTCGTAGCCTATTGGCCGAGCCCGGATCATCCCGTCCAGCACTCGGGCCCGGGTCTCGAGCCCGCGGCGCTGCGCCACTGCGCGCTCACGTTCCTCCAGCTGGGCGCGCAGCTCTCCGGCGCGCTCGCTCGCGCGGCGGCTCTCGACCAGCAGGGCCTCGCGCGCCGCCTCCGCCGTGGTCACCGTCTCGGGCGGCTGGGCCAGCTGCTCGAGCCGGTGGCGGAAGTACTTGCCGTCGTCCACGATCGCCTGCATCTGGCGGTCGAGGACGCCCAGGACCGCAGCGTACTCGGCCCCGAGCGGCCGCCGGCACGTCGGGCACGTCCCCTCGGGCCCGAGCCGCTCGATCTTGTCCCGCTGCTCCTTGACCTCGTCATACTGCTTCAGGAGGTCCGCGCGGCGCGTGGTCGCGTACTCCTTCTCCCGCACCCACGCCGCCCGCTGCTCCTCCGCGGCGCGCTCGGCAACCTCGAGCCGCCCGGCGAGCGCGTGCGCCTCGCGCTCCACCCCGGCGAGCGCGTCCCCGGCCGGCGCCAGCTCGGCGATGCGGCGGTCGAGCCCCACGATGGTCCGCATCAGCTCCGCCAGCTGCCCTTCGTCGGCCCGGCGGGCCGTCTCCTCCTTCTGCAGGTGCTCGAGCGCCTCCTGCTCGCGCTTCAGCCGCTCGATCGGCTCGAGCTCCGCGCGCAGCGCGTCGAGCTGGTCTTGGGCCTTGAGCGCTTCCGCCATCTCGCGGTCGAGCCGCTCGCACTCCTGCTTCGCGACCGTCACCCCTTGCTCGGCCATCCTCCGGTCGCCGTCGAGCGAGTGGACCCGCTTCTCCTTCTCCACCCATTCCTGCCAGCGCGGCGCCTCGCGGGCGTCCACCTCCTGCGCCCGCGTGCGGACTGCCTGTGCCGCCGCGGCCGCCCGGCGCGCCTGCTCGAGCCGCGCTGCCGCCGTCGCCCGCTCGCGCTCGAGCGCCGCCGGCTCGGGCAGCCCCACTTCGCGCCCGTGCAGCTCCGCTGCGAGCGCGTTCCGCTGCTCGCGGATCCGCTCCTGGGCGATACTCAGCTGCTCGTACCGCAACACGCGCGACAGAAAGGCGGCGCGCTCGGGGCGGGTCAGCTTCGCCATCACGGCGAGGTCCTTCTGTCCGGTGAAATACGTGTTGAAGAACTCGTCGTGCGTCATCCCGAGCCCGCGCTCGAGCTGCGCCGTCACTTCGGTGAGCGAGTTCGCGACGAGCTGCCCGTCCCGGTAGAGCTCGGCGTTGTGCAGCCCGCGGATCACCTTGTACTCGTGCGCCCCGACCCCGAACTCCATCTCCACGCGGACGCTCGAGCGCGCCTTGGCGCGCAGGTTACGAATTGAGTCCTTGTCGCCGCGCGCGGCGACGTTGCCGTAGATCGCCCACGCCATCGCCTCGAGCAGCGTCGTCTTCCCCGAGCCGTTCGGCCCGATGATCCCCGTGATCCCAGGCCCGAGCACCAGCTCGGTGTCGGCGTGCTGGCGGAAGTTCAGCAGCCGCAGCCGGTGCAGGCGCATCAGCCCGGCTCCTCCCCTTCCCGTCCCACCCGCTCGAGGTATTCGACGCCCAGCCGCACGAATTCGTCGCGGTCCAGATCGGCGGCGAGCGGCCGCCGGCCCAGGAACTCACGCAGCGTATCGGGGAGGGTGTGCCGGCGGCCCGGGGCGCCGACGCCGATCACGCGGTGCTCCTCCGGCCGCCGCAGATCGAGGTGGAAGTTGAGCGCCCGCGCCTTGTACTGGCGGATCGCGGCGTGGTCCAGATCGCGCGCGGTCGCGCGCGCGACGTTCCACACGAGCAGCCGCACCACCTGGTCGTCGATCGGCGGCTTCGCGGCCCCCACGGCCGCCGCGATGTGCTGGTCCAACTCTCTGGCCGAGAGCCCATGGCCATCGATCGCCGACAGCTCGAAGTGGCGACGGGCCGGCGCGATCGGACGGAACGTGACGCGTGCTCCCGGCAGCTCGACGAGCAGGTAGCCCTTGCCGCGCCGCCCCTGCTCTTCCTCGTCCTGCAGCTGCCCCCACGGATTGGGGGTCACGTACTCGAGGCTGCCCGAGTACCACGCGTTGGCTGCGACCTGTTGCGCCACGTGGTAGTGCCCCAGCGCAACGTAGTCCCACTGGGCCGGCGCGAGGTCGTGCTGATTGATCAGGGCGCCGCCGTATTCCGCGGTGCCGCGCTGCTCGCCCAGACCGGGCAGCTGCCCGTGCAGCAGCAGCACGTTGCACGTCGTGCCGCGCTGGGGCCGGAGTGCCGGCCGCTCGGGCTGGACCACCGCCTGGTGCGGGGCAGCGAAGACAGAGCAGTCGAGCTTGGCAAACGTCAGGTAGCTCGCTTGATCGACCACGACCTCGACACCGAGCGCTTCATACAGGCGGAGAATCGTCCCGGTCTCCACGGACCGCGGGGTGTCATGCTCTCCGGCGATCATCACGATCGGCGCGTCCGGCAGGCCCGTGCGTAGCCGGTGCAGCTGCTGGAACAGGAACAGGATCGCTGGATTGGTGGGTCGGACGGAATGGAAGATGTCGCCCGCGAAGACGATGAGGTCAGGCCGCTGGACTAGGAGGTCGTCCACTGCACGGCGGAACGCCTCGGCCACGTCCGCCTCGCGCTGATTCCCGCCCCGGGGCGTCTGCCGGTCGTACTGGCGGAAGCCGAGGTGGAGATCGGCGAGGTGAGCGAGCTTCACGCGCTCAGTTGGTGCCCGTGAGCTGCAGCGATGTCTGCTGCTCCATAGCGATGGTCATACCTGCCGCTCCGCTTTGCGGGTCGTGCACGGCGATCCGCATCGTGCCGCCCATGCTGTAGCGCACGGGCACGCTCTTGGCGAGGGAGAAAACCTGCTCGCCCGTAATGACCCCGGTGAGCTTCACGGTGGCCGTCCGACCCAGCTGGGTGATCGTGAACGGCTCCCCTGGGAAGCTCGTCTCGACCGTGAGCAGGATGGACGTGTCGGCGCCCGCGACCTGGATCGCTTTTAGCGTGTGCTTGGTACGTGCCTTGAGTGGCGCGCTGGCCCCCAACCGTGCGGCGATCGGCAGCTCGGTTTCGGAGCTCCACGAGTCGCCCACTCCCACCGGCCCCTCGGGAAGTGGGACGGTCATCCCCCTGACACTGTTCCCCATCTGCTCGACGACGGGGGACTGCTGGCCCTCGATCCCGCTGAAGCTCGCGCTCACGACGTGCATGCGGTCGTCATACACGACCTTGCTCGTCAGCCCGCGCATCCGGTCGAGCGCCGGCGCCATGCCGGCCGGCACCATGGTGGTCGAGTCGTAGGTGACCGTCACGCCGATACCGCCCGTGGTGGGGCCTGTGACCGCCTGCGAATAATAGATGTGCAGCGTGATCTCCTGCCCGGGGAGCTGCGCCATCGGACCGCCTTCCATTTTCACCGAATTCTGCTGCTCGAGCGTGTAGTGAAACGTTGCGCCCGTTGGCGGGTGGTAGCGGAGCGAGACCCTCGGCCCGGGCTTGCTGCGGCAGCCGCCAACCACGACCACCGCCGTGGCGGCGACGGCGAGTCGACAGGCGGCGCTCATGTCGGAGCTCCCATCAATTCAGTAGGGCTCTTCAGAGATCGGATTGAGCGGCGGCACCGCCTCCCGAGCGGGCGCCGCGGCGGGCGCGACCCGTGCGCCCAGCATGCGGCGGAAATACGCGAGCGCGTCGTCGGGGCGCGCCCGGCGGACCGCCGCGAGCGCGCGGCGCACGTCATCCGGGCGCCGCTCGGCGATCAAGTCCTTCACCTGGTTCGGACGGATGCGCCGGTCGAGCCGCACCAGCTGGCGTACGACGGCCTCTTCGAACGGCAGGTCGGCACCGGGCGGGAAGCGCTCGACGCCGTCCCGGCCCCGGAGCACCGCGGGCCGGGGGAACCGGACGAAGATGGGCTGGGTGAAGTGCGGGTGGCGCAGCATCAGCTCCCCGATCGGCAGCGTGGCGAGCTTGATCTTGACCGCCGGCGAGAGCACGTGGTAGCCGGGTGTCGCGAGCTCGTCGGCGTCCATTCGCCCGAACAGTGTCGTGCCCGCGTTCCCGACCACCCGCCGGTGCACCTGCGAGCGGAACTGCTCGGCGCCGAAGAGCACGAGACCAAGGTAACGTCCCCGCTCGGAGATATCGAGCAGCATTTTGCGCACGTACGTCTCCGGCCCGTCGCCCGGCGCGTACTTGTTGAGCTCGTCCACGAAGACCACGACGGCGTCGACGCCGAGATCGCGACGCTCCAGGTGCTCGCGCAGTTTGGAGACGGCGCGTGCGAAGACGAGGTCCTGGCCGAGGGGATCCACGTTGGCGACGTCCACGACGTACACGGTCCGGTCCTCGAACCGTCCCCACGGGAGGTCGTGCGACGGGCCGTCGTCGGTGACGAGACCCTTGCAGCGGGTGGAGATGTTGGAGAGGCGGTTGCGGACCTTGCGAATGGTGGCGATGTGATGGGTGCGCCACATGTCGCTCCGCCCGGAGAGTTCGAGCCCGTCGAAGATCGCCCGGAACAGCCCGTCCAGGTCGGCGAACGACTGCACCCGGTGGCTGCCGCCGAAGCCATCGTCGAACTCCTTGTTGAGCACACGGTCGGAGAGGAAGTCGATGAACGCGTCGGCTTTGGCGTCGATGTCGTCGCGGTTCAACAGCACTTCCGCGAAATCCAGCACCTCGGCGAGCCCCCAGACGAGGGGCTCGACGTCCCCTACGAGATCGGGGTGCGTCCGCAGCGTGTTGAGGTTCACCCCGTCGGCCTTGAAGGGTGCGTAATAGCGGACGCGCTCGAACGGCTGCGGCGTGATGCCCAGCCGCTCGTAGCGGCGGCGATCCGCGTCGTCGAGCGCGCCCGGGCGATCGAGGAAGCAGAGGTCCGGCCCTTTTACGTTGAAGCACAGGGCGGCGATCCGGCCCTTATGGGCCGGGAAGTGCTGGAAGATGGACGCGAGCAAGAACTCAACTGCGCTCGTCTTGGTCGCGAGCCCCGAGACACCGGAGATGTTCAAGTGCGCGGCTTCGGGGCCGAGCAGGAAGTCGGCGTCGAGATAGACCGGCGCCTCGAGGCCAGCCGCCGTGTAAAGGCCGACGGGGATCCCCGTCGGCTGCGTGCCAGCGACGTAGGCATCCATGCGCAGCGCCTGCGCCACGTCGGCGTCGGTCGCGACGTACACGGCGCCGAGCGGCACGGGTTGGAGCGGCTCCTCCGGGTGTTGCCGCAGCACCGCCGCGGTCCACAGGCGGATCTCCTGGCGGATCGTGGGACTCTCCGCCGCCTTCGCCGGGTCTCCTTCGGCGCCGACCACGTCGTGGAGCGGGGTCGCCAGATCGGAATACGCCAACCCGTCCGTCACGACGCCATAGACGACCCTTCCCCCTTCCTCCTTCCCCGGCTGTTTCCCCGGCTCTGCCACCCGTACGATCGCCCCGATGCCGATAGTGGTCTCGTTCGCTGTCCAGAAGTGGAATTGGTGCGGCGTCGCGGGCTTGAGCTCGGTGGCGACGACGCGCCCCACCGGTTCGGGATCCCGTGTCTGAATCACGATCCCGTTCTCGGGAGGCGGGATGCGTGATGCGAAAGAAGGTCGTTCGGCGCGCGACTCCGCAGATAGGTCTCCACGTCATGTATAGGATACAACAGGCGGTCCCAGCGTGCGTCGGGCGTCGAGAGCGGGGACCGCTCGCGCAAGAGCCACGCCGACATTGCAGAGGCGCGGGCGAGCGTGTCGGCGTGGGCGCGCGCTTCGACCCGTACCAGGCCGTACAGCAGGTCGTTGCCCTCCCAGGGCCAGAACCGGAGATACCAGGAATAGATCGCGCGCCGCGCCCCGCGGCTGCGCGGCTCGAACACGCTGGTGCGGTGCCCCGCCGGCAGCGTGAGCGCCCGCTCCAGCTCGGCGCCCTCGAAATACTGCGCACCGTGACTCTTGATGACGCCCACGGCGCGGGGATGCGCGGAGAGCGCGACCGAATCGGACAGCACGCCGTCGACGACGAGCCACTCGTCCGGGCCGAGCTGCGCCAGGCACCGCTCCGCCAGCGCGCGCTCGAGCGCGAGGCGGGCCCGCTCCAGCTCCCGCCGCGCCGCCTGGATCGCCCGGGCGGGCTGGCCCGCCTCCTCGGCGGCGAACTCGACCACGTCGACGCCGCACGTCTCGAGCGCCCGGCGCACCGGCGCCGCGAGCGATGCGAGCCGGGTGACGGCGAGCTCGCGCGACTGCTCGGATGTGGTGCAGAGGCGCCGGTCGGGCCCGCGGCGGCGCACGGCCGCGGCCACGTAGCCGCGCACGATGGGCGTCACGCCGCCGTAGCCCACGACACGCCATTGCTCGATCCCGTCGAGGAAGCCCACCGCGCCGGGCGAGAGCGGCCGCGCGTCGGCGACCGAGCGCGTCCGGAGCTCCGCGTCCTCGACCAAGTCGGCACCCATGAACTCGTCGAGGTCGGTTCGCCCGGCGCTCGCGTCCGGCACATAGGAGGCGGGCACCGCGCCGGCCGCCAGGATCGCGTCGACCCAGGAGCCGGCCACGTTACCGCGTCCGCAGAGCCCAGCCGACGTAGGTGATGGTCAGGTCCGCCGTGAGGACGCGGCGTCCGCTGCCGTCGCCCGCGCGCGCGACTCCCTGCATCTCCTGGACGACCATCCCGTTTCGCGCCAGTCCCTCGGTCAGCTCGTCCGGCGTGATGAAGCGGGTGAAGTCGTGGAATCCCTCGGGCATGGTGTGGTCTACGTACTCCTCTGCCCAGACGAGCTGCAGAAACGCGGCAATGGTGCGGTTGTGGGTGAGGAAGCCCAGGCCGCCCCCAGGCGCCAGCACGGCGGCGATCGCTGCGAGCGTCCGGTCGAGATCGTCCACGTGCTCGAGTACGTCCACAGCAAAGACGAGATCGAAGGGCTCAGTGAAGTTGCAAGACGCCAAGTTCTCAGCGGTCGCCCGCCGATAGTCGACGGAGAGCCCGGAGCGCGCGGCGTGCTGGCGCGCCGCTGCGAGCGATTTCTCGGAAGGGTCGACCGCCGTCACCACGGCGCCTTCTGCTGCCAGCGACTCGGCCAGGATCCCGCCGCCGCACCCGATGTCGAGGGCGCGCTTGCCCCCGAACCCCCCGAACACGCGGCGAAAATACTCCACCCGCGCCGCGTTGAGCTGGTGCAGCCCCACGAACGGGCCTGCGTCGGCCCACCAGACGTCGGGCAGACGCTCGACGAGTCGCTCGTACTTCTCGGGCTCCGGCAGCCCGCCGAGCCGCGGCAGGTGATCGCTCATCCAGGGACTCGTACCCCGATCACGAGCCCATCGCGGATCGGCACCACGGCGGAGACGACGCGAGGATCAGTCGCGGCCAGCCGGTTGAACGCCCGCACCCCTTCGGTCCCCGGGGAGCGATCCGCGTCGTCCACCACCGAGCCGTGAAAGAACGCATTGTCGCACAGCAGCAGCCCGCCGGGGCGCAGCAGGCGCACGCTCCAGTCGAAGTATTGCGCCAGCGGCTCCTTGTCGGCATCGACGAACACGGCGTCGAATCCGGGCGCCAGCGCGGGCAGCACGGCGAGCGCGGCGCCCTCGATCAGCTGCACTCGCTCCGCCAGGCCGGCCTCCGCAAAGGCGCGCCGGGCGAGCGCGGCGTGACGGGGATCCTTCTCGATCGTGGTGAGCCGTCCGTGGGACGGCAGGGCACGCGCGAGCCACACTCCCGAGTAGCCCGCGAGCGCGCCGATTTCGAGCACGCGGACGGCCTGCACGGCGCGCAGCAGAACGTGCAGCAGCTTCCCCTCGTCCGGGGAGATCGCGATCGGCGGCAGCTGGAGCGCGTCGTGACGCGCTCTGATGGCGGCCAGGATCGAATCTTCGCGGGCGAACAGCTCGGTAACGTAGCGCTCGAGCCGCTCGTCCACGCTCAGGCGGTCGCCTCGACGTTGGGGAACGGCGGCACATCCAGGAACCAGAGCCCGACCAGGCGCGACTGCTTGTCGACCTCCACCAGCAGCCGGTCCGCGACCCGCACGACGGTCGTGGCACGCGTGCGCCCGACGCGCAAGTGGAAGACCGACTCCTGCTGATTCTTCTCCACCGTGAGCGCCGTGTCCACTTCCACCGCTGCGACGCCCGGCTGCGACTTCCGGCTCGGGAAGGTGACGCTGCCCTCCTTGCTGGGCTCCGGGATCGTCAGTGTATCCACGGTGCGGATGTCCTCGGGCCACGTCACCACGTCGACGCCGCGCAGGCATCCGCCCGCGACGTCGATGACGACGAAGGAGCCGTCGCTCCCTTCGAGATCCACCGTGCCATTCAACCCGCTCGTCTTTCCGCCTCCTTTGCAGGCGACGGAAAGGATGTCGGTCTCGGGGTCCCAGTGGTAGGTGACCTTGGGAAGCTTGCCGTCCAGTGGCTCGATGCGCGCTTCGAAGTTCATCCGGAACGACACCTTCCACGGATTCGGGAGGGCGGATAATATAGGCCGCACTGCGGGGAGGGGCCAGCACGATGGAGCGGCGGGCGTTTCTGACGGTGGCCGGGGCGATCGCGGCGCCGTACCAAACGCGGAACGCGATGCTCGGCCATCTGTTCCGCGTTCCGACTTCCGCGTTCCCCGTTATCCCAGCCCAGGAGCCCACCTTAGCTCCGGAGGTTTTTGCCAGCCGCGTCGAGCGCGCCCAGGCCGAGCTCAACAGCCGCAAGCTCGACTGCTTGATCGCCACGCCGAGCACCAACTACGAGTACTTCACCGGGTACAACCCCGGCCGCAGCGAGCGGCTCATCGCCGTCGTCCTCCCTGCGATCGGGAAGCCGGTCGTCGTGTGCCCCGCGTTCGAGGTGGAGCGCATCAAGCAGCACAGCGCCCTCACGGACGCCCGGGGCTGGGAGGAGCAGGAGAACCCGTACAAGCTGGTCCGGAGCGTGGTGCGCGAGCTGAAGCCGCACGGCACTGGCGTGATCGCCCTTGAGCCCACCACCAGCTACGTCGTCTATGTGGCGCTGGCGGACCAACTGTCAGGCTGGAAGTTCGTGGATGGAGCCCCGGTGACCGAACGGCTGCGGATCGTCAAGGCGCCGGAGGAGCTCGCCCTGATCCGTCGCGCCATCGAGATCACCGAAGCGGCGATCGCCGCCACGTTCGCCCAGCTCGCAGCGCAGGTGACCGAGCGTGACGTGGCGCAGCTCTTGTCGCGCGAGATGCAACAGCGCGGCGCGCCGGGCGGCGGGCTCGTGCAATTCGGGCCCTCGAGCGCGCTGCCGCACGGTGGCCCGGCGGGGCCGAAGCTGGAGCGCGAGACGGTGGTGCTGATCGACGCGGGCTGCCGCGTCGCGGGGTACGACTCCGACATCACCCGCACCACCTGGTTCGGCGACAGCCCGTCGGCCGAATTCCGGAAGGTCTTCAATCTCGTCCACGACGCCCAGACCGCGGCCATGCAGCTCGGTCGGCCACTGTATACGCAGTGCCAGGAGATGGACCGTGCCGCCCGCACGGTGATCCGCGACGGCGGTTACGGCCCCTGCTTCACGCACCGCCTCGGCCATGGCCTCGGCATGGACGGCCACGAGCCGCCCTACCTCGTCGAGGGCAACGAGACACGCCTCGAGCCGGGGATGGTGTTCACGATCGAGCCGGGGATTTACCAGCTCGGGAAGTTCGGGGTGCGGATCGAAGACGACTGCCTGATGACCGACACCGGCGTCGAGGTCTTAAGCCATCGAGTGGCGAAGCTGTAACGGGATGCGGGATGCGAGATGCGCGATGCGTTGGCGCGTCGACCCATCTCGCATCCCGCATCCTGCATCCCGCTCAATCCGCCAGCTTTTCCGCGAACCCGACGATCCGATCCAACGCCTTAGCGATGTCGTCCGTCGCCGCGGCGTACGACAGCCGCACGTAGCGATCGTCCCCGAAGGCGGCGCCAGGCACCAGCGCGACGCCGGTGGACGTGATCAACTCCGTGCCGCTGATCCCGCCCAACGAGTCCACGCGAAAGAAGAAGTAGAATGCGCCGAGCGGCTCGACGAACTCGACACCGGGGAGCTTCTGGCGGAACCGGCCGACCACGAGCTCACGCCGCTTGCGAAACTCCGCAACCATGCGCACCACATCCTGCTCCACGCGCTCGTCGCCGAGGGCGGCCGCCGCGGCCCATTGCGCGGGGTGGTTGGCGCCGGTGGTCGTATGCGACTGCAGCGCGGCCATCGCCTTCGCCACCTTCGCCGGCGCGAGGGCGAGCCCGATGCGCCACCCGGTCATCGCATACGCCTTGCTGACGCCGTAGATGACGATGACTCGCTCGAGGAACTCGTCCGGCAGATCGAGGAACGACGGCGCCGGACCCGGCCCGTAGTGGATGCGACGGTAGATCTCGTCCGCGATCACCCACACCTTGCGGGCCCGCGCCCACTGCGCGATGGCCTTGAGCTCCGCGTGGGTGTACACGGAGCCCGTCGGGTTACAGGGCGAGCACAGGATGAGCCCCTGGGCCCCCGGTACGACACGGTCCAGATCGCGAACGCTCAGCTTGAGGCCCCATTCGGGATCTCCGGGGACCAGCACGGGGCGCCCGCGCGTGAGATGCACGATCTGCGGGTAGGACACCCACGCCGGCGCGGGAATGGCGACGACGTCACCCGGGCCGAACACGCTGAAGCAGACGTTGAAGAGCGACTGCTTCGAGCCGTTCGACACGACGATATGGTCGGCGTTCACGGGGCGACCGCCGGAGAGCAACGACAGGTGCTTCGCCGCCGCAGCCCGCAGCTCGAGGATCCCTTCATTGGCCGGATAGTGGGTCTTGCCGTCGCGGATCGCGCGTACCCCCGCGTCGGCGGGGATCGCCGGCGTGGGGAAGTCCGGCTCCCCGGCACCCAGGTCGATCACGTCCTCACCCGCCGCCTTGCGGCGCTTCGCCTCCTGCGAGATCGCGATGGTCGCGGACGTCTCGAGGTGCTGCAGGTTCGGGGACAGGCCGAACGGCGAGCCCTGGGTCATGGGCGGATGACTCCGAAGCGTTTCAGAACCGCGAGCGTCGAATCGAGCGGCAGCGCCCGCACCGTGCCACGATACCCACGCACCGTCTCGGCGCGCAACAGGGAGTTATAAATGGCCTCTTCGGTCGCTTCGATGACCGCCTCGAACAAGGGCGACATCGCGTCGTTCGTGACGACGGGCAGCGTGTCAATCAGCCTCGACCGGCCTTCACCGCCCTCCACCGGCTTCCCCCGCCGCGTCGAAAACGCGACCACGTAGTCTCCCGAGCCGTTCGTCATGCTACTCCCGGTGCGGGCGAGGCCCGCGAGGGCGCGGCGCCCCAGTCGTTCGAGCTGTCGATGATCCAAGGGGGCATCGGTAGCGACTACGATGATGATCGAACCGTCTCCCGGGAGGTGTAGAGGCGCAGCATGCCGCGCCCCTACGTCCTTCAGGTAATACTGCCCGAGCTCCCGTCCAACCGGGGCGCCTGCGATGGTCAGCACACCGCCGAAATTGCTCTGCACCAGAGCACCGACGGTCCAGCCGCCGAGCTCGAGGGGGAGCCGCCGGCTGGCGGTCCCGATGCCGCCCTTCCATCCGAACGCCACCGTGCCCCGGCCCGCGCCCACCGCGCCCTCCCCGACCGCCCCCGGGGCCGCGGTCCGGATCGCAGCCAGCACATCCTCCGGGGTGATGGCCCGCACGCGGATGTCGTTCAGAAATCCGTCGTTGGTCTCAGCCACCACCGCATTCGCGGAGCGCACGTCATTGTTCCCCGGCAGGCCGAGCAGGTAGGTCAGGACCGCGTCGGCGGCCCGCGGGACGCACAGCGTGCAGGTGAGCACGATCGGCGACTCGAGCTCACCCAGCTCGTTCACCTGCGTCGATCCGGCGAGCTTGCCGAACCCGTTCCCGACGACGATGGCCGCGGCCACCTTCTCGCGGAACACGTTGCCCGCGTGCGGCAGGATGGCCGTCACCCCGGTGTTGATCGAGTCGCCGCGAATCACGGTCGCGTGCCCCACCCGCACGCCGTCCACATCCGTGATCGCATCGAGCGGACCCGGTGGGAGCACGCCCACGACGATGCCGAGCTCGCGAGCGCGGGGGCGGGGAGTCTGCCCGGCCGCCAGTGCGCAGGCGAAGCTAAGGAGCAGAACAATTCGGAATGCGGAGCGCGGAGTGCGGAATTGATCGACAGGTGTTCGAGCACGGAGCCAGGCCTCGCGGCTCGAACCTGCCTTGACATTCCGCATTCCGCACTCCGCATTCCGCACTTGCCCTGCTCCATTGCCAGTCTGCGTCCCAGAAGCTACCATGCTCCGCGTACCTCCGCCCTTTGACAACCGAGGATCGTGTGACGCTGGACGAAGCCAAGGCCGCGCTGCAGCGCGGCCGGAACGTGGTGCTAATCCTGCCGCCGGACGTAGAGCAGACGGCTGCGGTCTGGGAGCTGGTAACCGCACCCGCCGTGATTATCTGCTGGGACCACGGACCCGCGGCCCAGTGGGCGGCGGGCGCTCCTGCTCCGATCCGTGTCCACGCCGTCACCGGTCTCACCCGTAGCGCTCGCGTCCTGCAGGACCGCTCCATACACATCCTCGCCGGTGCGGTACCCGATCTCACCGCGCTGGTCGCGCGCTCCGCGCTCAAGCTCGACAGCATCTCCACCGTCGTCATCGCGTGGCCCGAGCTCCTCGCCGCGGGCGAGCACGCGGCGGCGCTCGACACACTGCTGGGCGAAGCCCGCGACGCTCGCCGCATCGTGCTGAGCTGGAACCCGGCCTTACTCGGCGACTTCCTCGAGCGTCACGCCCGTCGCGCACTCGTGGTGGGCACGCCGCCGCTGGACGAGGCCGGCGCCCCGCTGTCCCCGGTCGGACCGGCGCGCTACGTCGTCGTCGCGCCCGGCCGCCGCGGCGCCGCCGTGCGTGAAGCCATCGATCTGCTCGATCCGCGCCGGCCGCTGGTGTGGGAAGGCGGCGAACTCGCGCCGCCCGAGGCGCCGCCCGACGCCGTCCTCTGCGCCCGGCTGCCGACTCGCGAGCAGTTCGCGGCGCTCGGGCGACTCGGCACGCCGATCGTCTTCGCTGCGGCCGCGCAGCTCCCGTACCTGCGCTCCATCGCAGCGCCGCTGACGCCGCTGCGCTTGCCCTCCGCCGCCGACCGCGCCGCTGACCGCGCGACGTCCCTGCGCGAGCAGGTGGCCCGCCTCCTCACCGAGCGCAGCGTGGATGCCGAGCTCGCGCTGCTCGACCCGCTATTCGAGCGGTTCGACCCCGCCGAGGTGGCAGCGGCGCTGTTGGCCATCAGCCGTCAGCCATCGGCCGCCAGCCCCTCCCCACCCACCCCTGCGCCGGCATGGGTGAAGGTGTTCGTCGCTGATCCGGGAGGTGGGGATCGCCAAGGACGCCATCGGTCGGGTAGACGTGCGGGACACGTTCAGCGTCGTCGAGCTGGCTCCGGCTGTCGCCGAGCAGGCTGTTCGCGGGTTATCGCGAGTGGCGATCAAAGGCCGGCGCGCGCTGGCGCGACTCGACCGCCAGGTATAGCGGCACGCGGGAACGGGACGGCAGGGCGGGCGGTATTACGCCCGTCCGATGATCGAAACCGAGCGGGTCGTTTCAAAAGGCGCGCGGCTCCAGCCGTTCATCCTCACCGGGTATCAGGGCGCGCCGACACGTGGCACCGTGACGATTCAGGCGTTCAACCGCGAGCAACGCTGGCGTCGCGCACTGGCGGGGCTCGGCAAGTGGTGGGGCATCGCGCTGCTATCGGTGTTTATTCCAGTTGCTCACTTCCTGCTGGTCCCGTCCTTCTTCGTGTACGGACTGTGGCAGTTCTTCCAGCGGCTCGGCACCGCCGAGGTCGCGGCCGCACCCCGCGGGACCTGTCCCGACTGCGGCGCGGAGCAGGTGCTCGAGCTGGCGCCGCGCTGGCGGGCGCCGCAGCCCGTTACCTGCCGCCATTGTGGCCGCGGCCTGAGGCTCACGCTCCCCAATCCCCCCTGAAGCGCCGACGGGCCGCCCAGCGGGGCGGCCCGTGACCGGCATCCCACGGCCTACGTCGGGGACTATTTGCGGTTGTTCACCGCCATCTTCAGCTGCTTCCCGGCGCGGAACGCCGGCGCAATGGACGCTTTGATTTGAATCACGCCGCCGGTCTTGGGATTCCGGCCCATCCGAGCGGCCCGCTTGCGCGCTTCGAAGTTCCCGAATC
>WNEQ01000449.1_pt1 | contig 21409 bp, 23 predicted proteins | sample 5399971 | NCBI WGS metagenome assembly WNEQ01 (sample SAMN13153330, study PRJNA577476) | soil metagenome | isolation source: 20 cm grassland meadow soil 2 days after 1st rain plot 5 | place: USA:California | collected 2015-09-18
AAACACTGAAAGCCCCGGTGAGCATCAGAGTCGCCAAGAACAACGAGGAGTATCAACAGGGGATTCGTAGCAACCTCATATCCGAATTCTCATACTATCGAGGCCTCGAGGACTATTACAATCAATTATCCGCGGGGCATATGAAAGAGGCCACCCAAACAATGCAGAAACTTACTACGAACGCCGAGCAGACACGACGTGCGGACCTCATCGAATCTACACGCCAGTTATCTGACAAGCACGAGGAGACGCTCAAACTAGGCGGCAAGCCTGAGAACACAAAGAAGCTTCTCAAAGAGGCCGCCAGTGAGACAACGAAGAGAGCAAGAGACAAGTAAAACAAGCATATCAGTTCGCCGAGGATTCTTGGTGGGCCCGGCCGAATTCGGGCGGCTAGACGTGAATTTCTGAGGCCCGGAAAACTGAGCTGCTCCCCCGTATTGTGAGTCTTAGAGCTTTCAGGCAGTGGGAGTTAGAGCGTCGCCCGTGAGGGCCCTGTTCCTTCATCCGCCTCTCCATGTCCGCGGGGGAAACGTCTTCGACATGTGTTGCGATCCACCAGACGTTACCGGTTGGGTCCTTCACCGCTGCGGTCCGGTCTCCGTAGAATTGGGTCGTCGGTTCTTGTTCGGGGCCCCGCCTGCTTGCAGGCCTCGTTTGTAAGCCTGGTCGACATTTTTCGAGGCAGACGTAGCGTTGGTTTGGTATCGGGCTGTACCTAGGACTCTAGTCAGCCGATCATGACCACGGAACCACCTATCTTCACCTCGGCGTGACCAACACGACCATTCTCGGTGTTGATTCGACCTCTTTCTTCCGCGGTAAACGCATGCTTCAAGAGGTCAATGAGCCTGGGCACACCGTCCGCGATCAAATACGACAGGTTCTTTGCTTTTAGCAAACACTCCCCAAGGGGCGTAACTGGTTTTAATCTAATAAGATAACTCCGCGCCATGAGGGCTTTGAGACCGGGAAGATCCTCCTCATCCTACGGCGGACTCAATCTGATCCTCCTTAGAGGACTTCAACTCTCGTGGTCTACCAAGAGAGTATCAGTCGAAGAGACACTCACCCAATATGTTTTCGGGAGAGGAGGGTGAGAATTGGAAGAGAAAACAAAATCAAAGTGGAGATTAATTCGAACACGAACAGTAGTATTGGGCATATTCGCCGTTGCAGTAGTCGTGGGCGTCGTGGCTTTCGTAACCTTCACGCAGTACTTCCCGTCGGTGCCGACAGGAGCAGTCGCGGCAAACTTAGTGGCAAACTGTGGCGTATCCACTACGACTGCGTTGACCGTTACCCCAGCTACAGTAACAGCAGGGTCAGCTTTTGCCCTAGTCTACAGTTGTTCATCTGGAACAGCCGCAATATCAGTGACAAACGGTCCTATCACCAAGATTCCAACAGAGGCACCGGCAATCGGCGCAGGTGGGATGCCTACAACCCTTAGTCTCATTGCTCCTGGTGCAGCTTGTACAGCTTCGGCAGGAATAGCTCTTGCGCAAAGCACGGCCGTCAGCATTCCAACCGGTGACTACAACTATTGTGCAACTGGAACAACTGCTCCGGTAACTGGCGTCGTCAGCTTCACCGTAACTTGGGGTTAGACGATATCTCAAGGCGACTCCACTTCCCCCTTTTCTTAGGACGTTTATTTACCCCATCCCAATAAGCACGAAGAAATAGGACAAGCGAAGGCTCGTCTCAACTGGGAGGCCGAGATTATGGAACAGTTGGACAGCTTTGTCGACACTCTCCACAGAATCGGGAACACCTACAAGGCCGTGGTCCTAGTTGGACTTGTCCAGCCGAGACCCGAGCAGAGAGTTGTCTCGCAACTGAGCAATAGAGAAGGATCAAAGTCGAATCTTTACGAACCTCTCATCGAAGAACTTACACGAAGAAAGGCCAAGAATAATTCCTGACCTAAGAAGGCGTTACTTGTATACAGCACAATTGGTAACGCTGCGGTCTAAGAGGACCAAAGACCCGCCCTTTGTAACCTTGTCTGCTCCCGAAAGAAGAAACAAGGCAACCCGGGTCGTCATAATTGGGTTACTAGTCTTCCTGATAGCAATTCCGGTCGGGGCTACGGTAGTTCTAGCCACATCCCGTGGGGAGAACCATTCAAAACTGGTACTTAACTGCTTGACACTTCGAGCCAGTCAGGCCACCGTCATTCCCAGCGGTTCTGGAGTAATATTATTCACTTGCGGTGATAGTCCTGCACTCATTGTCGGGAAGTCTGACCGGTTCCGACCCTTCTTCACGTTGCCGACAGGATATACAGGTCTGAAAATCGTGAATCATGTTATCGGAGCTACTGACTGCAATCATGGTCCGATCCTGGTTTCGGGGCAGCGCTTTGATCTTCGTGGGCCAGGAAACTTCGACTACTGCGCGGTCTATGCTAACGCTCCAAGCACTGGTCTAGCTTCTTTCAAAGTTACATGGTCGAAGTGATCCGGAGGCTCCCCATTGAAATGCGGTTTCTACCCGTACAGCAAGCTTAGAAGAAAATCTAATGCCGTTCTCATCTGGAAGGATAGTCTTGGACAAATCAAGAGAGGTCAAAATGAGCGGCCGAATGGATTTGGAGAGTGAAAAATTTTTAGGATGCGTATAGGGTTCGGAAAAACAGCAACCCTTAACTGAAAAGCCGGGCTTAAGAAATCCATTGCCGACGGTTGGAATTCGTCGCAACTGTCAGCAGCAATCATTGCGTACTTACGCCGAAGGTCCACTACTCAGCTAAACTATCCGTCGCCCTACGCGGCAGTAGAGTTTTCTATTTCTTAGGTAGTCACTCCCCACTCTCAAGTAACGAAGGGTCAAACGCAATTGCTTTTTCAGGTTCCGAAGCATAAATTACCTGGTCGTGATTCTTCAGGAGTGTCTCAACAAAATCCGTACGCGCTGATTTTTCTATCTCACTGAGATCATGTCTGCACATAAGCGAAAGATCAAGGCTTTCGAAGTTCTCATGAAGCAACTGTTCGTAGAGCAACTCTAGCTTCATGCCCTTAACCGACTTCTCGATTGGTACGAAGTTGCGATAAAAGCGGTATGGAGGTCTCAGACCGATGGTGGACTCTCGGATCACGTTTGTGAGATTATCGTACGGGTTGCCTTCATTGACATCGGAACGTTTGAGCTTGTAGATACGTAGGAGGTTTCTTTGCTTGGAGGATTCTACGTCTATTCCACTCTTAGATAATCTTCCCTCGATTCTTCTTGGATCTTCGAACGTGAGGTAGACACACGATTCTCCTCTTTCGAGTCCCTTCGATATGTAGTGAGACGTTACCAATTCCGCATATTTCTTGTCGTCATAAAGAAGCACCGCATGACTTTTGGGCGGTAGGTTGTCAAGGAACTTTATTGGTCCATAATCTTCTCTTTCAGAAAGCGTTGATTCCTTGTAATTCAAGTACTTCATGCCAATTTCGTGCACAAATCTCCTAATTCGTCTGTGGTCTTGCAGAAAATCTAAACCCTTTGCAGTAATCGAAATTGGTTTTCGATGAATCAGTTCCTTGGCTGCCATTTCTCCCAGATAACGTAAAAATTTATCGTAGGCAAGGTTACACCGTTGCTGTACTCGCGTAGGCTTTACCTCACCACCACTCCTCAATTCTTGCTCTATCCCCTTGAGAATATCATCGTAAATTTCCATTCTACTACGTTTAGATCTCGGCACTATGGTTGAGTTGTTCGTGGTTATGCGGCCGCCTATTTGTGTGCGACAGGTTTCTTCACTTTTAGCAAACACTCCCCAAGGGGCGTAACTGATTTTAATATAACAAGGCAACTCCGAGTCATGAGGGTTCTGAGTCAACGGTCTCTTAGGGCACCGCTGGTTCTATTTCTGATTTCATCTGTCATAGTCGGGTCAGTTGCAGTTGCACGTTTCGCTGAAAGTGTCACTTCAGCGAGTCCTCTAGACCTTACAGGGGTCAACAATTTTGCTATTCTTGTTAATACCTACACCAACACCGGCCCGGGAACCGTTCTTAATGGAGATCTTGGATATACTGTAGCACCTGCAAATCCTCCAATAGTCACTGGTACAACCTTCACATCTACTAGTCCCACTTATATTTCAGCAGAAGCAATTCAAGCCAAGCTCATCGCCTCCGCAAACGATCCAGCACAGTCTGGAGCTTGTACAACAACACTTACTGCGGCAACTGTCCTGGATAGTCTTCCCCAACCATTAACACCTGGAGTCTATTGTATTGCAGGTGCTGTTTCTGTAAACACAGTAACCACTCTTAGCGGTGATGGAGGTTACATCTTCCGAATGGGCGGCGCACTCAATACCGTAGCCGGCTCAATTGTAAAACTAGCCGGAAATGCAAAAGCCGACAATGTATTCTGGGTACCGATAGGTGCAACAACACTTGGAGCAAACAGTGTTTTCGCAGGAAATGTACTGAGTAATGCGGCTATTACAGTGGGCACAAAGGTAAGTATGGATGGAAGAATCTTGTCTAATGGAGCAGTTACCACAGGACCTTTTGATACAATCACAGCTCCAAAAGGTATGACACCACCAGTTGACACCACACCACCCGTAATTACTTTGCTAGGTGCCAATCCTCAAATTATACAAGTTGGAGGTATCTATGTCGAGTTGGGTGCTACTGTAAGTGATCCGGACAATGTCGGATTAGTTGCGATAATAGATTCAAGCGCAGTTAATACAAGTGTAGTAGGTTCATACTTAGTAACCTATGATGCAGTCGACCCTGCAGGAAATCATGCGACTCAAGTAACTAGAATTGTCAGCGTAGTAGCCATCGTATCAACGCCGTCTGCAGCTGTTATTACATTATCTGGTCAAGCATCGTGTCAAACATTAGGCGGAACTTGGACAAGTGCTAGTTCAACATGCACCGTGACTACGCTGACAATTAACTCTGGCAACACACTAGTTATCGCTTCTAATGTTACTCTTAGTAATACAGGTCTTGTCACGGACTTGGGCACCATCACCAACGGTGGACCAGTAACCAACTCTGGCACTATTACAATTGGTCCAACTGGCATTCTGACAACAACAAATACATTTAGCAACACTGGCACGATCACATCATCCGGTACTATAACCAATAACGGCCCGGTAACAAACGGCCTCACGGGTACAATTACAAGCAGCGGCCTTATCACAAACACACTCACTGGTACAATAACAAACCTGGGCACCATCACCAACAGCGGACCTGTAACCAACGCTGGTACCATTACAAATAGCGGCACACTGACCAACGGTCCAACAGGTGTCATTACAGACAGCGGCACTATAACCAACAAAAACGCAGGTATAATCACCACCTCTGGTACCATCACCTTACCAACCTCCGGTATATTGACCAATCAGCTAGGAGGCACCGTTACCAGCAGTCTCAGCATCATCAACAGCGGCAGCATAACCAACTCTGGCGCCCTTGTAAGCAGCGGCCCTATTACCCTGAGTGCTACAGGTATCATCGTTAACACCGCAAGCGGTCTTATCACCAATTCTGGTATCTTGACCACCTCTGGTACTATTACCAACAGCGGCCCCATTACCAACAGTGGCCCTATTACAAACAGCGGCAACATAACCAACTCTGCCGCAATCACCAATAGCGCCGTGATCACCAATTCTGGTAGCATCAGCGACTCGTGTGGTGGCTCTATTAGCGGTGTGGTTGTAGGTAATCCAATAATAAATGCCTGCGTGCCATAACACTTTACCTCGTAAAAAATCGCGCTGGAAAATTAGCGAGGTTCTCGCAGAAGCGAAGGACGTAGCAAAGGGCCGTTGGCGAGATTTCTCGGTCCTAGTGGCCCCAAATTCCCGTTCTCGCAGCGTGTGAAATGGTCAAGGAGATCATCCGAGCTTAGGGATCATCCGGAACAGAATCTGCCGAAAGGGGCGCTCGCACAACCCGCCACAACCTACCAAGATCCTTTCCTCTCCCGCTTGGGGTAGTTTCGGGACCACCTGCTCGACCGTGGAGCAAGCCGGGACTATCGCCCACGAGCAATACTTCACCCAGAACAGTGAATATACCTCGCTTTGAAACGGTTTACTGACCGTAAGCCAGACGACATCTTTGTCCGAGGCAGAAACGGCCTGAGCCTATCAATAGGCAGAATATACTCGCAGCCTTTCACGCTCGTTCAGGGCAGCCCTTTCAACTATGAGACCAGTCCATACAAGCCCTTACCAAAGTCTTCGTGGGCAAGACTAGAAACCAGCTCAAAAGTAGCTCCGCAATTCCCGAGCCTCCGGTAATTCGCGTCTAGACTGGTGGGCCCGGCCGGATTCGAACCGGCGACCGTCAGGTCTCTCGCGGCTTTGGCTATGAGCCTGCCGCTCTCTCAAGCTTCTCTGTTCTTTTGAACAAAGAAGTGACCTAGCTGAGCTACGGGCCCCACAAGGAAGAAGCCGGCAAAGGTTTCGAGTTTTAACCTTTAACGCACAGCAACGCCCAGGTGTAGTTGAGCCTCTAGCGTACAGTTCGTAAAGCGTACTTTTATCATAGTGGCGTGCTCATGGCACGGACCTAGGTCTGAGCATAGCGAAATGAAGATTAGATGCATGGGAGCCTGCCAAGAAGTTGGCAGGTCCGCCTTCGCCGTCAACGTCGGCGAGAAAGATGTTGTCCTCGACTACGGAGTTATGGTCAACCACCACGTAGGTTTCCCCATGCATATTCCCCCAAAACAGGTCGAAGCGATAATCTTGACTCACGCCCACCTGGACCATGTCGGCTCAGTGCCACTATTCTTTGTGGACGGTGGAGTCCCAATCTATGGGGTACAACCTACCTTCACGCTAACGACTCTAATTATCAAGGACTTCCTGAAGCTCAGCGGATACTACCTCCCATACGAATACATCGACCTCCAGACGATGCTCAAACACGAACGAGAGATCCAGTACCGTACCCCCCTAGACATAGGAGACGCACACGTGACGTTGGTAAACGCCGGCCACATCCCCGGAAGCGCACAGACGCTTATTGAGTATGAAGGAAAGCGGCTTCTATACACAGCAGACTTCAACCGTCAACCAACAAGGCTAGTTGACGGTGCGGATCCGGAATATTACAAGAACTTGGATGGTATCATTATCGAAGGAACATATGCGACAGAGGATCATCCCGCCCGAGACGAGTTAGAGAAAGAGTTTGTCAGCAAGGTTACCGAAGTTGTAGAACGGAAGGGAACGGTCCTTGTTCCTGCTTTTGGCATTGGCAGATCACAGGAACTATTGACAGTCCTGTCGGCCCACAACTTCGAATACCCTGTTTTTGTTGACGGCATGGCCCTCGATGCAATGGATCTTCTCCTCAAGTTCCCAGAAGCGCTGCGTGACGCTCGAATCTTCGAAAGAGCCAGCAACACCGCGCATTGGGTGGAGAACTGGCATGATAGACGGAAGGCTGCGAAAACGCCAGGCGTGATAATCTCTCCAGCTGGAATGTTGAAGGGAGGAGCCTCGGTATTCTACATGGAGAACATCGCGGGCAGGCGGGATAATGCGATTTTCATGGTCAGCTTCCAGGTCCCTGGTAGTCCGGGACGCATCCTCCTAGAGAGGAAGAAATTCGTGATTCATGGCCGGGCTCGTCCAGTGGAGGCTCAAATCGAAAGGTTCGATTTCTCATCCCACGGTGGCAAACGAGAATTGGAATTGACCCTCTCTGAACTCGACAAGAAAACGAAGGTTTTCGTTGTTCACGGAGCGGAGGGCAACTGCAAGAGACTCGCGGAATGGGCCTCCAAGGAGATGGGACTAGAAGCGAGCGCTCCAAAGACCGGGGACGTGCTCGAATTATGACCGAACCCGAACCCGCCCCGGAACCAGGGGGAGAGCAAAAGAGGAGGTTCAGACCCCGCCTCTACCACCTCTATCCAATCCTGTTCAGTTTTCTTGTCACTGGCATAATGGGATACCCGATCTTTCTCTCGAGAATAACTATCACTACCCCACCGGTGACATATTTTCCAGACAACCCCATCGGTGCCGGTTTGAACGCTCTTGTTTTCATAGCAACACTAACGGTGAGCGCCACCGGCATGTTGCTCCTTGTTAGAAGACGAAAGAAGAGAGCACTTCAGGGACTAGTGAAAACCGGGCTAATCCTCATGTCGTTTGTTGTCGCGCTTTGGTACGGTTCATCAATTGCCTCTATCTTGAACTCGCCAGTCTCTGACGCCGAAATACTGCTGATTTCGATTGGGATCGCCGCGGCATTGGCTGTTCTGGTTTACGGTAAGAACAAGACATTCCAAGCCTTCGGAGTCACATCAGTCGGGGCTTCGACAGGATTGTTTCTGGGTGCGTCCATTCCTCTACTTACTTCTCTTGCCATTCTGGCAGCACTGGTTGTCTATGACACCGTTTCCGTTTTCAGAGGGCCGATAGGAGCTCTTGCAAGGAACGTCGAGGTTGGAGATCTAACTGGGGCTGTGTTCAACTACAGGGACCTGACGATTGGGATGGGCGACATCGTCTTCTACTCTGTTGTTGAGACGGTAGCTCTACTAAACTTCGGAATCGAGTCATTCCTCGCCGCTGGAGCGGGTGTAATCATTGGCGCGTACCTCGGTTTCAGGGCGTTGTCTAAATATCAGGTGTTCCCGGGATTGCCTTTCGCACTTCTCCTCGGAGCAGGCGGAATGCTGGCAGTTGCTCTCGCCCAAGGACTGCCGATCTAGGCAAACATCTTCGGGACCAGACGCGGAAGATTAGCAAGGCTGTGGAGTTTGATCGAGGGACGAACTCCATTGGCCGATGCCTCGGATCCTTTCCTCTCGATCAAGACTGTCGTCAGCCCAATCAAATTAGCGCCTTCAACATCGTTACGGGGGTGATCCCCAACATGGACAGCTTGTGCGGGTGTCACCTTCATTCGGGACAACGCATAGAGGAAGATCCCAGGATCCGGCTTCCGTATCCCTGTAAGTGCAGAAGTGATAAGATCGTCAATGTAGTGATCGAATTTGACTTTGCGGAGTATTTCTACAGCAACATCATGTGAGGAGACATTAGATATAACACCGATTCGATACTTTTCGTGTAATTCTTCCAAGGCTTCCTGAGCATCCGGATATTCCGCAGCATTAGCCGCTCGACTCTCCACAACAATTCCAACCGCTCTTTCCACAATATCTGTTGTTGGCTCTCGATGGAGGGCGAACCGTAAGAGCTCCCGCATCCAAGCGGAAATTGGAATTTCCACATTATGAGAGGATCTTACCGGTTGATTACGACCGTATCCTTTCCGATACAGACGATACAACTCTGCCGGAGCCGTTGCAACTGGCAGTTCCCTTGAGATTCGTTCTAGCGCCCTTTGCGTGACCAAGTTGTCCTCAATATTTTGGGTGACAAGGGTCTCGCCGAGATCGAAGAAGAGAACTTTCGGCACGCCCAACCCGATGACTCCGGCGACTATCGCGGTAGCCCGATCTATTAGGCTCTTAATTCGTCGAAAGGTCAATGGTACGGAAGGTTTCAGTGCACGAGGCGAGGATGACTCGTGTTATCCGAATATCACCCTTCCGATTGCCCAGCCCACCAATCCCCCTGAGAACATCGAGACTCCCCAAACGGCAAGATGCAACCCGAAGAACCCGATGCTCATGATTGCTTGCCTTTTCGCCCTGTTTCACCTCATGCGTCCAGAGGCGATAAGGGGTAGTACTCGATTCTCCTAGGAACTCGGTTATATTCCGTTGAACTGTGACCAAGAGGATCTCGGTACGCATTCCGGTCGTGCGACCATCTGGAGATGTGCTTTCATGAGCAGAGTGTTTATGCAATCCTCAGACCATGTAGATATTGAAAGGAAAATTGCCCCCGAGGTTCCTTCCCAGAGCCCATTCAGAGGCGTATGGCTGGCTGGACAAGTCGAACTGGAAGAACATTTCGAAAGACCGAAACCTGAAACGAGTAGACCCTATGCTTCGAGACATAATACAACTCTTGAATCGAAAGGGCTACACGACGTATTCATCCTGTAGCGGGGGACACGCGTCAAACCAGCGTCGCCGACACCAGCGACATATCGAAGGCTACATAGCATTCTCCCACGCCACAAGAGCAGTAGTTGAATTGTATTTCATACTTCAAGGACGAGTAGAACCTTTCCAATTATCTACTCAGATCGGGATGCTCGACGAAGATAATGGAGACGATCAAACGGTATTTTCAGAGATACGTTGGCAGTTGCACGATACAAAGCGGCATAGAAATCAGTATTACGAAGACTTGTTCCGGAATCTGAAGGAAGCGGTGGAAAAGCTGCCTCACGCAGAAGGAGATGAGGAAAACGACAGATTCCTAAAGTCCTTCTTCGGCGAGAGCCATGTTGGTCAGGGTCTCGAGATGATACGCGGGCAGAATCATAGATTCCGTTAGTCCAGAGGAATGTTTTATAGCACGATCAACCCGGCACGCTGTCCTGACAGACCAATGCCTGCAGAAATCTCTAACACAGACAAATTCATCACCCTATCAGAAACGGCTTCCGAATGCAGAGTGAAACGGCAGAAGGACATCGTGAAGCTCAAGCTCAGAACGCCTAGACAGTTGTACACGTACAAGGTCAAGGTCGAGAGGGCTGATGATATTATTCGCCGATTGAAATGTGAAATCGTCGAAGTCTAGCAGTGGGCTTCGAACATTTTCTTATCCGCCGTGTGCCACGGGAATAATCGTAACCGTGGTCTTGGGCTGAACAAAAGCCTTCAATCCCCCAAACAAGTTGCAGTCTTGTTCATCGAGGAGAATTATGACATTCGGCCGGGGATCTCCTGTTCCAGAGTCGACCAGGAAGTCTCTGAACTGACGGTTTCCGACAGTCTCTAGCAACCTGGAAACGAAGCCGGCGACTGTCTCTGAGCCCGGAACCTCTAGGTTGATCTCCCGTTTCCCCGCTGCAGACGCGAGGACTCCAATCAGCCTGACTTGAACAAATAGGGGGGAATCCTTGAGCAAACTTACTGGCTCACTCGAAAAGAAAGACCTCTTCTTCGTATTTTCGGCTTCCAACAATTGAGCCTTCCTCGATCCGTCTAAGCTTCATCCTGCTGAGATGGTCCATTAGCTTCGCTTGCGCAATCTCGGGCTTGTCAAGTGTCAGCCACTCTACTGGCACCCGTGTTCCTAGAGGTCGAGATGGAATTAGGTGCCTGGTCGTTTTCGGTGGATACAGTCGACCAGAAGATGCAACATCCACAACCTCGTCTTTCTCAAGTTTGACTGTCGAGAGAACGAGAGTTGCTTCTGGAATGATCTCCGGTTTCTTGTCGACGTAAGAGACACTCAAGCCTTTTTCACGCAGGAATTTCTCGACCCGGAAGGAGGTCCTGAAAGAGTCTAAAGTATCTTCTGGCCGTGGTGACTCGAAGACTATTGATCGATCCTGATCCTCAATTACGGCCGCCACTCTTCTCCGGTCCAGCAGCTCTCTTGCAGCTGCCCTTTCCTCATTTTTCATGCTCAGCCCAAGATTTTGAAGGCCCGGCCATAAATCATCCAGCTTCCCTGATATAATTAATCGATACCAACGCTCGACCCTTATCCCAGGATTGTTGTAGTCAACAAGTGCAACCGGGGCAAGGCGGCAGTTCATTCGTCTCAGAGCTACCAATCTGTGATTTCCATCCAGTACGACGCCTGTCCTCGCATCAGCGAGGAGTGGATGCCTGAGGACTTTGTCCTGGCGGATTGACCGAGACAATGACAAGAGTTCGTCCTCCAATACCTCTTCATGCGGCTTCAATGACTCTAGGCGCTTAATGCCTATGATAATCGGGATCTTCGCGTCTTTGATCTGAAAGCCTGACCGCTCTGGATGCAATTCCAAGAGTGTGTAATGTCCTTCTAGGACTAGGGTCTAGTGCCTAGAGGCTTAAGATGTCTTGTACTTTTGGTAAGAAAAAATACGGTGCTGTCAGGGAAGTTTTAGGCTTCTTGCTCGGCTTCCATTTGCATTCCGCCCTCAGGGGCGGAGGCTCGGGTTTCTTCAGTGATCTTTAGCCGGGTAATGTACCCGATCACTCTATTCCGCATTCTTTTTGTCCGCGCTTCGACTAGTAGCACAAGGGCCTTCTTGTTAGCTTCAAAATCTTTGTTGAATTTTTCCGGATAGCGAGCAACCATATCCCTGGCTACTTTTTTGACTGCAGCTATCCGAACTTTCCCCAATCACACACTCTCTAAGCTTGGACTGGTCTGACCGTCCGCTGAGGTTTAAATATCTTGGTTTTGCGAAGCGTTGAACTGTTCGCGTTTGGTAAAAGGAGGAGAAATATCATCGGCAGCTGTGCGTCGACTGATTCGCAAGGGCGGTGCCGGACGCGTCGGGGGCGATGCTGCCAAAGAGCTTCGTAAAGTGATCGAAGAGCTTGCGGTTATTATCGGAAAGGAATCCATCGAGATGGCGAAGCATGCTGGTCGCACTACTGTTCGGGCAGAGGATATCCGTCTGGCTGCGAAACGTCACCAATTGTAGGTTTACGCATCCGTCAGATTTTCATTGCTGAAAAGAGGCTTTAAAACATAGTTCTAGATCGGGGGACGGACAAGGGAGATAATTCGAGTTTGGCATATTTAGCAGGTCAACAAGTTCTCATATTGAAAGAGGGATCCGGCCGAAGCAGAGGTAAGGACGCGCAGAGGTCCAACATTAGCGCCGCAAGAATTGTATGTGAAGTTATCCGCACGACTCTTGGCCCAAGAGGGATGGACAAAATGCTTGTCGATAGCTTGGGAGATGTCACTGTCACAAGTGACGGTGCGACCGTTCTGGATGAGATTGATGTGCAGCATCCTGCTGCGAAGATGCTCGTGGAGATTGCTAAGACGCAGGATGATGAAGTGGGAGATGGGACGACCACCGCGGTCGTCTTGGCCGGGGAGTTATTGAAGAAAGCAGAGGGTCTTCTGGACCAAGGGCTCCATCCAACTATTATAACTGCAGGCTACAGAAAAGCCGCCGACTATGCTGTAAAAACTTTGAACGAGATAGCTGTGCCGGTCAAGCTTGACGATACGGAATCTCTTCGGAAGATCGCTATTACTGCGATGCATGGTAAGGGGCTGGGCTCTGGCACAGAACATTTTGCCAATATTGCAGTTGAAGCCGTCACGCAAGTTATGGAGAAGCGAGGCGACGCTTACACGGCGGACATTGACAATATCCAACTCGTGAAGAAGGAGGGAAAGAGCCTCCTCGACACTTCACTGGTAAGAGGGGTTATTATTGACAAGGAAGTTGTCCATCCTGGCATGCCGAAGCGAATAGAAAATGCGAAGATTGCATTACTGGACACTCCGATGGAGATCGAGAAGACGGAGTTCAGTGCGGAGATCAAAATCTCGAATCCACAACAGATGCAGGCATTCCTAGACGAGGAAACGAATCTCATGAAAGAGATGGCTGAAAAGATCAAAGGGTCGGGTGCGAACGTTGTACTTTGCCAGAAAGGGATAGATGAGGTCGCGCAATCATTCCTCGCCCGATACGGAATCTTGGCCGCCCGCAGGATCAAGAAATCCGATATCGAGAAGCTATCGAAGGCCACTGGCGCAAAGATAGTGACCAATCTAGATGATCTTCAGAAAGAAGATCTTGGCTTTGCAGGCAGAGTTGAAGAGCGAAAGATTGGTGATGACAAGATGATATTCATTGAGGAGGCCAAGGACCCGAAGGCAGTTAGCATCTTGATCCGGGCTGGACTGGAAAGGCTTGTTGACGAGGCAGAAAGGGCCTTGAAAGACGCCTTGTACGTGTTGATCGATGTTGTTCGCAAGAACAAGATAGTCGGAGGAGGAGGAGCAGTGGAGATGGAGTTGGCGAAACGGTTGCGAGATTATGCGACAAAGATCGGAGGAAGAGAGCAGTTGGCAGTCGAGGCATTTGCAGAATCTTTCGAGTCAATCCCGAGAACACTGGCGGACAATGCTGGGCTTCATCCGATCGATATTATGGTAGGCTTGAGATCGGCACACGAGTCCAAGGGACTGTGGAACGGAGTCAACGTACATACTGGAAAGATCGTGGACATGATGGAAGAGGGTGTTTTGGAACCCTTGAAAGTCAAGGAGCACGCTGTACGCTCAGCCTCAGAGGTTGCCTCAATGATACTGCGTATCGACGATGTAATCGCTGCGGCTAAGCCGCCGCCGGCGCCGCCAGGGCCACCTGGTGGTCATGCTGACTAGAACCGCAATCATACCTCGCATTTTTCAACGGCCGGGAGTTCACTCTGTGAACGCTCTCGCAAATTAGGGCCGGTGGATTTCTGTGGTGTCCTAACAGAGGCTAACTTTTAAGCAGACATAATTCCATTTCTCGAACGGCTCCGGTAGTATAGACCGGTCCGCAGCAAAACGTTGCTGGCCGATAGTATGCCGGACTCTCGATCCGGCGACCCGGGTTCAAAAGCCTCCTCCCAAGGGAAGCTGAATGTCCCGGCCGGAGCACCATACACCACTACATACAGAATTGGCAATCTTGATACTAATTACCGGCACCCCAGGAGTGGGCAAGTCCATTCTGGCGTCCAAACTTTCAAAGAAACTCGACTGTCAGCAGGTCGACATCAGTACCCTTGTTAGGACGAAAGAGTTGTACACTAGGGTAGACAAGAAACGGAGGACCCTGGTCGCTGACGAGAGACGTCTAACGTCAGCTGTGAGCAAGATAATCCATGAAAACAACAATAGGTGCCTTGTGATATCGACCCACTTTCTAGGTGGATATCTGCCGACTAGGCAGGTCAAGTACTGCTTTGTGTTGCGGTTGCATCCAGAGAAGCTTCGCAAGAGGCTGGCATCACGCCGTTGGTCCCCGTCGAAGATACGTGAGAATGTTGAAGCTGAATTGATCGGTGTTTGCCAGTTCGAGGCGGTAGCCCTGCTGGGACGCAAAAGAGTCCACGAAATCGATACGACAGGGAAGTCCTCGAACAGGGTATTGAGAGAGGTCAGCAATTTGGTTGACGGGAAGAAGAAAGATATCGGGAATGCGGGAGTCGTTGATTGGCTCGAGACTTACGACTTGAATATATGGGGTTGAAGAGTTCGGCTATAGACAAGGAAGCCTACGGAATAGTATCCTGTCCTTATTGTAAGTCGCTTCTTATCGCTGACACTGGCTACAGGAGCAAATCATGTTTTCATTGCGGGAAGCGGTTTCAACTAAACGATAGACCTGTTCTCGGCTCAGGCAGGAACGCAAGAGAAGCTAGAGAATTACTTTCGAAGATGAAGGCCCAAGCAGACCAAAGATGATATAGCCCTAGACTAGCAGCCCTATTCTTCAAAGGGCGTGGAGTAGAAGTAACGAATTGTCCTCAACAGCTGACAGAAGATTCATGGAAGAACTCTCCGGACTCCTTCAGAGGAATGTGAGCATCCTCACGTCCACTGGCAAAACCTTCACCGGGACACTTTCAGGGATTGACACGGACACTTTGAGTTTGTGTCTGACGAACGCAAAGGACGATAAGGGAGCTGGGATGCACAAGGTCTTTCTAAACGGGGACACGATTATGCAGATCTCAAGCTTCGAGAAACCATTCGATCTTCCTAGCCTAGGAGAGCGATTAGAACGGGTCTTCCCACGGATGGTTCGAGTCATGGAGGACGCCGGGGTAATCGTTGTAATGGATCGGATCAGAGTATCAGAGAAGGGGATCATCGAGGGATCAGGACCTGCTGCCGAGCGGGTTCAGAAGGTCTACGAAGAGTTCATCCGGGAAAAAGCACGACCTCAAGCCTAGCTTGAACTAGAGTCAGCTCACGGCAACAATTGAGTTTTCGGATCCGTTCTAAAGATCTCGCAGCCCGGACAGGAACATTAGAGACGAAGAGCGGGGTATTTCAGACCCCGCATATGTTCCCCGTTATTGATCCCAACCGTCCACAATCGACTAGGGCACTCTTGAAAGGGACGGACTCAGAGGCGATAATGACCAACGCCTATCTCTTGAGGAGGGGACAGACGAGGCCGCTCAAGCTTGAACTACACAAATACCTAGGCTTCAAAAGGCCAATTGCAACCGACTCGGGCGCTTATCAAATCTTAGAGTTTGGCGAAGTAGCCGTAAGCCCGAAGGAAATAGTTCAGTACCAGGAAGAGATCAACAGCGACATTGCTGTGATACTAGATGTCCCAACAGGTTTCCGGACGAGTCTCCAACGAGCAAAATGGACAGTGGACGAGACCATCCGCCGAGCCGACGAAGCTTTACAGTCGATTACCCGGAAAGACATTCTCTGGGTCGGCCCAGTTCAAGGCGGCGTCCATCTATTAGAGGTAGAAAGATCTGCGAGAGAGATGGGCAAGAGAGATTTTGCGATCTATGCACTAGGCAGCCCGACCGAGTTAATGGAAACACAACACTTCGACATTCTCGTCGATATGATCGTGGCGGCAAAGAAGGCCTTGCCAATCTCGAAACCTCTACATTTGTTCGGAGCTGGTCACCCAGCGACATTTCCGTTCTTCGTAGCACTAGGCTGCGATCTTTTCGACTCCGCAGCCTACGCCTTGTACGCGAAACAGGGCAAATACTTCACGTCAGAGGGGACTCTCAAAGTGGACGAGATGGAGGAGCTACCTTGTAATTGCCCAACGTGTCGTGGCAATACAGCGAATTCTATCCGCGATCTTTCACTGGAGGAGAAGGAGATGTTACTTTCCCGGCACAACTTGTACGTCTGCATCTCGGAGCTGCGAAAGATACGCGAGATGATACGAACGGGACGTCTTTGGGAAATGTTGGAGATAAGATCGCACGCGCATCCGGCGTTCAAGAGATGCTTCGAACGCTTGGCTTTTCACTCAGAATTTCTGGAACGATATAATCCAGCGGTCAAACTCCACGGGATCTTCTACTATGGACGATCGACAGATCCACGGCCGGAGATTCAGAGGTACTCGACAAAACTGCAAATGGCTGTTGAGTCAAGCGCGAAATGGTTAGTGCTGCTTCCTTCAGGTTGGAGGAGGCCATTTCATCAGGACCCGGGGCTCGACCCAGTGGTAAGAGAGCTTCGGGAAATGGAGGGCGTCTCGATCGTCTTCTACTCTTTAGCATATGGTCCTGTCCCCTTGGAACTTGATGAGGCATATCCTATTCCTCACACTGACATCTATGACCCAGGATCATCAGATGACTACGCGCGATCCGGGATCAAGGTCGCAGAATATGTCAAAAAGACGGATCCTAAACAAATTCTGCTCGTCCATGGCACGGGACCATTGGGGAAACATATCGAGACGAAGTTGAGAGAGAATGAACTCTCCGGAAAGTTGAAGATCGGAACCTTGAGAGAGGCTGTGGGCCTTATTGCTACTGGGATTCTCATGGCTAGTTGACTAGGCGTACATTCGTTGCAAGGATCCCTTTGTCAATCGACTCCTGCGGTCGAAGTCTCGCTCAACAAACTTCGCATCCTTCAACAATTCTTCCACCTTAACTCTAAATCCGTAGGCCTTTGATATTCTGCGGATAGCTAGGGCTGCAGCTCCCGGGTCTGTGCGGGCGGGGTCGGCGAAGGGAAGTACGGCGACCGCGGGGAAGTCGTGTATCTCAAATTCGCTTAGCATAACCGCCAATGGTCCGTACACTAATAGACCGGGTTCCAAGACTTCTCCGGTAACGTTTCTGGCCCCGTCAAAGTAAGCACCGGTCGGGACAATGCAGTATCGGTCCTTACTGCGCTTGTAGGACGAGTCGAGTCCACCTATCAGTACTGCATCTTTGAACCGTTGATCGACGGCCCAGTCGGCGAGGACCTTGGCAAACTCTGCCTCTTCGCTCTTGTGGGGTGAGAATTCTAGCTTCACCAGGATTGTTTTTCCCTTCCTGTAGACCTCAAAGGGGGTCACGAGTCCTCCGTCAGCTGTGCCAACCCATGGCGGAGGATTCTCAACCTCGATGAAACCGATCCTTACTGCCTTGAGAGCGTGGATGAGATAAGAAGTTGCTAGATATCCGGTCAGACCAACACCATGGAAGCCCGTGATCAAAGTGGAACCCTTCAATCCCTTTTGATCTACAAGGACACGAACTGGCATCGGTGTGGCTCAACCTCGACTCGTTCGATTGATGGTTCTCTGTGTCAGAAGGTTCGGCTTAAACTCACCTGATGCTTTCAGCGACCATGAGAATTCATTATTGTCGATAAGGTAGGCCAGCGGCCTGAAAGGCCTATGACGATTGGAAGCTTATCGAAGCTCCAACGTTTTAATAAACCCCTGAAAACTTCCGGTTTGATAGTGCCGCCGGCGACTAGCGAGCCGCCGTTTCCTCAAGTAATGAGGTGACGAAAGCTCAGTGGTTAGAGCAGCGGACCTGGCAGTAATGCTGGGGCTTAAGCTGTTAAAGTGCGAACGCCACTGTCGCAACCCGTTGGTCAGAGCGCTCTTTCAATTCGAAGGGCGCGATTAGAGGTTCGAACCCTCTCGGCGGCGCCAATAAAACTGATCTTACATATGGTCATTCTTGCTTTCGGACCCTATACAATGGATTGTCCCGATGAGTCTAATTTGATGGATGCTAGTATTGACGTTCCACACGAGCGCAGTCCACAAGTACCACAACGGATTATAGGAAGACGTAGCCCTATTCTAGATTACGGCAAACAGCCCCCTTTCTCAACTCAGGATGTATGATGAGTTAGATAATGAAAATAGGATGGGACCCCGCGAACGAGCCTAGAGTCCTAGACTCTGGCTACACGGATCAGGTTCGTCTCGACTACATAGACAAGGAACAGATAATGAGGATACGGGCAATCGTCTACAACTCTCTAAGCGATCTAAACAAACTATTCCACGTCAACAGGGTCTTGTACACGAACAGTCCAGACATGCCGTTGTTCTACGAGTTCACACCCCAGAACATGGTTTCAATGAAGACCCCCGTGATTATTAGCGAGGTTAAACTCTACTCGCTCGAAGAGCTCTGGGGAATGAGCACGCTTAGGATGATGAAATAGTCCCGGTATCCTCAGTCCGTTTTTTGGATACGAATTTCGATCGTCGAGACGTTCCTTGATTCTTCCCCTTCCATCCCTCCGACCACCTCCGTTCCAATCTTGACCTCTTTGACCGATAGTTTTCCTTCGAAGAACCTTCTACGTACGACCTCGACTACGTCAACTGCATGACTGATGGCACGACCTCTCGCCTTCACGGTCAGTTCTTTCCTGCCCATGTTGAAGTGCATCATTACAGCAGTCGCATAAGCCATCAAAGGCTTCTTGCCGATCAGAATAGTGTCTGGTGGAATATTCCCCCGAGGCTTCATTGGCCTGTCGGCACCTCTCTGTTGCTCACCCATCGGGCGACGCTCCCTTGTCTCGGATTCTCCCATTTTCTTTGTAAATCCCTTCGAAGCTTGTCTTGGTTAACCCAAAGAACTGGTCTCCCAGCTGGACTAAACTTAAGCCTTTGGGGGAAAGGCCGGGACGTCGAGAAATTTGAAACGAGAAAAGAGGGGAGAGAAACAGGAAATGAAAAAAACGGGAGATTAGGGAAGACTGTACTGACGAGCGAGCTTAGATTATCTCTCTCGACAGAGCTTCCCTGAACTTGACCCTGCAGTCCTGGCACTGGAACAGTCCGATTAGGACGTTCTTCTTTGACTTGCCGCCCTTTAGCTCCCATACCTTGGTCGGTTGGGGTACGTCTGCGCCGCACTTTGGACATACTACTTTGTAGAATGGCGTGGGCTGAGACGGACTTAGCTGCGCTAAATCGGGCGCGGATTGTGCAATTGCGCTGATGTCGCCTGGTCCCGCTCCACCGAGCGAGGGTTGGAGCTGTGTTTCACTGGATACTAAGGCTGAAGAAGCATCGACGATTGGAATGTCGTCCACAACCTTTACTGTCAACGCATCAACGTCCTCTGACGATGCCTCGATTGGAGCTGCAGTAGTATCTACAACATCTCTAAGGGAAGCGGTCGTTAGATTGGCATCGACAATAGCCAAAGGCGCCTCTGTAGCCGTTTCGATTTCCGGCTGTGGCGCTATCGATGGAAGAGTGTCGTTGGTCGATGGACTGGGAATTGTCTCCTCATTGGAGGCTGTGGTCCCAATTTGTTGATCGGTTGTTTCTTCTAATGGTGCAGCAGCTTCGGGTATCGAAGGCTGTGGAGATATCAGGGTCGGAGTTGGGTTTGCTTCGACAGTCTCGATTGTTGTGTTCGCTTGGATGGTTTCTGTCTGCTCGTGTATCGATGTTGAGGGAGTTGGTTGCCAGTTGACCGTTGCGTCCTGCAGCTGTGTAGGGTTCTGGATTGTTGGTGGTTGGACTTGGGTCGTTACTTGGATTGGAGATATCAATGGTTTTTCGGCGAAAAAGTTGGGTTTGCTACGGTCCTCCAGTGTTGGACCGTAGGCCCGGGATATTAGAGTGGACGGTGGAGAAGGCGTTGCTGGTGTAGCTACTGGATATTGTGGCGCTGCCCTGATCTCTGCTGGTCCGAGGGGTCTGGCCTCGATCAGAGATAGCGTCGTAATCATGTTCTTGATGTCTTCGATCGTGTTTAGGTTCCGTTGTAGTAGTATTTTGAACTCGTTCTTCTGGACTCTGTACTCCTGCTCGTTGACTTCGCCGCTTACATACTTCGTTTCAAGGGTTAGAAGTCTGGGAGGAGTGCTTGTCATCGAGTCCTTGACATCCTTGAGGTGCTCGTTCAGGCTATACCCCAAGACGTTGATCCTGTCTTGGAGTTCCTGAGCCGCGTGTCCATAGTCCTCGTACAATGTCTGCATCTTCTGTTTGTAGCCGTTGATCTCGCCGATCAGTTTCTCTAGCGTAAGGTCGTTTAGTCCCATGTTCGAATTTTCACCTGTAAGACCGCCAATAGTACCGTTGAAATGGTAAAAGCATTAGACCCTAGTTTCAAGGGCAAAGGACTCCGCTACTGCCGCGAAACCTGCGATCGGACTACCTGTCACTGTCAAAGACAATGAAAATATCTGATCTTTTTTAGTCGTAGATGCTAGACTTTGAAGGCCAAAACCTAGTCCCGTCGACCCCGGGCAGGTCGTCTATATAAACCAAAAACCTCCTGTGGACAACACAACAAGCAGACTATTCTATTGTAGAACCCCAGCCGACTGTTGCTGTGCCTAACATTTCCATAATGACCAGTGATACGTATCGATCCCGACGTGTCAAGAACTCACTTGGAAAATGTGTCATGTCAAGTCGCAAACAGGAGTCAGCAAGTCTCATGAAAAATTGGGAAAGAGACCGTAAGGAACCGCTGATCAACCGGCTCAGCGCCGGTGTGCACCGCCAGGAACCATTGAAGGAAAGAATCAGCCACGTCGTCTACAAACTCAGAGTCCAACAACACAGCCTCGAAGGCG
>WNEQ01000506.1_pt1 | contig 21384 bp, 20 predicted proteins | sample 5399971 | NCBI WGS metagenome assembly WNEQ01 (sample SAMN13153330, study PRJNA577476) | soil metagenome | isolation source: 20 cm grassland meadow soil 2 days after 1st rain plot 5 | place: USA:California | collected 2015-09-18
AACATGCCTGAAGAAGCTCCCGGCCGGTCCGCTGCCTTTCCTCACGGAGGATATTTTGTGCTGCGGGAGGCCCGGCGGCCGGATACGCTCTGGGCGTTCTTCGACTGCGGGCACATCGGTATGGGTGATTGGCCGGACGAAGTCTCCGTGGGCACGCACGGCCATAGCGACCTGTTGACGTTCGGCCTGGCTGCGGAAGGGGAGACGCTGCTGACCGACACCGGGTCGTACACGTACACCGGCTCGAAGGTCTGGCATGATTATTTTCGCAGCGCGCGCGGCCACAACGTGATCCTGGTGGATGGTCAGGACCAAAGCGTCCTCACGACCTCGTGGGCGCTGCGCGACCGGGCCCGCCCGCGGGACGTCCGGTGGCGGTTCTCGGAAACCGCGGATTTCGTCACCGGCGCGCATGACGGCTACCGCCGACTTCGCCCGCCGGTGCTCCACCGGCGGGGACTGTTGCTCCTGCGCGACGAGCGGCGGGTGATCATCCGAGATGACCTGGAGGGAACCGGTGAGCACACCGCCGAAGCTCTCTTTCACGGGATGCCCGCGGTGTCCTTCCTTCCGACCGATGAGCCGGATGTCTGGCACCTGATCGGACGAAAGGCCCACCTGACGGTCCGGTTTTATGTGCGCCATCTTCAGCAGGGCGATAGGCCCACCTTGGCCTATCGGGTGGTGAGGGGAGCCACCGATCCCATTGATGGCTGGTATGCGGAGGACTATGGGGTCAAGGAGTCCGCGCCGGTGCTGCACGTGTCGTTCCGGGGAGCGTGCCCGTTGCGCCTCTACACGGTCTTTGAAGTCGGTGGTCCAGACGCTTGCACTCCTACCGCTCGTCCGATCAGTTCATGGACGAGCTATGACGGAGCGGAAGAGGCATGGAGCAGGACCGTACTCCGCCTCGGCGTACCAGGAGGAAGCCATGCCACTGATCGGGTCTGAGTCTCCCGCGCAGGTGTCCTCCCATACGCCGGCGCTGCCGTCGGCGGACGCCCTGACCAAGACCGCTCCGACCGTGGTGATGCTGGTCACGAGTGACGGGCTGACCGATCCCAGGGTGGTGCGTGCCATGCGGTCAGCCCGACGCGCGGGGTTCAGAGTCCGGCTGTTGTGTCGGCCTCGCGCCGGCGGGAGCGAGGGAGATGGTCAAGGCATCCCGGCAGGAGTCGACGTGCATCGGGTGTCCCGATTGCCTGGCTTCCAAGGGTTCAAGCGGCTGTTTGCCCCTCGTCCGGAGCTGACAGTGACCGGCGGGTTGAGACGGTCGGCCTGGGCAACACGCACCGTGCCATTCTGGATCAGGCCATGGGAACTGTGGATCCTCGGCGGGATCACCTGGTTTACGTGGCAGGCCCTATGGAAGGTCGGGCGTTGTCCGGCCGCCCTCTACCATGCCCACGATCTCGATACGCTTCCCGCCGGCGTGATCCTCTCCCGCCTCAAGGGAGTTCCGCTTCTCTACGACGCGCATGAACTGTTCTGCGATCAGTTCAGCCGGGCCTCCCGACAATTCCGCGCAGTTCTCTTTGGCCTGGAACATGGGCTCATCCGGTTCGCGCATGCCGTGGTGACGGTCAATCACTCCATCGCGGAGCAGTTGAGCGTGTGGCATGCCGTACCGTCGCCGGCCGTGGTGATGAATTGTCCGATGGCTGAACAGGCCAGCAAGACCGTGGCCGGTCAGCTTCGGTTGCCCTACCGGGAGAGAGCCCGCGTCATCTATCAAGGGATATTCGTGCAGGACCGCGGGTTGGAGCAGTTGGTCCTGAGCGCGCGCCGGTACGAATCAGCCGACCTCTATCTCCGTGGCTATGGTCCGTTAGAGCCGGCGCTTCGCGCGCTGATCAAAGCGGAGGGGTTGGAAGATCGCGTGCATGTCCTGCCGCCGGCGGAGTCGTCTCAGCTGGTTCGGAGCCTGGAGGGGTTCGACATCGGGGTGGTCCCCTATCGGGCCACGACGCTCAACAACCGCCTCTGCCTCCCGAACAAGGTCTTCGAGTATTTGCAGGCCGGCTTGGCCCTGGCGGTGAGCGCCTTGCCTGAGCTGGAGCGGGTGGTCAAAGACACGGCGGCCGGCGAGGTCTTTGACCCGGAAGAGCCTCGAGACATCGCCCGCGCGATCAATAGTCTCACCTCCGACATCGAGCGGCTGATCGATCTCAAGACACGGGCTCGAGCGGCCGGACGGGGCCGATATACCTGGGAGGCGCAGGGCGAACCGTCCCTTCTGGCTTGTTACCGTGCGCTGGTCGGGTCCCCTGGCATCTGACGGAGGTGTGCGGCTGATGTGTGCGATCGCAGGACTCTATGAGGCTTCGGGACGTCCCGTGGAGCCCGTGGTGCTGGAACGGATGATCCAGGTCCAGGCGCATCGCGGGCCGGACGGACAGGGGATGGCCCTGCTGTCAACAGATCCCGCCCTCAGGCCGATCTCGGTGGGCGGGCCTGAGGTGGCGCGCCAGCACGCACCGGTGTCGGGATACTCGATCGGGTTCGGACATCGGCGGTTAGCGATCATTGATCCTTCACCGCTCGGCCATCAGCCGATGTCCACGGAGGACGGGCGCTGCTGGGTCACCTACAACGGGGAGATCTACAATTACCTTGAGCTGCGCGAGGAACTGCGGGCGAACGGGTATCGGTTCCGCTCGGGCTCGGATACCGAAGTCCTGCTCGCGGCGTACCGGCAATGGGGGGAGGGCTGTCTGGCACGCTTGAACGGGATGTTCGCCTTCGCCCTCTGGGACGGAGTGCGTCGGCGGCTCTTCTGCGCAAGAGACCGCATGGGAGAGAAACCCTTCTATTATCACTGGGACGGCGAGCGGTTCACGTTTGCCTCGGAGATCAAAGGACTGCTCGCCGTCGGCATCCATCCGTCCGCGAACCATCGCGCGGTCTTCGACTACCTCGAAGGTGCCTGCCTCGATCATTCCGAGGGCACCTTCTTCGAGGGCATCCGGCAGCTCCCGCCCGCGCATGGACTGACGGTGGACGGCCGGACCGTGACGATCACGCGGTATTGGGGTTTGCCGGCTGTCGAGGAGGCGCACGAGTACTCGCCGCGAGAGGCTGCAGACCGGTTCCGGGACCTGTTTCGGGATGCGGTCCGTATTCGTCTGCGCAGCGACGTCGCCATCGGGTCCTGTCTGAGCGGAGGTCTGGACTCCTCCTCGATCGTCTGCGTGGCGAACGATTTGATGTTCGTCGAACACGCAGTCCCGCGCGAACTTATCGGAGAGCGACAGAAGACCTTCTCGTCCTGCTTTGAAGACCCGACCTACGACGAGCGTCGGTTCATCCGGCCGGTACTCGAGCGGACCGGTGCCCAAGCCCACTACACGTTCCCCGATCCGAAGGAGCTGGCCGAGTCGATCTCAAAACTGGTGTGGCACCAGGACGAGCCATTCGGCTCGACGAGCATCTTCGCGCAATGGAACGTGATGCGCCTGGCCGCGCAGTCCGGCGTCAAGGTGTTGCTGGACGGCCAGGGGGCGGACGAGCTCTTAGCCGGCTACCACGGGTTCTTCGGAGCATTCTTCGCGGACCTCACGGCGAAGCGACAATGGATGGTCTTGACCAAGGAGCTATTGGCCTACCGCCGTCTGCATGGGCGAATCCCTCGGTATGTCTTCGCGAACTTGGCGCGGGCTCTTCTCCCGGCGCCGTTTGTCCGCCTCGTCCGCAGTCGCATGACCGGCAGCGTGGACTGGATCGCCTCGGAGTTCCGGCGTCAGTGGGGTCCGATTCAGGCTCCACCCCCTCATGCGAGCTCACATCTCCTTAGCATGCAGTACCAACTGCTCACCTGGAACGGACTGCGGGCGCTGCTGCACTATGAAGACCGTAACTCGATGGCCTTCGGGATCGAAACTCGCCTCCCATTCCTGGACCACCGGCTGGTCGAGTTTCTGTCCGGCCTGGATGTCAGCCACAAGATCCGTCGGGGGTGGACGAAGGCGATCCTCAGGGATGCCATGGAGGGCATTCTGCCGGACGACGTGCGGTGGCGTGTGGACAAAATGGGGTTTGTCACCCCTGAGGATATCTGGTTCCGCACCTCGCTTCGAGAGTTTGCCCGGGAGATCCTGTCGGATGCACGGACCCGCGCGCGGGGCTACTTGAACGTGGATGCGGCGCTGAACGAATTCGAGGCGCATGCGGCCGGCATGAAGAACATCAGCTTCACGATCTGGCGGTGGATCAACCTGGAAATGTGGCTGAGAAGGTTCTGTGATTAAGCAAACCCGTCCGGCGCCGGCGAACGGGCACCCATCGCGAGCTCCAGACATCGCGATGATCCTCCTGAACAACAGCGGAATGGGAGGAGCCGAGCGGCGCTTCGCCCAGGTCTATGAAAGGCTCAGGCGGAGAGGCGTCTCGATCGCCCTGGCGGTCAACGAGTCCCTCCTGGCCGGGCTGACCCGAACTGGTGCGCTCAAGCCGGATGGAATGCCGGAGCTGGTGTTGAAGGAGCGGATCGGATGGGTGGCTAGCTACGCGATGGGGAGCGCGGGCGGCGAGGAAGCCGATGCAGACGGCAGGGCGACACCCGTCCGATTGAAGAGCGCTCTGGCATTCGGCTTGCGCAAAATGGACTACCTGCTTGCGTGTCTCAGCGTCGGCTGGTGGTTGTTGCGACGCCGACCGAAGCTGCTTCACCTGGTGTTAGGCGGGGCCTACGTCGTCCTGCCGCTTCAGTTAGCGGGATGGGCGCCGCCGGCGGTGGTGTCGGTGGTCGCCACCGGCCTGCGCGAGATGGTCGGGTCAGCGCTGGGTCTCCGTCTGTACCGGCAGGCCCTTCGGCTGGCCCGCGTCGTGGACGCGTTGAGTGAGCCGATCCGCGATGCGCTGGTTCAGGAAGGGGTCGCGCCGGAGCGGATCCGGGTCTCGGCCGGAAGCTGTGTGGATACCACCCGCTTTCATCCGGCCTCCGTCAAACGACCGTGGGTGGTGTTTGTCGGACGACTGATCCCGGAGAAAAATCCGGCGTTGTTCGTGGGAGCCTGTGCTCTCGTTCACGATCGGGTCCCCGCTGCACGGTTCTTCGTGCTGGGCGGGGGGCCGTTGCGACCCGATCTCGTGGTTCTGGTGCAGCGACACGGGTTGGAAGGCTGCACCGAGGTCAGCTGGTGCGATCATGTCGAGACGGTTCTCGGGGAAGCGCTGGTGTTTGTGTCTCTGCAACGAACCGATAATTATCCGTCCCAAGCTCTCCTGGAGGCCATGGCCTGTGGAGCCGCGGTGGTGGCCACGGATGTCGGCGTGACCTGGAAGCTGGTGGATGAGACGGTGGGGCTGCGAGTTGAGGCCAAGCCGGGCTCGGTGGCCGACGCGGTGATCCGCCTACTGGACAACCCGGCGCAGGCCACGGCGATGGGACAGCGGGGTCGAGAGAGAGTGATGCAGCACCACTCCATGGACGCGTACCTCGACTATCTTGAGAGGGTGTACAAGAGCGCGTGTTGATCGGAGGCATTCATGTGCGGCATCTTCGGCATCGCCGAGTTCGGTAACCACGTCGGCTCTCCGAGTGGCGAAGGCAGTCTGTCTTCGTTGCTGGGAGCGATGGGGCGGGCGCTGGAGCACCGTGGCCCGGATGACGACGGGACGCGCGTGCTTCGGAGTTCCGGAGCCGCTGTGGGGATCGGGATGCGCCGTCTCAGCATTATCGACGTGGCGGGCGGCCGCCAGCCGATGACGAATGAGGACGGGACGGTCATCGTGGTCTGCAACGGCGAGATCTACAACTACCGCGAGCTGCGGGAGGAACTCGCCTCGAAAGGGCATTGCCTCCGGACCCAATCCGATACCGAAGTGATCGTGCATCTGTACGAGGAGCATGGATGGGCCTGCGTCACGCGGCTGCGGGGGATGTTCGCGTTCGCGCTGTGGGATGCCCGGCAGCAGGTCCTCATGTTGGCCCGTGATCGTCTCGGGATCAAACCCTTGTTCTTTCATTATGACCACCATCGCGCGGCCTTCGCGTCCGAAGTCCGCGGGCTGCTGCCGGCCTTCGAGGAAGTTCCGGAAGTCAGTCGTCCGGCGCTGCTGCGGCTGCTGCTCCTGCAGTACGTGCCGGCTCCTGATACGGCCTTTGTTGGCATTCGGAAGCTCATGCCGGGGACCGTGCTGCTGGTGAATGAGCGCGGCCTCGAGCCTCGCCGGTATTGGCAGCTGCCGACCACGTGCTGGAACGATGGGAGCCGAGCCGATGCCGATATTCGAACCGCCGTCGCGGGCCGGTTGCATGACGCGGTGAAGAGCCACCTGGCGAGCGATGTACCGGTCGGCGCCTTTCTGAGCGGGGGGCTGGACTCCGCGTCGGTTGTCGCGCTGATGAGCCGCACGGGTGCCGACCCGTTCAGCACCTTTTCGGTCGGGTTTGAGGGGCCTCCAGAATTTTCGGAGTTACCGTATGCCAGACAAGTCGCGGCCCGGTACGGGACCGTCCATCATGAACTCATGGTCGGCCCGAAAGACCTGATGTCCTGTCTCTCCAGGATCGTCGGACATCTGGACGAGCCGCTGACCGATCCGGCCATCGTTCCGACCTATCTGCTTTCCAGCTTGGCCGCGCAGTCCGTCAAGGTCGTGCTGACCGGTGAAGGGGCCGATGAATTGTTCGGCGGCTATCAGCGGTACGCCCTGGAGAGCCTCGCCGACTGGTACCGGTGGGTCCCACCCGGCCTCAAGACGCGCATACTGGGCTGGCTGCAACGGAGCGCGGTGAGTCGGCGAGTGGTCCAGGGGGTCCGTGCGTTGTCTCAACGCTCACCCTCCCGACGGCACATGGACTGGGTGGGGACCTTCACGTCGGAGGAGCTGATGGAGGTGGCCGCCGATCACGAGGAGGTGGCCTGCGAGGAGCGGGAGATCGACCAACTCTTTCAACCCTTCTTCGACGGCGCGGTGGAGCCGGGATCAAGCTTGGGAGGGATGCTCAGGGCCGATCTCTCGACCTGGCTGCCGGACGACCTGCTGACCAAAGTGGACCGGATGTCGATGGCCGCCTCGCTCGAAGCGCGCGTGCCGTACCTGGATCATCCGCTGGTGGAGCTCGTGGCAAGCATTCCGGCGGCGCTGAAAATCCGGGATGGGGTCAGGAAAGCGGTGCTGAAAGCCGCGGTGGCTGACCTTGTTTCTCCCGCCATTTTGAACAGACGGAAGATGGGTTTCGAGATGCCGTTGGCGTCGTGGATGCGGGGCCCGCTTCGCGAATTCGTGGTGGACCACCTGAGGCTGGAGGGCCCGCCGGGCCTGTTCAACGAGGCCGGCGTGGAACGGTTCTTGGACGAGCATCTGCGGGGAATCCAGGACCGAAGCAGCCAGCTGTGGAGCGTCTTGTTGGTGAAACTGTGGTACCGCGTCGTCGTGCGCGAACAGGCCGGCGTCGCATCGTGAGGAGTCTCCCTGGTCGTTGATGGCGGGTGACGCATGTTGCTCATCACATTGACGTTCGGTTTGGCGCTTCTGCTGTCCTTATACAGCGTCCCGATGGCGCGCCGCGCCGCGCTGCAGTTCAACGTCGTGGACCGGCCGGACGGACGGCTCAAGCATCAGGCCGAACCGGTCCCCTACTTCGGAGGCCTCGCTGTCTATGTGGCGTTTCTGATCAGTTTGGCCTTGACGTTCGATTTTCGGCAGGAAGTCCTGGGGTTGGTGCTCGGTGGGACCCTCATGGTGATGCTGGGATTGATCGATGACTTCGGGGTCCTTCAGCCTTGGCCCAAGCTGATCGGCCAGCTCATCGCGGTGTTCGTCCTGATCCGCAGCGGGATCCGTATCGAGATCGCGGCGCTGCCGGACTGGCTTGATATCCTCTTCACGGTTGTCTGGATGATCGGGATCATCAACGCCCTGAACCTCATCGACGTCATGGACGGGCTCGCCGGCGGAGTGGGGATGATCGCCTGTGTCTGGCTATTCGTCGTGGCGATGCTGAACCACGACACGATGGTGGCGGTGATGCTGGCGGCGCTCGCAGGGAGCCTCCTCGGATTTCTCCGGTACAACTTTTACCCGGCTTCGATCTACCTGGGTGATACCGGATCGCTCTTTTTGGGGCTGATGCTGGGCGCGCTGGCGATGATCGGAAAGTATACGACCGTGAACCCGGTGGCCATCCTCGCGCCGGTCTTCATGCTGGCAGTCCCGGTGTTCGATACGCTGTTCGTGATGTATATCCGTCGGCTCCGGAGAGTTCCGGTCTTCCTCGGGAGCTCCGACCATTTCGCTCTCCGGCTGCGGCAGTGGGCTCTCTCGGTGCCTCAGGTCGTCATGGTGAGCTACGGAGCGGCGTTCGTGCTGGGAGGGGTCGGGCTGCTGCTGATGAGGGTGTCGTCGGAGACGGCCCTTGCCCTCGTGGGAACCACGGTGACGTTGGCGGTCGTGACGGCGGTCTGGCTCAAGCGAATCAATATGTCGAAATCTTCGGAGAAGATCCGTCAGCGCCGACCGGCCGCGGAGTCGGCGAGGAGTACGCGATGATCCTCATCGTCGGGGCCGGCCTGGCCGGGCTCAGCACGGCGTACCACCTGGGAGACCGTGCCTGTCGCGTGATGGAGAAGGAGAAGGAAGCGGGCGGGCTCTGCCGCTCCTATCACATGGACGGGTTTACCTTCGATGTGACCGGGCACCTCCTGCACTTTCGCCAGGCCGAGATCAAGACCTTGGTTGAGGGCCTCCTCGTCGGCAGCCTCACGAAACATACCCGCCGCTCATACATTTACTCGCATCAGACCTACACGGAATATCCGTTCCAGGTGAACACCTACGGGTTGCCGCCGGAGGTGGTCCGCGAGTGCCTGCTCGGCTTCATCGCCACCCTGACGAAGCCATCCGCGACCCCGCCGGAGGACCGCTCATTCAAGGCCTGGATTCTGGAGAACCTCGGTGAGGGGATGGCCAAGCATTTCATGGTGCCGTTCAACGAGAAGCTGTGGCAGGTGTCGTTGGACGAGTTGACGTCGGACTGGGTGGCGTGGCTTGTCCCGAAGCCGGAGCTCAAGGACGTGGTAAACGGCGCGCTCGGGATCAAGGACAAGGCGTTCGGGTACAACCCGTCGTTCCTCTACCCGACTCAAGGCGGGATCGGCGTCTTACCGGGAGCGTTTCTCTCGGGTGTGCGAGACATCGTCTACGGGAGCGAGCTGGTCGAGGTGGATACGGGGCGGCGACGGGCCACGTTCCAGGATGGGCGTCTGGAGGAGTACGACACGCTCGTCTCCACGATCCCCGTGCCTGAACTGGTGCGCCGGTGCACGGACCTTCCTCGTCCGATCCGGGAGGCGGCGGAGGGTCTCCGCTGTGTCTCGGTCTACAACGTCAATCTCGGGCTGGCGCGGGAGCGGATTTCTGACAAGCACTGGATCTATTTTCCGGAGCGGGAGTATCCCTTCTATCGGGCCGGATTCCCGATGAATTTCTCGCCTGCGCTGGGCCCCCCGGGCTGCAGCTCTCTCTACGTGGAGATCTCGCACCAGCCGACCATGATCGTTCCGCCGGCCGACTTGCTCCGACAGGTTCGGGCGGGGCTGGAACGGGCCGGCATCTTTCGTCCCGATGATGAGATTCTGGCGGCGGATGTCCGTGACATCCGCTACGCCTATGTGCTCTTCGACCGGCACCGGGCCCGCGTCCTGCCGACCATCCTGGCCGAATTGGAGAGGCGGGGGATTCATTCCATCGGCCGATACGGCCGGTGGGAGCATAGCTCCATGGAGGATGCAATCGGCCAGGGGATACAGTTGGCGGAACGCCTGAAGGGCCGAGCCTGAGATGACGACGACGCCCGCCGCGGTCGCGCACATCATCACCAAACTGGAGCTGGGAGGCGCGCAGCAGAATACTCTGTTCACGGTGGCCCACCTCAACACCGCGCGGTTCCGTCCCCTGCTCATCACGGGTGAACCGGGCCTCTTGGATCAGGAGGCGCGGGCGCTCTCCGGTGTCGAATTCCACCAGGTGCCGTCGCTGAAGCGCCCGATCCGCCCCATCGCGGACCTCCGTGCGCTCCTTGCGCTGACCCTGCTTCTCAGACGCCTCCGCCCCCTGATCGTCCATACGCACAGCTCCAAAGCCGGCATCCTCGGGCGCTGGGCCGCCAGGCGGGCCGGGGTGCCGATCATCATCCACTCCATCCACGGGTTCGGGTTCACCCGCTACCAGCATCCGCTGGTCCGGCGCGCCCTCATCGCGTTGGAGCGTCGCACGTCACGGTTCACCACCAGGTTCTTCGCCGTCTCGGAGGCCAATCGCCGCCTCGGCATCGAACTGGGATTGTTCCCCGCTGACCGTTGCACCGTCATTCGCAGCGGGGTCGATCTGCACGCCTTTCGGCGGGCTCGGGTGGATACCGTCGCGAAGAAACGGGAGCTGGGACTCGAGCCGGGGCGACCTGTGGTCGGCATGATCGCGCCGCTGAAACCCCAGAAGGCGCCGCTCGATTTTGTCCGCCTGGCGGCGCTGGTCCACCGGTCCAAGCTGGATGCCCAGTTCGTGCTCGTGGGCGACGGGGAGTTGCGCGGCGCGGTGGAGGCGGAGGTCGAGCGAGTAGGGCTGGCCGGATCGTTCAAGCTGACCGGCTGGCGGCGGGACATCGCCGAGGTCCTGCGCTGCTTCGACCTCTTCGTGCTGACCTCACTCTGGGAGGGATTGCCGCGGGTCTATCTGGAGGCGTTGGCCAGCGGCGTGCCGGTCGTGGGGACCCGCGTAGATGGTGCGGCGGAAGTGATTCGGGATGGTGTGAATGGGTACCTCGTCGAGCCGGGGGACATCCGCGGCATGGCCGATCGGGTGCTGGATCTCCTGGCCCATCCAGACGTGGCGGTCCGCATGGGACAGAAGGGAGAGTCGCTGCCGCAGGAGTTCGACATCCGGGACATGATTCGTCGACTGGAGCGTGAATACGACCGCCTGGTTGGGGACCAGAAGCAAGGCGATATCGTGAGCGTGGCATCGCGGTATGGCACGCCCGCGCAGAATTGAACGATGGCGCCAGATGCTGAATGAATCCATTCCGCACTGAGCCCCTGAAGAAAGGGAGTCCTTCGTGAACGTTCCACTGCTGGACTTAAAAGCCCAATACCGTCAAATACGGGCCGAAGTGATGGCCGCGCTCGAGTCGGTGTGCGAGGAGCAGGCCTTTATTCTGGGCGCGCGGGTCGCCGATCTGGAGAAAGACCTGCAGCGATACCTGGGCGCAGCCCACGCCGTCGGGGTAGCGTCCGGCACCGATGCCATTCTCTTGTCTCTCATGGTCTGCGGCGTGGGGCCAGGGGACGAAGTCGTGACGGTTCCTTACACGTTCTTCGCGACCGCCGGCTCCATCTCGCGCCTGGGAGCCAAACCGGTGTTCGTGGACATCCGTCCCGACACCTTCAATATGGACGCGGCTCAAGTCGCCGAGCGGGTGACTCCGCGCACCAAAGCGATCATCCCGGTGCACCTGTTCGGCCAGTGCGCCGACATGGAGCTAATCGTAAAGGTCGCGGCCAGCCGGGGCCTGGCCGTGGTCGAGGATGCGGCTCAGGCCATCGGGGCCAAACGGCACGGTCGCCAGGCCGGGACGATCGGCCGGCTGGGCTGCTTCAGCTTCTTTCCTTCCAAGAACCTGGGCGGGTTCGGCGATGGGGGGATGGTGACCACCGGTGACGCGGCCTTGGCTGAGCGCGTCCGCATGCTGCGGGTCCATGGGAGCCGTGAGAAATACCTCCATGAGATGGTCGGATTCAACAGCCGGTTGGATGCTCTCCAGGCGGCCGTGCTGCGGGTCAAACTCACATACCTGGATCGGTGGACTGAGGGCAGGAGGCGAAACGCGACGCATTACGAGCGACTGTTCCAGGACGTGAAGCTTCAGGATCGGGTGACCCTGCCCACGACCGACCCGGGTAACTACCATGTCTTCAATCAGTTCACGATTCGCGTGCAGAAGCGGGACGAGCTGCGCGCCTACCTGAAGGACAAAGGAATCGGGACCGAAGTGTACTATCCGATCCCGTTACACTTACAGACCTGTTATCGTGAGCTGGGATACCGCACAGGATCCTTCCCGGTGTCGGAGCGTGCGGCCCGGGAAGCCCTCTCCCTGCCCATCTACGCCGAACTCTCCGACGACCAGCTTGCCTACGTGGTGGACACGATCGCCGCGTTCTACAGCCGGCACTGATACTCACAGCGCGACCTGCCTCGAGCATCCTTTCACCTTTTTCCTCCCTTGACTTTGTTCTAGTTAGAACTATACTACCGTCATTGCAGAGGGGAGGAAGTGCTGAAATGAAGGGTCTTGAACTCGGCTCACAGCACGAGAGGATGACTCAGTCTGATCAGATCCCTGGGTCGGTGTCTGCCCCTGATGACGCCGTCCTCGATGCCTATTCGCGGGCGGTCATCAGCGCGGCGGAAACCGTCAGCCCCTCGGTCGTCAATATCGAGGCGCACCACCGCTCACGAGGAGGGGGGACCGATCCCCGCCGGCCTCACGAGAGGCGCGGGAGTGGCTCCGGGTTCATCTTCACGCCGGACGGGTTCATCTTGACGAACAGCCACGTCGTGCATCACGCGGCGAAACTCGAGGCGACGCTTTCGGACGGCCGTCGGTTTCAGGCCGATCTGATCGGCGATGACCCGGCGACCGACCTGGCCGTGGTCCGAGTTGCCGCGGGCAGTCTGACGCCTGCGTCGTTGCTTGTCCCGGCCTCGTTGGGTGACTCGCACGCGGTGCGAGTCGGCCAATTGGTGATTGCAATCGGGAACCCGTATGGGTTCCAATGCACGGTGACGGCGGGAGTCGTCAGCGCACTCGGCCGCTCGCTCAGGTCCACCTCCGGACGGCTGATCGATAGCGTCATCCAGACCGACGCAGCGCTGAACCCCGGGAACTCGGGCGGACCGTTGGTCACGTCCCGTGGAGACGTCATCGGGGTGAATACCGCCGTCATTCTACCGGCACAGGGGATCTGCTTCGCGATCGGCATCAACACGGCAAAGTTTGTCGCCGGGCGGCTCATCAAAGACGGTAAGATCAGGCGCGGCTGGATCGGGGTGGGAGGGCAAGACGTGCCGCTTCCACGTCGTGTGGTCCGCTTTCATGACTTGCCGGTCGAGAGCGGCATTCTGGTGGCCTCCATCGAGCCGGGCAGCCCTGCCCAGAGAGCGGGCCTGCTGGAAGGAGACGTCATCGTGGGGTTCGCCGGTCAACCGGTCGGGGGAATTGATGCGTTGCACCGCCTGCTTGCGGAAGAGCAGGTGGGCACACGCGCTCCGCTGACGATCATGAGACGCGCCGACAAGATGATGCTTGACATCGTGGCGGAGGAGTTTCAACCCACAAGGGAGGAGGGATGACATGAGGAAGCTGTTCGAGACAGACGAGGCCTGGTCCGGATTGATTCTGCGGATCATGCTGGGAGTGGTGATGTTCCCGCACGGCGCGCAGAAATTGCTGGGCTGGTACGGCGGGTTCGGGTTCGCCGGGACGCTGGGGTTCTTCACCGAACAGATGCATCTTCCCTGGCTCGTGGCCCTGTTGGTGATCATCGGCGAATCGTTCGGCAGCCTGGGGCTCCTCATCGGTCTGCTGACCCGGTTCACGGCCGCCAGCATGGCCCTGGTTATGGTGGGCGCGATCGGGCTGGTCCACTGGCCGAATGGCTTTTTCATGAACTGGTCCGGGAAGCAGGCGGGGGAAGGGTTTGAGTATCATCTGCTGGTCATCGCGATCTGCGCGGCCCTCGTCATCACCGGCGCGGGCAAATGGTCGGTGGACAGCGTGATCGCCAAGGAATTGCCGAAGTAGGAACCGTCGCTGGCATACTGGAGCGCCGGGCTCTCCCGCCGGCACCACCCGACACAAGTTGTTGAAACAAAGCAGGTTTCTTTAGTCGCATCTCAATCTACATGTGTCGGGACACCATGCGGATTTTCCCTGCTGAATATCACCCCTTGTCCATCCGATGCGGTGAGCGTATCATCCTGGCACTTGGAGAGGAGGGGTTATGAATCAACTATCCCAGGATCGAAATATCGAACGGCTGCGGCAGCAGTTGGCCCGCTTGACCCCGTTTCTGTCGAAGGTGGAAGGAACGGATGCGGCGGTGCTCCAAGAGCTTGATCTGGAGACGGAACGGTTGATCAGAGAGGTGTTGGGAGAGACCTCGGAGATGGCCGAGGCCTATGCCTATGCCCAGCTCGGTGAGGCGGCGGGGCTGGTCAACTTCCCGGATGAGGCCCCGGAAGGCGGGGCGGGAACACGGGATACCGATCGGGAAAGCCTGAATCAACGCAAACGGGTGCTGGAAAGCTGTATCGGGGAGCTCGAGGCTCGCCGGGCGGCAGTGGCCAAGCGGAAGGACAAGGACCCCAACTTGCTGATCGGTCCGCAGGTCGCGGAATACATGACCCCTGAAATCCGGAGCGTGCACGTTGACGTCACCCTGAAGGAGGCCGGCCGACGCATGCAGGAATGGAGGATCGGCTCGCTGCTGGTCGCTGACGGTCGCTATTATGTCGGGGTCATCACGGATACCGACCTGGCTCGGGATGTGGTGGCGCGGGGACTTGATCCATCCAGCACTCCCGTCAAGGCTTGCATGAGGAAGCCGCCCATCACGATCGAGGGGAGCCAGCCGATCATCGAGGCGGTGCGGCTGATGAAAGACAAGGCCACCCGCCACCTCGCGGTCACCCAGGACGGCACGATCGTCGGCCTGATCTCGGTGTCGAATATCTTGCGATACTATTCCGGCGTGGTCTAGGGTTTTACGAGGTGGTCTATTTCGGAGTCTGCCACACTTCAACCAACCCTAATTCGTTGACGCGAGCCATCACCCGAGCCATGAGCGCCTCTTTTACCCACGTCTCATCTATCTCTTTTGCCCCTTTGACGATAGTGAAGGGAAGCTCATCCTTCCACATCATGGTCCCCTTCGCATCCAGCAGATGGAGATAAAGTCTCTTCGGAAACCGTTCTTTCATTCCCCCGAAGCTCCACTGCGGCTGGCCTCCGACCGCTCGCCCGAGCAACACACAGTCTACCTCGAACTCAGCGGCGATCCTCTCCGCTAGGGCCGGGCCATCCTTATCGGTGAGGTTCTCTGACAGTCCAGCGACAAGCTCAGGACTTCCATGCGTGGTCACCTCTGACGGGCTGACGACCCGAAGTTCTGTTTCCTGTTGGAGCGCGGCTGCCAGCAGAGTCGCCATGGTCGCTTCTCCCCCAAAAGGAGCAATCGCAAGGCTCCTCATCTCGCTAGGCTGGGGCCACTGCTCCCGAGGAGCCACCCATGAGTGCTCGAACGGCTGGAATTCGACCTCGCTGCTCCGAGCGCTATCAATCCCGATTGCACTAAGCCAGAGAGCCGGCATACAACCCTGCATCAGGACGGTCGCAGGGAGGACCATGAGCGCAAGGGTGACGAGCTTGACCGAGCTGAGCGATCCTCGTAGTCGGCACATTCCTCTGCCCATCAGCGTGACTCCGGGCACTCGAGGGGTCTGGCGTCGTGGTGGAGTTGCTTCCTCGGGACCGGCCACTTGGTCCGAGCCCTATCAGACCGTAGCTGGACGGTGTAGCGATCCTGCTGAGCCTCGAGCACCGTGCCAACCGAGCCGGTGCCCCGCATCACAAAGCAGTCCCCGGGACGGTATTGTGATGCGCAGCCCGGCGTGGCGAGCAGACAAATCAGGATCGCGAGCCATCCTCGCAACCCTTCGAGACCATGCCGCCCGGTACCCGTCGATTCGCCGTGGCCGTTGCTGACGCAGCGCATCGCCCAACTCACTCCGTCTGTGGAGCCTGCCTCCGCCCTTACCGGAATAGCGTAGCACTTGGCGCCTAGGCTGCAAGGAAATGCGTTGTTTTGACCCTGACCGAACCCGTTGCCGGAATTGGCCTGAGTGAGTCAGGATAGGCTTGGGGCGGATAACAAGGTTCTCAACCGTAGGAGGGTCCGTACAGCAGAACCGTCACTCCATGTTCGGTGTGCGCGGGGCTCGGAGCGACTTCACCGGAGGAGTGGGGGACCCACCGAGGCGTTGCCGAGAAGGAAAGCGGAAACTGACTGCGGCACCGCGGTTCGTCTCGAACCGTGGCTAAGGGAATTTCCGAAGGCTTCCGCTCGGCAAAACCCGGAAGGGTCACTCCGGGAGGTGCGGAAGCGGAGAGCCCCGCACACACCGCCATCTCAGCTTGTCACCGCGCCTTCAGAAGCCGACGAGACGTGCCGGGCGTATTTGGCCATGACGCCGGAGGTGTAGCGGGGAACTGGCGGCTTCACCTTCTTGAGCCGAGTCTTGAGTTCCTTCTGACTCAGCTCCACGTTCACTTTGCGGGCGGCGATGTCGAACACGATGCGGTCGCCGTTCTTGAGCGCCGCGATGGGCCCACCCTTCGCGGCCTCCGGCGCGACGTGGCCGGCCATCAGCCCGTGTGTGGCGCCGGAGAAGCGGCCATCGGTGAGCAACGCAACGGAGTCGCCGAGCCCCGCGCCCACGATCGCCGCGGTCACGCCGAGCATTTCCCGCATGCCGGGCCCGCCCGCCGGACCCTCATAACGGATCACGACGACGTCGCCAGACTTGATCTGTCCCGCTTGTACGGCGGCGAAGGCGTCCTCTTCCCGATCGAAGACTTTGGCCGGTCCGCGGAACGACAGCCTTGAGTGGCCGGCCACCTTCACGACACAGCCCTCCGGCGCCAGGTTCCCTGTGAGGATGACGAGGCCACCGGTGGGTTTGATCGGGTTCGAGAGCGGCCGCAGGACGTGTTGACCAGGCGTCTCGGTCGCCTGCTTGGCTTCCTCTCCGATGGTTCTGCCTGTGACCGTGGGCTGGTCCTTGTGGAGAAGTCCTGCCTCAACCAGCCGCTTGGCGACCAACGTCGTGCCTCCGGCCGCATGGAGGTCAGCCGCCATGAAGCGACCGCCCGGTTTGAGATCGGCCAGCAGCGGAACCTTCCGGCTAATCTTGTCGAAGTCGTCGATGGTGAGCCTCACGCCGGCTTCGCGCGCCACTGCGAGAAGGTGCAGGACAGCGTTGGTAGAGCCCCCGGTCGTCGCGACAGCCGCGATCGCGTTTTCCAATGATTTTCTCGTGAGGATCTGCTTCGGACGCAGGTCTTTCTGGAGTAACGCCATCACCATCTGGCCGCAGCGGAAGGCAATCTCGTCTTTCTTGGGATCCATCGCCGGCACGCCGTTGAACCCCAGCGGGGAGATGCCGAGAAACTCGAAGGCAATGGCCATCGTGTTGGCCGTAAACTGGCCCCCGCACGCGCCGGGACCCGGGCAGGCATGATTTTCCAGATCGTGCAGCTCCGCCTCCGTCATCTTGCCGGCTGCGTGCGCCCCGACCGCCTCAAACACGTCCTGAATACTCACGTCGTGGCCCTGGAACCGGCCGGGCATGATCGAGCCGCCGTAGAGCATGAGCGCGGGCAGGTTCAACCGAGCCAGCGCCATCACGGTGCCGGGGATGGTCTTGTCGCATCCCGAAAGGGCCACGACCGCGTCGAACAGGTGCCCGCGCGCGACCAATTCAATCGAGTCCGCGATGACCTCGCGGCTGATCAAGGAGGCCTTCATGCCCTCCGTGCCCATCGCGATGCCGTCGGAGACGGCGATGGTGTTGTACTCGATGGGCGTGCCCCCGCCGGCGCGAATGCCGGCTTTGACCTTCTCGGACAATCGTCGCAGGTGGTGATTGCAGGGCATCACCTCGATCCAGGTGTTGGCGACGCCCACTAGGGGGCGGGCCAGGTCGTCGTCGGTGAACCCCACCGCTTTGAGCATCGCGCGGGCCGGCGCCCGCCCCGGACCATCGGTCAGGTCATGGCTCTTGTGCTTCAACCCGGTCGCCATAGGGACTCCTCTTAATCCTAATCCGAAAATGTTTCCTCACTTCGATCTGCGGCCCACGGGTCCTGTCGCGGCTCCCACCCCGGCCGTCCTCGCTTCACCCATCCCCCCGTGGGGGCGTGTGGACATTCCGCACCACTGACCTTCTGTCTACGGGACATTGGTTAAAGGGCATCCGGGCGTTCTCCCCTTCCCGGGTACCCGTTGCTAGGCTCCGTGCAATGGGTGATGGCGGCCGGGGTCCCTGGTCGCCACGCCACCCGCTGGTCCTCGATCATGAAAGACCTCGTGGTATTTTCGGATTAGAGTCAATACTCCTCCTGGGGGCCGGCGTCATCATAATATTTTTCCCGATAGATGGGGCAGAGGCCCCTCCGGTTGATGATCGCAGACACATCTTTGATCATCCCGCTGTTCCCGCAGAGATACGCCGCCAGATTGTCCACGGAGGCGATCCGCTCGTCAACCAACCGGGTCACGCGCCCGGTCTGTCCCTTCCAGCTACCTTCCGGGCGGGACAGGGTCGTGAGAAAGTTGAAGTTCGCGTGGCGCCGGGCCAGCGTCTCGAGCTCATCCTGATAGTAGAGATCCCGCTCGCTGCGCAGCCCCCAGAAAAGCGTGACGGCTCGGGAGGGCCCGCGTTCCAGGCGGTCGAACAGCATGGAACGGATCGGGGCAATGCCGGTTCCGGTCGCCACGAAGAGGAGGTCTCGCGTCGCATCATCCCGCAGATAGAACCCCCCCGTCGGCCCCTTAAACTGCGCGTGGTCTCCCTCTTTGAGGCTGAAGAGGTACGTTGAGCCGGGGCCGCCGGGGATCAGGTTCAGCAGCAACGTGATGCCGTCACGCTGCTGCGGCGGAGAGGCGATGGAATAGGGTCTTGTCACCGGTCTGTTGAAGGTTGGATGAACAACCTCAAACGAGACAAATTGCCCGGCCTTAAAGCTGATCTCAGCAGGGGCAAGCAGCCGGAACCCGATCTCCCGCACGTCGTGTGTGAGATCCCGAAGTCGCTCGGCCTTGGCTTGAAAGAGTTGAAGCGCCACGCCCGTGCTGCGGCCTTCCTATGGTGGAGTCTCCTATTTTTTCACCTTCCCCTTGCCCTTGTGCTCTTTTTCTTCCTTCGCCTCCATGTCTATCACCGCGCCCGAGTCGGCGTCCACGTGCACCTCGGTCACCTTCCCATCCTCGCCAACGATCTCCACCTCCCAGACCGCCTTCCCGTGCTTCTTTTCAAGCTCGGCCTCGATCACCTTCCCGGCTAACTTCTCGGTTGCGGTCTTGATGGCCTGCTCGACGGTCACCTTCGCAGTCTTGGACATCTCGACCGCTTCCTTGGTCTCATCCATCTCCTTCTTGCCTTTATCATCGCCCCAGGCCGGGGCGCTCAACGCGAGAGTTGATCCAGCCAAGACGGCTAAGACTCTTCCGACGATCTTCATGAGAAACCTCCTTTTGATCACTGGGTTCGCTCCCTTCTCTCCTCACCTTTTTCTGATTGCATCGTGGGCGGCCCACCTGGTCCGCCGCCTCTCATCCCGCCGCCGCCCATCTCACCCATGCGGTGCTCTCGCATCATCTTCTCGTGCTCGGCCTTCTCCTTCTCGCGTTGTTCCGGCGTGAGCAGGGCGGTGGCATCCCGCTTGGCTTTGATGGCCGCCATCCGGAGGCCGACCTCCAGCGTCGCGCCCTGCTTGACCTTCGCCTCGATCGCCGACAGGTCGGCCTTCTCGTCCTCGACCAGTGCCGCCAGTTCACGTTCCGCCACGAGGACCTCGGCCTCGGTCCGGATCCGTGTGCGGTCCAGATCGAGCTGGATCACCTTCAGCTTTGCGACCTGCTCGGCGGTCAGTCCGATTTCCTTCTGGTGTCTCACGAGATGGCGGAGGTAGTGGCCCGTGCTGTCGCGGTGCCCTCCCATGCCGGACCCCATCCCCCGCGGTCCGGTCTGGCCGTAGCCTTCGTCCGCCCAAGCGGGCTGCAGGCTGAATCCCACGATGACCATCACCGCCAAGGTCTCCGCCAAAACGCTCGCCTTCATAGCATCCTCCCTTGTGTGTCACGCTGCCGTCAGGTTTCCGACGCCTTCGTCTGGCGGGTGTTGATCCCAAACAGCTTCCAGGCCGGACAGAATCCCATAGCCGCAGTCCCCAGCGCGATGACGCCGACCGCGTACGCCGCGATCGCCGTGCCTTGCGAGAGGTCAGCCATGTAGCCGACTGAAATCAGCAGGATGCCCAGTGCCCCCCGGATTGCGCGCTCGACCTGCCCAAGGTTGCGTGTCATCACTGCCCCTCCTCTTTTCGGAAGTAATTGAGTAAGCGAGTAATTAAGTAATTGAGGTACGGGTTTTCTGGGCCCCCGCCAATTACTCACTTACTGAATTACTAAATTACTTCCACTCGCGACCTTCAGCGCGTTGAAGCGGCCCGCAGCAACTCCGCGCGCGGGTCCGGGTGGGGAGCCTTGCCGAGTTGCTCGTAGAGGCGGCGCTCCTCGTCAGACAGGGAGGGCGGCATGACGATCTGGATCACGAAGAACAAATCACCGCGCCCGCCCGACGCTTGCTGCCCGCGCGGCTGGCGGGCGGCACTTTCACGCGCACCGGCTCGGTCAAGGTCGGGGCCAGCACCTCCGCGCCGAGTGCCGCCTCCCACGGCCAGACGGGGAGCAGCACGTGGATGTCGGCTCCCTCGCGCCGGAACACCGGGTCCGGCTCAATGTGCACGCGCAGGTACAGGTCGCCGCGCCTGCCGCCGTTCGCGCCGGGCGCCCCCTTGCCTGCCACGCGGACGCGCGTCCCGTGCTGGACGCCGGCCGGAATCTTGACGTCGATTGTGCGCGTCTTGGGCAGGCCGTGACGCCCGGTCTCCGTCAATTCGATCCGTCGCGTGACACCCGTCAGGACTTCGCGCAGGGTCAGCCTGACGTCGGTCTCCAGATCCTGTGCCGGCACGGCGGCGCTCCGGAACGCCGATCCGCTCGCCCCGCGCGTTCGTCCGCTGAACAGGTTCTCGAAGATGTCGCCGAAATCGAACCCCTCCTCGGCCGTGAATTCCGGGCCGCTCTCCCTCCGCCAGGCGGTCCCGCCCCCCATGTCCGCTCCGGCCTGCTGGCGGGCTTTCTCATAGGCCTCGGCTTCCTGCCAGCGAGGCCCGTACCGGTCATACTTCTTCCGCGTCTCCGGATCACCGAGGACTTCGTGGGCCTCGTTGAGTTCCTTGAATTTCGTCTCCATCTCCGTCTTGCGCGCGCCGGAGTGGAGATCAGGATGGTACTGGCGCGCCAGTTTGCGATAGGCCTTCTTGATCTCGTCCTGCGTGGCGGTTCGGGAGACGCCCAGGATGTTGTAGTAATCTCGCTGCGAGGTCGGCATCGTGGTCAGAAGCTCTCCTCTGTCCTTGCAGCTTACGGGGTCCGCGCGGTCTTTTCAAGCTGTAGCTGGCAGCGAGTAAAAAACAGCGAATGGCCAATAGCAAGTAGCTTATAGCTATGAACCTTTTGCTGTTCGCTACCAGCT
>WNEQ01000459.1_pt1 | contig 21377 bp, 20 predicted proteins | sample 5399971 | NCBI WGS metagenome assembly WNEQ01 (sample SAMN13153330, study PRJNA577476) | soil metagenome | isolation source: 20 cm grassland meadow soil 2 days after 1st rain plot 5 | place: USA:California | collected 2015-09-18
GCACGACCTCGCGCTGGATCTCGCCGAAGGGCACCAGGTACAGGCGCGAGGCATATTGCCACGCGGTCAGCCGCTCGACGAGCGCACGCGCCTTGGCCTGGGACGTGGCGGGCAGGTACGGCACGCTGTGGAAGTGCACGAACATCACCCGGCAGCCGCGCTTCATCATGCGCCACGCCGCGACCGGCGAGTCGATGCCGCCGGAGAGCAGAGCCGCCACGGTGCCGGAGGCGCCGACGGGCAGGCCGCCCGGCCCCGGCACGCGATCGAGCGCGATGTACGTCTCCGCCGGCAGCACCTCCACGTGGATCTCCTGCTCGGCGTGCTCGAGGTCCACGCGCGTGCGCACGCGCTCGAGCACGAAGGCGCCGAGGGCGCGGTTGAGGTCCACGCTGGTCATGGGATACGTCTTGAACGCGCGCCGCGCGGTGATGCGGAAGGAGTCGAACGCGCGGCCCTCCAGCAGGCGCCCGAGCAGCGCCTTCATCGCGTCGAGCGTGGACGGCGTGCGATACGCCAGCGTCACGCTCGCCACGCCGAAGACACGTGCGACGCGGTCGCGCGCGGCCTCCGGCGCCGGGTGGCCCTCGAGGTCGACCAGGATGCGCCCGGAGAGCTGCTCGATCGTGGCCGGGCCGGTGTCGGCGAGCGCCCGCTCGACGTTGCGTCGCAGGTGGCGCAGGAACAGCGGCCGGTTGCCGCGCTTGAGGCTGATCTCGTGATAGTGCACGACGAGCGCGGGGCGCAGCCGCACCATCAGCCGAGCTCGGCGGCCAGCACGCGGGCCGTCGCCAGCTCCTCGGGGGTGTTGACGTTCATGAACGCGATCTCGGGGGCGCGGTGGCGCGCCACCGCCTCCGCGGCGATCTCGAGCACTCGGACGTCGGGAAAGAAACCGGCGATCTTGAGCTGCCCCGCGCGCAGCCGCGCCTCCATCGGCGCCAGGCACGCGCGCGCGTAGAGCGCGTGCATCGTCTCGTACTGCCCGGCCGTGCGGGGAATGACGACGTCGGCCTCGCCGGCGCGCGCCAGCACGAGGCGCACGACGTCGGGATGCAGGAACGGCATGTCGCACGCGACCGTGAACGCGGCGTCGCCGCCCGCCGCCGCCAGGCCCGTGAAGATGCCGCCGAGCGCACCGCCGTCGGGATACCGGTCGGGCACCATCGGCAGGTGGAGGAAGCCGTAGCGCTCGGGCGTGTTGGTCACGATCAGCAGGTCGTCGAGCACCGCGGCCAGCGTGTCGACGACGCGCTCGACGATGCGCTTGCCCGCGATGTCCATGAGAGCCTTGGGCTCGCCGCCCATCCGCGTGCTGCGGCCTCCGGCCTGGATCACGCCCGTGATTCTCATTGTTATATGCTCGCCTCGGACGGCGGGGCCTCGATCACAGGCTCGCCTCGCCTACGGCTACGGCTCGCACTGCAGCCCCACGACGTCCTGCGGCTCGCACTACAGGCCCAGTGTAAGGGCTCCTTGGCGGATGACGCGCGGCGGGTCCACCGTCACGTCGACCACGGTCGATGGCGCGCCTCCCCGCGTTGGTCCGGCGTCGAGCACGAGGTCGAGCGCGTCGCCGAAGTGCGCGCGCACGGCGTCCGCCGTCGTCGGCGGCTCGGCGCCGGTGGGATTCGCGCTCGGGGCCGTGATCGGGGCGCCGAGGGACGCGACCAGCGCGCATGGCACCCGGTGGCTCGGCACCCGGACGCCGACGGTCCCCGTCCCGGCCGTGAGCTCCGCCGGCACGTGCGCCGCCGCGCGAAAGACGAGCGTGAGCGGCCCCGGCCAATGCCGCTCGATCAGCGCTCGGGCGCGCGCCGGAACCTCGTCGACGATGTCGCGCAGCCTCGCGGCCGCGTCCAGCAGGACGAGCAGCGGCATCGACGTCGGCCGTCCCTTGATCTCGAACACGCGCCGAACGGCCGCGCGATCGAGCGCGGCGGCGCCCAGGCCATAGAACGTCTCCGTGGGAAACGCGACGAGCCCGCCACGACGCAGCACGCGCGCCGCTTCACGCACGAGGCGCTCGTCGGGGGCGACGGGATCGACGCGCACGACCTCCGTCGCCACCGCGCGTGTCAGCCGCGCGACTTGAGGCGGTCGGCGACGCGCCGCGCGCGGTCTTCCACCTCCGCCGCGAGCGTGGCGCGATAGGTGGCCAGCCGCTTGCGCAGCGCCGCGTCGCCGACCGAGAGGATCTGGGCGGCGAGGATCGCGGCATTGGCGGCTCCCCAGCTGCCGATCGCGACGGTGGCCACCGGCACGCCTTTCGGCATCTGCACGATCGAGAGCAGCGCGTCCATGCCGCCGAGCGGTGTGGCCGCGATCGGCACGCCGATGACCGGCAGAGCGCTCGACGCCGCCAGCACGCCCGGCAGCGCGGCGGCGCCGCCGGCGGCGGCGATCAGCACGCCCAGGCCCCGCGCCTCGGCCGTCGACGCGTACTCCTCGGTCTTCTTCGGCGTGCGGTGCGCGGAGGCGACGACGACCTCGGAGCCGACCTCCAGCGCGTCGAGCACCTTCACGGTCTCCAGCATCACCTCGAGGTCCGAGTCGCTGCCGAGCACGATCCCGACGCGGATCGGGTTGGTCACCTCGTCGCCTCCTGCGCGGCCCTGCGCCGGCCGATGTCCCGGCGATAGTGCACACCGTCGAACCGGATTCTCGCCGCCGCCGCGTAGGCGGCGTCGATGGCCTGCGGCACGCCGGGCGCGGTCGCCGTGACGCCGAGGACTCGCCCGCCGGCCGTCACGAGATTGCCATTGCGCGACGCGGTCCCCGCGTGGAACACGACGACGCCGGGCGTGCGCTCGGCCTCGGCAATCCCCTCGATCGGCAACCCCGTCGTATAGCGGTCGGGATAGCCGCCCGACGCCAGCACCACGCACACGGAAGCCCGCGAGGAAGCCGTGACACTCGGCAGGGTGTCGCCGCGGGCGGCGGTGTCGAGCAGCGGCACCACGTCGTCCGGCGTGGCCGCGAGGATCGCCTGACATTCGGGATCGCCGAAGCGGACGTTGTACTCGATGACCTTCGGTCCGTGGGCGGTGAGCATGAGCCCGACGAACAGGACGCCCCGATAGGGTGCGCCCGCGCGCGCGATCGCCGCAAAGGTCGGCTCGACGATCGTGCGCATGATGCGCGCGTGCGTTGCCGTGTCGAGCGACGCCACCGGCGTGAAGGCGCCCATGCCGCCCGTGTTCGGCCCGCGATCGCCGTCGAAGACGGTCTTGTGGTCCTGCGCCGCGCCGATGGCCACGCACGCGGTGCCGTTGCTGACCGCGAAGAACGACACCTCCTCGCCGCGCAGGAACTCTTCGATCACGACGGTGGCGCCGGCGGCGCCGAACTCGCGCCGCTCCATGCAGCGCGCGATGGCCGCGTCGGCCTCGGCCAGCGTCGCGCAGACGATGGCGCCTTTGCCGGCGGCCAGCCCGTCGGCCTTGACGACGACCGGCGCCCCGAGCTCGCGGCAGAACGCGCGCGCCCGCGCCGGATCGCTGACCGTCGCGTAGCGCGCGGTCGGAATGCCCGCGCGCGTCATCAGATCCTTGGCGAAGGCCTTGCTGCCTTCGAGCACGGCGGCCGCCGCGCCGGGGCCGAACACGGCGAAGCCCTTGTCACGCAGGCGATCGGCGAGGCCCGCGACGAGCGGCACCTCCGGGCCGACCACGATCAGATCCGCGCGCTCGCGCTCGGCGAGCCGGACGAGGCCGTCGTGATCGTCGACGCTCACCGCGACGCACGCGGCGTCGCGCGCGATTCCGGGGTTGCCCGGAGCCGCCACCAGGCGAGTGAGGCGGGGACTCTGCGCGAGCTTCCAGCAGAGTGCGTGCTCGCGTCCGCCACCGCCGACGACGAGAACGTTCATTCACTTCCCTCCCCCGGCGTCTCGACGACTTCGAGGTGGGCGCGCGCGATCTTCGCCCACGGGCTGCCGGCGTCCAGCTCCAGGTACCGTTGCCAGTGCCGGACCGCCTCGTCGCCGCGACCGGCCCGCGCCAGCGCGCCCGCGAGGTTGAAGTGCGCGTCGGCGTAGTCGGGCGAGAGCTCGAGCGCGCGCCGGTAGCAGCCGATGGCGGAGTCGACGTCGGCGGTGTCCTCGTTCAGCGAGCCGAGGTTGTAGGCGGCCTCGGCGCAATCGCCGGCCTCGGCGAGCGCCCGATCGTAGGCGGCGCGCGCCTCGTCGTAGCGGCCCATGCGGTGCAGCAGCAGACCGAGGTTGTTCCACGCGGCGGCATACGTCGGGTCGATGGCGACCACACGTCGATAGGCGTCGATGGCGTCGGGCCACTGCGCGGGATCGGCATCCCACTCGCTGGCGCGCTCGAACCAGGTCTCCGCCTGCTCGGAAGGCGGCGCCAGCGGCCGCACGAGTCCGGTCACGAGCGTCGCCTCCGCCGTCGTCTCGAGGTTGCCGGCGTCGAGGTCGAGCACGGTCTGGCCGGTGCGCGGATCGAAGCGCACGCGCTCGGACTCGACGAGCACGCGGCCGCCGTCGAGCACCAGGCGCATCTCGGCCAGCGGCTCGCGAACCCGGGGGTCGCGCCGGCGGAGGGCGTCGAGGGCCTGGCGGATCTGGCGCACGGAGGCGCCGGAGTCGAGCAGGGCGGCCGCCGCGCGCAGCGCCAGCAGCTCGCGGAACGTGTACCGCAGCTGGCCGTGTAGCAGGTTCAGCCGCTTGAGCTGCGCCGCCCGCCGCGGCGTGAGCGTGAGGATGCGCGTGAGCTCGCGCAGGCCGTAGATGCGCTCGGTCATGAGACGCGATCCGTCACCGCCGCCTCAGTGGCGGAAGTGGCGCAGACCGGTGAAGAGCATCGCCATGCCGTGCTCGTCGGCGGCGGCGATCACGTCCTCGTCGCGCACCGACCCGCCGGGCTGGATCACCGCGGTGGCGCCCGCCGCGGCGACGACGTCGAGGCCGTCGCGGAACGGGAAGAACGCGTCCGAGGCGCAGACCGTGCCCTCGGTGCGCAGGCCGACCTCGCGCGCGCGCATCACCGCCAGGCGCGCCGCGTCGACGCGGTTCATCTGGCCGGCGCCGACGCCGATCACCTGTTCGGCGGTCGTGAGCACGATGGCGTTGGACTTCGCGTGCTTGCCCACGCGCCAGGCCAACCGGAGCGCGCGCAGCTCGGCCTCGGTCGGCGCGCGCTTGCTGACGACCTTGAGCGCGCCCGGGTCGAGGTCGGTCTGATCCAGGCTCTGGGCGAGCAGGCCGCCGAGCACGCTCCGGTACTCCGCCAGCCGCCCGGGGAGCGCGCGCCGGTCGCAGGGTACCTCGAGGACGCGGCACTTCTTCTTGGTGCGCTGAAGCTCCTCGAGCGCGTCGGCGGCGTAGGCGGGGGCGAAGAGGATCTCGACGAAAATCCCGGCCAGCGCGCGGACGACGGCCATGTCGAGCGTGCGGTTGACGCCGACGATGCCGCCGTAGATCGACACGGGATCCGACGCCTTGGCGCGGTCCATGGCGGCGCCGACGCTCGAGGCCATCGCCGCGCCGCACGGGTTCGTGTGCTTGATGACGACCGCCGCCGGGTCGTCGAACTCGAGCAGCAGCGCGAGCGCCGCGGAAAAATCGAGCAGGTTGTTGTAGCCGAGCTCGGGGCCGTGCAGCTGCTTCATCGCCGCCAGCCCGATCGACGGCGCACCCGCGATCCGATAGAACGCCGCCGCCTGATGCGGGTTCTCGCCGTACTTGAGCAGGAGCGCGCGCTCGGCCTCCAGCCGCAGCGGATGGGGAAATTCCTCGGGAGCTTTCGGCGCCTGCGGCGCCTCCGCGGATCTCAGCCAGGCCGCGATGGCGGCGTCGTACTGCGCCGTGCGGCGGAAGGCCTCCTGCGCGAGCCGCCGGCGGGTGGCGTCCGAGAGCGCGCCGCCATTGCGCTTGAGCTCGTCGAGCACGGCGCCATACTGCGAGGGGTCGGTGACGACGGCCACGCCGGCGTGATTCTTGGCCGCGGCACGGATCATCGCCGGCCCGCCGACGTCGATCTGCTCGATCGCCTCCGCCGCCGTCACGCCGGCCTTCGCCACCGTCTGCTCGAACGGGTAGAGCGCGACGACCACGAGATCGAGCGGCGGGATGCCGTGCCGCTCGAGCGCCGCGAGGTGCTCGGGCACGTCGCGCCGCGCGAGGATGCCGCCGTGGATCTTTGGGTGTAGCGTCTTCACCCGGCCGTCCATCATCTCGGGAAATCCCGTGACCTCGGCGACGTCGCGCACCGGGACACCCGACTCGCGCAGCAGCCTGGCGGTGCCACCCGTCGAGAGAATCTCGACGCCGATTCCCGCCAGCCCTTTGGCCAGCTCGACGACCCCGGCCTTGTCGTGGACGGACACGAGGGCGCGGCGGATCTTCATCGACGCTCCTCGACGGCGGCCTTGACCAGCACCCGCCGCCCCACGAGCTCCAGGCGGCCTTCGGCGAAGAGGCGCACGGCCGCCGGGTAGAGGCGGTGTTCTTCGACGAGGATGCGCGCGGCCAGCGTCTCCTCGGTGTCGCCCGGCAGCACCGGCACGGCCGCCTGCAGCACGATGGGGCCGCTGTCCACGCCGTCCTCGAGGAAGTGCACGGTGGCGCCCGAGACCCTGACGCCGTGCTCGAGCGCCTGGCGCTGGGCGTGCAGGCCCGGAAACGCCGGCAACAGCGAGGGATGGATGTTCAGCGCGCGCCCGGCGAACGCGTGGACGTACGCGGGCGAGAGGATCCGCATGAAGCCGGCGTGGCAGACGAGGCCGACCTGCCGCTTCTCGAGCTCGCGCACCAGCGTCAGGTCGAAGCTCTCGCGCGAGGTGAAGTCTTTCGGATTGACCCACACCGCCTCGACGCCCGCAGCGCGGGCGCGCTCGAGCGCGGGCGCGTGCTCGCGGTCAGAGATGACGACGACGACGCGCGCGGGAAAATCCGGCGCGGCGCACGCGTCGAGCAGCGCCTGGAGATTGCTGCCGCGACCGGAGGCGAGCACACCGACGGCGAGACGATCCCGGCTCGTCCCGACGGTCGGGCCTGTCCTGCCCAAGGTAGGGCTCACGCGGCGTCGCGCTCCCGCATTCGCGGCGCCACGTGCCGGCCGCACACCGGGCAGCGCGAGACGGGTCGCATGATGCTCGAGTCGCGCGGGAAGAACTGCGCCATCCCCCAGTCCAGCGCCACCTGCAGCTGCTTGCGGAAGCCGACCAGCTTCCACAGGTGCAGCGCGTTCCAGAACAGCCACGCCGCGTAACCCGAGAACCGGATGCCGAAGACTTCGACCACCGCGTCGCGCTCGCCGAGCGAGACGAGCATCCCCTGCGGCGCGAACCGAATGGTGGCCAGCGGCCGCCCCTCGAGCTCGGCGACGATGTTCTCGGCGGCCAGCCGCGCCTGTGCCAGCGCGGCGGGGATGATCGGGATCGACGCGCCCGGGTAGTCCTCGATGGTCACCGCGTCGCCGGCGCCGTAGACCTCCGGGTGCTCCTTGAGCTGCATCGTGCCACGGGCCACCAGCCGCCCGAGCCGGTCGCGCTCGGCGGCCACGTGCGCTAGCAGCGGGTGTCCGGTCACACCCGCCGCCCACACGGTGAGGCCGACCGGCACCTGCTCGCCGCCGTCGATCTCGACCGCGCCGGGCAGCACGCTGGTCACCCGCGCGCTCGTGCGGATCTCGATGCCCTCGCGGCCGAGCTTGCGCCGCGCGCGCTCGGCCAGCGTGGGATGCACGCCCCGCAGGATCTCCTGGCCCGCCTCGATGAGCAGGAGCCGGTAGTCGCCGGGCTCGATGCCGCGGTAGCGCGGGACGATGTAGCTGTGGAAGAAGTCCTGCAGCTCGGCGATCAGCTCGACGCCCGTGTAGCCGCCGCCGACGACGCACACCGTGAGCATGTGACGCCGCGCCGCCGGGTCCGCCTCGTGGTCGGCGTGCTCGGCCGCGTCGAGGATGTGATCGCGCAGCACGATGCCGTCCTCGAGCGACTTATACCCCAGCGCGTGCTCCTCCACGCCCGGCACGCCGAAGCTCGGCACCACGCTGCCCAAGGCGATGACGAGCCGATCGTAGGTCTCGCTGCCTTCCGTCATGATCACGCGCCGGCCGGCGAAGTCGATGTCGGTCACCGTGTCGCGGCGGAAGCGGAAGCGGCGCGCGCCGCGGATGTCACGGATCGGCTGCACGATGTGGCGCGGCTCGACCATCGAGGAGGCGACCTGCGGCAGCAGGGGCGTGAAGAGCAGATAGTTGCGATCGCTGATCAGGAGGATCTCGACGTCGGCGCGACGGCCCAGCCGCCGCTCGAGCACGCGGATGGCCTCCATGCCGGCAAAGCCGCCGCCGAGCACCACGATGCGCATCACCGGATGACCTCCACGCCGCGCTCGCCCGCCACCACCTCGCCGATCACCGTCACCGTCTCCCCGGCGGCCGTGAGCACCTGCCGCGCGCGGCCGGCGTCGGCGGCGCGCACGATCACAACGTAGCCCACGCCGAGGTTGAACGTGCGCAGCATTTCCGTCTCGCTGACGTGTCCGGCCTCGCGCAGCGCCGCGAACACGGGCGGCTCGCGCCACGTCGAGCGCCGCAGCACGACGCGGCAGCCGTCGGGGAGCACGCGCGGCACGTTGCCGGTCAGCCCGCCGCCCGTGATGTTCGCCATGGCCGAGACCGGCACCGCGGCGAGCACGGCCTTCACGGCCGCGGCGTAGATCCGCGTCGGCTCGAGCAGCACGTCGCCGACGCTGCGCCCGGTGCCCGGCAGCGGCGCCTCCACGCCCAGGCGCAGCACGTCGAAGACGAGCCGCCGCGCCAGGCTGTAGCCGTTGCTGTGCAGGCCCGAGGAGGCCAGCCCGAGCACGACGTCGCCGGGCTTCACGGCGGCGCCGTCCACGATCCGCTCGCGCTCCGCGATGCCGACGGCGAAGCCCGCGAGGTCGTATTCGCCCGGCGCGTAGAGGTCGGGTAGCTCCGCCGTCTCGCCGCCGATGAGCGCGCAGCCCGCGCGGCGGCAGCCCTCCGCGACGCCGCGCACGATCGCCTCGACGCGCGCGGGATCGAGCCGGGCGATGCCGATGTAGTCGAGGAAGTAGAGCGGCTCGGCGCCGTGGACGAGCAGGTCGTTGACGCCCATGGCGACGAGATCGATACCGATCGTGTCGTGGCGGTCGGCGAGGAACGCGACCTTGAGCTTGCTGCCGACGCCGTCGGTGGACGACACCAGCACGGGCTCGTGGTAGCCGCTGGGCACCCGCACGAACCCGGCGAAGGCGCCGATGCCGCCGAGGACCTCGGGCCGGAACGTCGCCTTCGCCAGCGGCGCGATGCGCCGGACCGCCTCGTCGCCGGCCTCGATGTCGACTCCGGCGTCACGATATGTGAGGGGCTTCATCGGCCTAGACGTCGAAGAGGTGGAGCTGCGGCGTGGGATCGGGCTCGATGCCGACCTTGTAGGCGCCGGTGAAGCAGGCGTGACAGAAGCTGGCGGGATCGCTGCCCGTGGCCTTCAGCATGCCGTCGAGCGAGAGGTAACCCAGCGAGTCGGCGCCGAGATAGCGACAGATCTCATCGACCTGGTGGCTGGAGGCGATGAGCTCCTTGCGGGTGGGCGTGTCGATGCCGTAGTAGCAGGGCCACTGGATCGGCGGCGACGAGATCCGCATGTGGACCTCGCGCGCGCCCGCGCTGCGGAGCATGCGCACGATCTTCCGGCTCGTGGTCCCGCGCACGATCGAATCGTCGACGACCACCACGCGCTTGCCCTGCAGCATCTCGGGCATCGGGTTCAGCTTCACCTTGACCCCGAAATGTCGAATACCTTGTTTGGGCTCGATGAACGTGCGACCCACATAATGGTTGCGGATCAGCCCCATCTCGTAGGGCGTGCCCGACTCCTCCGAGTATCCGAGCGCGGCGCTCGTGCCCGAGTCCGGCACCGGGATCACGATGTCGGCCTGCTCGGGATGCTCGCGGGCGAGCTGGTGACCCATGGCCTTGCGCACGGTGTGGACGTTGCGCCCCCACAGGGCAGAGTCCGGGCGCGCAAAGTAGACGTACTCGAAGACGCACGAGAGCTTCTCCCGCGGCGGAAAGGCACGCACGGCGCGCGGCCCGTCGTCGTCGATCACGAGCATCTCGCCCGGCTCGATGTCGCGCTCCACCTTGGCTTCCATCAGGTCCAGGGCGCACGTCTCCGAGGCCACCACCCACGCGTCGTCGAGCCGGCCCAGCGTGAGCGGCCGGAACCCGTACGGATCGCGGATCGCGTACAGCGCCTCGGGCGTGAGCACGAGCAGGGAGTACGCGCCCTTGACCTGCGCGAGCGCGTGGCGCAGCTGCTCCTCCAGCGGGCCGGCCGGCGCGCGCGCCAGCAGGTGCAGGATGACCTCGGTGTCGGACGTCGACTGGAAGATCGCGCCGTCGCGCTCCATGTCCTTGCGCAGGGCGTCGGCGTTCGTGAGGTTGCCGTTGTGCGCGATCGAGATCGGGCCGCGCGCGGTGTTGGCCGTGATCGGCTGGGCGTTCTTCAGATTCGACGAGCCGGCCGTGGAATAGCGCACGTGGCCGATGGCGCGGTGCCCCGGCAGCCGCCGCAGGCGCTCCGGGTGGAAGACGTCGGCCACCCAACCCATCGCCTTCTCGGTGTGGAAGGCGTGGCCGTCGGTGGCGGCGATGCCGGCCGACTCCTGGCCGCGATGCTGGAGCGCGTAGAGACCGAGATAGGTGACGTTGGCGGCCTCTGGATGGTTCCAGATGCCGAACAACCCGCACTCGTCGTGGAACCGGTCGTCGTCACGCCATGTGGCGCTCAAAGCCGCTCCTCCACGCGTGTTCGATGCGATCCACGGCAACGTCCACCACCACTCTCCCCGATGCGTGCACGATCAACCGCTCGCCGCCGGTCGTCCCGATCCACCGCCACGGGATCGCCGACTCCGCCATCAGCGCCTCGAACTCGCGCTGGCGCGCGGGCGCGACCGTGACCACCACCCGCGAGGGCCCTTCGCCGAACAGCGTCTCGTCGAGCCGGCGCCCCGGCTCCACCGTCACCTCGCAGCCGACGCCGACGCCGCCGTTGGCCCGCGCGCCGGTCACCGCCCCCTCCGCCAGCGTCACCGCCAGCCCGCCCTCGGCGCAATCGTGAGCGGCCGTCACGAGCCCGGCTCCCACGGCGGCGCGAACCGCCGACTGCACCCGGCGCTCCACTTCCAGATCCAGCGGCGCCAGCCGCCCCGCCAGCCGGTCGTGCAGCGTCCACAGATACTCCGAGCCGCCGAGGCTCACGCCGTCCGGGCCGAGCAGCGCGATGCGCTGCCCCGCCGCCTTGAACCACTGCGTCCCCAGCCGGCTCGCGTCCTCGAGCACGCCCACCACACCGATGATCGGAGTCGGCAGGATCGCGGTGCCGCCGGAGGAGTCCCAGGGGGACGTGGCCCCCCTCGCTTGAACCGTCTCATTGTAGAAGGAAACGTTGCCGCCGACCACCGGCACCTCCAGCGCGCGGCACGCTTCGGCGATTCCCTCGATCGCCTCCGCGAATTGCCACAGGATTTCGGGTCGTTCGGGCGAGCCGAAGTTCATGCAGTCGGTCACGCCGAGCGGCCGGCCGCCCGCGCACGACACGTTGCGGGCCGCCTCGCATACCGCCATGGCGGCGCCGCGGCGCGGATCGAGGAAGACCTGGCGCCCGCTGCCGTCGGTCGAGATCGCGATCGCCCGCCGCGTGCCCTTGATGCGCAGCACGGCCGCGTCGGAGCCGGGCAGGACGAGCGTGTTGGTTCCCACCTGCTGGTCGTACTGGCGGTACGCCCACTCCTTGGACGCGATGGTCGGCGAGCCCATCAGGCGCACGAGCGCCTCGCCGTAATCGTCGGGCTCGGGGAGGCAGAGCGGCTCGAGCGCCTGACGCTCGGCCAGCCAGGCGGGCGGCCCGTAGGACTTCTCGTACGTCGGCGCGTCGGTCAGCGCCTCGACGGGCACGTGGGCGACCTCCTCGCCGCGATGGCGGACGACGAGGTCGGCGCCGCCGGTCACCTCGCCGATCTTCACGGCGTCCAGCTCCCACTTGGCGAACACGCGGCGCAATTCGTCCTCGCGCCCCTTGGCGCCGACCAGCAGCATGCGCTCCTGGGACTCGGAGAGCAGCAGCTCGTACGGCGTCATGCCCTCTTCGCGCTGGGGCACCGCCGACAGCTCCACCTCCATGCCGGTGCCGCCGCGCGCGGGCATCTCGGAGGTGCAGCACGCGAGCCCGGCCGCGCCCATGTCCTGGATGCCGACGACGGCGCCGGTGGCCATCGCCTCCAGACACGCCTCCAGCAGGAGTTTCTCGGTGAACGGATCACCCACCTGCACGGTCGGCCGCTTGGCCTCCGCCTCGTCGTCGAAGGTGGCCGAGGCCATGGTCGCGCCGTGGATGCCGTCGCGGCCCGTCTTGTTGCCGACGTAGAAGACGGGGTTGCCGACGCCCTCGGCGCGCGCCAGGTGGATGCGGTCAGCGCGCACGAGACCGACGCACATGACGTTCACGAGCGGGTTGCCGGCGTACTCCGGCGCGAACGCGATCTCGCCGCCGACGGTCGGGCAGCCGAAGCAGTTGCCGTACCACGAGATGCCGGAGACGACGCCGTTGATCAGGTGCTTCGTCTTCGCGTCCGCGGGGTCGCCGAACCGCAGGGAGTCGAGGATGGCGATGGGCCGGGCGCCCATGGTGAAGATGTCGCGCAGGATCCCGCCGACGCCGGTCGCCGCACCCTGGAACGGCTCGATGAACGACGGATGGTTGTGGCTCTCCATCTTGAAGACGACCGCCCAGCCGTCGCCGATGTCGACGGCGCCCGCGTTCTCGCCGGGACCCTGGAGCAGGTGCGGCGCGCGCGTGGGCAGCCGGCTCAGGAACACACGGGAGTGCTTGTAGGCGCAGTGCTCTGACCAGAGAGCGGAGAAGAGTCCGAGCTCGGTGTAGGACGGCTCGCGTCCGAGCCGCTGGATGATCCGATCGTATTCGTCGGCCGTGAGGCCGAGGCCCCGCGCGAGGTCGAGAGTGACCTTCGGCTCAGTCCCGGCCAAACAACCCCCGGTTCACCGCTTGAGGAAGGTCCCGTCCTCGACCAGCGTGCCGAGGAGCGACTGGAAGAGCAGAAGCCCGTCGGTACCGCCCATCGCCGTCTCCGCCGCGCGCTCCGGGTGCGGCATGAGCCCGAGCACGGCGCCCGTCTCGTTCACGACGCCCGCGATGTTCTCGACGGAGCCGTTCGGGTTGGCCGCCTTCACCACCTGCCCCTCGACGGTGGCGTAGCGGAAGACGATCCCCTGGCGCGCCTTGAGCGCGGCCAGCGTCGGCGCGTCGGCGTAATATTTCCCCTCGCCGTGTGAGATCGGCATCGTGAGCACCTGGCCGGCCCGCAGCCCGCGCGTGAACGGCGTCTCCACGTTCTCGACGAGCAGGTTCGTGGACTGACAGCGGTACTGCAGACACTCGTTGCGCATGAGGACGCCCGGGAGCAGCCCCGCCTCGCACAGGATCTGGAAGCCGTTGCACGAGCCGAGGACGTAGCCCCCGTTGGCGACGAACTCGCGCAGCGCTTCCACCACGGGCGACTTGCCGGCCACCGCCCCCGCGCGCAGGTAGTCGCCGTACGAGAACCCGCCGGGCAGGACGACGCAGTCGAGGTCGGCGAGATTGCGGTCGCGGTGCCACACGTATTTCACGGGCTGGCGGATCACTTCCGAGATCACGTAGTGGAAGTCGCAATCGCTCCAGGTGCCCGGAAATACCACGACGCCGAATCTCATGAGGGTGGGGGTCTCCTTCCCTGTGCGATCTTACCGGACCGCCTACCGCGGGGCAAGGCGCTCGGCCTCGATGGCTTCGATCGTGTAGTCCTCGAGGATCGTATTGGCGAGCAGTTTCCGGCACATCTCGTCCACGCGCTGCCGCGCCGCCCCCGGCGTCGCCGCGTCGACGTCGATTTCGATCAGCTTGCCCACGCGCAGGTCGCGGAGGTCGGCGAAGCCGAGGCCCGCCAGCGCGCGCTGCACGGCCGCGCCCTGCACGTCGAGGATGCCGGGCTTGAGCCGGATCAGGACGCGCAGCTTCATGCGTCGGTCGGCTCCCCGACGAGCCGGCGGTACACCTCCTGGTAGGCGTCCTCGACGCCGCCGAGGTCGCGGCGGAAACGGTCCTTGTCGAGCTTCTCGCGCGTCGCGCGGTCCCACAGGCGGCAGGTGTCGGGCGAGATCTCGTCGCCGAGGTAGAGCTTTCGGCCCGCGCCGCGTCCGAACTCCAGCTTGAAGTCGACCAGGATGAGGTCGCGCTTGAGCATGTGCGGCCGGAGCACGGCGTTGATCCTGAGGGCCGTGCGCTTCATCCAGGCCAGCTCGGCGGGGGTGGCGAGGCTCAGCATCCGGACGTGGTCCTCGTTGATCATGGGATCGCCGAGGGCGTCGGACTTGAGGTAGAGCTCGACGATCGGCTGCGTGATCGGCGTGCCTTCCTCGAGGCCGGTGCGCTTGGCGAGGCTGCCCGCCACGACGTTGCGGACGATCGTCTCGATCTTGATGATGTCGAGCCGACGGCACAGCATCTCGCGGTCGGAGAGGGTGCCGACGTAGTGCGTGGGCACGCCGGCTTTTGCGAGCCGTCGGAAGAGCGTGGCCGACATGCGGTTGTTCACCACGCCCTTGCCGACGATCGTGCCCTTCTTCAGCGCGTTGAACGCCGTCGCGTCGTCCTTGAAGTACTGCACGACCAGGTTGCGGTCGCTCGTGGCATAGACGATCTTCGCCTTGCCCTCGTACAGCTTCCCGCGCTGCTCCACGTTGACGGTGGCTTCCTCGTGCTTCACGGGTGCCCTCCGGGGGCTCACGCGAGCCCCGCCCGGCGAAAGACGGCGTTGACGTTTCGCAGGTACCAGGACGGATCGAAGCACGCCTTCAGCTCGGCCGGCGGCAGATGCTCGGTGACGGCGGGATCGGCGGCGAGCAGCTCGTGGAACGAGCGCCGCTCGCGCCAGGCCCGCATCGAGTTCCGCTGGACGATCTCGTACGCCTTCTGACGGGCGAGCCCGGCGTCGGTCAGCTTCAGCAGCACGCGCTGGGAGTAGATGAGCCCGTACGAGCGCTCGAGGTTCTCCGCCATGCGGGCCGGGTCCACCTCGAGGCCCTCCACGATGAACGCGCCGAGGTCCAGGATGTAGTCCAGCGCGATCGTCGAGTCCGGCAGGACGACGCGCTCGACCGACGAGTGGCTGATGTCGCGCTCGTGCCACAGGGCGACGTTCTCGAGCGCCGCCGTCGCGTTCCCGCGCAGCAGGCGGGCCAGGCCGCAGATGCGCTCGGCCAGCTCCGGGTTGCGCTTGTGCGGCATCGAACTGGAGCCCTTCTGCCCCTCGCCGAACGGCTCCTGCGCCTCCAGCACCTCCGTGCGCTGCAGCCCGCGGATCTCCAGCGCGATCTTCTCGAGCGAGGCGGCGACGATCGCGAGCGTGCTCACGAGCTCGGCGTGGCGGTCGCGCTGCACGATCTGCGTCGAGACGGGCTCGACCCCGAGACCGAGGTCGCGGCACACCTCCTCCTCGACCTCCGGCTCCACGTGCGCGAACTGGCCGACGGCGCCGGAGAGCTTGCCGACGGCGACGACCTCGCGGGCGCGGCCCAGCCGCTCGAGGTTCCGCCCGGCTTCCACGTACCAGCCGGCGACCTTCAGTCCGAACGTGGTGGGCTCGGCGTGCACGCCGTGGGTGCGGCCCACGATCAGCGTGTCCTTGTGCTTCACGGCGAGCGCGCCGAGCGCTCGGCGCAGCCGCTCCTGGCCCTGCATCAGCAGATCGATCGCGTCGCGGAGCTGGAGCGCGGTGGCCGTGTCCCAGACGTCGCTGGTCGTGAGCCCGATGTGGACGAAGCGCGAGTCGTCGCCGAGCTGCTCCTCGAGGCTCGTGAGGAGCGCGATCATCTCGTGCTTGACCTTCTGCTGGATGGCGAGGATCCGGTCGACGTCGACGCGGAGCGCGCGGATGCGCGTCATGACGCCGGCGGGAATCTGGCCCCGGCGCGCGTAGGCCTCGCACACCGCGATCTCCACCCGGAGCCACGCCTGGTACTTCGCGGCCTCGCTCCAGATACGTCCCATGGCGGGCCGGGTGTACCGCTCGATCACGGACTCACCTTACCGGAAAAGCCGGAGGAATGGTAGGGGGCCCGTCGCGGGCCACTACAGGAAGCGGTGCGCTGGCGCGTTGTCCATCGGGAGCGCCGCACGCTATGTTGAACCAGGGCGTGCTGAGCACGGCTCCCAGCGCCGCTTCGCTGGGCACACCACTCGAGGGTTCCAGCATGCGCATGCGCTTCGGATCGTGCCTGTGGCTCATCGCGTCGGCGCTCCTCGTCGCGGCCTGCGGCGGGACCGACGAGGCCAAGCGCGGTGTCGCGGAGTTCAGATCGCGGGTCGCGCAGAAATCCTATAGCGAGATCTATCGGACGGCGGGGGCCGAGCTTCGGCAGGCGGCGACCGAAGAGCAGTTCGAGCGGCTCATGACCACGCTCGACCGGAGGCTCGGCGCCTGGCAGTCGGCGGACGAACCCGCATGGAACGTGACCCGGGGCACGGGCGGCCACCTCGTGAGGCTCACGTACCAGTCGCAGTTCGCCAAGGGCGCCGCGAGCGAGCAGTTCGTCTGGCGAATGGAAAACGGTGGACCGGCACTGCTCGGGTACCACGTCAACTCGCCGCTGTTGATTGCGCAGTGACCGGGCGATGAGCCGGCTCATCGTCCACTTGCGCTAACCCGCAGCTGCACGTCGTGTCGCGGCTGCGTGCCAAGGCCGCGGCTCGCGTGGGTCGGCTCGCGTAGGATAGTCGCGTGCCCTGGATCTCTGCGCTCACCCGGATGCCGTGGCGGCTCCTCGTCGATCACGCGCCCACCATCGTCGACGCCGCGCGCCGGCTGTACGCGGCCTCGCGGCAGCCGCACGGCGCCTACCAGCCGCGCGAGCGGACCACGGACAGCCTCGAATCGCTCCAGCGCGCCGTCGAGCAGCTCGAGGCGCGCGAGGTGCAGCACGCCGCGGTGCTCGAGGAGCTCGCCAAGCAGGTGCAGGATATGACGACGGCGCTCGAGGTGCTGCGCGCGCGGGTGCGATGGGCCTGGATCGGCGCCGCCGTGGCCGTGGCGGTCGCGCTGCTGACGGCGCTGTTCCTGGGACGCTGAGGCGGCCGGTCGACCGGCGCTAGTTGCGGAGCTCGGCGGGCAGGTTGCGGCGGTCGAGCGGACCGAGTGTGGTCAGGGCGAGCTGGTCTTCGTCGAGCAGCTCGGCTACCAGGGCCTGCACCTCGTCGTGCTTCACGCGGTCGATGGCGCCCAGCATCTGGTCGAGGGTCAGGAACGAGCCGAAGTGCAGTTCGTGCTTGGCCAGGCGGTTCATGCGACTCGACGTGGACTCGAGCGAGAGCATGAGGCTGCCCTTGAGGTGATCCTTGGCGCGCTTCAGCTCGTCCTCGGTCACGCCCTGCTTCTTCGCCTCGCGCAGCTCCTTGAGCGTGGACTTGAGCACCTTGGAGAAGTTCGGCGGGTCGGTGGCCGCATAGACGTAGAGGGTGCCGGTGTCGGCATAGGACTGGATGCCGGAGTGGATCGAGTACACCAGGCCCTGTCGCTCACGCACCTCCTGGAAGAGCCGCGAGGACATGCTGCCGCCGATCACGTCGTTGAGGAGGAACAGCGCGTAGCGCTCGGGCGCGGCGTGGTGCAGGCCCGGGAATCCGATGACCACGTGGACCTGCTCGAGCGTCTTGTGGACGATGTTCACGCCGGGGATGATCCGCGCCGGCTGCTGCACGCGCTGCGTGGGCTCGTGGGTGAAGCCGTTGAAGCCGGCGCCGAACAGCTCGACGACGCGATCGTGGGTGACGTTGCCGGCCACGGCGATGATGATCCGGGGCGGCACGTACTCCGCGCCGAAGTAGGTGGAGACCGCGTCCCGCCCGTAGCTCTCCACCAGCTCGCGCGTGCCGAGGATGGGCTTGCCGAGCGGATGGTTGGCCCAGATCTGCGCGGCAAACAGGTCGTGGATCACGTCGTCGGGCGTGTCCTCGACCATCTTGATCTCCTGCAGCACCACCGACTTCTCGCGCTCCAGCTCCTCGGGGTCGAACAGCGGGCGCAGCAGGATATCGGTGAGGAGATCGACGGCGAGTGGAAGGTGTTCATCGAGGACCTGGACGTAGAAGCAGGTGTGTTCTTTGGTCGTGAAGGCGTCCATCTGGCCGCCCACCGAGTCCATCTCGCGCGCGATGGCCTCCGCGGACCGGGTGGCCGTGCCCTTGAAGACCAGGTGCTCGATCAGATGGGACATGCCGCCGCGCCCCTCCACCTCGTGGCGCGACCCCGTCTCGACCCAGACCCCGACGGCAACCGACCGGACGTGCGGCATCCGTTCCGTGATGACCCGGATGCCGTTCGGCAGGACGGTCTTCCGGTAGTCTTCGGTCACGTGGTCATGCCCGGGGTGGATTCGCCGCGTTCGGGTTCTTGATTTTTTCCTTGTCGGCGAGCGCGGGCTGGTCGCGGAGGGCGATCTTCCGCGAGAGCCGCATCTTGCCGTTGCCGTCGATCTCGATGACCTTGACGAGGACCTCGTCGCCCTCGGTGAGGACGTCCTGCACGGAGCGGATGCGGTTCTCGGCGATCTGCGAGATGTGCAACAGCCCCTCGGTGTTCGGAATCACCTCGACGAAGGCGCCGAACTCGACGATCTTCTTGACCTTGCCGAGATAGATCCGGTCCAGCTCCACCTCGCGGCAGATGTCCTGGATGATCGCCACGGCCTTCTGCACCGCGGCGCTGTCGGGCGCGAAGACGGTGACGCGGCCGTCGTCCTCGACGTCGATCTTGGTGCCGGTCTGCTCCTGGATGCCGCGGATCACCTTGCCGCCGGGGCCGATGATCTCGCGGATCTTCTCGGTGCGGATCTTGATGGTCACGAAGCGCGGCGCGTACGGTGAGAGCTCCGGCCGCGGCTTCTCGAGCGCCTCGCGCATCTTGCCCAGCACCACCATCCGCGCCTCGCGCGCGTTCTGGAGCGCCGTGCGCATGACCGCGAGCGACACCCCCTTGATCTTGATGTCCATCTGGAGCGCGGTGACGCCCTTGTCGGTTCCGGCGACCTTGAAGTCCATGTCGCCGAAGTGGTCCTCGGCGCCCATGATGTCCGTCAGGATCCCGAACCGGTCGCCTTCCTTGATGAGACCCATGGCGATGCCCGCCACGTGGCTCTTGAGCGGCACCCCCGCGTCCATCAGCGCAAGAGAAGCACCACAGACGGTTGCCATGGACGAGGACCCATTGGACTCAAGAATGTCCGAGACGACACGGATCGTGTACGGGAAGTCCTCCTTGGCCGGCAGAACCGCCTCGACGGCGCGCTCGGCGAGGGCGCCGTGGCCGATGTCGCGTCGCGACGGCGAGCCGAAGCGCCGCACCTCACCCACCGAGAACGACGGGAAGTTGTAGTGCATCAGGAAGTGCCGGTAGGACTCGCCCTCCAGCGCCTCGATCTTCTGCTCGTCGGACTTGGTGCCGAGGGTCGCGGAGACGAGCGCCTGGGTCTCACCGCGCGTGAAGAGCGACGAGCCGTGCGCCCGCGGCAGGTAGCCGGTCTCGATCGTGATCGGCCGGATCTCGTTCGGCTTGCGGCCGTCGAGCCGCGTGTTCTGATCGAGGATCATCCGGCGCAGCTCGGCCGACTCCGCCGCCTCGAAGGCCGCTTGCGCCTGTCCCTTCTTCGACTCGTCGGCGCCGAGGGCCGCCCACACCTCGTCGAAGACGTGATGCACGGCCTTCGCGCGGGCGTGTTTGTCGGGCGTCGCGAGCGCCTCCGCCAGCTTGGCCTGCGCCAGCTCGCGCACACGTGCCTGCAGGCCTGGGTCCCGGCCCGCGTTCGGATCGAACTGCCAGCGCGGCTTGGCCGCGCGGCCGGCGAAATCCTTCTGAATGCGCGCGAGCTTCTTGCACTGCTCGTGGCCGAAGGCGATCGCCTCCAGCATCGTTTCTTCGGGGACTTCCTTGGCGCCCGCCTCCACCATGAGGACGGCGTCCTCGGTGCCGGCGATCACGAGCTCGAGCGTCGAGGCGTTCTTCTGCTCGGTCGTGGGATTCACGACGAACTGCCCGTCGACCTGGCCCACGCGGACCGCGCCCACCGGACCGTCGAAGGGAATGCCCGACAGGCAGAGCGCGGCGGAGGCGCCGTTCATCGCGAGCACGTCGGGGTCGTTCTCCTGGTCGCCGGAGACGACGAGGCAGATGACCTGCACCTCGTTCTTGAAGCCCTCCGGGAAGAGGGGGCGGATGGGCCGGTCGATCAGCCGGGAGGTCAGGGTCTCCTTCTTGACCGGCGCGCCCTCGCGCTTGAAGTAGCCGCCGGGAATGCGACCGCCCGCGTAGGCGCGCTCGCGATACTCCACGGTGAGCGGAAAGAAGTCCTGTCCCTCGCGGGCCGTGTTGGAGGCCACGCACGTGGCGAGCACCATCGTGCCGCCGAAGCGGACCACGACGGCGCCGTCGGCCTGCTTGGCGACCTTGCCGGTCTCGAGAGAAAGGGCGTGGCCGTTGATGTCGAGAGAAACGGTGTGAGGCTGATTCATGTGAACGCTTGTCCTCGTAGGTTCACCGGGTGTCGGCGAACGCTGTGGGCCCCCGGGTTCATTCCGACCGAGGACCAGCCATGCACTGCATCACGACTCGGAGCTATCGGCGGATACCCAGCTTGTCGATGACGGTCCGGTACCGTCCGGTATCCTTGTTCTTGAGATATTCTAGGAGCCCCCGCCGCTTCCCGATCAGCATCAGCAGGCCCCGGCGCGAGTGATGGTCCTTCGCGTGGGTCTTGAAGTGCTCGGTCAGTCCGTTGACCCGCTCGGTCAAAAGCGCGATCTGGACCTCGGGCGAGCCGGTGTCGCCCTCATGGGTCTTGAACTGCTCGATCAAGCTCTTCTTGCGGTCGACAGTTAGCGGCATCGGGCCCTCCAATCGCCTCGTCCCAGAGATCCACTCCCCAGGGCGGGTTCCAAAAAACCTTTGTATCGTCTACAGATAGGCGACACTTTATCACGGAGGGCCCGGGAAGTAAAGGAATCGGGTCAGAGACGCCGGCGAGCCGTCTCCACGTCGGCCGCGATCTGGGCGCGCAGGGCATCGACGCTCGGAAAGCGATAAGCTTCCACGGCTAATGTGTCTTCGCCGAAGGTCGGCCGCACCCCGACGTTGACGACCGCCCGCTGGCGCTGGCCCGCGACCTCGGTCGTGCACGCGTAGACGCCCGGAGCCACGAGGACGGGACGCTCCGGCGCGATGTTGGCGGTCGGAAAGCCCAGCGTGCGCCCGCGGCCCGCGCCGGCCACCACCTTGCCCG